>Ga0256841_1002658_pt1 | contig 14006 bp, 14 predicted proteins | sample 356308metaG_FD_185971 | JGI IMG/M metagenome (GOLD analysis project Ga0256841, IMG submission 185971) | Hydrothermal vent microbial communities from Mid Atlantic Ridge, Atlantic Ocean - 356-308 | ecosystem: Environmental > Aquatic > Marine > Hydrothermal vents | place: Atlantic Ocean: Mid...
CTTCCTACACCGGGTAATTTTGTAAGAGCTTCAAAATCCGCCGGTACTTCCGAATTAAATTCTTCTACTAATTTTGTACAACACGCAATTAAACTTTTTGTTTTTTGTTTATAAAAACCTGTGGAATATATTTCCCTTTCCAATTCTTTAGGATTGGCATTAGCATAATCTTCCGGCGTTTTGTAATTTTTAAACAATTCTTTTGTAACAATATTTACTCTGGCATCTGTGCATTGTGCAGATAATATTGTTGCAATCAATAATTCCAATGAATTTGAAAATTCCAATGCAGGTTTGTTAAAAGGATATTCTTTACGTAATAATTCGAATATTTTATTAATCCTTTTCGGTTCTTTTTTATTTTGCATAAATTATGTCTTCATTTTCTTTTATAATTTTGATAAACTGTTATTTATTTCATTGTCAATTTATGAAACCTTTTTACGTCAAATCCGTTTTGCCAAAAGATGCATTCCTTTTTTACAATCAAATTATAATAAAATAAATTTATTTTAGAAAATTTATGTAACTTTCATTTTATGAAAAAGACACTAATTATATTAATAACATTTTCTTTATCATTAAGCGCACAGTCATTATCACTATACAAAAGTTTTGGAAATTTTAAAGATGCTGCCGCTTTTGACATTGATTTAAACGGCAATATATACGTTTCCGATAAAAAAGAAAATACAATTTACAAATTGGATTCTCTGGGAAACGAAAAAAATAATGTTGGAGGTTATGGTTGGATAGAATCTGAATTCGACGAACCGATTGATATTTTTACAAACACACTTTCGGTTTATATTGCAGATAAAAACAACAATAGAATTCAACGATTCGACAAGGACTTAAATTTTTTATCTCAATATTCCGGAACTGATAAATCCAATCAAATAATTGAATTCGGCTATCCTATTTGTGTTATCATTTCTTCACTAAGCGATTTATTTATTCTGGATTCCGATAACAATAGAATTTTAAAATTTAATTTGGACGGTAAATTTATTGCAGAATTCGGTGGTAATGATGCTGGTGTATATTCCATTGTAAACCCGAAAAATTTTACTACCGATAGTTTTGGAAATATTTACGTATTGGACCAAAATAACATTAAAGTATTTGACCAATACGGAAACGGATTATTTAAATTTAAACCTTTTATAGAACCCGATAAAATAAATATTAACGATAACGAATTATTAGTATTTAATAAAAATATGTTGGGAATATACGATTTAACCGCTAATAAACTTATTCTAAAAATAAATTATTTTCCTAATATGAACAAAAAAGAGCATTTAATTGATGCGGAATTACATGAAGGTAAATTGTTTATTTTAACCGAAAACAAAATTTACGTTTATAAAATAATAAATTAAAATTGAACTACTCATTTAAATTAAAATTTTTCAACATCATTTTTTTTTTGGTAATTTTATTATGGTGCATTGGAATTTTTTGGGAAATTGTTGTTCACTTTTTTCCAAAATCAGTTATTGCCGTACCTTTGTTAAAATACAATTATTCATTGGTATGTCACCAACAAACGGAAAAATTATTTAGAATTTACGGTTACAACACATTAGTCTGTTCAAGATGTACAGGAATTTATTTGGGAGCTTTATTTTCATCGTCAATTATTCTTTTTGCAAAATTGAAAAAAGTAAGTAAAAGAATAATGATAATTTCATCGGTTCCAATGTTTATGGATGTTACATTATATAGTTCGGGATTGTATTCATATTCCAAGCTAATAGCTTTAATTACCGGTTTAATTTTAGGTTCGGTTGGTTTTCTATATATTCACGATGCAGTTATAAATATACTAATACAAAAAAAAGGAAAAAATTGAAAAAATATTTACCCGTTTTGGTTACAGGTTTTGCAGCAGGCATACTTCATATTGTTCCCTTTGTTAAAGGTTTTGTTTGTTGTTTGATTGTACCGGTTGCCGCTTATTTTGCAGTTATTTTAGAACAAAAATCAAAAAATATAACCGGTGAATTCGATTTAAAAAAAGGAGCTGTTTTAGGCTTTTTTACCGGAATTGCTGCGGCTTTCTTCGGAACCTTTTTCGAAATTTTTGTAACGTTAATAACAAAACATAACGATATACTTACTTCCATTAACGAAATTACCCGAACAATTCATTCTCTTCCTTTTTCAGAAGATGTAAAAAATGAAGTATTGACAGTTATGAAATCCGTTGTAAATTCCATTCGAACAAACGGATTTTCTCCTTTATATTCGATTTCTATTTTTATAAACAATTTAATTGTAAATCCTATTTTCGGAACAATCGGAGGATTGGTAGCGGCTAAAATTTTAAATTCCAAATATTCTAATTGAACAATATTGTTGTTTGTAAAAATCATTTTTGCAAACGGAATTTAATATATTTTTAATTTTAATATTTTAATTTTAAGGTATTTTGTAAATGATTATAGCTTTTATTTTTTTTATACATATTATTTTTATCATTTACATTTTTCTCAAAAGATTAAAACAAGATTCCATTGGTTCGGCTGTTATAGATTTAATTTTTATAGTAATAATTTTTACTGTCGGTTGGTCAATTTCTACAATGGTTTGCAAAATAATTTGGCAACCGATCGGTTTTGGGAAATATTTTAACAGAGATGCAATAGCTTTATTATTATTAACACTTGGCGAAGTTTTTTTCTACAAAATTTACTTTAAGGATTTATTAAAGAAAAGAAACCCAGCTATTTCAAACGAAAAGGGAAAATAATTACAGCAGTTTGTTTTTGATTTTTTTGTTCCTCAGGCAAAGGTTCAAATCGCCATTGTTTAAGCGAATTAATTGCGGCAAGTTCCAAACGAGTATCGGCTTTAATAAGAGGGAGAATATTTCCAACCGTTCCATCGGCTAAAATTGTAAATTTAAGTTTCACATCAATCTCTTTTGCAACGCCTTGCGGATAAGCCGGAAGTGAATAACTGTAAATTTTTCTTTTGCCTTTACCTCCAAACTTAATTTCGAAACCGAAATTCCCTTCTCCTTCTCCACTTTCTTCTTTACCTTTACCGGATTCTTTTTCATCTTTAACAACAGGTTTTACTTTACGGGGTGTTGTTTCTTTTTCTTCTTTCTTTTTTTTAGAAGCGGCTATTACATTATTTGTTTCATCGGAATTTTTTACTTTCGGTAAGTCAACTTTTTTTACTGCTTTTTTTTCTTCTTGAGTGTTTTCCATTTCAGGTTGTTTTTTTTGAACTTCTTCGGTTTTTGATTTTGCCAAAATACCTGAAGAACTTAGTTTACCGATAGAACCGAAACCAACGGTTATATATTCGTCTTCAACGGTTCCAAGCGAAACTTTTATAAAATAAAAAATTAGAAGCAAAATAAGATGAACCGCAAACGAAATTAAATATGATGTGCCTTTTTTACTCAAAACGATTCTTTCTCCGTTTCAATTGTAAAACTTTTAACATTTACGGATTTAGCGGCATCAATAACTTTTATAACCAAATCTATATTTACACTTTTATCGGCTCTTATAATAAGATGTTCTTCGTTTATGCTGTTTTTTAGTTCATCAAGTTTTGCCGCAAGCGAATTAATATCAATTTCGTCTGAACCTACAAAAACTTTTCCCTCTTCCGTTAACGAAACAATCATTTTGGTAGGTATGCTTTGTTCATTCATTTTTGAAGCCGGCAATTTTACTTTTACTCCCGTTTGTATAACAAATTGCGAAGTCAACAAAAAGAATATAAGTAATAAAAAAACAATGTCGGTTAAAGATGATAAACTGAAAACGCTTAAAGGTTTTTTTGTTCTTTCAAACTTCATTTTAGTTCCTATAATTCAATTTCAATATCTTCTTCTTTTAATTCTTTACCTCTGCTGGTATCTTCAATAATATCAACAACATCGTTGGAAACCAATTCCATCTCGAGAATTAATTTGTTGATAGCCGAAGTAAGATAATTATAAAAAGTTAAAGCAATAATTCCAATAGCCAAACCCACCGCCGTAGTTAACAATGCTTCCCAAATACCGCCGGCAAGGTCGCTGGGATTTGCACCACCTTGTAAATCTTGTATTTTCATAAATGCTTGTATCATTCCGGTTACGGTTCCTAAAAATCCGATTAACGGAGCAATACCGGCTATTGTTGCAACAACGGAAAGTCCTTTTTCCAACTTAGCAATTTCTTGACGTCCGGCATTTTCTATAGCTTCTTTTACTCGTTCGTGCCCCAAACTGTATTTTTTTAGTCCGCTTTTTATAATATTTGCCGCCGGAGATTTTTCTTCTATACAATAACTCATTGCACCGGAAATATCTTTTTTAATTAACATTCCTCTTATTTTAACTAAAAAAGCCGGTACATTCAGTTTGGATTTTTTAATTACAATGTATCTTTCTATTATTATTGCAAGTGCTATTAAAGATGTTAATAGCAAAGGCAGCATTAACCATCCGCCTTTGGAAAGTATTGTTATTAAAGACATAATTCCCCTAATTGTTATTATTTTCTATTTAAGTTCTCTTTGAGCTTTTTTTGCCGCTCTAAGTGTTGGAAAGCTACCAATCCTTACTCTATACCAATTCTTTTGATATCTGGGTATGTATGCTTTCATTATATATGCATTATATCCTTTGTTTCGGATACGTTCAACTTCTTTTTCCGCAAGAATTTTACGCGGCCAAGAAGATATTTGTAATGTATAATTTACACCGTTGAAATAAATATTTTTAGCTTCTTCAACTAATTTTACTTTTTTTCTATTAACATTATTAACCGAAGTTTTTTCCGTACTATTTTCTTTGGTAATTTTATCTTTTAATTTTTTTTCTATTTTTTGTGCCAATGTTTTTCCGGATTTAACCGACGACTGTTCTTTTTCTTTTCTATTTTTTTCCGTTCCGGTTATTGCCTGTTTATTATTTTCCTTAATTTTATTTTTCTCTTCAATTTGTTGATTTTTATTTATGTTATCTTTTTTTACATTTTGTTTTTTTGCTAATAATTTTGCCTTTCTTTTGGCTTCTTCAAATTCTCTTTGATGTTGTTCTTGAAGTTTAATTTCAATTTCATTCTGATCGTATAACCATGTGGGATTATTAAAAAACAAATAATAAATTCCAATTGCACCAACAATAAAGAATGCTGCAATTAATGCATAAATTGTGGGACTGTATTTGGGTTTATGCATTATATTTTTCTTTTTGACGGGAATTTCTTCTTGCACTTTACTTTCTGCCGTATATTGTTTTTCTTCAAATTCATTCTTTGTGTTTTGTTGTTCTTCTTTAACTTCTTCCTTTGCTTCTTTTTCCATATCGGTTTCGGACTCTGCATTTTCGGTATTATTATTTTCTTCGGGAGTTTCCGATTCGTAAAATATATTTTCATCGGCTTTGGTAGTAATTTCTTCTTCAAAAGGAATATCTTCAAGTACTTCATTAGCCGGTTCCATACTTTCGTCGGTTAAAAGATCGTTTTGAAGTATTTGATTATCTTCTTCCGAAACAATCTCTTCTTTTTCGTCTGAACGTTCGGAATCTTCAAATTCGGATAGTAATTCGTTTTCGTCCAATTCCATAAAATCATCTTCATTTAATCCGCTTTCTTCGGAATTTAAATAACTGTCTAAATCCGTTGTTTCAGTTTCTTCGTTCGGCAAAATAGTTGCCGCTTGTTTATCCAAATAATCATCCCATAAATCAAAATTTTCTATTCTTTCGGAATCTTCAATTATTTTTTCAATCTTTTTTTCAAGATTGTTATCATTACCAGCATTGGTTTTGTCAAGTTGAATAACCGGTTTATCAATTCCCAAATTAAAAACACTTTCGTCTAATTCCATACTATCACTATCTGTGGGTTCCAAAGTTAAAGTAATAAACAACGATTCGTCATTGTTTTTTTCCGTCGGAGAAAAAATAATAACCGGTTTGGATTTGGAAGATTTTTTTTTGGAAGAGGAAACGGCAAATTGTTCTTTTAGTTGGAATACGCCCAAGCCGTTTATTTTTATGGCTTCATCGTTTTCAAGTGTATTTGAAATTTTATTTTTTAAAAATATAAATGCAAGATTCTTTTCCGAATCGGTAACTTGCAATAATTCTGCAATTTGTGTTTTCAGTTGTTCTATAGTCATTTTAAGTTCTTTTTTATTTAATTAAAAAATTTACCATCTTAATTCAAAACCGGCAAAAACATCCAAGGGTTTGGCTTGATAATTTTGATAATAATAGTATTTATTGTTAAGCAAATTTTCAAGTGAAAAAGTAAAATTAAAATTTTTAAACAATTTATAAAATGCTGATAAAGATAAATTTACCATACGCGGAATTTTAATGTTATTATCTATATTAGTATAAGTGGCATCATGATATTCAAATTTTAATTTTGTTCCAAATTTTGAACTGAAATTATAAATATAATTTAAATTTGCCACAATAGTGGGAGCATAAGGAACTTTTTTATCGAATGAAGCTCTAATGTCCTGTACTTTTAATTCTCCGTAAAATTCTCCGCCCGGTCCTTTCCTAAAAAGTGCATTTAGAAAAACGTATGTATTTTTAATATCGTCTTTGTGAACGGAAAAGAATCCTTGTGATAAATTATCTTCAAAGTAAATATCGTTATTAGAACTTAAATATCCCATACCTCCGCTAATTTCAAAATATTGTTCATATTCATAACGCAAAGCAACTTTCATATTTATTTTGTTTTCTACAAAAGAATTAACAAAATTATTCAATTTAAAATATCTGTTCCGATTATCAAAATTTCTTAATGTTTTTAACTCGGCAAAAGGAGAAAATTCTCCCAATACGGAAAGGTGATTCGATAGTTTGAAACTTCCGAAAGCAATTGGCGAAAAGAAAGTGTTTTTATTACTTTCGGCTATATAAGCTCCGGCTTTTATATTTATTCTCTCGAATAAGTTTATGCTTGCCGTGGCAATTACGTTAAAATAATAAGTGTTTCCAAAGTGTAATTTTGTTTTGTTTATTGTTTGGTTTTTATACGTACTTTTAAGGTTAAAGTTCATATTCATCAATTTAAATTGCATAAAAGCATCCGTACCGAAAATATTTTCGCCTATTGTATCGTTAGTTTGATTGTAATAATTATCATTGAATGTTAAACCGAATTGAAAATTTTTGTGTGATGTATATTTTGTATATATTTTCCCATCGGCAATATTAGTTTTACGAATAAGTTTCGGTATGGTTGAACCGAAAAAATTATAATTTTCAAATTTATAATTTCCGTTGAACCCTATTTCCAAACCGGGTAATGTTTTGGCATTTTGTTTCACAAAATATTTACCGTTTAAACTACCGCCATAGTTAGAAATACCGGCATGTTTCAAGTATTGTTTTTCTTGCAATCCGAATAAATGAGAACTATATGTAAAGTTTTTAATATGATTTCCATAGAAAAAATCTACTTTGGGTAAAGTATATAATCCCGCACTTAGTTTTAGCAAGCCGTTAGTATTTTGAAATTTATTATCAATTTTTACTTCACTAATTTTTTCGTCATTTAGTTTAACGGAAATTTGTTCTTCATCGGGTAATTTCGGATTAAAAAAATCTTTAGAAAGCAAAGGAATAAAATCCGGTTCACTTTTTTGAGTTTTCGGCAAAATAATTTTTTGTTTACCGGTAATAACAAAATCCGGTAATTCAATACTTTGGGAATTATTCTCTTTTTGAGCAAGTATTGTTATGCTAAAAAATAAAATTATTAAGGTTGTTTTTTTCATAGCTTTTTAAGTTTTTCCGTCGCTTCTTTTGCCAACGGGTCTCGTTTATGTTTTTTTAATAATGCTTTGTACATTTCGGCTGCTTTTTGTTTCTTCCCAAGTTTAAGGTAAGTATCGCCAAGTCTTAATAAAGATTGCGAATACCATTCATCATAAGCGGAATAAATGGAACGAACTTTAATAAACGGTTGTAGTGCATCATTATATTTTTCTTGTTGAAAAAGCGTAAGACCTTTATAATACAATGCTTTTGCGGCCAAATCGTCTTTTCTGTTTTTGCTTACATCGTCAAATAAATTTAAAGCATGGTTAAAATTATTTCTTACAAGTTCCAAAATACCCAATTCAATTTCCGCTTTGTGAAAAAACAAAGAACCGTCTTGTAAAGATATTATTTCATTCAATACGTTATATGCTGCACTTATATTATTGTTTTCTATATAAGCTTGTGCTTTGTTAAATTTCAACTCTGCCAATGCTTTTGAATCTTTCAATTTTGAAATTGCATCATCATATAATTTAATTTCCGCCGTTAAATTATTTTCCGCTCTGTAAATTTTTCCCGCTTCCAAAACGGAATTAAATCCAATTTCGGTATCGGGAGATAGACTTCTGACAATTTCAAAATAGTTAATTGCTTTTTTAGGATGTTTTAAAAAAACCTCACTTTTACCCATCCAATAATATGCCGAAGGTACCAAAGGACTTTTCGGATAGTTATCAATAATTTTTGAAAATTCATTTAACGCTAGTAAATATTTTCCGTTATTATAATAAATTTCCGCTTTCTTAAATTGTATTTTATCTAAAAAACCGGAATTTTTATTGGATGCAATAAAGTTACCCAAAAAATTGGTAGCGCTTTTATATTTTTCTTGAACAACATAACAATATTGGATTCCATTAACCGCATCGTAAACATATTTTGATGAGGGAAATTTTTCTATTACTTTTTTATAGTTTTCAATGGCTTTGGAATAATTACTTAAATTGAAATAAGCATCCCCAATTGAATAATATGCAATTGGCAATGTTGCCGAAGTGGGATAAAGGTTAATTAACTTTTTATAATTTTCTATTGCATCTTTAAATTCATTTCGTTGGAAATGAATCCAACCGATTAAGTATTGAGAATCATCAGCATATTTTGATGAGGGAAATTTTAGTTGCAGTTCATTTAAAACTTTTATCGATGCTTTTGAATCTCCTGCTTTAAATAAAGTTTGTGCGTAATTAAAATATGCCGATTCGTTTTTATTAAACTTTTTATTTTTTATTAAAACATTTTCATATACAAGGGCGGCTTTTTTAAAATCTTTTAATGCATAATAGGAATCCGCCAATCTCAATTGACTTTCGACGTATTTTTTATCTCTTTTATATTTTTTTATAAACTCATTAAAAAGAAACGCGGATTTTGTATAGTCGCGTAAATCGAAATAAGAATAAGCTTTTCCGTATAAAACATTTTTGGTTAAAACTCTGTTGTTGGTTTTTATTTTATTGTAATAAAAAACGGCTTTGGAATAGTTTCCCAAATAAAAATTTACTTCGGCTAAATAGAAATACAATTTATTTTTATCAATATTGGTTTTATTTATATTTACGGATTTCATTTCTTTTAGAGCGGGAACATATCTTTTCAGATAAAAATATGAAACTCCCAATCCCAAACGACAACGATCTTTAAGCTCCGCTGCAATTTGAGGAATAAGTAAACCGCGCTTGAAATATTCTGCCGCAGTTTTATATTCTTTTTTTCTTAAATTTATTTCTCCGAGTAATGTTAAAGATTTTGCTTTGGCAAGCGGATCTTTGGAATATATGGATTTCAACAACGCATTTTCTGAAGCATCAAATCTTTTTTGGCTGAATTTACTAATACCAATATTCAATTTTGCTTTTTCAGTTAATGAACTATTAGGATATTTTTTGGAAAATTCGTTAAGTATTTTTTCCGCTTTTTTATTATTGCCGGCATATCTTTGCGCTTGACTACTCCAATAAAAAGATTTAACCGCAATAGAATCGTTGGAAGAAGCGGTTAATGAATGGAATAATTTATAAGCATTTAGGTAACGTCCTTTATGAAAATTGATCCAAGCCAAACCGTAACGGATTTTATCCAACATTTCTTCGGAAGGAGAATTCTTTAAAATTTGTTTAAAGGTTTGCGAAGCATTATCATAGTCTTTTATTCTGTAATAACAATTTGCCAAAACAAAATCCGCTTCATTTTTTTCTTGCAAAGATAATTTTTTTATTAGCGGATCCGTAAGTTCGATTATTGCGTTATCATATTCACCCAAATAAAAATAATTTATACCAATTCTGAATTGAGCTTGCGGAGCAATTTTACTTTTGTTATAAAAACTAAGAAGTTTATCAAAATAATTAACGGCATTTTCGTAATTACCTTTTTTTTCATAAAGTTTTGCCAAAGCAAATAAATTGTAATCTGCAAATATGTTGTTTTGATTTTGGTTTACTGCGGTTTTAAAATATTTTTCCGCTTCTTCAAAATTGTTTTCTTTAATAAAAGATTCTCCTATTAAGTAATATGCAGAGCCAACAAATTTTGATGCGGGATAATTATTTATAAGTAAATTTAAATTGCTTCTTGCAAGTTTATATTTTTTACGATTAAAGTATAAACCTCCCAATTTATATAAGGCCAAATCTGCAAAAGCGGAATAAGGAAAATCTATAATAAAACTTTGATAATGAGACATCGCTCCGTCTGTTTGATGCATTCCCAGCAAACACTCGGCAATATAATATTCCGAAGAAGAAAGAATTTGCTTGTCCACTTCATCCGATAAAACTATTTTTTCAAATATTTTAAGTGCATAGGCAAAATTATTTTTATTATATAATTCCATTGCCGATGAATACAGTTTTAATTCTTTTTGTGCAAAAAGAACGGAACTTATAAAAAAGAGTAAGATGATTTTAGTGATATTTTTCATTTTTCTATTTGTAAATTCGGAACATTTGTTTCTTTAAACCCTATTTTTGCTATTGAGTTCCAAAAACTTTAAAAACATATTTAATTAATATAAGCAATTAGTTGATTAAGTTAAAGAAAATTATTACATTATTACCATAACTTTCTACATTATAGGATGTTATATATGATAAAAATATCAATTTAGATAAAAAAAAAGCCCATATTTTTTACGGGCTTTTTTACATTTATAAGATTCTTTTTTTAATGTAAATACTTCAATTCGTATTTACATCGGTCTCTGTAAGTTCTGTCTTTACTGGCTTTTTTGAAATTCTCTTTTGCTTTAGCAATATTGTGCAATCCTTTATAAGCCATTCCTTTGTAAAAATACAGTGCACCTTTGGGAACTTTCTTTCTAAAATTAGCGGCATTATCCGCAGCTTCCAAAGCTTTATTGAATTTTCCTTTTTCCAAATAAATATCGGCTAATTTCAAATATGCTTTATCGTAATTATAATTGGCAACGGCTTTCATTAAATAATCTGTTGCTTCATCATATTTTTTTTCTTTAAGAGCAATATCGCCCAACTTGGTATAAGCATAACCGATATATTTTTTTGCAACTTTTTTTCTGCTTTCATTTGTTGCATTTTCCATATATTTTTTGAAATTATCTATAGCTTTTTGGTATTTACCCCAAGAATAAAATGTTGTTCCCAAACCATTATAAGCCGTATAAAACTTAGGATCAACTTCCAAACATTTATTTAACATTTCTTCTGCTTTTGCAAATTCTCTTTTCTTTTTATATACCAAACTCATTTGGTAATAAATTCTGGCATCTTTAGATTTTTTCAATGCTTCTGTATAAGATTTTAATGCACCGTCAAAATCTCCGGACCTTTTTTGCTTGTTTCCTTGATTGAAAAGTTTTGCAACTTCTTTATCCATTTTTCCGTTTTGTGCAAAACTTACTGCGGTGAGTAATAACATTATGGATAATACCATATTGATTGTTTTTTTCATAAATGTAATCCTACTTTTGTTAATAATAAAACCATTAAATTTGTGCGGAAAGCGGGACTTGAACCCGCACGCCCTTACGAGCACTACCCCCTCAAGATAGCGTGTATACCAATTTCACCATTTCCGCAAAATGAATACTAAAAATATATTTATGGTTTTTAAAATGCAACTGATTTAATTATACACTAAATCTTTTGAAGGTATTTTATAGTGTAAACACTTTAATCTTAAAAAAGTTCCTTAACTTTTAAAATTTTTAATAAAAACATAAAGGCATTTATTTAACGACATAAAATATAATTTAGGTTCCGTATTCTTTTGTTAAAATTTTGGGCAAGTTATTTCAAATGTATTTTACTTAACTTATAAATTATTAAAAGTTTAACTATAATTGTTTTTGTATAACCAGGCAAACTTATTAACGCAGCGTGTTGAAAATTTTTTCAGATATTAAATACTAATTTTTTAATTAGGATTTTTAATGAATTTTGTATGACTATAGAATTTTACGATATAGATTTTTATTTCAATTTTATTTTTCTTCCTCGTGTTTTAATTAGCATTTTTCTTATTTCCCGTCGGAACTTATTTTCGAAAACAATCATTTTCATAATTTGTTTGTAAGATAAAATATCGTTTAAGGAATTTATAAAACTATTTTTTTGGCGAAGTATTTTTTCATCTATGTTTTTAATTTGGTCTATCATTTTTTTATAGTTATTTAATTTTTTACTTTTGTTTTTAAATAAGTCTTCCGCTTGTTCAATAATTTTTCTTTTTTCTTTCAAAAGTTTTTGTTGTTCTTTAATAAAATTTTTTCTCCTTGTAAAAAATCTTATCGCCGTATCTTCTTGTAAATCCATTTTTTCCAACAATTTCAGTTTTTCCAACTCTTTAAATTTTTGTTGCATGTGTTTCGGATTATGAGTTATCGCTTGTGCGAATGAAAAATTCAAACCGAAAATAAAAAAAATAACACTCAATAATATTTTCATTTTTTTACCTATAAATCATTTTGTTTTTTAAGATTATTATAAATTTCAAGCAAATCTTTTTCCGAAAGATATTGCAAATATTCATTGTAATCATCTTCATTCCATACTTCGTTTTCGAACATTATTTCATCCAAATCTTTTTCCGTTATATCATAAATTTCTTCTTGAACGGCAATTGCTAAATTATCATTTTCCCCAAATGTATTCTCATCAATAATAAAATCTGTAATCGATTCGTTTACTTTCTCATTGCCGTTTTCAATAGATAAAAATTTATTGGTTAATACGGAATTATTGGATTTGTATTTTCCTAAAAAGAAATAGGAAATTAAAAAAATAATTAGCAAAAGCGGAAAAGCGTAAGTAATTTTTTGTTTAAAACTTTTGGTTCTAAATTCGGCTCGTTTGTTTTTTGCTTTAACCAATAAGTTATTAAAATAAAATTCATTTACTTCGCCGGTTTCTTTAATTGAAGCCAATGTTTTCTCAAAAGCATAATATTCTTTTGACAATTGGGAATTATTTTTTAATTGTTCTTTAAAATTTTCTTCCTCTTTTTTATTTAATAATCCGGCTTTATATTTAAGTATTATTTCTTCATTCTTTTTCATCTTTCATCATATCTTTTATTTTTGTTAATGCATGAAAATAATTAGCTTTTAAAGTTCCAATGCTTTTACCGGTAATTAAGGAAATTTCTTTATAGCTTAACTCGTCAAAATGCCTTAATATAAATACTTCCTTTTGTTTTAACGGTAATTTTTCAAGCATCTTTTGTACTTTTTCAATTTTTTCTTTATCCTCAAGTTTTTTAATTATATCTTCTCCGGAATATTTTTCTTGGATACTCCGGTCGTTTAAGCTAAATATATTTTTAAACTTATTTCGTTTAAGTAAATTTAAACTTTTAGTGTGTGTAATTCTATAAATCCAAGTACTTAACGATGAATTAAAATTAAATTTTTTAAGTTTTTTATATATGGTTAAAATTACTTCTTGAGTTATTTCATCTGCATCCGCATGATTATTAACCATTCTTCTAGCATGCCAATAAATATTTTTTTGATGAATCTGCACCAACTTATTAAAGGCTTTTTCTTTCCCGCTTAGAAATTCCTTTATCAGTTCAAATTCTTCTTCGTTACTCATATAATTCCTTCAGTAATAAATTAGACAATTTTATTACTAAAAAGGTTTAAAGTTTATTCTTTGTAATTTCTAAAAAATTAAAACGCTAAGCAAAAATTTAATTATACTTTACAGAGTACATT
>Ga0256841_1002659_pt1 | contig 14000 bp, 10 predicted proteins | sample 356308metaG_FD_185971 | JGI IMG/M metagenome (GOLD analysis project Ga0256841, IMG submission 185971) | Hydrothermal vent microbial communities from Mid Atlantic Ridge, Atlantic Ocean - 356-308 | ecosystem: Environmental > Aquatic > Marine > Hydrothermal vents | place: Atlantic Ocean: Mid...
TGTTTTATTTAAAGAAAGCATCGGAAGAACCGATCTGCCGGGAGGAAATTATGATACCTTACTCCAAAGCATTCGCTCCCAACTTCTGGTCTTAGAAGATGATTGGAAAGTATACCCCGGACATGGACCCATGACCACTATTGGATTTGAACGAACGCATAATCCATTTTTAGTAAATCTATAGACTTGTATAAACCTATTCATTTGTATCATATCAAAGAAATATTCTACAGCATCCAGGGAGAGGGACATCACGCAGGCAAACCCGCCGTTTTCTGTCGATTTTCAGGATGCAACTTATGGTCCGGAAGAGAAGAAGATCGCTCAAAGGCTATTTGTGATTTTTGCGACACTGAGTTTGTCGGAATAGACGGCACCCTTGGTGGAAAATACAATGCACAATCGCTCACTTCTGCCATTCTATCCTTGTGGCCAAACCCGACTCATTCCCGCCCTTATGTGGTCTTAACAGGTGGGGAGCCTATGCTTCAGGTAGATCAACTCCTCCTCGATGAACTCCATGCCTCAGGGATCTATGTCTCTATAGAAACCAATGGAACACTCCCTGTTCTCCCTTCTATTGACTGGATAACCCTTAGCCCAAAATCGAAAGCAAAATGGGTACAGAAAGAAGGTGATGAACTCAAACTCGTCTATCCTCAGATGGACATGGAACCGGAGTTCTATTACAAGAATAGCAAGTGCGACCATTTCATACTCCAACCCATGGACGGTTATAACTATACAGAAAACCTACGTAAAACATTGGAATACTGTCTAAGTCATCCACATTGGAAAATAGGACTCCAGCTCCATAAAATTCTCCAGCTTCCCTAACTGAGATATTTACTAATAAAAATATACTCTTTAGTCCCTTTAATCCAATATCTACCTCTTAGAATTAGAGTGTAGATGCTTATTTCATATACAAATAATAAAAATATATAACATTATTGATGCTTAATAAATTTTAAATATTAAATTTGCGCCATAAAAGCGTGTGTAACACATCTATTAACCACTGTCAAACAGGAAAACAATACTTAATAATAACCAAATATTATCCTATATGAAATACCTCAATCCTATTTCTACACTGCTGACTTTGTTGTTTGTAGGAGTTTTTGCCTGGAATGGGATGGCTCAATTCTCCGAAGAAACCCTGTTTATGGTCAATAACAAACCAGTGACAGTCGGGGAATTCGACTATATCTACCAAAAAAATAACAGCAAAGATGCCTATAAGGATAAAAAATCCGTTAGAGATTATTTGGATTTATACATCAAGTTTAAACTCAAAGTCGAAGAGGCCAAAAGAGAAAAAATTGATACCATCAAACAACTTCAAAGTGATCTCAGGATGTATCGTCAAGACTTGGCTAAATCCTACCTAACAGATAAAGAAGTGATGAATAGATTGGTGGAAGAACTCTATAACAGAAAAAAATCAGATGTCGATGTTTCTCATATTCTCATTGCTGCCGGTCCTAAGGCTGCGCCTTCAGATACGATGAGAGCCTATCTTCAGGCCAAAAGTATCCAACAAATGCTGGAGCACGGACAAGAGTTCGCTAGCCTGGCTCGCAAGTTTTCTTCCGATAAAAATACCGCTAAAAAGGGAGGTCACGTCGGGTTTGTAACCGCTAAATTGCCGGATGGATTTTACCATTTGGAAACTGCCATTTACAATACAAAACCCGGCAATATCGCTGGACCTATCCGAACTCGTGTCGGCTACCACATCATCAAAGTTCATAAAATTAGACCTGCAAGGGGCATGGTAAAAGCCGCTCATATTCTCATACGTAAAGCGCACAAAGGGCAACCCGATAATAAAGCCAAAGCAAAAATTGAGGATATTTATAAAAAATTAAAAGAAGGAGCTACTTTTGAAGAATTGGCCAATACCTATTCAGAAGATAAAACTTCTAATCGCAAAGGAGGTGAAATCGGATGGTTTGGCATTAATAAGTTTGAAGATGCCTTTGAAGAGGCTGCGTTTTCTCTTCCTAAGAATGGGGCGTATTCCAAACCCATCGAAACTTCCATAGGATGGCACATTATCAAGCGATTGGACAAAAGAGATATCGGGAAACTAACCAAATCTCTCCACAGCAAATTAGAGAGAAAAATCAGAGAAGATTCCAGATTTGAAATTGCTCAAAATGCTCTTATTGACAAAATCAAGTCAGAAAGTGGATTCAAACGCAATGATGCGGGATTGGATAAACTGGCACAGCAACTCGATAAATCCCTCTTTTCATACAAATGGAAAGCCCCACGAGTCACTATGCAAGAAACATTAATTTCACTGGGCGGTAAAGACTACAAAGCTAAGGATCTGCTGAATTACTTCAAACGCAATTCAGCTGTGAGATTGAGTATGGATGAAAATACTTCGGTAAAGGAAGGGTTGAACAAATTGGTGGATGCTTTCATAAAAGAAAAAGCCATCAAATATGAAGAGCGTCACCTCGAAGAAAAATACCCCGAGTTTAAAGCACTCATGAGAGAGTACCAGGAAGGCATCCTCCTTTTTGAGGCTTCGCTGCGCAATGTTTGGAATAAAGCCTCTGAAGATACCTCCGGACTTAGAGCCTTTCACAATGCCCATCGTATGGATTATATGCATCCCGAAAAAGCAATGCTGGCTACCGTTTCCCTCTCTGATATATCTGAGAAATATGCTAAAAAACTCTACAAAAGAGCGATGAAAAAGGGCCTTGAAAATGCCCTCAATAAATACCGTAAAAAATTTGGCAACCTCGATAGAACGAACAAAGGAATGACTAGGGAAGATCTAAAGAAAAAGTATCCTTCCCTTGATTTTAAAAAGAATCATGCGACGGACCTCCATTATGATAGTGCCGTGAGAAAAGCTTCCTTTAGCATCATAACCGGGATTACGCCCGCTCATCCCAAATCACTGAATGAAGCGAGGGGATACATCCTTTCCGATTATCAAGTCGAATTGGATAAAGAATGGGTTAAAACCCTTAGAAAAAGATATCCCGTCAAAATTAATGAAGAGGTGTTTGAACAACTTGTCCAACAACATGGCGTCAAATAAATCCCTTCCCTAAATCGAAAAAAAGGCATTTGATCTTCTTCAAGTGCCTTTTTTTTGCCCTTATTGCCTTGAGATAGGATATCCGCTACACCCAAATGTAGTGTCCGCTATCCATGCGTAATTATATTCGCTTCCGATTGAAATCCAATGCCCCGTTCTCACTTTGTACAGATGAAGTCTTTCCAGATCGAGCAGTACTAGCCCTGCTCCTACCCAACTCCAAAAAAGTAATGCAAAAAGACATTTTTAAATGATTCCTGCCGATTTATCCCACTAGAACAAAGCCCAATCCGATATTGGCTATTCATTAACACTTTATTTATAGTAAATTCCAGTGAAAAGCCCTTATCTTTGCTATCCACTTTAGCCTTTTTAATCCCTATTGATCAATAGTACAAATACCAACATATGACTTTAATGACGATGACCCTTTATATCGCCTTTGCAGCAGCACTATTCACGGCAGTAATTACCTATTTAAAACACAGGGAAAACGATATATTTATCACCTACGTTCAATCTTTTGTCGGAGTGCTTTTTATCTTTTCAGGGTATGTTAAAGTTGTGGATCCACTCGGAACTTCCTACAAGATGGAAGAGTATTTTCAAGAATTTTATACTACCTTCTCCGAATCAGGTCTCTCCTTTATTTCCGGTATTTTCCCTATATTAGAACACTACGCCCTAGCCTTTTCCATTTTTATTATCCTCTTCGAATTAATTCTTGGCATCGTATTGTTAATCGGATATAAGCGCAGAGTTTCAGCCTGGGCTCTCTTGCTAATATCCTTACTTTTCACCGCACTTACAGGCTTTACATACCTGACAGGATATGTGCCGGATGGAGCCAATTTTTTTGACTTTAGTCAGTGGGGGCCACATGACCCCAACAACATGAAAGTTACAGATTGTGGTTGTTTTGGTGATTTTATAAAGATTGATGCCTTTACTACCTTTCTAAAAAGTGCTTTTCTACTCTTACCCTCTGTATTCTTAATCATTAGATGGAAAAAGATGCACCAACTCTTTTCGCCGGGCATACGAGCCCTCCTTGCCGGTGTTTCCATCGTAGGCTTTTTTATCTATGCTCTGAGCAATTTTGTCTGGAATCTCCCCGATATCGACTTCAGACCCTTTGCTGTAGGAACAGATCTTAGACATAAGAGACAGGCCGAACTTGATGCTATGTCCAACGTCAAAATTCTCTCTTGGAAACTCCAAAATAAAAACAATGGCAAAATCGTCCATCTATCCAATAAGGACTATATGCAATCCTACGCCCAATACCCCAAGAAGGAATGGAAAGTATTGGATCAAATCCAATCCGAACCCGAAGTGGCTAAAACCAAAGCAAGTGACTTCGAAGTAACCGACACCGAAGGCAATGACAAAAGCGATGAAATACTCGATCACCCTGGTTATAGTATCTGGATCATCGCTTACAAACTATTCGGAGACTTACAACAAGTGGAAGAAACTTATCGGGATACCATTTTCTCTTCGGATACCATCCGACTCTCTGAAGATAGTATGGTCGTCAAAAAAGTTATTCAAAAAATTATCCCAAACAAACGCAAGGTAGAAAAATACACCTGGGCCCCGGATTATGTCCACTTATTCACAGACAAGATCAATCCGCTAATCGAACCGGCCCTCAAAAAAGGGTTTAAGGTATTTGCTGTAATTGGTGGTGCCAGTTCAGACCAATTGGAGAGCTTTGGCAATGCCATCGGTGCTACCTATCCACTTTACCAGGCAGATGATATCCTGCTCAAAACTATCGTCCGATCTAACCCGGGAGTATTGCTGATGAAAGACGGAAAAATACTCGACAAATGGCACATCAAACAATTGCCTGCTTTCGAGGAGCTTCAAAAAGAATATCTCCGATAATCCGTGCAAAAATACATTGACCGCCACGTCCTTTACAAGGGGCTTATCCCTGCCCCGCCTCGAAGGAGTACCGATATCACAATCGTAATCCCTTCTTACGACGAACCCGGATTACTCAACACGATTCAATCCCTTTACCATTGCGATCGAAGGGATCTAGACATCGAAGTAATTGTCGTCGTCAATCACCCTGTCTCTGCTCCTGAATCCGTAAAGCACACCAATCAAACAACAATAGAATCCCTTACTCGATGGAGTTCAATCTACGGACAGGAGGACTTTCCCATTTATCCGATTCGATTATTCGACGTACCGCACAAAAAAAGAGGCGTCGGTTTTGCAAGAAAAATAGGAATGGATGAAGCCTTGGTCCGGTATGAAATGGTTGGCAATAATCAGGGTATTATTGCTGCATTTGATGCAGATGCACACTGTGCGCCTAATTACTTACAGGCGATTGCAAAGGCGTTTCAACTTCGACCCGAGATAGATGCACTTTCCATTTATTTCGAACATCCCATGTCCGGAGATAAGTACCCGGAAACCGTCTATCAAGCGATATACCAATACGAATTGCATTTGAGATATTATGTACAAGCGGTTCGCTGGACAGGACATCCACAAGGATGGCATACCGTCGGCTCCAGCATGGCGGTGAGAGCACAAGCCTATGCACAAATGGGCGGAATGAATAGAAGACAGGCAGGGGAAGATTTTTACTTCCTACACAAGTACAGCGCAGTTGGCAGGTTGGGATTGCTGGCAGATACCGTGGTATATCCTTCCCCTCGAGTGTCTGATAAAGTACCTTTTGGTACCGGACGCGCCATCGGTAATATACTTCGCACGGGCACCCCTTTAGACACCTATCACCCCGACGCCTTTCTCGAGTTTAAACAGTGGTTAGGGCAAATTCACTATTATTTCGACCAACCTGAAACAGTCAGGACTTCCCCACCCATTAAATCCTTTTTGCAAATCGAATCCTTCGATACTAAGTTAGAAAAATTACTCCAAAATACAGCATCCAAATCTACATTCATACGCCGTTTTTATCAAGTTTTTGATGCTTTTTTTGTTATGAAATGGTTGCACTATTACCGAGACCATTACCAGAGTAATATCCCTGTCACACAGGCAGCGACCAAGCTATTGGAATGGAAATCCATCTCCTGTTCACCGACTCAACTTCTCGAGACTTATCGCGCATTAGACCGAGAAGAATACAGATAAATAGCCCGACCACAAAAGTCCAAAAAATACTCTATCAATAATCGTCCCCCGAGAAAAATCTCGATTCTAATTTGACCCAAGTGAGGAATAATATCTTCACTAAACATATTGTCACATTCCAATAGAATGGCGTGAATAACCTATTTGACCTCAGTTTGGGGTAATATGCTATTACTATTGCCGTAGGATTACATCTTGAGCCCAAATTCTCTTGCTAAAAATTTAACTTAACACAAATTGATAACCTCTTAGGGGGCTCCTTGCCTCTTACAAACTGTAGAAGAATTTAAATTAGATCTATTGGCCAATCCATCATTTACCTAGAGCGCACTTTCTCCCATTCCCATGCCGTTCGCATAATCTCTCGGATATCCCTCAAAGGAACCCAACCCAAACGATCCCTGGCTTTGGATGCATCGGCAAAAATAGCTACCACATCTCCAGGACGCCGGGGGCCCATCTTATAATTGAGTTTTTGTCCGGATACTCGCTCAAAGGCCTGAATAGCTTCCAAAACGGTTACCCCTTGTTCGACACCGAGATTAAATACATCCCAACTGCCTGAAGGGACGTGCTCTAATGCGTATTCCAATGCCAAGGTATGTGCTCTGGCCAAATCCGAAACATGGATATAATCCCTTACACAAGTGCCATCCCGCGTGGGATAATCCGAACCAAATACCGCCATCTCTTTCCTCTTGCCTATGGCCGTCTCTGTGATGACAGGTACAAGATTGAGTGCGGCATTGCGCGGATCCTCTCCTATCTTGCCCGATTCATGCGCTCCGGCCGGATTGAAATACCTCAGTAATACTGACCCAATTCCGGCATCCATCAAACTACTGAGAATAATATCTTCTCCCATTTGCTTCGTCAATCCATAAGGAGAAGCTGCGGGCAATATAGGCGTATCTTCTGTAACAGGCAGCTCCTTCGGATTGCCATAAACCGTACAAGAAGACGAATAAATCATATGAGAAATAGCATAGCGCTTGCACATTTCGAGTACATGGATTAATCCCACAAGATTATTCTTAAAGTACTTCAAAGGCTGTTCTACACTTTCTCCGACCGCCTTGAATGCCGCAAAGTGAATGACCGCATCTATCTTTCCTTCCGATTGAATTACCGCTTCCAAAGCTTCCAAATCACATATGTCCACTTCATAATTATTCGCCTCCTTCCCAGTAATAGCTGTTATGTTTTCCAATACTTCCGGAGAGGAATTAGAATAATCATCCGTAGAAAAAACCGTATGTCCTCCTTCGAGCAGATCTACATATGTATGACTACCGATGTATCCCGTCCCCCCCGTCAACCAAACCTTAGCCATTTTCCTTCTTGCTTTTTATAAGTACAACCGTTTCGAGCCTGCCCGCACGATTCATCCCAAATATAAGACTATCCTTTGTGAGCTTCTTTATTTTGACATATTTTCGGGCCTGTCCGTTTTCCGTAGTGTATAATCGATCTCCATCTACACGAAATACTCCGATTTCCTTTTGGGTACCGTAATCCACTTGATAGCCCCCATCTTTATCAAAGGTGAAGTCCATCTTACCGGAAATCCGAGCTCCGGTTTGGTCGATCGTCCATTCGTGGGTTTTCCATTGGCCCAGTATCTCTTCCGGTGGATCGGACATGCCACCACAAGCCCACAATAAACTTACTAAAATGAATAGAAACACACTTCTTTTTATCATATATAGAGACTTTATACTATTAGATCGCGTTCAAAGATACAGAAAATAATTTATTCACTATCCTGATCTTCCACCTCCTTTACTCCTTGAATAAATCGATGCAATGCCGGATTGGTATTGTTGCGGTTCCAGACGATTTTTAAAGCTGTGCGCTGTGGAATAGTCTTCAGTTCAATAAATTTAATCCGCAGTCGATACCCTTGGGTTAGTGAAGTCGGTACGATGGAAATACCAAAACCATGTTCGACCAATCTGTATATAGAACTAGCATTGACGGTCAAATGAGAAATTTTAGGACGAAAGCTACTCAAATCAAAGATCTGCATTACCTTTTCATAATACGACTCACTATACGAAGGATCAAACAATATCCAAGACTCCTCCTTCAACTGTTCCAAGTCTACAAATGTATTGCTATCCATCTTATGATCTTGTGGTAGGACTAGAGAGAACGTCTCTTCCTCAGCTCTGTGCATCATCAATCCCAATGGCACTCGCTCCATACGAACAAATCCGATGTCTATCTCCTGATTGATCAGGGCTTTTATTTGTAGCTGATTATCCAACTCTTGTAGGTTGATCTGTATATCGGGAGAATCCCGTTCAAATCCGACCAATAAATCCGGAATCAAAGACTGCATGGCAGAGCCGACATACCCTATCCGCAAATGCCCCCTTATCCCAGCATGTATAAATTGGGTTTGAGAGAAAATATCTTCGAGTTGCCTAAAGTGAAAATTCATTTGCTCCTTGAGGTATTGCCCAGCGTGGGTCAATGCCACCTTCCTGCTATGCCGCTCGAATAAGATGACCCCCAGTTCTTCTTCCAATTGTTTTATTTGACGACTCAGCCCGGGTTGGGATACGTAAAGAGAAGCAGCAGCTTTTCTAAAGTGCAACAACTCCGCTACCCGAGTAAAATACTGCAGCTGTCTATAGCTTATTTGATGCTTCATAGTTATCAATATAGTATGAAAAAGATATTATTTCGCATCAAAAGTAAGTGTATCTTTGCTCTAATCCAAATCATCTATAACCTCATCTTCAAAATGTGCGAAAAAAAATGTTTTGAGTACGGCAGCGAATCCTTAACCGTAGAGACCGTATGGGATATCGCGAAAGGTAATACCCGAGGCATCCTTACCCAAGATACTATTGCAGCAATCGATGAATGCAGGAGAAAACTTGAAATTATGGCCGGTTCTGACCGAGCAGTATATGGAGTTAATACGGGCTTCGGGCCCCTCTGCGATGTCCGTATATCTGTCGAACAAACCCATCAACTTCAGGAAAATCTCTTATTGACGCATGCCGTCGGGGTAGGAGAACCCATCGACCCACTCCTATCTAAGATAATGATGATCTGCAAGGTGCATGCACTTTGCAAAGGATATTCCGGTATCCGTTTGGAAGTTATTCATCGTATTTTGTATTTTATCGAACACGATCTACTTCCCGTCGTCCCTAAACAAGGTTCTGTAGGGGCATCCGGGGATTTAGCTCCGCTATCGCACCTTTTTTTGCCTTTGATCGGGGAGGGTTATTTTTGGGTAGATGGGGAGCGGGTTCCAGCTAGGGAGATCCTAATTATACACCGCTTGAAGCCGTTAAAACTCCAGGCTAAAGAAGGATTGGCCCTTATCAATGGCACTCAATTTATCCTCGCTCATGCTATCCTCGGTGTCCGTAAAATGAATTATCTGCTCGACTTGGCGGATCTCGCCGGAGCTATGAGTATCGAAGGGTACCAAGGAAGTAGTTCACCTTTTAGAGAAATACTCCATCAAATCCGTCCTTTTCCCGGCAATATCGAAGTGGCTGCTCATATGCGCTCGCTATTAGAGGGATCAGAGAACAATGCTTCACATGCGAGTTGCTCAAGGGTTCAAGATCCCTATTCTATGCGTTGTATACCTCAGGTACACGGCGCTTCGAGAACGGCATGTCATCATTTGCAAGAACTCGTTCATATCGAACTGAATTCCGTAACGGATAACCCCATCGTACTCTCGGATACAGAGGCCATTTCAGGAGGCAATTTTCATGGCCAACCCCTTGCTATGGCATTGGATTACGCTTCTGTTGCCGCTTCGGAATTGGGCAATATATCAGACAGGAGGTGCTACTTGTTGCTTGAAGGAAAATTTGGTTTGCCCCGCTTACTTACAGATAAGGGCGGTCTCAACTCGGGGTTTATGATCCCTCAATACACTACAGCCGCTCTCGCCTCAGAAAATAAGTCCCTTTGTTTCCCCGCTTCTGCCGACAGTATCCCCACTTCGCTCGGTCAGGAAGACCACGTCTCAATGGGAAGTATATCCGGACGAAAATTCGTCAGAATATTACAGAATATCGAGCATATTCTCGCTATCGAATTGATGTACGCAGCCCAAGCCCTTGAGTTTAGACGACCTTTGAAGAGTTCAGAGATTATTGAAAAGGCCTTTAATCTAATAAGGTCCAAAGTACCTAAACTCTCCTCCGACCGGCTTCTTATCACGGATATGGAAGCGATTCTCGAAATGGTACGAAATCGTCTCTTTACCGTGCGTTGACCGATCCTATCACCGGACGGTCAAAAGGACTCCGGACGATAACAAAAAACGATACTTTGCCATTTCATACCAAAAAAACTTTCGCTTATGACCTTTCAAGAAATCATACTTCAAGGAATTCCTGAAAAGATGCCTCCGCCATATTCCTACCTAAAGGATGTAAATCGGGCACCAAAGAGAAAAGATATATTGACACCTTCGGAAAAAATTCTAGCCGTACGCAATGCCTTGAGATATTTTCCCAAGGCATGGCATCGTATACTTGCCGAAGAGTTCGCTCATGAACTCGAAGAAACGGGTAGAATCTATATGTACCGCTTCAAGCCGCATTACGATATGTATGCCCGTCCCATAGAGGAATACCCTGCTCGTACCCTTCAAGCTGCGGCCATCATGGGAATGATTCAAAACAACCTCAATCCTGCAGTCGCACAACATCCCGAAGAACTCATTACTTACGGGGGCAATGGGGCTGTCTTTCAAAACTGGGCCCAATACCTGCTCACCATGCGATATTTAGCTGAGATGACAGAGGAGCAGACCTTACATATGTATTCAGGGCATCCTATGGGTTTATTTCCTTCCTCTAAAGGTGCCCCCCGTGTCGTCATTACCAATGGTATGATGATCCCCAATCACTCTAAACCGGATGATTGGGAGCGTTACAACGCCTTGGGTGTCACTCAATACGGACAAATGACTGCCGGATCATATATGTATATCGGGCCGCAGGGAATCGTTCACGGCACCACCATCACCGTCATGAACGCCTTCCGAAAAATACTTAAACATGGGGAAAGTCCGGCTGGAAAAATATTTCTAACTTCCGGATTGGGTGGAATGAGCGGTGCTCAGCCCAAAGCTGGCAATATTGCCGGTTGTATTACAGTGTGTGCAGAGGTCAATCCCAAAGCTGCTCGTAAACGCCATCAACAAGGCTGGGTAGACGTCCTTGTCGAGGATATGGACACCTTGATTCACACAGTCCGTAAAGCAGTAAGTGATCAAGCCGTAGTCTCAATCGCTTACATCGGCAATGTAGTAGAAGTATGGGAGCGTTTTGACCAAGAGGATATCTTTGTTCATGTAGGATCTGATCAAACCTCCTTGCATATCCCTTGGACGGGTGGATACTACCCAGTAGGAGTTGGTTTCGAGGTAGCCAATCAGATGATAAAAGACCATCCTGAAAAGTTTAAAACCCTTGTTCAGGCCTCCCTACGACGTCAGATCGATGCGATTAACAGACATGCAGCAAAGGGAACCTACTTTTTTGATTATGGCAATGCATTCTTGTTAGAATCCTCTCGCGCCGGTGCAGATGTTATGGCACCCAATGGCGTAGATTTTAAGTACCATTCCTACGTACAGGACATCATGGGGCCTATGTGTTTTGATTATGGGTTTGGACCTTTTAGGTGGGTTTGTACTTCGAGTAAACCCGAGGATTTGGACTATACCGACCAACTTGCCCTGAAGGAGTTAAATGCAATTCTCCCTACCGCACCAAAGGAAATTCAAAACCAACTTCTAGACAATATCCAATGGATTCGCAATGCGAAGAAGAACCGATTGGTCGTGGGCTCACAAGCCAGGATTCTTTATGCCGATGCCGAAGGCCGAATCCGCATCGCTAAGGCATTTAACAACGCCATTGCCCAAGGGAAAATAGGACCTGTCGTCCTAGGACGAGATCATCATGATGTCAGTGGAACAGACTCCCCCTATCGGGAGACCTCCAATATCTACGATGGCAGCATGTTTACCGCTGATATGGCTATCCAAAATGTGATCGGTGACAGCTTCCGGGGCGCTACTTGGGTCTCTATCCACAATGGGGGTGGAGTCGGCTGGGGAGAAGTAATCAACGGGGGTTTTGGTCTGCTACTGGATGGTAGTCCGGAAGCGGAAAAGCGACTCAAAGCTATGCTCTTTTACGACGTCAATAATGGTATTGCACGACGTTCCTGGGCTCGTAATAAAGGCGCTATCTTTGCCGCCCAACGCGAGATGGATCGTACCCCGGGACTGCGGATAACACTTCCTAATATTGTTGACGATGAGGTCTTGAAAAATGTCTTTTGAAATAAATCTCAAAGCGTTTTTGACAGTGGTTATTATAAGGCTCGAAAGCGTATGTAACGAACATAAATCATAATTAACATAAATTTTTTAATCGAAAAATACATATTGAAGATGATCCATCTCGTTAAAAAAGCAGTTTACATTGCAAATGATTAGCCAGCTCAAAATAGCCCAGGATTCATCCAATACAAAATATTAACCTCATGAAAACGCTGTTTAAAAATATCAAACAACTCGTCCAAATTAGAACTATGGACGATTCGTTTGTCACTGGAAAAGAAATGGGCACTCTTCCCTGTTTAAACGACGCTTTTCTACTTTTAGAAGGGGAAAAAATCCTTGATTTTGGCCCCATGGTGGCCTGCCCGAAAGGTGCATTTGATACGATTATCGATGCCACCGGAAGACTCGTTCTCCCCTCTTGGTGCGACTCCCACACCCACCTGGTATTCGCAGGAGATAGAGAAGGAGAATTTGTCGATAAAATTAAAGGATTATCCTATGAAGAAATTGCCCGGAGAGGTGGTGGAATACTCAATTCTGCTAAGGTCTTAGAGCAAACTTCTGAAGAGCAACTCTTCAATCAAAGTAAACTCAGACTGGAAGAAGTAATAGGAATGGGCACCGGCGCTATAGAAATCAAATCGGGTTATGGTCTCTCCTTAGATAATGAATTGAAGATGCTACGCGTTATCCGTCGCTTGAAGGAAACGCAGAGTATACCCATCCGCTCGACTTTTCTCTGCGCGCACGCTATTCCTGCTGCTTATAAAAATAACCCCAAATCGTTTGTGGACCAAGTAGTGGAAACTTGGATTCCGGCGGTAGCAAAATCTCATCTTGCCGACTACATCGATGTGTTTTGTGAAAAAGGATATTTCACCCCGGAAGATACAGAACGTATCCTCACCGCAGGACAACAATACAGCCTTACCCCTAAAATACACGTCAACCAATTCCATGCCATTGGAGGTGTAGAAGTCGGGGTGCGCCACGCTGCTCTCTCTGTCGACCATCTCGAAATTCTCCATGCGGAAGATATAGAAGCACTCCGAGGAAGTAAAACTATGCCCGTTGCCCTGCCCGGTTGTTCCTACTTTCTGGGAATCCCCTACACTCCGGCTCGATCTCTTTTGGAGGCAGGACTCCCCCTAGCCTTAGCATCTGATTATAATCCAGGGTCTACCCCTTCGGGCAATATGAATTTTGTAGTCGCTACCGCCTGTATAAAAATGAAAATGACCCCGGAAGAAGCCATCAATGCCGCCACCATCAATGGAGCTTATGCCATGGGGTTAGCGGACAAAGTCGGGAGCATCACAAAAGGCAAGCTCGCCAACCTAATCCTCACCAAACCGGTTTCTTCTTATGTCTCCCTTCCCTATTCCTTTTCAACCGATAAAATCGAACGTGTATATCTAAAGGGTAGACAGGTTAAAAAGTGTACAGAAGAATAAGACA
>Ga0256841_1002660_pt1 | contig 13998 bp, 13 predicted proteins | sample 356308metaG_FD_185971 | JGI IMG/M metagenome (GOLD analysis project Ga0256841, IMG submission 185971) | Hydrothermal vent microbial communities from Mid Atlantic Ridge, Atlantic Ocean - 356-308 | ecosystem: Environmental > Aquatic > Marine > Hydrothermal vents | place: Atlantic Ocean: Mid...
GTACGCCAACTGGTGGCGGCCTAGCTCTTTTCATGGCCGCGACAAAACTTGGAAACTCCTATAGCCAGAGGAGCATCGCCGTCTTTGGAAAACCGGCATAGAAAATGGACGTTATTTAACGGAGGCGAAACCATGGGAACCAGCAGCAAGGAATTGTATTTCAAACCCAAATTACGCGTATTGAGCGACGACCAGATCCAACAGATTCACCTGGCCACGCTGGACGTTTTGGAGCACATCGGCGTCAAGATGACGCACAAGCGGGGCGTGGAGATTCTCGAAGGCGCCGGCGCCAGGGTGAAGGGGGACCGTGTCAGGATTCCTTCCTGGATGGTGGAAGATGCCATCCGCAAGGCGCCGCCGCGGCTGGTGCTCGGGAAGCGCACCGGTGAAAGAACGGTGGTGGTGGAGGCCGACAAGTCCTATTTCGGGCCGAGCCTGGACTGCATGGACTACATGGACCCGGCAACCCATGAGCGCATCCGTTTTACGACCGAACATGCCAAGGAGATGGCGGCGCTCTGTGACGGCCTGCCCAGTTTCGAATGGTGCATGACCATCGGCATGGCCGATGATGTCCCCGCGGACGTCGCCGACCGCGCGGTGGCGCGCAACGTCATGCAGTACTGCGAAAAACCGCTCGTCTTCTGCTGCAAGGACACCAACAGCGTAAAAGATATCCATGAAATGGCGCTGCTGCTCTGCGGAGGACGGGAAAACTTTGAAAAGGCGCCCTGCGTCGTCCATTACTCAGAGCCCATTTCCCCGCTCGTCTATTACGATCCGGCCGTGGACAAGATTCTCTATTCCGTCGAAAACGGGATCCCTTTGATCAACTTCCCCTGCACCTCGGCCGGCGGGTCCGGCCCGGTCACTCTGGCCGGCACCATGGTGCAGGCCAGTGCGGAATCCTTGAGCGGCCTCGTTCTGGCTCAGCTCGTCAAACCCGGCGCCCAGTTCGTCTACGGCGCCTTTACCAGCATTCTCGATATGCGCACCACCATATTTTCATACGGGGCCAACGAGTTCAGCCTGATGACGGCCGGACTGGCCCAGATGGCGCAATACTACCGTCTGCCTTTCTTCGGCACGGCCGGTGCCACCGACGCCAAATTCTGCGATGCCCAGGCCGGCGCGGAGGCCACGCTGCAGTGCTTTTCGGCGGCGGCCGTGGGCTCGGGGCTCGTTCATGACTGCAGCACCTGGATGGACCACGGCGTCATGGTTTCACCGGAGTTCATGGTGCTGGTCAACGAGATCGTCGACACGGTCAAGCACTACATGCGCGGCATACCGGTAACCCGGGAAACCCTGGCACTGGACATCATCGAAAAGGTCGGCCCCGGCGGCCAGTACCTTCAACAGAAGCACACCATGCAGCACTTCCGCGAGATGAAATATTCCCAGCTTTTCGACCATGACATCTACGGCAAATGGGAGAGCTCCGGCGCCAAACGCTTCGAACAGCGCCTGCAGGAAATCACCCTGGAAAAGATGAAGCACCGTCCCCAACCTCTGGCCGAAGAGGTGGTAAAGGAGCTGGACCGCATGCAGGCGGCCTGGAAGTAGTGTCTCCACGCTTGGCGCTCGGATTTTCCGAATACCCCTTTTTGGAGGTCGCATGAGCGAAGATGCCGCGCTATATCACCGAAAGGGGCGGGTGGGGATTATCACCCTGAACCGCCCCCATCGCCTGAACGCCATCAATCTCCACCTGCTGCGGGCGTTCATGTCCCACCTGGAAGCCGCCCGCCAAGACGACAAGGCCGCCGTCGTCATCCTGACCGGGGCCGGGCGGGCCTTTTGCGCCGGCGAAGACCTCAAGGAAACGGCTGCGGGAAAGGACGCGGCGGCCTGGATGGAGGAAACGGGCCGGCTCCAGGAAGTCCAACGGCTGATCATGAAGCTGGGAAAACCGCTGATCGCCGCAGTCAAAGGCTACGCATTGGGAGGCGGGTGCGAGTTTGCCATGAGTTGTGATATCCGGATCGCCGCGGAAAGCGCTGTTTTCGGGTTCCCGGAAACCAGCGTGGGCCTTACCGTCACCACGGCCGGGACCAAGCTGCTGACCCAAATCGTGGGACTGGGTAAAGCCAAGGAGCTGATTTTCACCGGCGACTTCATCGATGCTGCCGAGGCACGCGCCATCGGACTCGCCAACAAGGTCGTGCCTGACGAAAGCCTGTTGGAGGCATCCCTTTCCATGGCCGAAAAAATCGCCGAACGTTCGCCGCTGGCCCTCAGCCTGTCCCGCAGGGCGATCGACCAGGGCCTGGACGCCGGATTCGAACAGACCCTGGAGATCGAAGCCTGCCACCTCCTCATCTGCACCCAGGCACAGAACCAGACCGAATATGTCGCCAAACGTCTGGCCCGGATGAAGAAGAAGTAGGGGCAGTGTGGAGAGGAAATACTGGAACCCGGAATTGGAGACCCTGCCTGCGGCTGACCAGCGGCGCTTGGGGCATCAAAGACTCCTCACGCAGTTGGACTATGTGGCCGCAAATAGCGAGATGTACCGCCGGAAGTGGGCTGAAGCCGGTGTACTCCCGGGAATTGTGAAAGGCGCCCGGAACCTTGCCGGCATGCCTTTTACGACCAAGACCGAACTGCGTGCATCCCAGCGTTCGTGACCCTGGCCCCGCCCCATACCACCGGGCGCACCCAGATGGGAAAAGCCGTGCCTGTCGTGCGCGACTACTGCTGAGCTTCATCCACCGCCGTCCTGCCGGTGGCCTGTACCGTAAGCAGCGTGCACAGGTGAAGTTCATCGCCGGGGACGGGCACCGAGCGTTTCTGCATGCAAAACGCGATCTGCGGCTGTTGCACGCCGTTGGCGCGCATGCGTGTCCGGGCCATGGATTCCAGCAGGCTGCGCCCCGATCGGAGGGCATCTGCAAAGTTCTGAAATTCCCGCTTGCCGTCCGGCGCAAAGAGAATGTGGCCTCCGGCGATAGTGGGCCGGATCTCGGCGGACAAGCTGAAACCGACGGCCCCCACGGCCGCGCCGACGGCGGTCCCCACCGCGAAATGTTCGGGCAGGATGGTATCGCCGTGCAGGTGCGCAAAAGAGGGCGGCAGCCATACCTTGGCGGGCGCCCCCGCCCCCAGCACCGGAACGTTCAATCTTACGGAAATTTCCATTGGATTTTCTGCTTTGCGGCCCACGTTTTCGTCCGGCAACCAGTGATCCATGAGCGCCAGCAGCGCCGACGCATCCTTTCCGAAGCAGAGCTTTACGGCTTCGGTGCACAATCGCCCGGCCACCACCTTTTCAAGGGCCCGGCAGAGCGCGGCATCCGCCACCCCCATGGCCTTCGCCATGAGACAGACCCCGGCCTGTGCAGCTTCTTTAGACCCTAAATCGCATCTTTTCACGGCCACACAGAAATCGGTGGGCGTCAACGACGCCCGGGTGATTAGCCCCCGCCGTTCCAGTTCCCGGATTTCCCAGCGGTCGGTCCCGCAGGCGGGGTTTGACAGCAGTTCATATTCATTGACCGGCCCGTGGCCGAAAACCGCACGCACGGCCTCCGAGCCAAAAGACGTTCCCTCTTTGGCGAGATAAAAAGTGCAGGGATTGTACAGCGACAGCGGAATCCTGGTTTTCAGACGCGCCAGCCTTTTCAAAACGGCCGAGATTTCCGGGAAGCGCCGGGCCGTGCGGCACAGCGGCGCCACTCTCTGCGGGCCCACACAGAGGCCGTTCAGGGTGCCGTCTTGGGTCCCTACGATGCTGTCGCCACCCAAACCCGTTGTGCGCATGTGCGCCGCCGCCACCTGGGTCTTCCATTGTCCGACCCGGGCCCCGGCCGGATCGATCTGAACGCGCCCATTTTTCAGGATGGCCATATCGGAGGTGGTTCCGCCCATGTCCACCACCAGGCCATCGCGCCTGCCCGTCAGGTAGCGTGCCCCCAGGATGCTGGCGGCAGGCCCGGAAAGAATGGTTTCAACAGGGCGCTCTTGGGCCTCTTTCGCAGACATCAGGGTGCCGTCTCCACGGACAACCAAAAGCGGCGCATCAATGCCGAATTCCCTTAAAATTTTCCGGGTGTCCTCGATCAGAAGATGAATCAGGGGCATCAGGCGCGCGTTCCACCAGGCCGTGGCGGCCCGCCTGGGTGCATCCAGGCGGGTGGACAGCTGGTGCCCCAGGACCACGGGCAGATCACAGCGACCGGCGATAAAGCGCGCCACGCGCAGTTCGTGGTCCGGGTTGCGGATCGAAAAATATCCGGACACGGCGATGGCGTCCACCTCACGGACCAGTGACTGCAGCCGCTCTTCGAGAGGCACCAGGTTCAGCGCCGCTACTTCTTCCCCCCAAAAGTCATGGCCGCCCTCGAGAAAAAGCACGGGCGACATTTTCGATAAGCCCGGATGGTCGCGGTCATAGCCGATCAGGACCAGGCCCGCACGGCCGCCCTTTTCCTCGACGATCGCATTGGTGGCAAACGTGGTGGCCAGTGAGACAAAACCGGCCTTTTGCAGTGCTTGTGTGGGAATTTCGCGCAGGGCTTTCCGTATGCCGTAAAGGGGATTTTCAGGCGTTGTGGGCGCCTTGGCCCAGGCGAGAATTTGTGCGCCGTTAATGTTGACCACAACGGCATCGGTGAAGGTTCCGCCCGCATCGATTCCGAGCCCGAACAGCGGTTGCAGCTTGCCGTTTTTAAAATCTTCGTGCACCGCCACGCCAATTTTTTCACAGCTCCCAGGCATACGATTTTCCCCGCCGATTCAATTGCTTTCAAGACCCAATCGTGTTAAAATAAATTTATTAAGGCACTCTTTTTTTCTCTGTTTTTTATTCAATCCAGACACACTTGGCAAGGATGAAAGTAGCGCCGGGCCAACGGCGGCCAAAAGAAATCCGCTGCCTTTTCAAAAGCCCCGGAAAATGGTTTCCAGAAAAGTACTCGTTGACGCAATTCATTGTTTCTGCGGCAATGATGCGGGAGCTGCGGCATGCCGGTTTTAAGCGACATCCCCATCGAACTTGACGCACGTGAAGTCGTGCTTGCGCTGCACCAGGGCAAAAAAGTCCCGCCGTCGCTCGTTTCCGAAACCCGCACGGCCATTTCCAAATCCAGGCCCTGGATGCATCCAAGAGCCCTGTACGCATGGGTATCGGTGCGGGAGGTTGCCGGAGAAAAAGTGGTGCTGCAGCCGGCCAACGGAAACCAGCATGTCTCGCTGAACCTGGGCCCGCATGCGGACCTGATGACAGCAGCGGAACTGGCCCTGGTGAGCGTGGTGACCATCGGCGGCGAACTGAACCGGCAGGTCGATGCGCTCAACAAAGCCGGCGAATTCCTCGGGGCATACCTGATCGACAGCATCGGTGTCGTCGCCCTGGCGGAAGTGGGAAAGACGGTGCGAAGATACGCGGAAGAGCAAGCCGCCGCGCGCGGATGGGGTGTCAGCGCCGCGCTCGCTCCCGGGTCCCTGCAGGGCTGGCCCATCGAAGGCCAGTTCGACCTTTGTTCCCTCCTGCCCCTGGATGAAATCGACGTACGCCTGAACGAAAGCGGGGTGCTGGTTCCCTTCAAATCGGCCTCGAGCCTGATCGGCACGGGCCGCCGTTACCGCTCCCAAAAGGTCGGCTCGGTATGCCGCTTCTGCATGCGGGCCGATACGTGCTGGCGACGGAGAAAATAGGAGCAGACGTGCGCCATGCAAAGCGGACCGGATGAAAAAACAGCCCTGCCCCTTGACCTGAAACGCCTGGATCTCGTGAGGGTGCTTGCGGATTTCGATGAAGGCGTCATCATTGCGGATCGCAAGGGTCGCATCGTTTTTTATAACCGCACACAGGGGAAAATAGACGATCTGGATCCCCGGGCGGCGCTGGGCAGAAAAGTCACGGACATCTACGATTTAAACACGGATACCAGCATCATTTTCCGGTGCCTGAAAACCGGACAGCCCATCATCAACGACCCTCTGATCTACAGGACGCACCTCGGCAAGACCGCCTACACCATAAACAGCGCGTTGCCCCTCTTTCAGGGCCAAGAAATAGTGGGCGCCATCGGCTTTGTAAAAGATTACAACCTCCTCCAGAATGCCTTTGATGCAGCGGCACAGGCCCTCCCGCCGGCAGCCGACCGGTTTAACAACGGCACGCAGTATACTTTTGGGGACATTGTCGGGCAATCCCCCGGGTTTTTGCGGGCCGTCCAGATCGCCCGGATGGCCGCCGGCTCCCCATCATCGGTCATGCTCATGGGAAGCACGGGCACCGGAAAAGAGCTGTTTGCGCAGGCCATCCACAACCAGAGCCCCCGCAAAAAGTATCCCTACATGGCCATCAATTGTGCGGCCATCCCGGAAAATCTGCTGGAGGGAACCCTGTTCGGAACGGCAAGAGGCGCTTTCACCGGAGCCATGGACAAGCCCGGCCTGCTGGAGCGCGCAAACGGCGGGACCATTTTTTTAGACGAGGTAAACTCCATGCCCACCGGCCTGCAGGCCAAGCTGCTGCGGGTGCTCCAGGAAAAAAAAGTGCGGCGGGTCGGATCCCCGGACGAGACCGCCTTAAACCTGAAAATTATCAGTTCCGTTAACCAGGCGCCCCGCCGTGCCATCGCCGAAGAAACCCTGCGCATCGATCTTTTCTATCGCCTGGCGGTCATCTACATCCGCATTCCGCCGCTCAGGGAAAGGGGCAGCGACATCGAAGCCCTGACGTGCCATTTCATGGCCCTTTTCAACCGGACTTTGGGCAAGCGGGTGAAATCCGCCGCTCCCGAGGTCATGGATTGCTTCATGGCCTACGACTGGCCGGGAAACGTGCGCGAGCTGCAAAATACCGTGGAAGCGGCCATGAATATGGTGGCAGGTACCGACGAAGCCATAGACGCAAGCCATCTGCCCGCCTATTTCCGGGGGCAGCCGGACGCCATTGCCAAAACACGGCTCGGAGAAACCCGCCATCCTGCGGCAGCTCTTGAAACACCCGCCTCCACCCTGAAAGCCGCTGCCGGCACGCCCGGGAGATCACTTACGGAAGCCCAGTCGGCCAGGGAAACAGAACTGATCTGCCGGGCGCTCAGCGCGTGTAACGGCAATGTTTCCCGGGCAGCCCGCAATCTGTGCATCTCGCGCCAGCTGCTGCACTACAAAATGAAGAAATACGGCCTGGATCGCAAAGCCTTTTGCAGGCGTCAGCAGCGGGCACTGGATTAAAAAAAAGCCGGCCGGCGACAAAGGTGCCGGGAAAGGGCCCGCCGGCGAAGGCAACACCTGGAAAAGACAGGAGGATAGATGAAGCATCGGCCGTCCGCAGGGAAACGCCTTTGGCCATATGCAGTAGCGGCCGCTCTGTTGGCGCTTACGGCCCACGCTGCCGCCGCCCGTCCGGCAGGCCGGGTAACCGTATCCCTGGTGCATCTGAAAACCGTCGATGGGGTCCGCTTAACCGGTATTTTCCGGCGGCCCGCCGGAAAATGCGAAAATGCCGGCGTCGTCATGCTGCACGGCTACAGCGGCAATTTCTACTCGGGCATCATGGATTTTCTGCCGCAGGCGCTGGCCGCAAGAGGGTTTGCCACCCTGGCCTTCAACATGCGCGACCATGACCGCGGCCCCAAGCAAAGCCGCTTCGAGGACAACCGCCACGACATCGCAGCCGCCGTAGACGCAATGGCGCGCCGCGGCTGTGATCCCATTTTCCTGTATGGCCACAGCATGGGGACCAACCACGCACTGGACTACCTGGCGGCGCGCAAGGATGCCCGCATCCGGGGCGTATTGCTGACCGCCCCGCCGGGCAACCTGTTTGCCTGGAATGTCCGCATGTTCGGCTCCCAAGCGGCCCGGCGTGTGCTGCAAAAGGCCCGTGAGCTGGTTTCCAAGGGCCATGGCAGGCAGTGGATGCTCATCGACCTGGGGCCGCTGGGCAAGGCGCTTTACACCGCCAGCCACGTGGTGAGCCTGAGGGGCCCCCGCTCGGTATCGGACCCCTACCGCAACATCACGCGGGTTTCCGTGCCCATTCTGATTGTCAGCGGCCTGGCAGACCGCCTGGCCGATGCCTCGGTCGCAGACCGCCTCAGACGGTCTGCAAACCCGGCTGCCGCGGTAACCGTGGTCAAACTGCCCGCTGCCGGCCACCGTTTCAGCGCACATCGCCAGAAACTGGCCGACATCCTGTCGCGCTGGATGTCGGCGCACCTGAAATCGTCCCGCGCCAGGCACATTCCGAAAGGTTGACGCTTCCGTCGGACACCGGCGCGGATTGACCGCGGGCGGCTACAGGTGCCGGCCTTTTTAGACGCTGAATTCGGTCAGCCAGAAATCATGCTTGTTGCAGAAACTGGTGGCGTAGAAGTTCTTCCCCGCATCGGCCGGCAGTTTGTAGGTGGACATGGCCTGCCGGTCCGTGGGATAAAAAGTTTTCTCGCCCAGCACCCGGCCGTCGGCCGCGACCAGGGTGTGGCGCACGATGTAGTGCTGGGCCGACATGGGATGCGCCGTCAGTATCGTCACCTGTCTGCCCTTCACGCTCACCTTGGGCACGTGCGATCCCACCTTTTTGGCCCACCGGCCGGGATTCTTGCGGGTGTAGATAATACCCGCCGGAAACCCGCTGCCGGCGAAAACCCGTCCGGCACCGCTGACCGCCATTCCGGCGGCAACGGCTGCCGATCCCTTCAGGAAGTTCCTGCGTGTCGTCATCTCTGCCTCCTCGCTTGGTTGTGTGTATGGGATTGAGTTTAAAAAACGTTTGGCAACCGGATAGCGGCTGCTTGCTGGGTGCCGCACCCGCATCACCAACCGCTGCGCGCCCGGTCCAGCACGTAGGCTGCGACATCTTCGATCTGTTCCGGACTTAAAAAGGCCTTAAAAGCCGGCATCTTGCCCCGGCCTTCGGCCACCTGACGCCAGACGGCGGCAGGTGTCGCGCGGCCGTTGGCCTTCAGGGCTTCTATATGCAGGGTCTTTTCCCTGTCGACGACATTGCCGCCTTTGACGTGGCAGTCCGCGCAGTTGGCCTGGAACAACCGCCGGCCATTGGACAGATCGGCGGCCCGCGATTGCGGCGCCGTCGTCGGACTGAGCAGCAGTGCGGCAGCCAGGCAGGCGCTTAACACAACTTTTTGTATGCAAATACGCATTATCAACGGATCGTGAACGGATCGGGTGCCAAATTCAGTACCACAAAGTATGGCCAAAGGATCGCGTCATGTCAAGCCCTAAATGGTGGCAAAACGGAGAGTCCGGCGGCGCTCAGAGCCGCGACGAGCGGTGCACCCGGAAGATCTGCAGCACACCGTGGCAGCGGCAGGCCGTTGCCAGCAGGACATCAGAGCGGGCTTTTTCCACCTCCTCCAGGGCCGCAAACAAAGCCTTTGGGCGGTACCCGCCGGTACCTGCCGAAAGCTGGCGGCTGCGCAGCACCACCGTCTTCAGTCCTCCCGCGGAAAGGCCGGCCAGCACGTCATAGAGGTTGGCCGGACGCGGGCGGCCGGTGACCGTGCAGGTGCCGGCCGGCTCCAGGCAGTCCTGCGGACAGATGAAATCCGCATGGCTCACAAACAGTTCCCCCTTGCGGCCCGGCCATACATTGGGCAGGCTTCTCGCGAGTGACGGCGGCACGGGCAGGCGTTCGATACGGCCTGTTTTTTCAATGCGGCGGCGAACCCACTCAAACGCCAGATGCACCGGCAGCGCGGGGATGATCCAGTCGGGCCGGCGGCCGTCTAAAAGCATCCGATCCAGGAAATCCGCGCCGTCCATGCAAACCGTGCGTACACGCGCCTCGCGAATGCCCGCCAGGGCGTCACAGCAGCGGTCCACCAGCACGATATGGGCGCTGCGCTTTCTCGCCAGCAGCCCGTTTAAAGCTCTTTTACCGAACCTGCCGGCACCGATGACCCAGTAGTTTACAGGTGTCATGCAAAACGCTTTCTTTCCCGTCGGCCGGCACCGCACACGCGTGTGCAAAAGCCGTGGCTGACGTCACAGCACCAAGCCCCACCCTATCATAATACAGTTCCCGGGAGGCGCTTGTCAAAGCCTATCGCTTCTGGTATCTAAGCGCCATGCAGATGCAACGCCAGGCTGCAGGCCTGATACTGGCCTCGAAATCCCCGCGCCGGCGTGCGCTTTTGGCGCAGGCCGGTCTGGATTTTACGGTCATTCCCAGCACCATCGACGAAGGCCGGCAGGCCCCGGCATCCGCAGACATCCACGTGCGCAGGCTGGCCGTCGAGAAGGCCTGCGAGGTTGCCGCGAAACACCCGCCGAGCTGGGTCATCGGCGCCGACACCGTGGTGCTCATCGACGACCGGATACTGGGCAAACCGGCCGACAGGGACGAAGCACGGCAAATGCTGCGCAGCCTTTCGGGCCGGACCCACCGGGTCTACACCGGCTACAGCATCTGCTGTCTAGAAAAAAGCGTCCAGGTCGCCCATACGGTGGTGACCGATGTCACCTTCAAAACCCTTTCGGCCGCCGAAATTCAGTGGTATATTCATACGCCGGAGCCCTTTGACAAGGCCGGCGCCTACGCCATCCAGGGTCTGGGCACCTTTCTGGTCAGACGCATCAGCGGATCGTATACCAATGTGGTCGGATTGCCGGTGTGCGAGGTCATCGAAGGGCTGATCCAGGTCGGCGCGCTGAACTTCCGCGTCCCGGCGGACCCATGATTTCACCCTCATCCATACAGTACAGGTGGGATGCACATGCTGAAACAACGCCTGCAAGCCGTCCGGAAACGTATCGCCCGGGCCTGTGAAAAATGCGGCCGTGACCCTGCGACCGTCCGCTTGGTGGCGGTGAGCAAAACCATGCCGGCCGCCCGCGTTGAAGCGGCCATCACGGCCGGCGCGGCGATACTTGGGGAAAACTACATCCAGGAAGCGCGTGAAAAGGCAAGCGCCCTTTCCCGCCATGCGGTCAGCTGGCATTTCATCGGCCACCTGCAGACCAACAAGGCCAAATACGCCGTGCGCATCTTCGACCTGATCCATACCGTCGACCGCCTCAAACTGGCCCGCGAGCTGGACAAACAGGCCGCCCGGATCGGCAAAATACAGCCGGTGCTGGTACAGGTGAACATCAGCGGTGAGCAGAGCAAGTCCGGCATCGCGCCCCAGGAAACCGAAAAACTGCTGCGAGCCGTCTCTGCGCTGGAACATATCCAGGTGCGCGGATTGATGACCATGCCGCCTTTTTTTGATCAACCGGAAAAGGCGCGCCCTTTCTTCAAATCGCTCTATAGGCTTTCACGGCGGATGGCAGAAACCGGCATTGCCGGCGTCGGCATGGACGAGCTTTCCATGGGCATGAGCGGCGACTTCGAAGTGGCCATCGAGGAGGGCGCCACGCTGGTGCGTGTGGGCACCGCCATCTTTGGAGAAAGACAGTGAAAATTCTGCTGCACATCTGCTGCGCGCCCTGCGCCATCTACCCCGTGGACCACCTGAGGGCGGACGGAAATGAAGTGATGGGCTTTTTCTATCGCCACAACATCCATCCTTACACGGAGTGTTTAAAACGCCAGCAAACCCTCGAAGCATACGCCCGGCAGATCGGTCTGCGGGTGATTTACCAGCAGGGCTATGACCTGGAAGGATTTATCCAGCGCGCGGTTTTCCGCGAATCCGACCGTTGCCGCATCTGCTACCACGACCGCCTGCGCGCAACGGCGCTGCTGGCCCGGCGGGGCAGGTTCGAGGCCTTCAGCTCCACACTGCTCTACAGCAAGTTCCAGAAACACGCCCTGATCCGGTCCATCGGAGACGCCGTGGGACGTGAAATCGGCGTTCCTTTCCACTACGCCGATTTCCGTACGGGGTGGAAAGAGGGGATCCACCGCTCCCGACAGCTGGGCATGTACCGCCAGCAGTACTGCGGCTGCATTTACAGCGAAAAGGAGCGTTTCTACAAACCCTGATGGACCGCGCCGTATCGCTATGGCCGTTTACTCCCATCTTCAGGCGCAGGTACGCGCAAAGGCGCCCTCAAACCCAGCGGAATTCAGAAATTCATGTTTGCCAATTTTTTCTACCTGATCGTTGCCCTGCTGATCACCATCACCTATCCGGCCGCTGAGGCTTCCAATTTCCCGCTGTCCGTCAGCATGGCCATGCTTTTCGGTTCAGCCGCCGCTTTTGCCGTCGCCACCCGTCTGCGTTTCCGGGGCATCGAACGGCGCCTTAGCAGCGGTTCGGCCGCCCAGCTGGACCACGCTTTCAATGCGCGCCTGACACGCCAGTTCATTTTGGCCGTGGGCCTCTTCGCCTTCGATATCTATGGATTGAGCCTGCCTTCCTTCCTGAGCAAAATTCCTGTGTTTACGGCCGCACCGACACTTGCCGCACTGCTGTTCATGCTGCTGTTTATTGCCTACCTGTCCATGGTCTGGGCCAGCGCCTGGCCGGCATACCGCGTCCTGTACGACAGCAACCTGAGCCGCAGGGCCTACGTTTTTTCCAACATCTCTTTCAGCACGCCGATTCTGCTGCCCTGGTTCCTCTTATCCGCGGTCATCGACCTGATCAACGCCCTGCCCTTCACGCTGCCCAAACAATTGCTGGCCACACCGGGCGGCCAGGTCACCTATTTCATGGTTTTCCTGGTCGCCGTGGCCGTACTCGGCCCTTTTCTGATTCAGAAATTCTGGCGCTGCCGGCCCCTGGAAAGCGGAGAACAGCGGTCACGCATCGAAAACCTCTGCCGGCGGGCCGATCTGAAATATGCCGAAATCCTCTACTGGCCGATTTTCGGCGGCAACATGATCACCGCCGGTGTCATGGGGCTGGTCAACCGCTTCCGCTACCTGCTGGTCACCGAAGGGTTGCTGCGTTTCCTGACACCTTCAGAAATCGATGCCGTCGTGGCCCACGAAATCGGCCATGTCAAACGCAGGCACCTCTTGTTTTACCTGTTTTTTTTCGCCTGCTATCTTCTGATCTCCTATGCCAGCATGGGTCTGATCGTCTTTTTCCTGATGAATGCCGCACCGGTCCACCTGCTGATACGCTGGAGCGGTGTGCGCCAGGCGACAGCTGTCTCTTTTACTTTCAGCCTCTGCACCATCGCGCTTTTTTTAATCTACTTCCGCTTCATTTTCGGCTTCTTCATGCGCAACTTCGAACGCCAGGCCGACACCTACGTTTACACGCTGTTTCCCAGCGCGCAGCCGCTGATCAGCACTCTGCAGAAAATTGCCGCCACCAGCGCGCAACCGGCGGACAAGCCCAACTGGCATCATTTCAGCATCACCGAAAGAATCGACTTTCTGAAACACTGCGAGATCGACCGCGGCTGGATTTCACGCCACAACCGCAAACTCCGGAACAGCCTGGCCGCTTTTCTGGCGCTCATGCTGATCGTCGGCACCGCCGGGTATCAGCTCAATTTCGGCAGCGGCGGCGAGCGCCTCAACCGCCATCTGACGGAACGGATCCTTTTGCGCGAAATTAAGGACCACCCCCATGATGCCGGCCTTTACCAGATGCTGGGCGATCTGTACTACGGCGACGGAGCATTTGAAAAGGCCGCGGACGCCTGGAGCCGGAGCCTGGTGCTGGAGCCCCGGAATCCCGAGGCGCTCAACAACCTGGCCTGGCTGTATGCCACCTGCCGCAAGCAAAGCCTGCGCGACCCGGCCCGGGCCCTGGCACTGGCCCGGCGCGCAGCCGCCCTGAAGCCTTCGGCGCACGTTTTCGACACGCTGGCACAAAGCTATTTTGTCAACGGGATGTACGCTCAGGCGGTGGGGGCGGCACGCCGGGCGCTGGCCTACAAGCCGGCGAACCGGCGCTACTACGAAAAGCAGCTACAAAAATTCCAGCGCGCGGCGGCCGCCCGCGGGCAGGGGGCCTGAGAATCTTGATAAAAGCGCCGGAGGGTGTCTCGCAAAGATACGCCGGTTTCAGGAATGACGGCGTATAGCCGGCCGCAACGCCCTGACACCTGAGTTTCAAACAGTCGTGAATTCACCCCTGTTTGCAGCTTTGGCTGCTGCTTCGGAAGTAT
>Ga0256841_1002661_pt1 | contig 13995 bp, 7 predicted proteins | sample 356308metaG_FD_185971 | JGI IMG/M metagenome (GOLD analysis project Ga0256841, IMG submission 185971) | Hydrothermal vent microbial communities from Mid Atlantic Ridge, Atlantic Ocean - 356-308 | ecosystem: Environmental > Aquatic > Marine > Hydrothermal vents | place: Atlantic Ocean: Mid...
CTGCTACCCCAACGCCGGCCTCCCGGACGAGGAAGGCCGCTACGGGGAGACGCCGGAGTCCCTCGCCGCGCAGCTCGAGCGCTTCGTGGACCACGGCTGGCTCAACCTGATCGGCGGCTGCTGCGGTACCACGCCGGACTACATCCGCGTCATCGCGCAGATGGTCGAGGGCAAGGCCCCGCGCCGGCCGCGCGAGGCGAGCCACCGCTCGTATTACTCCGGCATCGAACTGGTGGAGGCCGCCGAGGACAACCGCCCGCTGATCGTCGGCGAGCGCACCAACGTGATCGGCTCCCGCAAGTTCCGCGAGCTGGTAGCCGCCGAAAAGTGGGACGAGGCCACCGACATCGCCCGCCGCCAGGTGCGGGGCGGCGCGCAGATCATCGACGTCTGCCTGCAGTCGAGCGATCGCGACGAGATCGACGACATCCCGCCCTTCTACGAGCACCTGATCCGCAAGATCAAGGTTCCCATCATGATCGACTCGACAGACCCCCGGGCCGTCGAGCTCGCCCTCACCTACTGCCAGGGCAAGAGCATCATCAATTCGATCAACCTCGAGGACGGCGAGGAGAAGTTCGAGAAGATCTGCCCGCTCATCCACCGTTACGGCGCCGCCGTGGTGGTCGGCTGCATCGACGAGGATCCCGTCCAGGCCCAGGCCTTCACTCGCGAGCGCAAGCTGGCCGTCGCCCGGCGCTCCTACGAGCTGCTGACCACCAAGTACGGCATCGCCCCCGAGGACATCATCATCGATCCGCTGGTCTTCCCCTGCGCCACCGGCGACGAGAACTACATCGGCGGCGCGGTAGAGACGATCGAAGCCGTGCGGCTGGTCAAGGAGGCGCTGCCTTACGCGAAGACCGTCCTCGGCATCTCGAACGTCTCCTTCGGCCTGCCCCCGGCGGCCCGCGAGGTAGTGAATTCGGTCTTCTTGTACTACTGCACCAAGGCCGGTCTCGACCTGGCCATCGTCAACAGCGAGAAGCTCGAGCGCTTCGCTTCCATCCCCGCCGAAGAGCGGCGCATGGCCGAGGAGCTGCTGTTCAACTCGCCGCCCGAAGAAGTCCCCGCCGCTCACCCTAACGCGGAGTTGCTACGCTCGGCTCCGGCCGACTGGCGCCAGCAGAGCCTCGAGCAGAAGATCGCCGTCAACCAGTACCACATCGCGCGCATCACCGAGCACTTCCGCAAGGCCGGCGCCAGAAAGAAGAAATCCGCCGCCGAGATGCCCCTCGACGAGCGGCTGGCCAACTACATCATCGAGGGCTCCAAGGACGGCCTCATCGAAGACCTCGACCGCAAGCTGGCCGAAGGCGCCGCGCCGCTGGACGTCATCAACGGTCCCCTGATGGCCGGCATGGAGGAAGTCGGCCGCCTGTTCAACGACAACGAGCTGATCGTCGCCGAGGTGCTGCAGTCGGCCGAGGCCATGAAGGCCGCCGTCGCCTACCTGCAGCGCTTCATGAAGAAGTCCGCCGTAAAGACCCGCGGCAAGGTGATCCTGGCCACGGTGAAGGGCGATGTCCACGACATCGGCAAGAACCTGGTCGAGATCATCTTCTCCAACAACGGCTACGAAGTGATCAACCTCGGCATCAAAGTGCCGCCCGAGGAGCTGATCCGCGCCTGGCAGGAACACCGCCCGGACGCCATCGGCTTGAGCGGCCTGCTGGTTAAGAGCGCCCACCAGATGGTCGTCACCGGAGAGGACCTGCGGGCGGCGGGTATTCAGGCGCCCCTGCTGGTGGGCGGGGCGGCGCTGTCGGAGAAGTTCACCCGGACCCGGATCGCCCCGGCCTACGGCGCCCCTACCTTCTACGCCAAGGACGCCATGACCGGCTTGCGCCTGCTGAACGAGATCATGGACCCGGCCACGCGGGCCTCCGCGCTGGCCGCTCACCAACCCGGTTCCGAGGAGGGCGCCTCGGAGGCTCCGCGAAGGACCGCCCCGGCCCCCGCACGCCGCAGCAGCCGCGTACGGCTCGGCATCCCGAAACCGAAACCTCCGTATCTGGACCGTCGCGTCCGCGAGTTCGCCGACCTGCAGGAGATCTGGAGCTACATCAATCCGCAGATGCTCTACGGCCGGCATCTTGGCCTCAAAGGCAGCTTCCCGCGGCTGCTGCGAGAGCGCGACCCGAAGGCGCTCAAACTCCATGAGCTCATCGAGGAGCTCAAGCGCGAAGTCGCCGAATGGATGCGCGTCCGGGCCGTCTGGCAGTTCTTCGAGGCCGAAAGCGAAGACAACGCCATCCACCTCTACGCGCCCGGCGCCGCCGAGCCGCTCCACACCTTCCATTTCGGCCGCCAGGGCAGGGAAGACGGCCTCTCGCTGGCCGATTTCGTGCTCCCGCCGGATGAAGCGGGCCGCGACCACATCGCCCTGTTCGTGGTCACCGCCGGCGAGGGCGTCCGGGGGCGCGCCGAGGCCGCCAAACAGCGCGGTGAGTTCTTGAAGGCCCACGCCCTGCAGGCACTGGCCATCGAGACGGCCGAGGCGGCGGCCGAGTGGCTCCACCGCCGCCTGCGCGAAGAGTGGGGTTTCCCCGACCCGCCGGAAATGACCATGAAGGACCGCCTCCAGGCCCGCTACCGCGGCAAGCGCTACAGCTTCGGCTACCCCGCCTGCCCCAGGCTAGAAGACCAGGCTGGCATCTGGAAGCTGCTCCGGCCCGAGGAGATCGGTGTGCGCCTTACGGACGGCTTCATGATGGAACCGGAGGCCAGCGTCAGCGCCCTGGTCTTCCACCACCCCGACTGCACCTACTTCGCCGTCGCCGAGCAGGAAGAGACCGTCAGCGCGAACTAGCGGCCGCGGAAAACCTGGGCAGGCCGAATTTTCTTGCAACTCGTTGACATCTGGCTGGCGCAAGGATATGCTATACAAGACTGTCTTGTACAGGTTCCCACTGCGCGAATTACGGAGGAGAGAGAGATCGTGAGACATATCACCCTCGTTCTGTTGCTTCTGGCGGCGGCCGTATGCGCCGAATCGGCCAGTTTCTTGGCGCCCGCCGGTCCCGACGCTTTCGGGTACGTCGGCGCGCCCATCGCCGCCAACTTGCGGGATGTCAGCTCGACTGGAACAAGCGTCAGCCTGGAGGATGACGAGGTTTCCAGCGCTCTGCCGATCGGTTTCGACTTCTGGTTCTACGGCGTCTCGTACAACCAGTTCTACATCTCGTCGAACGGTTTTCTCACGTTCCTCCCCGGCCAGGATGACGGCTGCTGCGACGGAGATCCGATACCGCACCCGGACGATCCCAACGCAGTTGTGGCCGGTCTCTGGGAGGATCTCGATCCTGAATCCGACGGCACCATCGCTTACGAGACCTCAGGCAGCCCCGGATCCCGGGAGCTGGTCGTGGGCTTCTACGAGGTGCCGTACTGGGACTCCGGGGAACTTGTTACGTTCGAGATGATTCTCCACGAGACCTCGAACAGCATCGAGTTCCAGTATGGAACCCTAGGGCCGGGTAATGAGGATGCGAACAGCATCGGAATCGAGAACCAGACAGGCACGGTCGGTCTCCAGGTGTATCGCGGGTCAATCATCGACAACGACAGCAACGTCTTGCTCAGCGACGAAGGTTACTTGATCACGCCGACCCCGGAGCCGGCTTCGCTCAGCCTCCTGGGTCTTGGCCTCGCCGGCCTCCTCTGCCTCCGCCGCCGCCTGGCGGGTTGACCTACGGCTGATGGTGGGGACCGGTCTTGGGTTCGGAGCATCCCCACCTTTTCGGCCACATCGGCTCTTGCAGCCCGCATTTGTAGCCGGAGGACGGGCGGCGTTCGTCGTGGCCGCCGCTTGTCTCGTCTTCTCCTGCGGCTCCCGCGACCTCCCCCCACTTCCGGAGCTTTCCGCCGAGCAGGTACGTAGTGGCGGCGAAGATCTGGCGGCCGCCGCCGAGGCCGCCCGTGCTGCTCCGGAAGACGCCGAAGCCGTGGGGCGTTTCGGAATGCGCCTTCAGGCAGCGAAACTCTACCATCCCGCCGCTGCCGCCTACCGCCGCGCCGCCGCTCTCGCCCCGAAGGACTTCCGGTGGGCCTATTACCTGGGCGTCGCTCTCGCGCTCGGTGGGAAGCCACGCGATGCGATTCCCGCCCTGCAACGCGCGGTAGCTTTGAACCCGGGCTACCCGCGGGCCCGGATCTGGCTCGCCGACCAGTGGACGTTGGCCGGCGAGGAAGCAAGAGCCCGCGAAGTTCTCCTGGAAGCGCTGGCCCGGCGGCCCACCGACCCGGCGGTACTCTTCCGGCTTGGACGCATCGCTATGCGAGAAAGGAAGCCCCAGGAGGCTGCAAAATATCTAGAAGACGCCCTCCGCCAAGCTTCATTCGGGGCTGGCCACTATGCTCTCGCCAAGGCCTATCGGGCGCTCGGCAAGACGGAAGAGGCCAGGAGTCAGTTGTCGCTCTACAAGAAGGCCAGAGGCAGGCAGCTTCCGGTCCGGGACCCGCTGCTGGCCGCGGTGAATGACTTGGTACGAACCACGAACCGGTCGATTGAGCGAGCCGTCCGCCTCTTCGAATCGGGCCGGACGTGGGACGCCATCGCTGAGCTGGAAGCAGCCTTGCGAGACGCGCCGGACAACGTGTACTTGCACTCCAATCTCGTGCTCCTTTACGGGCAGGCCGGCATGTTCCGCAAGGCCGAGGAACACTACCGCCTGGCCCGCAAGATCAACCCGGATCTCCCCAAGCTGTATTACAACTGGGGACTCGTCCTGGACCGGCAGGGCAAGCCTCGTGAAGCCCGCAAAGCGTACCAGCGGGCGCTGTCCCTCGACCGGGGCTTCGCTTACGCCGCGTTGCGGTTGGCGCGCGTGGAGGCCAGGCTCGGGAACCGGGCGGCGGCCGCCCGGCTCTACCGGCGCGCGCTGCGCCTCAATCCATCCCTCAAAGAGGCTCGCGCGGAACTCGAGGAACTCGGCGCCGCAGGCCCAGCGGCAGATCGCCACGCCTCCCGTTGAATCGTTCCTGATGCTGCGCTTGCCTCGCCGAGCCCCTGGGCCCTGTGACCGTCCGCCGTCCATGAGACAATCGTTCCCGGCATGCTGCTCAGCGAAGAGGACTGCCGCCGGATCCACGAGGCGGCCCTGGAAATGCTGCGCGACGTCGGCGTCCGCGTGGACGACCCGGAGATCGTACGCCTGCTGGCCGAGGCCGGCGCCACGATCCGTGATGAGAACATAGCTCACATACCCGAGCACCTGGTCGCCTGGGCCTATCAGCAGGCGCCCAAGAAGGTCCCGATCGCCGACCGCGCCGGCCGCCTGTGGGAACTGGAGCCGGGCGGCCCCACGCTGGTGCTCACCGGCAACGCCCTCTACGTCACCAAGGGACGCGAGCGGCGCGATCTGACCGCCGCCGATCTGGAAGACCTTGCCCGGATCGTGGACGCTTGCCCGAACATCCACGGCATGGTGGGGACCAGCGTGGCCGACTACCCGCCGCGGGCGCGGGACTTCACCGGTTTCCGCATCATGGCCCACAACACGGCCAAGCACCTCCGCCCGTGCATCTACTCGCCCCGCGGGGCCCGGCTCGTGATGGAGATGGCCCAGGTTCTGCTGGACGGCGCGACCCTCGAAGAGCGCCCCATCGTCAGCACCGGCTTCAGCATCCTCAGTCCGCTGCACTGGAGCGAACTCGCGTTGGGAGTGTTCCGGGAAACGGCCGGCTTGGGCGTGCCGGTGATGATCAACTCCGAACCCCTGGGCGGCGCTACGGCCCCGGTCACGCTCGCCGGGTGTCTGGTCGTGGGCGACGCCGACGTCTCGAGCGGCGTGGTGATCAACCAGTTGCTCGAGCCCCGCCGCCCATGCATTTACAACATCGGCTTCGCGCACGTAATGGACATGGCTTCGGCCATCGCCCTCACCGGCTCTCCGGAGAACGCGCTGCTGCAAGCCGCCGGCGCGCGGCTGGCCCGCTACCACGGGTTGCCCTCGGCGGCCTGGATGTCCACCGAGTCGATGACCATGGACGCCCAGGCCGCCTTCGAGAAGATGATGATGGGCATGGCCCACGCCGCCGCCGGGGTGAATTTCATCTGGGGCGCGGGGAACCTGGAGTCCACGCTGGCCATGTCCCCTGAGGCCCTGGTCACCGACGACGAGATCGCCGGGTACTTCTTGCGCTACCGGCAGGGCTTCGAAATCGATGAAGAAACGCTGGCTATAGAAACCATCAAGCAGATCGGGCGCGACAGCGACTATCTCACCTGCGAGCACACGCTCCGCCACTACCGCCGGGTATTGAGCCGGCCGAAGCTGGCCGTGCGCACCCGGCGCGAAAAGTGGCTCTCCCGCGGGGGCGCTTCGTATGGAGAAGCGGCTCGCGAAGAGGTCCGGCGGATCCTCGCGGCCGAAAAGAAGACCTACCTCGATGCCGCCCAGGAGGCCGAGCTGGAACGGATCGAGAAGGCCGGGCTGAAAGAGCTGGAGTGACGCCGGCGGGGCGCCGCGGGCGCCTGCTCACCGGCACTCGAAGATCACCGCGCGGTTGCGCACCGTTGCTCCAGGGCGCACCCGGATCCGGTAGCGCTGTTCGCCGCCGTTGGGATCGAGCCGGGCGGTATAGCGCCGCGTCCGGCCGTCCTCCTCCCAGACGTGCGTCACCAGCAACTTGCTGGACGAGCGGCGATCCGCGGAGACCGCCGCCAAACGGATGTCGTCCACCGCCATGCCGTCGAAGCGGTAGCGCACGTAGACTTTCCGCACCCCTTCCGGCAGCTCCTTTACCTCCCGGTCCACCTCGGGCCACCGCAGCAGACGGTCCACCGGCTTCCCGTCCAGCCACTGCGGCTCCCGCCGGTACCGCCACAGCGTCCGGTACTCGCCGTCCGGCTCGAGGGACCATTCGAGTGACGCCAGCGGGCGGCGCCCCGCCGGATTCGGATCCACCGCCGTCTGCCGCACCTCGGCGGTGAGCTTGTCGGGGGCCAGGCCGCCCGAGATCTCCAGAAACCGGCCCCCGGCGTAGAACCCGCTCATCTCGCCGCCGCCGGGCAGGGACACCTCGAAGACGGCCTCGGCTGCGCCCGGGCTTTTCGGGACCAGCATTCCCTGGCTTTCCTCCTCGGCGTAGCCGACGTTCTCCGCCCGCGCGGCGAACCGTTCTAGCCGGGCCAGGTCCACCGGAACTTCATGGCGCAGCCGCGGAGGCGCCGGGCGGTAGACGTATTCGTTCAAACCCGGCTCCACCGGCGGCAGCGTCCGGGGATTCAACTGGAATCGCGTGGTCATGCGCAGATCCCGGACCGTTCCGCCCACCGTCGCGCCGCCCCCGGCCGAGAGGCGCACCAGGTAGCGATAGGTTCCGCTCACCGCGCTGAGCTTGCCGTGTTCGCTGGCGGCGAGAGTCTTCGGCTCCGCCCGCCAGGCCCCACTGAACGGTCCGGCCAGCCTGGCGCCGGGAACCCAGGTGCGGCCGCCGTCGATCGAGGTGTCGATCGTCCACGTCGTCCCCGGCTCCGGCAGCGCCCCGCTGACGACGAACTCCGCGCCGATGATCACGTACGGGCTGGCCACCTCGACGACCGCGCTCTCGCCGGCGCCGGCCACGCTGGGCCGGTATTCCAGCCGGCCGGTGGCCCAGAGCCGGTGGTCCTTCTGGCTTTTCGGGCCGTCTTCGGTGCGGATGTTCCACCGGGGGACCTCCTTCGGAAACTCCCGCCACCGGCCGCCGTCGTAAGCGTAGGGCAAGTAGTACAGCCTGTCATGCTCCGGCTCGAAGTACCGCACCATGCGCTCGCCCGGCCGCAGCACGAAATCCATCGTGTGGCCGAGGGCGTACCGCTGGAACGGGAACAGGTGGTTGTCGGTCTTGGTCGTGAATAGCTCCACCAGTCCGTCCATCGCCTTGGCCCGCAGGTCGGCCGGATACCAGGGATCGTCCACCAGCTCCGCATCGGCTTTCGTGGGCGAAAGCAGCTTGCCGGTGATGATCGAGGGGTCCTCTTCCAGATCCCGTACCGAGGCGATCACGCAGCCGGGCGGCTTCTGCCGGTCCAGGCAGTTGTAGCCCATCAGGTCGGAATCGTAATGGTGGTAGCGCCTCTCATAAAAGACCTCGGTGACCGTGTGCCCGGTGAGGAACCACACGCGGGCGTCCGGGAAGCCCCCGGCTTCGAAAACCGCCTCGAGCAGCGGCGCGATATGGTAGCAGAGCCCGAAGCCGTAGCTGTTGAGCAGCTTCACGGCGTCGAGCACCTCGCCCTTGGGCTCCTCGTAGGCCCAGCCGGCGATGTGGTACCAGAAGCCCGGCTCGACGAAGCGCCCGTCGGTGAGGAAGAACCGCCAGATGGCTTCGGCCTTCTCCCGGTCCGCCGCCGCCCCGGCCTGGGCATAGATCCCTTCGACGAGCGTCCGGACGTTCGAGGCATCCACCTGGCCCACACGGAGCACTTTCGGGCTGTAGACTTGCCCTTCCCCGGCGCCCCCCGAGAGCGCCAGCAAAGCGGCGGCCGCAAGGAGACAGTCGGCTTTGAGCATCCCTCTCAGCATCCCGCGGCCCGCCCCGGCGGCGCAACGGCGCCCCCGCGGTTCGGTCGCGCCGCTTCAGTCCGGACGCCCGCCGATACCGAACATGGCGTGATACTTCGCCGGCAGCTTGCACGGCTTCATCGTCCGGTCGCAGAAGACGTGCTTCGTCCCGCCCCTGGCGAGCAGCTTGCCGGTTTCCGCGTGGAGGATTTCGTACCGGAACGAGATCATGCGCAGCCGCGCCTCGTCCACCCAGGTGCGGATGATCAATTCGTCGTCGTAGCGGGCCGGCGCCAGGTACCGGCAGCGGGCTTCCGCCACCGCCAGGAAGATGCCGTCGCCCTCTTCCATGTCGCGGTAGCGCAAGCCCGCCGAGCGGCAGTATTCGACGCGGCCCATCTCCATGTAGACGAGGTAGTTGGCGTAGTAGACCACGCCCATCTGGTCCGTCTCGGCGTAACGGACACGCAGTCGCGTTTCATGAACCCTCATGCCCGAACTCGCGATTATAGCCCGCCCGACGCCGGCTTCATTCGGGCGGCGCGGGTGGGAAAGGACAGCGAGCGCCCCGGCGGCTGCAGGGCCGGCCGGGGCGCCGGTACGCTCAGCGAGCGGAAGGATAGGAACGAAGGTCGTAGGAAGAGAGAACCTTCATATAGTTGGCGCGCTCGAAGGCCGACGGATTGGCCACTCTCTTGGCGCTCATCGAGCCCTGCATCTGCTGGATGGATTCGTACTCGTGCTCCTCCATCCACTCCACGATCTCCTCTTCCAGGCGGCTGGCGTAGTCGATGCCCTGCCGCAGCAAGGCCGAAGTCATCATGGCCACGCGCCCGCCGACCATCATCGACTTGATGACGTCCTCGGCGGTGTGGACGCCGCCGGTGATGGCGATGTCGCACTTGACGTGGTCGAAGATCAGCGCCGCCCAGTGCAGGCGCAGCAGCAGCTCGTAAGAGGTGCTCAGCACCAGGTTGGGCGTGACGTCCAAGGCCTCGAGGTCGATGTCGGGCTGGTAGAAGCGGTTGAAGATGACCAGGGCGTCGGCGCCCGCATTGTCGAGCTTCTTGGCCATGTTGGCGAAAGCGGTGAAATACGGCCCGACCTTCACCGCCACCGGGATCTTGATCGAGGCCTTGATGTGCGCCACCAGGTCGGTGTACATCTGCTCGACGCGGGCGGCGTCCACGCTGGGATCTGTGGGCATGTAGTAGAGGTTGAGCTCGAGCGCGTCCGCCCCCGCCTCCTCGATCAATTTGGCGTATCGGATCCAGCCGCCCGTCGAGACGCCGTTCAGACTTCCGATGACGGGGATGTCCACGGCCTGCTTGGCCTTCCGCAAATGCTCCACGTAGCCGTCGGGGCCGATGTTGTAGGAGCCGAGGTCCGGAAAATAGGAAAGCGATTCGGCGAAGCTCTCGGCCCCCGAATCCAGATAGGTGTCCAGGGACTCGGACTCGATGGCGATCTGTTCCTCGAACAGCGAGTGCAGCACCACCGCCGCAATCCCCGCATCCTCCATGTGCAAGATGTGCCCGACGTCTTTGGCCAGCGGACCCGCCGACGCGACCAACGGGTTCTTCAGGGTCAGGCCCAGGTACTTGGTGGTGAGGTCCGGCATCTACTTGTCCTCCTTCTGCCCGCCGTTACCCGGCATGGCCGCCATGTGTTGATATAGCTTATACCGGTGCTGCGCGTCGCGTTGCGCCAGCTCCAGCAATTGCTTCGCCGCCTCGGGATTGCTCCTGGTGAGCATCGTGTAACGCGTTTCGTTATAAGCGTACTGCTCGAAGGAGATCTTCGGCGGCTTGGAGTCGAGCTGGAACGGGTTCTTGCCTTGCTCGGCCAGCGCCGGATTGTACCGGAACAGCGCGAAGTGCCCGCACTCGACCGCCGCCTTCTGCTGCGAGAACCCATGGACGAGGTTGTAGCCGTGGGCGATGCAGTGCGAATAAGCGATGATGATCGACGGACCCGGATGCGCTTCGGCCTCGAGGAAAGTCTTGACCGTGTGGGCGTCACTGAAGCCCATGGCCACCCGGGCTACGTAGACGTTGCCGTACTGCATGGCCATCATCCCAAGATCCTTCTTGCCCGTGGGCTTGCCCCCGGCGGCGAACTTCGCCACCGCGGCCCGCGGCGTCGCCTTCGACATCTGACCGCCGGTGTTGGAATAGACCTCGGTGTCCAGCACCAGGATGTTCACGTCACGCCCCGTGGAAAGTACATGATCGAGGCCGCCGTAGCCGATGTCGTAGGCCCAGCCGTCGCCGCCGACGATCCAGACGCTCTTCTTCACCAGGTAGTCGGCGACCGTGAGCAGTTCCTTGGCCGCCGGCGAATCCAGGCCGGCGAGTTTCTCTTTGAGAAGCTTCACCCGTTCCCGTTGCTCGTTGATTTCGGCCTCGTTCGATTGCTTGGCGGTCAAGATCGCTTCGGCCAGCACGTCGCCGACCTGGGGAGCCAGCTCCTCCAGCAGCCGGCGGGCATGGTTCGTGAACTGGTCGATCGCCAGGCGGAATCCAAGACCGAACTCGGCGTTGTCTTCAAACAGCGAGTTGTTCCAGGCCGGCCCGCGGCCTTCGCGGTTGAACGTGTAAGGGGTCGTGGGTAGGTTGCCGCCGTAGATCGACGAGCAGCCGGTGGCGTTGGCAATCAGCGCCCGGTCGCCGAACAACTGCGTCATCAGTTTCACATAGGGCGTCTCGCCGCAGCCGGCGCAAGCCCCCGAAAACTCGAACAACGGCTGGAAGAGCTGGACGTCTTTTACCAGGTTCGGCTTCAGGACGGTACGGTCGTTGTCAGGCAGCTTCAGGAAGAACTCCCAGTTCTTCCGCTCCCGCTCGCGGATCGGGATTTGCGGGTGCATGTTGATCGCCTTCTTCGAGGTGTCTTTCTTGTCCTTCACCGGACAGATCTCGACGCATACCCCGCACCCCGTGCAGTCCTCGACGGCCACCTGGAGCGTGTACTTCTTGTCCTTGAACTCCCTCCATTTGGCCGCCGCCGACTTGAACTCCGCCGGCGCGCCCTCGAGCGCCGACTCATCGACGACCTTCGAGCGGATCACTGAATGCGGGCAGACCAGGATGCACTTGCCGCACTGGATGCAGATGTCCTCTCGCCACACCGGGACTTCCAGCGCGATGTTCCGCTTCTCCCACGCCGCCGTTCCGGTCGGGAAGGTGCCGTCCGGCGGCATGGCCGAGACCGGGATCTCGTCGCCGCGGCCGGCGATGATCGGTCCGGCTACCTTCTGCAAGTACTCGGGAGCTTCCGGCGGCACCGGCGGCGGCATGTGTTTCCTGGCCGTCACCTGCTCCGGCACCTTTACTTCGTGCAGATGATCGAGAGCGGCATCCACCGCCGCGAAGTTCTTCTGGACCACCGCTTCGCCGCGCTTGCCGTACGTCTTGCGGATCGCCTCCTTGATCTTAGTGATCGCCTCGTCCCGCGGCAGGATGCCCGAGATGGCGAAGAAGCAGGTCTGCATGATGGTGTTGATGCGCACCCCCATGCCTGTCTGCTTCGCCACCTCGTAGGCGTCGATGACATAGAACTTCAGCTTCTTGTCGATGATCTGCTGCTGCACCTCCGCCGGCAACTGGTCCCACACCTCGTCCGGCGGGAACGGCGCGTTCAGCAGGAACGTCGCCCCCGGCATCGCGTGCTTCAGCACGTCGATCTTTTCCAATTGGCTGAACTGGTGGGCAGCCACGAAGTTGGCCTTGGTGATCAGGTAGGTCGAATGAATGGGTTTGGGGCCGAAACGCAGATGGGAAATCGTCGTCGCGCCGGCCTTCTTCGAGTCGTAGACGAAGTAGCCCTGAGCGAAGTTTTCGGTTTCCTCGCCGATGATCTTGATCGAGTTCTTGTTCGCCCCCACCGTTCCGTCGGCGCCCAGGCCGTAGAAGAGGCAGCGGACGGTCTTCGGATCTTCGGTGGAGAATTCGGGATCCCAGTCCAGGTTCGTGTGGGTAACGTCGTCGATGATGCCGACGGTGAAGTGGTTCTTCGGCCGGTCTTTCGCGAGTTCGTCGAAGATCCCTTTGATCATCGCCGGGGTGAACTCCTTCGACGAGAGTCCGTAACGGCCGCCGACCACCCGCGGGAGAGGTCTGCCGTCGAAGCCCTCGTGCAGGGCCGTGACGACGTCGAGATAGAGCGGCTCGCCGATGGCGCCCGGCTCTTTGGTCCGGTCCAGTACGGCAATCGACTTCACCGTTTCCGGCAGCGCCTTCACGAAATGCTCCACCGAGAACGGCCGGTACAGGCGAACCTTGATCACCCCAACCTTCTCGCCGCGCTCTGCCAGGTACTCCACGGTCTCGTGCGCCGCTTCGCAGCCGGAACCCATCAGGATGATCACCCGCTCGGCGTCCGGGGCTCCCAAGTAATCGAACAGGTGATACTGCCGGCCGGTGAGCTTGGCGAACTTGTCCATGGCGTTCTGGACAATCGTCGGCGCGGCCAGGTAATACGCGTTGACCCGTTCGCGGGCTTGGAAGAAGTGGTCGGGGTTCTGCGCCGAGCCTCGCAGGACCGGGCGGTCCGGCGTCATGGCCCGGGCGCGGTGCTGGTGGACCAGCTCCTCGCTGATCATCGCCCGCATGTCGTCTTCGCTAAGCTGCTCGATTTTCGAGATCTCGTGGGTCGTGCGGAAGCCGTCGAAGAAATGCACGATGGGGATGCGGGCTTCCAGCGAAGCCGCAGTGGCGATCAGGGCCTGGTCCATGACTTCCTGGATCGAGCCCGACGCCATCATGCCCCACCCGGTCTGGCGGGTGGCCATTACGTCGGTGTGATCCCCGAAGATCGACAGGGCGTGCGTCGCCACCGTCCGGGCCGCCACGTGAAAGACGGTAGGCGTCAGCTCGCCGGCGATCTTGTACATGTTGGGAATCATTAACAACAGGCCTTGCGATGAAGTGAAGGTGGTCGTCAGCGCGCCGGCTTGCAGCGCTCCGTGGACCGCGCCGGAAGCGCCGCCCTCGCTCTGCATTTCAATCACCGTCGGGACCGTGCCCCAAATGTTGGTTTTCCCTTCGGCCGACCACTGGTCGGACAACTCGCCCATCGGTGACGAGGGAGTGATCGGATAGATGGCGATGACCTCGTTGACCTTGTGAGCCACGTAGGCTGCCGCTTCGTTTCCGTCGATGGTAACTTTACGTCTCGTCATGGTTTCGAATCCAAACAGACTGGTAGCCTGTGATTTCCAGCACTTCGGCTGCCAATGGGCCCAAGCCCAACGGCAGGCTGTGGATTGAACGGCTTGAGTAAATCCGTTCCTTCGTTGATTGGGTGATTTCGCTCAGGACCTTTGAATCTGAATTCTATCAGATTCCCGGCTGGGGCATCTCGCCCAGGGCCGCCGGCTCGTTCCGGCCCGTAATCCGCCCTTAGGGGAGGGGAAGATGCGTTGGGGGCAAGGGATGGCGGGGCTGGGAAGGGGAGGGGAGGTTTCACCGAGTGGGTGCCGGATTGCTTGGAGTTTGGCGAT
>Ga0256841_1002662_pt1 | contig 13992 bp, 12 predicted proteins | sample 356308metaG_FD_185971 | JGI IMG/M metagenome (GOLD analysis project Ga0256841, IMG submission 185971) | Hydrothermal vent microbial communities from Mid Atlantic Ridge, Atlantic Ocean - 356-308 | ecosystem: Environmental > Aquatic > Marine > Hydrothermal vents | place: Atlantic Ocean: Mid...
TAAAAGTTATCGGCGTGCTCGAAAAACAAGGAAGCGCATTTTTCGGCACATACAGCCTCGATGGTCAAGTAATTATGCCTCTTAAAGTTTTTGAACGGCTCTTCGGTCAAAAACGCGGCAGAATGCTGATTGAAGTAAAAGTAGCCGACGTAAACAAAATAAATGACGTTAAAGATGAAATTATTGCGGATATGAGAATTATCAGAAAAGTTCCGGCAAACAAACCGAACGATTTTGCGGTTAACCAGCAAGAAGTCTTTACCGAGGTTTATGATAAAACCGTGGGTATAATTGCAATTGCAGGTATCGTTATTACTGCACTCTCGCTATTCGTTGGTGCAATTGGCATAATGAACATAATGTTTGTTTCGGTTACGGAGCGGACAAAGGAAATTGGAATACGTAAAGCTATTGGTGCAAAAACATGGTCTATACTAATTCAATTTTTATCGGAAGCGGCAATTATTTGTATGATCGGCGGAATTATCGGATTAATTATTTCTTTCCCGCTAAGCTTAATAATCGACAGGGTGTTGCCTACGGCCATGCCGTTGAATATTGTATTTCTATCGCTCTTTATTTCCGCTTTGGTGGGAATTATTTCCGGGTTTTTACCGGCTTATAAAGCATCTAAGCTTAATCCAGTAGAAGCGTTGAGGTATGAATAAATTATGCAGTTAGCTGAAAGTTTCAAAATGGCTTTGGATTCGTTAAGGGCAAATAAATTGAGGTCCGCCTTAACCTTGCTCGGTATCGCTATCGGTTTGTTTTCTATAATAATAGTTATGACTTCTATAGGCGCAATTCAAAAGAGTGTGGAAGATGCTTTCAATTCGATAGGCACTAATAATTTCATTATTCAAAAAATGCCTGCCGTACGTATGGGCGGACCCGGTTCCTGGAGAAAATACAGAAACCGTAAAGATATTACAATTGCTCAAGGAGAAAGGTTAAAAGAAATTACAACACTACCGGCTGCTGTGGGAATAAAACTCCAAAAAAGCAGCAGAGTAGTTAAATACGGTAGTCAATCTACTAATCCCGATGTTATGCTAATAGGTGTAAATTTAGATGAATTTATTATTAATGATTATGAAATTGAAGAGGGAAGAGGAATCTCTAAACAAGATGAAATTTATGCACGACCCGTTTGCGTTATTGGTCAAGATATAGTTGACAAACTTTTCAAATCAGTAGACCCGATTGGCGAAAAAATAAGAGTGGATAACTTAAATTTGGAAGTTATAGGAACCATAAAAAAAATAGGTAGTGTTTTAGGTCAGGATCAAGATAATTTTATTGCCATACCGTTATCAACCTATAAACGAGCTTACGGGGACAAGAGCAGCGCACAAATTACAGTTATGGCAGAAAGCGAAGATTTATTGGAAAAAACAAAAAACGAGGTTATTGGAGCTTTGCGAATAATTCGAAAAGTGCCGCCGGGAAAAGATAATGATTTTGAAATTGTAACAAACGATCAGCTAATTGAACAATTTAACGATTTAACAAAATATTTCAAGCTCGGCGCCGGCATAATTGCTTTTATAGCATTATTGGCAGCCGGAATAGGAATAATGAATATTATGCTTGTGAGCGTTACTGAGCGCACAAAAGAAATCGGAATTAGAAAAGCTATTGGTGCAAGGAAAATTACAATTAAAACCCAATTTGTTGTGGAAGCCGTAATTTTATCTTTGATAGGCGGATTAATTGGAATATTACTCGGCGTTATTGGCGGTAATATTGTAGCTGTTTACCTTAAGGTCTCCGCAATTTTACCGCTCGATTGGATTTTGATCGGTTTACTCGTAACGAGTATTGTTGGAGTAATTTTCGGTGTCTATCCCGCCGCTAAAGCTTCAAATTTGGATCCTATCGAAGCTTTAAGGTATGAATAACTAAAAATGAGGTTAATATGAACGACTTAAATGATTTTCAAGTGGAAGATTCTACCAATCCTCCCAAACCTTTTAGTGAATTCGGATTCCTTTTCAGCCAAATGACAAAAGATATGAAATTTGTCGGGATGTTTACAATTATTTACGGAGCACTAAACTGTTTATCAATAATCGGAGCAATTATTGGTATTCCTTTTATTTTTATTGGATTACGGATTAGAGACTCTGCCGATTATTTTGAGGCTTTCAGACTTACCAACGACAAACGCGCTTTAACTAATGCTTTCGAGGCACAGGCAAAGTTTTTTAGAATCTCAAAAATAATTATTATAGTAAGTGTAGTATTAGGCATATTATATCTTATTGGAGTAATTGTTTTCTTTTCTTATATTTTTAACAATCTTAATCATTATTCCGAGTTCAGTAACGTTATGTTAAGATGATTTTACAATTGGTTGGCAATTTTTTTTAATTTGCATCTGCAGCCATAAACAATTATTACCGGTATCCTAACTTTTTAACCGGAAGTTTGTCGGTTTTCCGGTGTATTTCAGAATTTCATTGTTTGTAGACCATCCATATTTATTTCATTTAAGTACTTTTAATATTCAAGCAAAATCATACCGTATCTAATTTGGTCTTGATAAATCAGTATTATAAACTTAGATTTAATATTAAAATTTGATAATCTAACTTAGCGCCTATGATAATTTGTTACATTTCCAATTGATTAATCCAACAAAATATTATTTTGAACAAACTACTTCGTATTAACATACTTCTTTTTATATTTTTGGTTTCAAATCAAATAAGATCTCAAAATTTTGATTTTGCATTTACCGTTAGGGACACATTTAAAGTTAATCTTGATAATTCATATAACTTGAGCGCATTATCCGTTATTCCTTTTTCCGATACGGTTTATTTAAAACACAAAAGACTGAAACGAATTACGGATTATTCCGTAGATTATCCAAGAGCAACATTACATTTATCGCGAAAACTTCAATATTCGCTTTTAGACACTTTAATTATAGTTTATAAATCTTATCGAATACCGTTAAAAAGAAAATATTTGCGGCACAAATTGGTTTACCGGTTTAACGAAAAAACTCAAGAGACCGTAAGAGTTTCCAAGCAAATCGGTAATCCATTAAGCGCAGAATCGATTTTCGGAAACAGAATTCAAAAAAGCGGTACTATTGTACGCGGTTTTCAATTCGGTACAAACAAGGATTTCTCGTTAAGCAGCGGTTTAAGGCTGCAACTTTCGGGTAAGTTATCCAATGAAATTGAAATTGTAGCTGCGCTAACAGATAAAAACACACCGATACAACCTGAAGGCAACAGTGAAACTTTGGATGAACTTGATAAAGTATTTATTGAGATAAAACATCCGAATGCTATTGGCACATTTGGGGATTACGATTTTATTGAAAATACCGGAGAGTTCGGTAAAATTAACAGAAAACTTCAAGGATTAAAAGCTCAAGTGATTTTTAAGAACTTTAACGGTAAAGCGGCATTTGCCAGTTCACGAGGAAAATTTAATTCGGTTTTTATTACGGGAATAGACGGCGTTCAAGGTCCTTACAGACTTTCGGGCGTTAACAACGAGCGTAATATTATTATAATTGCCGGAAGCGAACGCGTATTTGTTGACGGAAAAGAACTTAAACGCGGGGAAAATAACGACTATACAATTGAATACGGTAATGCAGAGATTACTTTTACTCCTAAAGTTTTAATTACTTCCGCCAGCAGAATTAATATTGATTTCGAATATACTGATAGAAAGTTTGAAAGAAATTTTTTCGGAGGTAGCGTTGCAACTGGTTTATTTAATAAGAAATTAAACGTAAAGGTAAATTATGCCCAAGAAGGAGACGATAAAAATAATACAATAGATATCTCGCTTTCCGGCGATGATAAAAAAATTCTGCAAGAAGCCGGCGATAATATTAATCTTGCAACACGCTCAGGAATTTCCCTCGCTAAACCGGATTCTCTCGGTAATGTAAAAGGAATCTATACAAAAATAGACACAATGATTAACGGGAAACCATTTTCTTATTACGTTTATAATCCCGGTTCAGTAAACTCAAAATATAATGTGCGCTTTAGTTTTGTGGGAAATAACAAGGGCGATTATATCAAAGAAAATTTAGGCGAATTTAAATTTGTTGGCGTTGGTAAAGGTTCTTATTTGCCGGTAATTTTTCTTCCGCTGCCTCAATTAAAACAAACAGCAAATATTTTAATCGAATCAAATCCTATTAAAAATCTAAATTTGAGTTTGGAATTTGCCGGCAGCTCGTTTGATAAAAACAGATTTTCAAATAAAGACGATGCGGATAATAACGGCATTGCCAGAAATTTTAAAATTCACTTCAATAAAGAAAAATTAGTAATCGGTTCGCTTAACCTTGGAAAAATTGATGTTTCGTACAGAGACCGTTTTGTGCAAGACCGCTTTACAGCTTTGGATAGATTTAACGATGTAGAATTTGACAGGGAATATAACACAAATTCCTCTGTTAAAAGCAACGAGGTTTTGCGCGAGTTTGTTTTCGGATTTAAACCGGTTAATACACTTAACATATTTACCAAATACGGTTATCTCAAAAAAGGAAATCTTAAATCCAAACGGTATATTGGTAAATTTAATTTTAACGATGAGGATAAATATAACGTTAATTTTAATTACGATCTTGTTAACAGCGAGAATTCGCTTATCAAAACGGATTGGGTACGACAAACCGGTTCGGCTTCGGTTCGTATTTTTAACTTAATAAAACCGGGTATTGATTATTTGTTCGAAAATAAAAACGATCAGGTTTCCGGTAAGAACTCATTAATAAATACAAGTTTAAAATATTCCGAATTGGCTCCTTTTATTCAACTTTTGAATTATAAAAATCTATCCTTGACCGTAAAATATTCGTGGCGGACCGAGTATTTTCCGATAAACGGAATTTTACAAAAAGAATCGTTAGCCCGCTTGCAGACTTATTTAATGAACTATAAATCAAAACATTTTTATAGCGATTTGAACTTAACATTCCGGAATAAAAATATCACAAAAGCATTCAAAGCTTTGGGCAAGGCTAATAATGAAACCGTGCTGTTAAGATCGGTTTCAAGATTGAATTTATTTAACCGTTTTTTAGACGTAAATTTTTATTACCAAGCGGCAACGGAAAAAACAGCCAAATTGGAAAAAGTATTCGTCAGAGTTCCGCAAGGCTCAGGTAATTATAAATATCTTGGCGACTTAAACAACAACGGCGTTGCCGATGAGAACGAATTTGAACAAACTATATTTGACGGGGATTTTATAATTACAACAATTCCAAGCGATGAACTTTTTCCCGTTATCAATTTAAAAACAAACTTCAGACTAAAATTAAATTTTTCGAAAATAGTAAAGACCGGTAATTTATTCGGCTTTTTACTTAAACCGGTTTCCACGGAAACTTCCGTACGCATAGACGAAAAAAGCAAAGAAAGAGATACAAAAAAAATATATTTATTAAACTTTAAACATTTTCTGAACGATTCCACAACAATAAACGGATTTAACACGTTTCAACATGATGTATTTCTTTTTAAGAACAGTAATACACTTTCATTCCGTTTCAGATATTTGCAAAGAAAAAGTTTAAACCAATTCAGCGCCGGTCTGGAAAAAGCTTATTTCAGAGAACGCAGCGCAAGAGTTGATTTTAGACTTGTGAAAGAAATTAGAAACCGGACTGAATTTATTAATCAAATTGATAATGTATTGGCAACTTCCGTTTCTAACAGGTCAAGATTAGTGACCAACAATTTTATTACAACCGATTTTTCATACAGACCGGTACAAAATATAGAAGTCGGCTTTAAAATCAAATCGGGTAGAATAGAAGACAACTTCCCCAAAACGCCTACAATTATTGATCAAAACTCGCAAACTATCCGGTTTACGCTTGCATTTGCTTCGAAGGGGAGATTAAGAATTGAAGCCGAGAGAAACGAGCTAACACCGAACACAAGCTCAAACAATATCCCGTTCGAAATTTTAAGAGGAAATACAACCGGTAAAAATTATCGGTGGCAAATAAATTTTGATTACCGCGTTGCCGCAAATTTACAAACTACTTTAAACTACGACGGTAGATTGCAGGGGAGCGGGAAAGTTATAAATACAATGCGTGCCGAAGCACGGGCGTTTTTCTAAAATATTTTTTTATGTTGTATAAATTGAGGGAATACAAATGAATGTTACATCTTATTTAATTGAAGCTCATATTTGCAGAAAGATTAATGATAAAATTGAATACTTGATCTTAAAAAGATCGGAAACGGACACCTATCCGAATATTTGGCAAATGGTTACCGGTTCAATTTCGGAAAACGAAAAAGCTTATGAAGCGGCTTTGAGAGAAATAAAGGAAGAAACTGCATTAATTCCTAAAAAACTTTGGGTTATTCCGTTTGTAAATTCCTTTTATTCTTTTCAAAAAGATTTGGTCTGCTTGGTTCCAGTATTTTGTGCCGAAGTAGATGCTTTTGCACAAGTAAAAATCTCAGATGAACACAGCTTGTTTAAATGGGTTGACATAAATGAAGCGAAGAGTAAATTTGCATGGGACGGTCAGAGAAAATCCTTGGAAATTATTGATGAATATTTAACCGTAAAAAACAGTTTCCTCCATTTTACCGAAATACCGATAGCCAAAAAATAGCAATTGGAAAATGAAGGTTATTAAATATGAAAATTAAATCTTTCCGGTTAAAGCGGGGAGACGCAAATTTAGCGTCCCCTCTAATTAAAAATAAAATCTTATGTTGTAGCTCTTTTTAACCGTTTCAGAAATATTAAAATTAATCCCGCAGAAATTAAAGATGTAATAACTAAGAATAAAAAGAATTGCCACAATTCCCAGTTTTGATAAAACCTGCCTATAAAACCGGACAAATAATTACCGATTGCCGTTGAAGCAAACCATCCGCCCATCATTAGTCCTTTCATTTTAGGCGGCGCCACTTTAGAGACAAAAGACAGGCCCATTGGACTTAAAAACAATTCCGATATGGTTAAAGTAAAGTATGTGGAAATTAACCAAAACGGCGAAACCGTTACTGACGATACTCCGCCATTTAAACTGTGAACTGAACTTAATCCGAAAGATGCCACTACCATAATTAGAAATGCGATTGCGGATATAACCATTCCTATACCAATTTTCCCGGGTGAAGACGGTTCCTTACCTTTTTTATTTAAATATCCGAAAAACCCGACTATTATTGGTGTAAGAAGAACTATAAACATCGGATTAAAAGATTGAAATTGTTCCGGTGCAATAGGATTTTCTGGCGGAAAACTATTGATTTTATATATCAACAATACTATACCCGCAATAAAAAATCCGCCTGATATTAATTTTGTTCTGGAAGAACTATTTTTACTTAAGAATATACCGCCCCCGAGTAAAATGAAAAGCACGGCATGTAAACCAACAATATCAAAAAGGACATAAGTAATGTTATTCACAACATTTGAAGTATAATTTTTTGCAAACAGAGTTAAGGCAGCTCCGTTTTGCATAAAAGACATCCAGAAGAAAATTACGATAGCAAATACCGTGAATAAAGCAATAACCCTTTCTTTTTCTTGTTTCGGAGTTAATACTAAATCGTTTTCATGGTTCGGTTTTTCTTTGGAAGTATAATCGGCACTTTTATAATATTTCCTGAAAAAGAAGAATATTACTATGGAAAACAACATTCCAATTCCGGCAAGACCGAAAGCGGCATTATAACCTTCGGAAAGAGTTACGTGATAATTAGTCATTAAAAAATCTTTAATACCTTTTGCCGCTTGGGGAGCATAAAACGCTCCTATATTAATTCCCATATAAAAAATATTAAATCCGGCATCCTTCATTGAACCGTTGCTGTGAGAATACAAATTTCCAACTAAAACGGATATATTTGCTTTGAATAAGCCGTTACCAATAGCAACAATGCCAAGGGCTACAAAAAGTAACAAAGGGTTTTTAGTAGGTACCGCCATTAAAAAATATCCGAAAGCTAAAACTATAGCTCCGGAAATTATTGTTTTACTGTAACCCAAAAAATTATCGGCAATCCAACCTCCTACAATCGGCGTAAAATAAACGGCGGCTAGAAATATACCATATACATTGGTAACCTGTGCGGTATTCCAATGAAAATTTTCTCCCAAATATAAAACAAATATGGAAAGCATTGTGTAAAATCCAAAGCGCTCCCACATTTCGGTAAAAAATAAAACATAAAGACCTTTCGGGTGATTTTTTAGCATAGCATCTCCATTAAGTTACTCAATATAATTGTTACTGCAATGTAAAGTTCGAAAAATAAGGAAAAGTTGATTAATAAAAAATTTAATTAATTGTCTCATTCGTTATTTGTCAATGTGTTTACCTCTTACTATATTTGGAACATGAAAAAATTATTGAAAAAAACTTTAATATTTTTAACTATTATAGTAATTCTGTTTGCCGGCGGACTAATTTTGCTTGATAAAGTAATTATGCCGAATGTGGTTAACAGGAAAATAGTTGAGGTTCCCGAACTGACAGGGTTAAAAAAGGATCAAGCAATAAAAATTTTAGAAAACTTGAACTTAACTCCGGTATTAGAAGGCCCAAGGTATAACAATAAATATCCTAAAGATTATGTGATTTTTCAAAAACCCCATAAAGGTTCCAAAGTAAAAATTAACAGAAGAATTTATTTGGCAATTAGCGGCGGTGAACCGTTAAGTAAATTACCGGACTACAGGAATAAGTCGCTGAGGGACGCAAAAATTAGTATTGAACGGCTCGGTTTAAAAATCGGTAAGATTTCCGAAGTAAGATCCGAATTAAAAGCTAATACAATAGTCGACCAATCTCCTGAACCGGGGAAAAATTTACCCAAAGGTTCTACCGTTGATTTAACCGTAAGTATTGGTCCTAATGTAGGTAAAGTAAGGGTTCCGGATTTATTGGGAAAAACTTTAACGGAAGCAAAAAATATTCTTAGAATCAACTCGCTTAAACTCGGAAACGTAAATTATCAAAAATCACAAAACTTATTGCCTAATACGGTAATTGCGCAATATCCCGATAAAGGCGAGTTGGTTGATATAGGAGAAAAAATTGATTTATTTATTACAAAAGCCGGGAATGAATAATTGAAGAATGAAAAATTATTGGCGCCTTCAATTTTATCGGCTAATTTTGCCAACCTTTCGCAAGATATAAGATATACCGAATTAGCAGGTGCAGATATTATACACTGCGATATAATGGACGGTCAGTTTGTTCCTAATTTATCGTTTGGACCGTTAGTAGTTTCAGCAGTAAATAAAATAACGGAGCTACCGTTGGATGTACATCTTATGATTAAAAATCCTGAAAATTTAATACCTGCTTTTGTTGATGCAGGAGCCGATTTTATTTCGGTTCATCAAGAAGAAGTTGTTCACTTAAACAGAGTATTAGAAAGCATTAAAGCGTTTAACGTAAAAGCAGGAGTTGTATTAAATCCCGCTACACCGTTAAATACACTGAATGAAATATTTGAAATAGCTGATTTTATTTTAATCATGTCGGTTAATCCGGGTTTTGGCGGTCAATCTTTTATTGAGCAAAGTTTAAATAAAATTAAAAAGTTGAATGAAATAAGACAAAAAAACAATTATAATTTTCTTATTGAAGTTGACGGGGGAGTAAATTCCCAAAACATTAAAAAAATATCCGATGCCGGTTGTAATATCTTCGTTGCGGGATCATCAATTTTTTCTACCGGTAATATTGCCGCTGCAACTGCAGAGCTGAAAAATAATATTTAATATTTACATACGTAAAGAATGGATTCAATCTTTAGCGTATTCTTTTTGTTTAAAAAGATATTTGCAAATTTTAATAAAAGTGAAAATTGTTCGTTCAAAATAAGGGAAATAATTGAATATTGTTCCAATTGACTTGTCTTCAAACACAATTGTTAAAGAATTTTCTAACCGGATAAATAAATTTCAACATTTTTTAAGCTTAAATAAATCACCCGGTTTATTTTTATCCGATTTATCCCGGGATGATCTTTCATATCTTTCAAAAATTTTTCGGGGAAAAGAAAAAGAGAATATCTATTTGTTAGATGATAATAAAAGTACCAATTCCGTTCTGCTTTTCGGCGACCTTTATAAAATTGATTTCCTAATTAATAATTTAAGTTATAACCAATTTAATAGTTTGTTAGAGGAATTGAGACAGACTTTATATAATTATATCGACTATAATGACGGACGTTTTACCATAGGAAATAAAACATTTTTAATGAACGATTTGACTGTGATGGGAATATTAAACGTCACACCGGATTCGTTTTCCGACGGCGGCAAGTATTTCGATAGGGATAAAGCCATCAAACACGGATTGGAAATGATTGATTTGGGAGTTGATATAGTTGACGTTGGCGGTGAATCTACGCGCCCGGGCGCTGAATTAGTTGACGAAAAAGAAGAATTGAAACGCGTTATTCCGGTTATTGAAAAATTAAAAACACTAAGACCTGAAGCAATAATTTCAATAGATAGTTCAAAATCTAAGATTGCAAACGAAGCTTTAGAAGCAGGCGCGGTTTTAGTAAACGATATTAGCGGTCTTACTTTTGACGAAAAAATGATTGAGGTTGTAGCAAAATATAATGCCGCTATTGTGATAATGCATATTAAAGGAACGCCCAAAGAAATGCAAAAAAATCCCGTTTATAAAAATGTAACTGCCGAAGTTTTTCAATTTTTAAAGAAACAAACCGCTAAAGCTATACAAGCGGGCATTAAAAATATAATTATCGATCCGGGGATCGGATTTGGTAAAAGAATAATAGATAATTATGAATTGCTACATAATCTCGATTCATTTAAAGGAATTGGAAAACCGATTTTAATTGGCGTTTCCAGAAAATCTTTTATTGGAAAAGTATTAAATTTAGATACCGGAATGAGAGAAAATGCAACTAAAATTGCAGAAACATACGCTTCGGAAAGAGGAGCAGCTTTAATAAGAACTCACAATGTTAAATTAGCTCTCGAAGCAAAATTATTATTAAAATATTTACGCAAACCGGAAGAATTAATTAATGGTTGAGTTATTCAAAATAGGTTTCTTACCGTTTACGCTGGTCGATTTAATTGATATAGCATTGGTTTCTTATATCATTTACAAACTTTACCAATTGTTGCGCGGAACTTTAGCCGCAAATATCTTTATGGGATTAATCATTGTACTGCTCCTTTCTTTTGTTGCCCAAGCGGCAAATTTTAAGACCTTGAGCTGGATGCTTAAATTAGTAACGGATATTTGGGTAATTGCTTTTATAGTTCTGTTTCAACCGGAATTGAGAAGATTATTAGTACTGTTGGGACGATATCCTTTCTTTAGAAAATTTGCCGAACGTTCCGAGAAAACCTCAGCGGATATTATTACCGAAGCAGCATTCGAACTTGCGCAGCATCAACACGGCGCACTGATGGTTATTGTTAAATCTGTAGGATTAAAAGGAATAGTTGAAAGCGGTGAAATACTTAATGCCAAAATTAGCGTAGGGTTGTTACGATCTATATTTTTTCCGCGCAGTCCGCTTCACGACGGCGCAGTAGTTATAAAAGACGATATAATTGAAGCAGCAAGATGTACGCTGCCTCTTTCAAATAAAACTTCTTACGATGGTATTTCATTGGGAATGAGACACCGCGCGGGACTCGGAATGTCGGAACAAGCCGATGTTATTAGCGTAATTGTTTCCGAAGAAACCGGCGGCATTTCCGTTGCGGAAAACGGTATATTAACAAGAGGTTTATCTAAAGAAAACCTTAGAAATATTCTTTCCAGTACAATTACCGGTTCTAAAGAAAAAGGAATTAGAAATATTTTTGAACTATTTACTAAACAAAAATAAAATATGCGCTGTAATCCCTTTCTTTAACGAAATTCGTTCTCTTTCAGACGTTGTAAAAAAAACGCTTAATTATGTTGATGTAATTATTCTTGTTAACGACGGTTCGACGGACGGCTCCGAAAATTCCGTAAACGAAAGGAGAACCGTTTTAATTAATCATAAAAAAAATTTTGGAAAAGGAAAAGCATTAAAAACCGGATTTCTGAAAAGTTTGGAATTAAAATGCAATGTAACCGTAACGCTGGATGCCGACGGTCAACATGACCCCAAATTTATACCGGAATTAATTGAAAAAATACCGGAGTATGATTTGGTAATCGGCAATCGACTTGCAGATATGAGCAGCATGCCCCTTAATAGAAGATTTTCAAATAAATTAACATCAAAATTGCTTAGTTTAAAAACAGGCGTTAAAATTTTAGATAGTCAATCGGGTTACAGAGTTTACAAAACCGGAAAATTGATGGAATTATTACCCCAATCAAATGGTTTTGAAGCCGAGAGCGAAATTTTAATTAAAGCTGCCAGGAACAAATTAAATATTGGATTTTCTAATATTTCAACAATCTACGGAAATGATAATTCCAAAATGAAATCGATACAAGCAATTTTGGGGTTCATAAAAGTTTTGCTTTTTTCATGATAAATTTCAAAAAACATATTATTAAAAAGGTTAAAAAATCCACTCCTTTTTGTAAAGCGGGGAAAATTATTTTAGACCGTAAATTGAAAAATGTGTTTAAAAAAATTAATACATTTCTAACAACCGATTCGATAGAAAACCTGCACGATATGAGAATTAGTATTAGAAGATTCCGTTACGTGATGGAAATATTTTATCAATGCTATAATAAAAATTTGTTCAAGGAAGTTTACGGAAAAGCAAAATATCTTCAAGATTTAGTAGGCGAGGGAAGGGATTTGGATGTAATTACACATAAAATTTCGGGTATAATTAATGAATTGAATTTATCTTTACCTGAAAGTTTTTCCGAAAAGATGGAAGCCGAGAAAATAAAAGTTAGACAACTTATTAAAATAGAATTGGTTAAATTTATAGAAAACAAAAATGTTAATAAGTTTCTCCTCAAATCAAAATAAGGAGGTTAAAAATGAAACTAAGATATTTTTCACACTCTGCTTTTCAAATTACAACAAACGATGGTAAGAAAATTTTAATCGATCCGTTTTTGGACGATAATCCTACCTCTCCCGTTAAATCCGCAGATGTTGATGCCGATTATATTGTGCTTACTCACGGACACGGAGATCATATTGGAGATTCGTTTAAAATTGCCGGTAGAACCGATCCGTTATTTATTTGTGTTAACGAGCTTGCCGATTATGTAGCTTCAAAAGGATTTAAAGCTCATAACATGCATATTGGCGGTGCGCATCAATTCGATTTTGGAAAAGTTAAATTTACAATTGCTCATCACGGTTCAATTTCACCCGAAGGAAATTACACGGGCGAACCTTCAGGCGTGGTTTTAACAATAGACGGTAAAACTGTTTATCATACGGGTGATACCGGATTGTTTTTGGATATGAAACTTATAGGCGAGTTAAACAAGATTGATTATATGTTGGCGCCTATTGGCGATAATTTTACTATGGGAATTGACGACGCGGTAAAAGCAGTTGAATTTGTTAACCCGGAAATTGTTATTCCAATGCATTACGATACTTTTCCGGTTATTAAAGCCGATCCGCAAGAATTTAAACATAAAGTTGAAAAAATCGGGAAAAAAGCTTTGGTATTGGAATACGGACAAGAAATAGAATTGTAATTTGTGAAACTATTTTTAAAATTATAACTTTGTCCGTTACACTTTATTAATAACTAAATAGAAGCCGGATTATAAGTAATTTTACTTTTGATTCCGCTTACATGAGAAAATTTTAAATTATGGCTAATATTATTGCAATAGCAAATCAAAAGGGAGGTGTTGGCAAAACATCTACCGCAATAAATTTATCGGCGTCAATTGCCGCCGCTGAATATAAAACTCTTTTAATTGATATTGATCCGCAAGCTAATTCTTCATCCGGATTAGGGGTTTCCACAGAAGATCATTCGGTTTATCAAGTATTAATCGGGCATGAAAATGCAAATGAC
>Ga0256841_1002663_pt1 | contig 13986 bp, 10 predicted proteins | sample 356308metaG_FD_185971 | JGI IMG/M metagenome (GOLD analysis project Ga0256841, IMG submission 185971) | Hydrothermal vent microbial communities from Mid Atlantic Ridge, Atlantic Ocean - 356-308 | ecosystem: Environmental > Aquatic > Marine > Hydrothermal vents | place: Atlantic Ocean: Mid...
CCGTCGCCACCTCGAGGCGTCGCTCTCGCAGACGCGGCGTCTGCAGCGTCTGGTCGAGGAGTTGCTCGACCTGTCGCGTCTGCAGTCGAGCCGGATGCGTCTGGCCGCCTCCCGTCACGAGCTCGACGCCTTCCTCCGCCGCCTCACGGGCCTCTTCTCCTCGCTCGCCCACAAGCAGGGGATCACGCTCACGTATGAGGGCGCGGGCCGGGAGCTTCCGGTGTACTTCGACGCGGACAAGCTGGAGAAGGTGGTCACGAACCTGCTCGGCAACGCGCTCAAGTTCACCGAAGCCGGGGGGCGTGTGACGGTGGCGCTCGAAGCCCCATCGGGGGTCGAGGACGAGTCCGGCGCGGGAGCCTTCGCTACGGTCCGCGTGACCGATACCGGGATGGGCATTCCGTCGTCGGAATTGCCGAAGGTGTTCGAGCGGTTCTATCAGGTCGACACGTCCTCGACGCGACGTTTCGGGGGGATGGGTGTGGGTCTGGCGCTGGTCAAGGAACTCGTCGAGCTTCACGGAGGCGGGATCGTGGTGGAGAGCGCCGAGGGCGAAGGGGCGACGTTCACGGTGAGCCTTCCGCTGGGCCGGGCGCACCTCTCCGACGAGGAAGTGGTCGAAGCGGGAGGGCTGTCCTCGGAAGCCTCGGAGGTTTCCCCTGCCGGCGACGTTCCTCTCGGCGGCGACGTTCCTCTCGGCGGCGATGGCCGGCCGGAGGCCGCTGCGGAAGACGAGGCGTCTGCCGTCCCGTCGCGTGCGGCGACGGTGCTCGTGGTGGAGGACAACGCGGAGTTGCGGGCGTACCTGCGCGAGCACCTGCGCAAGCGCTACCGGGTCGTCGAAGCCGAAGACGGGCGGCAGGGCCTGGAGAAGGCGCGCTCGGAGCGTCCGGAGCTGGTGGTGAGCGACGTGATGATGCCGCGCATGGACGGCTTTGCGCTGCTGCGGGCGCTCAAGCGGGAGGAGGCGCTGCGCACGGTGCCGGTGCTTTTGCTGACGGCCCGTGCGGGCACGGAGGATCGTCTCAAGGGGCTCGGCGCGCAGGCCGACGACTACCTGGCCAAGCCGTTCCACATGGCGGAGCTCGAAGGCCGTATCGCCAACCTGATCGCGATGCGCCGCGCGATGCGGCGTGCCTTCGGCCCGGAGCAGGTAAGCGTGACGGCGCGCGCGCTGGAGTTGCCCTCGGAGGCGGCGGCGTTCCTGACGCGGGCGCAGGCGGTGATCGAGGAGCGCGTGTCGGAGCGGGGGTTCAACGTAGCGGCGCTGGCCGAAGCGCTGTGCGTGAGCAAGCGCGCGCTGGAGCGTCGTATGCGGGAGATGACGGGTCACGCTCCGGCGGCGTACATCCGCCGGGTTCGACTGGATCGCGCGCGGCAGATGCTCGAAGGGGGGCAGGTGAGGACGGTTCGGGAGGCGTCGCAGGCGGTGGGGTTCGGCAATCAGGGGTACTTTGCGCGTCTGTACCGGAACGCGTACGGTCAGTCTCCGTCGGCGCTGGCGCGGCGGGGCGTCGAGGGTTCAGGCGTTGCCGAGGCGCCGACGGGTCGACGCTAAACAGGCGGCTTCGAGGGCGATGCGGCAGCGGAAGCGCGGGCGGCGGGATTCGAGGCTTGCCGGATCGCTCGGGCGAAGATCCGGCGTAAGACGCATACGGGAAAATCCGGCATCGCGCTCGTATGGTGCGCCGCACTTTTTGATGTTGCCCGGGTGCTTAACATGTAAAATTTTGAGACGATACAATGTAACGAAATCGTAACGCCGCCTCTTGTGCGATGACATAGACTCGGGGCGGGCACATTCTAAAAAGGTTGGTCCGGCACGTCTGGGATGGTATGCCGCGGATCACGTCGTACTTCCGGTGCGGCGCAGCAGAGGCCGGGACGCCTTTCCGTTTTGGAAGCAGGCTGGATATGATCTTTTTCGCGCGTCGCGTACGGCTTCGTCGTGTGCTTTTGCCGGTGTTGTTTCTCTCCGCGTTTTCGGCAGGGAAGCCGGTGAAGGCCCAGTTGCTCGACGACCTGACGATTCGTTACTCCTTCATGGCCATCACGGGATCGACCCTGAAGGTGGAAACCTTTGAGCCGTCCCTTTACCGGCATAACGTGGCCTTGACGCTCGGACGCGGCCCGGCGACGCTCGGCCTCCTTTTCCAGGTCACGGAACGGGGACACGTCGACGACGGCGTGGACTTTTTCTATAGCAAGCCCGAACAAGGGTTGATGCTCACCGGAGGCTACGACTTCCTGCTTTCGGATCGCATGCGGCTGGAGGGCTACGGGCGGCTCGGTCTCACGCGCGGGCACGACTTCGGCCAGCCGCTCTACGCCACCGACACCGACCTGCGCGTCAACCTGGTGGTCTTCGACCTTGACGGAGCGGGATTGCTTCGAGGCATGCCGTATTTCCGCTCGGGCTATGCGGGCGTCATCGTGAACCGGTTCGGGCGCGTCCAGGGCATTGCCGGGGCGGGCGTCTGGTGGAACGGCATCGGAACCTATCTGACGGGCTTCTATGCCTTCAACGGCGTCCGCGACCCCCTTCATCCGGGCGACCAGGCCGACCGGGCCTATGCCCGGCTGCAAAACGCCGGCGTGAGCCTGAGCCTCTCTTACGATCTCGGGCCGGTGATGGCCGGCCTCAAACGCAACGTACCCCTGCTCAACGGCAGCAACGACCTTTCTGTTACCCTGCAAATCCGGCATTTCTTCGAGAGCAGTCGATGACGCGGTATGTCCTCATCATATGCGGGAGCCTGCTTCTCCATGCGGCGGCGTTTGTCCTCCCGGTCGAGGCTCAGGGAGCCTGGCGGATCGTCAAGCTCTACCTCAAGTCCGACGTGACGGTGGTGCGCGAGACGAAGGACACGCTGGTGCTGTTTCACCCCGGCTTGCAGGACACGCTGGTCCTTGCCATCGGGCGACGCCCCGACGCCGACATCTACGGTCTGACGGAACGCCGCCGGGGGAGCAACCCGCACCGGATCTGGGTTGCTGCGGGACGTTTCTGGAACAACCCCGGGCGTCCCCGGAAGAGCTGGGGCCGTTTTTTCCATGCCGCGTTTCTCCGTCTGATCCGTCCCCCGCTCGTGAGCGACGACCCCCGTTCCGGCTCGCCGTGACCGGCAAAGCCGACTCCGGTGCATACGGGCTGCCGATACAAGCCAAGCTGAAATCCGACCGAAGAACGATCCTGATGACGCACTTCCACAACCTTTCCATCAACCGCAAGCTGACCCTCATTATCACCCTGGTGGGCGGCACGGCTTTGCTGGCGGCCTGTATCAGTTTCATGGCCTACGACCTGATCACGTACCGCGCCACGCTGACGCGCGAACTTTCCATCCAGGCCCGGATCATCGGCGCCAACAGCAGCGCCGCACTCCTCTTCGGCGACGCCGAAGCCGCCGCCGACAACCTGGCCGCCCTGCAAGCCGAGCCGCGCATCATGGCGGCCTATCTCTATGACGCCGACGGCCGAACCGTCGCCCGGTACCTTCGTCCGGACGTCTCCGAGACCGTCGCGCCCCCCGTTCTCGCCGGAGAGGAGCACCGCTACCATTCCGGCGACATCGAGTCTTTCCAACCGATCCTGCTCGACGGCAACCGGGTGGGCGCCATTTATCTCCGGTATGACCTGAGCGCGCTCTACGGCCGCCTGAAAAACTACCTGGGCATTGCGGCGCTCGTCTTCCTGGTGTCCATCCTGGTGGCGCTGGCGCTTTCGCTCTGGCTCCAGCGCTTCATCACCGGCCCGGCCCTGCGCCTGCTCGAAACCACCCGCACCGTTTCGCGGGAGCAAGATTATGCGATCCGCGCCGTCAAGGAAAGTGAGGACGAACTGGGGCAACTCGTCGACGGCTTCAACACGATGCTCGAGGAAATCCAGCGGCGCGACGCCCAGTTGTTGCGCCACCGTGATCAACTCGAAGAAGAGGTCGCCGCGCGTACGGCCGAACTCCAACGTACGAACCGGGACCTGACCCGGGCCCGCGACCGGGCCGAGAAGGCCAGCCGGCTCAAGACGACTCTGCTGACCAACATGAGCCATGAGTTTCGCACGCCGATTGCCGCCATCCTGGGCATTGTCGACATCCTGCGCGGCGAGGTGTCGGAGGAACACGTCGAATTCGTCGACATGATCGAGCAGAGCGGTCGGCGCCTGTTCGACACCCTCACCGCCGTGCTGGATCTGGCCCGTCTGGAAGCCGGAGACCTGACGCCGGAGCCGACCTTGCTCGACCTCAACGAAACCGTGACGACGCTCGTCGCCCGGCGCCTGCCGGCGGCGCAGCAGAAGGGCCTCACGCTCATCACGGAAACGTCGGATGCTCCGCTGCCGTGCGTGATGGACCTCTACGGTCTCGAGACCATCGTCTATCATCTGGTCCACAACGCCGTCAAGTTCACGGAAACCGGCACGGTGCGGGTCGCAGTGACGACGCGGGGGCCGAAAATCCTTTTGAGCGTCGAGGATACCGGCATCGGCATCGACCCCGAGGGGCTGCCTCTGCTGTTCGAACCCTTCAAGCAGGCCAGCATGGGGCTGTCCCGGTCGTATCAGGGCAACGGGCTGGGACTGGCCATCACGCAGCGGATGGTTGCGCTGATGGGGGGTGAGATCACGGTGGAGAGCCGGGTAGGAGCAGGCAGCCGTTTTACGGTCACGCTGCCTCGCCACATGCGTCCCTTCCGTCCGAATACGTCGCACACTGCGCTCGGCAAAGCCGTCTCCTGAGCCCTTCTTGCAGGCTGTGGTAGACGGAGGCGCCGGGCGGGCGTTTGAACGTTCAACCTTCAGCCGACGGGTCAACGCTAGTTCTCGAGGCGTTGCCGGGCCTCGTAGGCGGCTTCGAGCTCGAGGGCGGCGTCGATGAGGCGGTCCTTCATGGAGGCGAGGTGCTCGTGCTGGGCGATGTACCGGGTCATGGCTTCCCGGAGCGACGAGTCGCGCGTGACGACGGTGCGCCGTTGCCGCTCGGTCGGCTCCACGGTCCGCTCGATGGCGGCGATGACGTGGGCGGAGGCGAGCGCCTCGCGGATGCGCTGCGCGTCCACGAGTGCGGCCTGGCGCTCCTCGATGTGGTACCGCACGCGCACGATGGCGTCCGCCACGTCCTCTTCGGCGATGGCGGCGAGGACGGCCTCCGTCGGGTCGGGCGCTTCGCGGGCATCCACGTGCACGTTCACGAAGCGCCGCGCGGGCGTCTCGACGAACGTATACGTGGTCGTCTTCCCGGCTCCCTCGCCCGCGATGTCGACGAGCACGAAGCCCTTCCGGTCCTCCCATTCCTTGAACGAGATGCGCTCGATGCTGCCGGGATAGACCACGGGCGGCGTGCGCCCCTCGTTGCGGTCCTGCGGCCGGTGGATGTGACCGAGCGCCACATAGTCGATGCCCGGGCGGGCGAGCTGTCCGACGGTAAACTTCGGCTCGTGCTCGATCAGGCTGGTCCGTTCGGAGCCCGCCATCTCCGCGCCCTGCACGGTCAGGTGCGCCGCCAGCACGGTCGGCAGCGCCGGGTCGATCTCCCGGGTCATCAGCTCGAGGAGCTCGACGTACTTCTCCTCGATGAAAGCCCGAATCTCCGCGGGCGACTTCTTGCGGTGTTCCTCGCGCGAGAGGAGCACGCTCCGGATGGGCCACGGCAGCGCGAGGATCTGCACGGGACCGCTCTTCGTCGGGATCGCCTGCCAGTCCGGGCGGCGAAAGACGTGGACGTCGCCGCGTATGAAGCTGAAGATGTCGAGCGCGGAGGCTTTGCCGAAAGAGACGGGGTGGTCGTGGTTGCCGGTGATCATCACGATAGGGATGCCCCGGTCGGCGAGCGGGCGGAGGCACTCGGCGAAAGCGCGCTGCTGCGTCGGCGTCGGGTCGGCGGTGCGATAGGCGTCGCCGCAGAAGAGGAAGAGGTCCACGTCCTCTTCGAGCGCGCGCGCAACCATGGCGTCGAAGGACCGCTTGAAGTCCAGCAGGCGCGTGTTCAGCCCCGTCTCCGGATCGATGCGCCCGTACACGTTGCTGCCGAGGTGGATGTCGGCGGTGTGAAGGATTTTCACGGGGATGGGGGATGGGGGGAGGTACGGGAAGGAAGCGGGCGGCGGTCGGGTTGCCGGAGCGCAATCTACGATCCACGCTCGAAAATCCCCAGCCGGATCACCAGCTGACCCGTCCCCGGTCTTTGCGGGGGTCTTCGGGACCGGAAGGCAGGCCGTAGTCTTCGGGATCGGGGAAGCGCTCGTCGCTGATGAGGTCCCCGGCTTCGGTGGCGCGCTTGAAGAAGTCGCCCACGAGGAAGAGGGCGTTGTGCGCGCCCTGCCCCCACCAGTCCGTGCGGAAGGTGACGCGGCGGTCGTTGAAGCCGACCCACGCGCCGGTGACGAGGTCGGGGTGCATGAGGATGAACCAGCCGTCGGCGCTGTTTTGCGTGGTGCCGGTCTTGCCGGCGAGGTCGTAGTCGCCCAGGCCGAACTGATAGCGGATGCGGACGCCGGTGCCTTCCTGAATGACGCCGCGCATCATGTCGACCATCGTGTAGGCGGTCTCTTCGGAGAGGGCCTCGCGCGGGGCCGCGTCGTTCTCATAGAGCACGTTGCCGTTGCGGTCCTCGATGCGCGTGACCACGGACGGCTCGTTGTAGAGGCCGCCGTTGGCCAGCGTGCAATAGGCGGAGGTCATCTCCAGAAGCGTCACGTCGCTGGTGCCGAGGGCGAGCGCCGGCACCTCGTCGAGCGCGCTCTTGATGCCCATGCGCCGGGCGAAGAAGGCTACCTCCGAAGGGCCGACCTCCAGCATGAGCCGCCCGGTGATGGTGTTCATCGAACGGGCGAGCCCCTCGCGAAGCGTCGTCATCCGTCCGGTCGACTCGCCGGAGTTTTGCGGGCTCCACACGTTGCCCGCCGCGTCCACGTATTCGAACGTCGAGTCGGGCAGCGTGTAGTAGGGCGACCAGCCGTTGTGGATGGCGGCGGTGTAGACGAACGGCTTGAACGTGGAGCCGGGCTGTCGTTTCGTTCCGGCCACGTGGTCGTTCCAGTCCTCTTCGAGCTTGCGCCCGCCGACCCACGCCTTCACCTGCCCCGTGCGCGGATCGATGCTGACGAGACCCGCCTCCAGCCGCGACTTGTTCGTTTTCAGCGAGTCCATGAAGGCCTCGTTGTGGCGGAGCGAGTCGATGGCGGCCCGGACGCTCAGGCCTTTGCGCCGCAGCCCCGCAAAACGGGAGGTCTCGCGGATGAACTGGTCGAGAAGGCTCTTTTGCGAATCCCAGAAATACTTGAACGGCTCGTACCCGGTCTTCTGGAGATACACGTCGATGGTGTTGCCGAGGTGATGGTTGGTGGGGCGGCTCCACTCGTAATCGACGACGGCCTGCAGGCCCTTCATCTGCTCGGCGACGGCCTGCCGGGCCAGTTCCTGAAGCCGGCCGTCAAGCGTGGTGTAGATGATGAGGCCGTCCGTGTAGAGATCGTAGCCGTTCTCTTTGGCCCACGTGTTCACCCAGTTTCCGACGTACGTGGCGAAGTGCGGCGCGGCGCTGTTCGTGATGGCCGTCGAATGATAGCTCGCCTCGACCGGGTCGTCCTTGTGCGCCTCGTAGAATTCCGGGCTCAGGTGGCCGTGCTTGATCATCTGCCGAAGCACCACGTTGCGCCGCCGCCGGGCGTTTTCGGGATGCGTGACGGGGTTGTAGATCGTCGTGCCCTTGAGCATGCCCACCAGCGTGGCGCTCTGGAGTTCGTCCAGCTCCATCGGGTCCTTGCCGAAGAACGTACGCGCCGCCGCCTCGATGCCGTAGGCGTTGTAGCCGAACTCGACCGTGTTCAGGTACATCTCGATGATCTCGCGCTTCGTGTACCGCCGTTCGAGCTCCACGGCGGTGATCATCTCTTTGAGCTTGCGTTCGACCGTCACGCGACGCCCGATCTGCTCGTTGTACAGGTTGCGCGCGAGCTGCTGCGAGATCGTCGATCCGCCCTGGGGCTTGCCGCGCAGCACGTGGTAGGGGATCGCCATCGTGCGGAAGAGGTCGATGCCCCAGTGGTCGTAGAAGCGATGGTCCTCCGTGGCGACGAGCGCGTTGATGACGTGCGGAGAAATCTCTTCGAAGGTGACCCAGGCGCGGTTCTGCCGGGCATAGCGCGCCAGCTCCCGGCCGTCGGCGGTATAGGCGATGGAGGCGAGCTGAAAGTTGGGGTTTTCAATCTGTTCGAGCGAGGGCAGGTCCTTGCGGAGCGAGAGCATGAAGAAGACGACGCCGAGCGTGCACGCGAGCAAAAAGCCGGTGATCACCGTGAGCGCGAAGGCCGCCTGCGCCTTGCGCGGATCCTTGAAGCGGCGGGCGAAATAGCCCCGCAGCCCTCGCTTCGGGGTCGGCGGCCGTCCGTTCGCGCCCGTCCCGTCTCCCGGATACGCCGCGTCTTGCCGGGCCTCCGGCTTTCGGAAATATTCCTCCAGTTCTTCTTCGGTATAAGACCAGTCGGACATAAGGTTTGTCTATGGCGCATCGGCATCCCGGGGATGCCGGTTGATCACGAATTATGTATTGATGACGGGTTGAATGCGCCGGCGCAAGTACCGTTCCAGCGAAGCAGTTGCGGTCCTTTTTCCGTCAGGCGGCCGAACGTGCGGGCGCCGTGCCAGTAGCCCAGGTTCATATAGGTTCCTTCGGGCCAGACGTGGAACGCCGGTTGATGGCTGTGGCCCATCACGACGAGTTCGACGTCGGTTTCGGTGAGGATGCGGCGGGCATGCGCGCGCAGCCCCGCAACCGTTTCTTCGAGGACTTCCTTGTTGCCGTAGCGGGCTTTCACCCATTTCGCCAGCCCCAGCCCCAGGTCCCCGGGGAGGAGCGTGCGGTACATCCACACGGGCGCCGGGTGACGCAAAAGCGGTCGGATCCGGTTGTAAAAACGGGTGTTGGTCGTCAGGCCGTCGCCGTGGGCCATGTAAACGTTGCGGCCGAAGAGAGGTTCGTCGAAGGCGTCGAAAACGACGCGGACGCCGAGTTCGCGCTCGAAGTAGTCGCGATGCCACGGGTCGTGGTTGCCGACGAGGTAGGTGACGGGCACGCCGCGCTCGGTCCACTCGGCCAGCAGCGCCTGAAAACGGACGAACCCCCTGGGCACGAGATGATGGTATTCGATGTACGCGTCGAACACGTCGCCGAGGAGGTAGAGGCGCTCGACCTCCGCCTCGTGCGCGCGCAGGCAAGCGATGAGGTCGCGCTCGTTGGCGCGTTCGACTTCGGCGTCGGACCGGCCGAAATGGATGTCGGAAAAGAAAAGGACCAAGGGGGAGGCGGGGTAAGGGAAGGCGAAAGGTAGCGGGAGGAACGCGCAAGGTAACGGAAAAGAAACGCCAAAGGAACCGGTGCGGCTTCGGGGGGCCTCCGATGCGGGGCACTCGAAAAAAAGGGCGCTCCGGAAACTCCGACGGACGGTGGGGCGTGTTGAGGCGGACGCCGACTTCGGGCTGCAACCTTTCGACGGACGCGACCGCTATAACGGAACCCGAAGGAGGCGCCCGTCGCGCCCGGTCCGGCGGTGAGCTCCGCTTCTCCATTCGCATGATCGCATGTACAACACTTATCAGCCGCCCACCCGGCTTTCGGTATTTCCGCCGGTCATCAAGAACCTGTTGATCCTCAACGGGCTCTTTTTCATGGCCTCGCTGGTGCCGACGACGCGGGAGTTTCTGATCGACTGGCTGGCGTTGTGGCCGCTCGGCGCTCCGGACGTCGTCCGCACGGCTTTCGGCGTCGCGCGTGTGCCGGATTTCTGGCCGTGGCAGCTGATCACGTACAGCTTTCTTCATGCCGGCTTCGGACACCTGTTCTTTAATATGTTCGCCCTCTGGATGTTCGGGGTGCAGATCGAGAATACGTGGGGCTCGCGCCGTTTCGCCATCTTCTATTTCGCCTGCGTGATCGGAGCGGCGATCAGCCAGTTGATCGTCTCGTGGGGCGTACCGGTCCCGACGCTCGGCGCTTCGGGGGGGGTGTTCGGCATTTTGCTGGCTTTCGGCATGATGTTTCCCAACCAGCCGATCTACCTGTACTTCCTTTTCCCGATCAAGGCCAAGTGGTTCGTGATCGGATACGGGCTGATCGAGTTGTGGGCGGGGGTTTCGGGATCGCAACCGGGCGTGGCGCACTTCGCGCACCTGGGCGGTATGGTTTTTGGCTTTCTGCTGATTCAGTACTGGCGCGGGAAGCTGCCGCTCAGGCCGGAACGGACGATGCGCTGGTGAGCAACGATCCGGGTGCGCCGCCGGGCGTCGGAGACGCGGTGCGGCGTAACGCGCCGGACCTCCTTCGGCACTCGGGCACAGCGCCCGCGCCGCCGCTCCTTCGGCCAAAACCTTCCGGCGCTTACCGGGTATTATCGAGGCGGGAAAAGGCAAACCTTCTCCCGAGTCGTGATCCCCGAGCCCCCGTTTTGCGTTGCATGATTTTTTGGTCTCCGGGGACGCCGTTTCGCCTTCATGAGAACCCTTTCAATGTCGATGCCCCCGGAAGATCAGGGGTTGTGACAGCCGAAGAACGACGTGAATCGATTCTTAGCCTGGTATCGCATACAGCCGAGGGCGCTGCGCGCGCTGTTGACGATCAATGTCGTAGCCTACGTGCTGTGGCAGGTGTTGCTGATCCATTTCTCGGCCACGCGGAGCCTGGTGGTAAATCATCTGGCGCTGAACCCGCAGTTTCCGGAGATCCTGCTCGAACCCTGGCAACTGGTCACGTACAGTTTCCTGCACCTGCAACCGGGCTTCTGGGGCTTTCTCCATATTCTTTTCAATATGCTCTGGCTGGTGTGGATCGGGCGTGAGTATGAGGAGCTTCACGGCGCGCACCGGCTGCTGGCGGTCTATCTCATCGGAAGCATCGGCGGGGGGCTGATGACGGTGCTGTTGCACGCGCTCCTGCCCTCGGTCGGCGCGTTCGGCGGCATCGTGCACGGGGCGTCGGCTTCGGTGCTGGCGGTGCTGACGGTGGTGGCGATCACGTATCCGTACAAAAGCATCGCGCTGCTGTTCATCGGGACGGTGCGCCTCATCTACGTGGTGATCGGGTTCCTCGCGCTGGACGTGCTGTTTCTCGCGGGTGGCGGCACGTCGGTGTCGGCGCATCTGGGCGGGGCGCTCTCGGGTTACCTTTTTGCCCGGGCCGAGGCAAACGGCGTCAACCTCTCGTCGTGGGCGCGCATCTTCTTCCGGCAGCGCCGGCGCACCCGCCGGACGGCGCGCACGGCCGAAGGGGAGAGCATCCTCCGGCAGATGGAACTCTGGCTGGCCTCCCGGCGCTCCGAAAAAGGCGCTCCGCCGGACGCTCCGGCAAAGGGACGCCCGCGCCGCAGCCGCGAGGCCCGCCGGGAGGCGGCGTCGCTCGAAGGCGAAGTGGACCGCATCCTCGACAAAATCAGCGAGCAAGGCTATGACGCGCTCACCGACGAGGAGAAACGCATCCTTTATGAAGCCAGTCGTCGGTAAGACGGCATGAGGAATCGTCGCGTGGCCCGTCGTGTGTTCCGGGGAAGTGCGCTGCTGCTCGACGCCGCGCTGATCCTGCTGTTTCTGGCCGGATACGCCGCCCGGTACGTGTCCCCGCGCCACGTGTGGTGGATCCAGCTCGTCGCCATCGGGCTGCCGTTTCTGAGCCTGCTCGTGCTGGGCGCGACGGCCGTGGCGGCGATGGCGCGGCGTTGGCGATTGCTGGGGATGCACCTGGCGCTTACGGCGCTGATCGTGGCGCGCTTCGTCCCGTTCGAGCGCTTCGCCCGCGAGGCCGGACCGGACCCGGAGGCGCTCACGCTGATGACGTTCAATGCGGGCTGGGGATGGACCACGGGCGGCGACGCCCCGCGCGGCATGGCGGCGCTGATCCGCCGGGAAGCGCCGGACCTCGTGGCCCTGCAGGAAGCCGAGGTGACCTTCTCCCGGCGCGCAATACCGGTGCGGCCCTCCGCCTACGTGGCTCCCCTGGTCGATTCACTCGGCTACCGGATCCAGCCGCCGGGAAGCGCGACACATCACCTCTCGAAGCCGGTGCTGAGCCGCTTTCCCCTCGACGAACTCACGGAGCAAACCCTGCATCGGGGAGAAAACGAGGTGAACGAGCTGGTGCGCGTGACGTTCACGTGGCAGGGACGGGCCGCCGTGCTCTATAACGTGCACCTGCGCACGTTCGGGGGCCAAAAGCCGTGGGAGGACGACGCCTTCCGGCTGTTTGACTTCGCCTCCTGGCTCCGATACGCCCGGCAGTATCGGGACGCGTTCCTGATCCGCGCCCGGCAGATCGAGCAGATCCGCCGGATGATCGACGCCGAGACCCTGCCCGTGCTCATCTGCGGCGACTTCAACAGCACCCCGCACAACTGGGGCTATCGCCGGATGACCGCCGGCCTCACGGACGCCTTCCGCGTCGCCGGCAGCGGGTGGGGCGCGACGTATCACCAGCGCCTCCCCTTCGTCCGCATCGACTACGTGCTTGCAAGCCCGGACTGGGAAGTGACTTCCGCGCGCGTGGCCGGGGCGGGGCTCTCCGACCATCGCGCCCTCGTGGTGAACCTGCGGTGGCGGGCGGAAGAACCCGCCTCCGGAGACCGGTGAACGGGAGAAAGCGGGCGGCGATCCCTCCCGCCGAACCTGCCGCGCGCCGGCGGGTATAGAGGGCGATTCTCATGATCGCATATTCCGGAGCATAGATCGTTATGGAAAGACCTCGTCGCATTTCCCGCGCCGTTCAGGTCGGCGACGTACCCATCGGCGGCGGCGCGCCGATCTCGGTGCAGTCGATGACCGTGTCGAAGACGCACGACGTGGCGGCCAGCCTCGCCGAGATCCGCCGGCTCGCCGACGCCGGCGCCGACATCGTGCGCGTGGCCGTGCCGCGTCCCGAAGACGCCGACGCGCTGGCGGACCTCGTGCAGGGCGCGCCCGTGCCCATCGTGGCCGACATCCATTTCAACTATCAGTATGCGCTGAAAGCCATCGACGCCGGCGTGGCGAAGGTGCGCATCAACCCCGGAAACATCGGGAAGGAAGAGTGGGAGAAGGAAGTGCTCCTGGCGGCGAAGGAGGCCGGCATCCCCCTTCGCATCGGCGTCAACTCCGGCTCGCTCGAACGCGACCTCCTCGACAAGTACGGCTATCCGCAGCCCGAGGCGCTCTTCGAAAGCGCCATGCGCCACATCGACATCTGCCGGAAGCACGGCTTCGAGGACCTCGTCATCTCCGTCAAGCACTCGGACGTGTTCTTCATGATCCGGTCGTACAGGCTGCTGGCCGAGCGCACCGACTATCCGCTTCACCTCGGCGTGACCGAATCCGGGTCGTACAGCACCGGCTCGCTCAAGAGCGCCATCGGCATCGGCGCGCTGCTGGCGGAAGGCATCGGCGATACGATCCGGGTGTCCCTGGCGACGGAGTCGGTCCGGGAGGTGGAGGTGGGGCATCAGATCCTGAAGTCCCTGCGGCTCGGGCGACCGGGCGTGAACATCATCGCGTGCCCCACGTGCGGCCGCCTCACCGGCGACCTGTTCAGCATCGTCACCGAGGTGGAAGAGGCCGTCAAGGCGCGTAAGTTCGACAAGGACCTGAACGTCGCGCTGATGGGTTGCGCCGTCAACGGGCCGGGAGAGGCGGCGGGCGCGGACCTGGGCGTCTCGCTCGGACGCGGGCGGGCGCACCTCTTCAAACGGGGCAAGATCATCCGTACGGTCCCCGAAGAGCAGATCGTCGAGGCCGTGCTCGAAGCGATCGAGACGTGGGACGAGGAACCCGTCTCCGAATCATCCTGAGGCGTCGTCCATGACTCCATTCATCCAGCCGATCCGACCGGGTCGGCTTTTTTGTTTGGAGAACGCTGCCGGGCTCGGGACAAAAAAAAACCGGTCGGCCCAGAAGACCGACCGGTTCCAGCGATGTGATTGGTGGGGTATGCAAGTACCCCGCGGGCAAAGCCCGGTTTTAGTTGTTGTTATGGC
>Ga0256841_1002664_pt1 | contig 13981 bp, 15 predicted proteins | sample 356308metaG_FD_185971 | JGI IMG/M metagenome (GOLD analysis project Ga0256841, IMG submission 185971) | Hydrothermal vent microbial communities from Mid Atlantic Ridge, Atlantic Ocean - 356-308 | ecosystem: Environmental > Aquatic > Marine > Hydrothermal vents | place: Atlantic Ocean: Mid...
CTGAAAAGCGCCCGACAAAACAGCTGGGTAGCCCAAAGCGTCCGCCTGCCGCAAGTGGGGCTTTCGATCCATGCGGATCGAGAGTTTGACGCGGTGCACGATGCCTCCGATACGAGGACCGATACCTTCGAAGGAACACTGAGTGTAACGCAACTGCTTTACGATTTCGGTCGCAGCTCCGAAGAGATCGCTTCTGCACGGGAGAAAGAAGCTGTCGGCAGGGCAAAGTTGCGCCAGTTGATTGCCGACAAGGTACTGCAGGTCAAACGGCGCTATTACGAAGCCCTTAAGGCCAAGACGATGATCCGCGTCCACGAAGAGGAGGTACGACTCCAGCGTCGGCAACTCTATCGGGCCCAAAAGTATCTCAAATCGGGAATCAAAACCGCCGTGGACGTCACCGATGCGAAACTGGGGCTGCAACGGGCGGAGAAGGCTCTCAGTGATGCGCGCTATCTCTATATGATGAACCGGACCCTACTGGAAGAGAGTCTGGGGACGGTACCTGAGAAAGGTCGCTACCGTCTCTATAGCCGTGCGGGGAATCCGGAAGATTGGCAGCTTCCTTCGGGGCGATGGCCCCTCAATCGCCTTCTCTCGTATGCCCGGAAGCATCGACCCATTCTCAAGGGGATGGAGCGCGAGATCCGTAGCGCCGATGCCCTGGCACGGAGCAAGGCACTACATACTCTGCCCAAGTTGGAGCTCTATGCAGAGAGCGGGGCCAAAGCGACCCACCCCCGCAGCAGTACTTGGAATCACGAAAAAGTGGGCGTGCGGATGAACTGGAGTCTTTTCAGCGGCTACCGTGAGAGTGCGGAGGCGGAACTGGCTCGGATCGAATCCATGAAGGCGCGGGCCTATCGGGAGCAGGCATTGCTGAGCCTGCGAAAAGAGGTCACCCAGGCCTATCTCAATCTCAAACATATGCGCAAGCAGTTCGCCCTCAATCGCGCCATCAGCCGCCGGGCTCTCAAGAAGTTTCATCAGGCGCAAAAACGCTATGCCAACGATTTGGCCGATTATCTGGAGCTCGAGAGTGCCCGACAGGATTATATCAACGCCCTGGGGGATCTGGTCAAAAGCTATTTCGATTTTTATATCGCCAGGGCGGAGCTCGACCACGCGGTGGGACGCTAGGTCGGGGAGAGAAATCCCGGAACCTTTCGGGCTCTTGCCCCCCGATACAAAATCGGTTATAATCGCCCCGAAGGCAGGCAGGTCGTTGCTTGCGCCGCTGCGCAAGAGGAAAGTCCGGGCTGCAGTGAGGCAGGACTCCAGCTAACCGCTGGCCGGAGTGATCCGAGGGCAAGTGCAACAGAGAGTAGACCGCCGATGGCCCGTTCGTAGAGCGGGTACAGGCAAGGGTGAAAGGGTGGGGTAAGAGCCCACCGGTGCCCGTGGTGACACGGGCAGCCAGGTAAACCCTGTCCGCAGCAAGAAGCACCTGGTATAAGCCTCACATTTTGTGTGCTTCGCTCGAGCCCGTCGGCGACGGCGGGCCTAGATAAATAACGACCCAACGACAGAACCCGGCTTATCGCCTGCCTTCTTTTTAAGTAATAGGGAATATGGAATAGGGAATATGTATAGTATGTTAAAGGTGAAATCCAAAAACTATTACCTATTACCTATTCCATATTCCTTGAATTTTTAAAGGTTTCCCGTGTTTCGTCTCTTACCGCTTTTCCTTTTCGCTTCGCTTTCTCTTTTTGCCGGGGAGCACTACGCCCGGGTAGAGCCTTGGGAGCGGGTGACCCTCAAGGCGGCAGCTTCGGGGACCATTCTGGAGGCCAATACTTCCCTGGAAGGGAAAATGATCGATAGGGCACGGGTCATTCATATCGACGACCGTATCGACCGTAAAGAGTTGGAAAATGCCCGGCGTTCCCGAGAACTCATCGGACAGACCCTGGAACTGACTCGTAAGATGCTCCCCGGGCTGCAGGAGAGCTGGAAGCGTCAGGCGGGATACTACAAGCGTATGCGTACCCTCAGTACTGCCAGTCAGACTCAAAAAGATCAGGCCTATCAGGCGATGGTCTCGGCGGAAAATCAGTACCTATCCACGAAAGAGAAGGTGCTGAACCTACAAAAGAGCCTTTTGGATCTGGACAACCGGATCGCCACCCTGACCGACCGGATTGCCAAGAAAAACATCACTCTCAGCAACCGCTATCTCTACAAACTGATGGTGCGTAGGGGAGAGTATGCTACGCCGGGACTTCCTCTGGCGGTAGTGGAGGATTTGAGTCGGGCGAAGCTGGTCCTCTACCTCGCACCGGAAGAGCTCGCCCCGGCTCGGGAAGGGGGGCACCTCTGGATCGAGGGCAAGAAGAGCGACTTCGCCTTCAGCAAGATCTGGAGAGTGACCGACGAGAAGTATCTCTCCTCCTACCGGGCGGAGATCGAGCTTCCCGCCGGACGCTATCCTTTCTCCTCTCTGGTGAAGGTGGAGCTTCGATGATCCGCACCGCTTGCCCTCTCGACTGCTGGGATGCCTGCGCCATTACCTGCGATCCCGATCGGCCTGAGAAGCTGGTGGCCACTCCCGGCCATCCGATGCACAACGGCGCTCTGTGCGCTTTGCTTAACAAGCATATGCATGAGACCCCCCGGATCGAGCGGCCTCGGATCGATGGCCGGGAGGTGAGTATGGACGAAGCCCTCGACGCCGTGGCCGAAGCGATAAAAGAATCGTCACCGCTGCTCTGGCGAGGTTCGGGCAATCTGGGGGTGATGCAGGGCGTGACCAATCTTCTGATCGAGCGCTTCGGCGGGACCCTGACCCACGGAAGCCTCTGCGACGGGGCGGGGGCCGCCGGGATCCTGGAGGGCAGGGGGGTCAATCTGCAGCTCCCTCCCGAACAGATCGCCAAAGCCGAGGTGGTGGTCGTCTGGGGACGCAATCTCCCGGTGACCAACGCCCACCTGATGCCCTTCGTCGAAGGTAAAAAATTGGTGGTGATCGATCCGGTGCGTACCCGATTGGCCGAGAAGGCGGATCTGCATATCCAGATCAAACCCCGCAGCGACGTCTATCTGGCGCTGCTCCTGGCGCGCTTCGTGACCATGGAAGATACCCAGAACGACGAGTGGCTCGAAGCGTGGGGGACGGAATTCGACGAATTCTACGACTTTACCCGAAGTTTCCGGATCAAGGTGCTCTTGGAGTATATGGGGCTAAGTCTGGACGATATCGGCGATCTTCTGACCTATCTTCAACGGGATCGGGTGGTCTTTCTCGTGGGTGCGGGGGTCCAGAAGTATTCCATCGGTCACTATACCCTCTGGGCTATCGATTCCCTGGCGGCGACCCTGGGGCTCTTCGGACGGGAAGGCTGCGGCGTGAGCTACCTGGGCAACTCCCGGCAGGGCTTTGTCGATCCCTTTGCCGTAAAGGTGCCGACGGTGCCGATTGCGACGACCCCTTTTGATCGCTTCGATACCGTCCTGGTGCAAGGGGGCAATCCCGCCGAAAGTATGCCCTGTAGCCAACGGGTGGTCGAGGCATTGAAGCAGGTGAAGCATCTCATATATTTCGGTCTCTACGAAAATGAAACGAGCCGTCTGGCCCGGATCGTCATCCCGGCCAAAAGTTTTCTGGAGAAAAACGACCTGCGTCTGAGTTACGGCCATCAGTATGTCGAGCCGATGCGCAAGGCGCTGGAGGGAGCATTCGGCATCAGCGAATACGACTTCACCGCCGAACTCTTCCGTCGCTTGGGGCTGGAGGGACTGAAAAGCGAAGAGGCCTATCTGCAAGAGTGGCTCGATCAGTGCCCCGAGATCGAGGGACGGAAGGTGCTACCCGACTACACGCCTCTTCCCTATGCCGAAGGTTTTGGAGAGGAAGGGGGCGAAGAGCTCGTCTTCATGGACGACTTCGACGACGATTTCGAGGAGATCAAGCGTTTCCGAAAAGCGCGTTTTGCCAAAAAAGGCTTCGACGAGGGCCCCATCGAGGAGTATTGGCTTCTTACCCCCAAGCAGAGCAAATCCCTCAACACCCAGTTCGTCCGTTCCGATCGGGTGCACCTGCCTCCTTCGGCGGGTTTTACCGAAGGAGAACGGGTCCGAGTCGCTTCGGAGTGGGGTGCGTGCGAACTACAAGCCCATATCGACGAACGTTTGCGCCGCGACTGCGTGCTGATCCCCGCCGGGACGATCGGCGTCAACCGCCTGACGCCCCCGATCCTCAGCGAGGAGGGTGACGCCGCCTGCTACCAGGAGGTCAAAGTCACTCTGGAGCCGATCGAGGACTAAGCGCCGGCGATACTCTCTTCAAAAATCCTTCTGCTCTCTTCGGTGTGAAAAACAAAAACTACTTCCATCTCCGGATGCCGTTTGAGAAAATCACGAATCGTTTGATAGGCGACCTTTGCCGCTCGCTCGGGCGGGAAACCGTAGATGCCCGTGGAGATGGCGGGAAAGGCGACGCTGTCGCAGCCCAGCCGCAGGGCCTCTTGTAGAGAGTTGCGATAGGCGTCGACCAGAAGCCGATCGCAGCGCTCCTCGGATCCGCAGCGTCCCCAGATCGGACCGACGGTGTGGATGACATACTTTGCCGGCATCTTCCCCGCCGTCGTGGCGACCGCCCGGCCCGTCGGAAGCCCCTCGGGGTAGAGGCTACGGCGGATTTCCCGGCACGCTTCGAGGATCTCGGGACCGCCGGCACGGTGGATCGCCCCGTCCACGCCCCCGCCTCCCATGCAGGAGCTGTTGGCGGCATTGACGATCGCGCAGACGTGTTCTTGGGTGATGTCGCCGGTTTTGATGTCCATGGCCATGGTCTTTCCTCCGTATCTGGATATATCCTATTATAATCGATTCGAGGGTTCTTCTTCATTTCTTTTTTTCTTTGTAGCACCACAAAGAAAAAAGAGAAACGAAGCAAAGAAAAAAAGAAAGGGTGAAGGGCTGGCGCGGCTTCGCGAGCTACCCAGATTTAGTACTTTGGCGTCGTTTTAGGATCGTCCATTTCGTTGATCAAACGATAGCTTTCTGCTTTCTGCCTTCAGCTTTGAGCTTTCCCCTTCACAAAACTTTTGATCAGAAAAGCGAGGATGATGATTTCGACGAGTAGCAGCAGCCAGTGGAGATCGTAGACTTTGGCCTGGGCGTCGGTGATGCCCCGAAGCTCCAGGATCTTGTAGAAGCTCCAGCTCAGGGCCATCCCCAGGAGGTAGCCGATCTGTTTGGCCGTATCGACCCGGCGCAGGAGCTCGTCGTCGTCCAGAGCCAGGGTCTCGGCGCGGACCAGGTAGCTGCCGAAGGAGAAGGTGATCTGGTATCCCGCATAGACCAGCATCGCCGTTATCCAGGTATAAGGATGGGCCAAAAAACCCAAGATCATCGCCAACACTACCAGCTCCACGAAGATCGAAATGCGCCGAAACCACCCCAGGGTCATGATCCGACCGTAGAGCTGGGCGATCCCCAGCATCGCCAGGGCCAGGGCGATGCCTCCTAGAGAATAGACGGAAGGATCGAGCGGCTTGTAGATGATGAAAATGGTGCCCACGCTCAATCCCAGGAAGAGGGAATTGAAGAGTTTGTAGCGAATATAGGGTGATGGCAGGAGAGTCCAACCGTCGGTGGGCATGGGGATCCTTTCTTAAGTCAAAAGCCGACAGTAAAACGTTTCGCTTTGGCGCCGGGAAGCGACGCTCTCTTAGAACTTGTACTCGACCTTGGCGTAGATCGAGCGGCCTTCGGTGCTGTAGCCTTTGACCGATTCGTACTTTTTGTCCAGCAGGTTGTGCAGCTGCACCGAGAGGTCGAAGCCACGGCCGATCTTTTGATTGTAGCTGAGGTTGAGCAGGGTGTAGCTGCTAAGCGCTACGTTGCCGTAGTCGGTGCGTTTGCCCACATACTGGAGGTTGACACCGATATGGATCTGGGGATTGTAGTAGTAATCGACGAAGAGATTGCCTTCGTTGCGCGGGACGCGCAGGATGGGATTGCCCTGATCGTCGCTGAGAGAGAACATATGGGTGAAGTTGGCGCTCAAGACCGTATGGATGGATTCGAGGGCATACTCTCCTTGCACCTCCAGGCCGTCGAGGGTGTAGCTTGCGGGGCTGTTGAAGTAGCTCCAGGTGCCGAAGTCGTAGTCGATGCGGTCTTTGACCCTGTTGCGGAAGTAGGTGAGCTTGATCAGTTTTTTGTAGCCTGCGGAGAGCTCGAAGCCTTGGGTCGATTCGGGTTTGAGGCCGGTGTTGGTGCTGTATTCGTAGAGGCTGGGAGCCCTATAGGCGCTGTAGAGGTTGCCGGAGGTGAAGAATCCGGGCAGGAGGTGACATTCGCGCTTGAAGCCGAAGCGGTAGGTGGTCTTGTTTTTGAAGGTGCTGAAGTCGTCGTAGCGCAGCGTCGCGTCGAAGATCGTGCGCGCACCCAGGAGATCCTCGGCGATGTAGCGGTAGCTGCCCCAGTAGCCCCGGTTGTCGTAGCTCGATTCGGGTTGGAACGTGGTGCTGCCGGCGTAGCGGTTGTAATCGATTCCGCCGCTGACGCGTTGGGAAGCGTCGATCTCGTACGCCGCATCGAGGGTGGCCCGGGTCGCTTCGCCGTGGTAGTCGGAGGCTCCCCAGTTGGCGTCGTTCATGTGCCGGTCGATGGTGTTGGTGCTTGCGAGGGCATGGATACGCAGAGCCCCGTCGCGGTAGTGCCAATCCCCCCCGAGGATCCGCTCCTTGAAGGTCCCGTCGCTCAGGGCGTCGTCGGCGTTGCCGCTGTCGTAGTCGAAATCGCCGTCGATTTGATGGTAGAAAACTCCCATCTTGGCATGGGAACCCAGATTGAGGGAGCCTTTGAAGTGTAGGGTGTCGTTGGTGTAGCCGTCGTCCTCCGCATCGCGGGGCAGCAGGGCGGAGAAGCCTCCGGTTTTGTAATGGTCGCCGCTGAGGATGACGCTGCCTACGGCGCCGTCGGCAGAGAGGGTGATGCCGCCGCTTTTGGTGTCGTAGGAGCCGTAGCCTCCCCGCAGGCTGACATGGCCGCCGGGAGCCGGATCTTTGGTGATGATGTTGATGACCCCGGCTGCGGCGTCGGCGCCCCAGATACCGCTTTGGGCTCCTTTGACCACTTCGATGCGTGCGACGTCATCCAGGCGTAGATGGGCCAATCCGGCGGAGAAGGAGGGGTCGGTGGGGTCTTTGAGGGGGACGCCGTCGAGGAGAATGAGGATGTTGCCGCTGTTCATCCCCCGCAAAAAGAGCCCCGAGGTCTGTCCCGGCCCGCCGTTGGAGGCGCTAGCAAAGCCGCTGATACGGCTGACGGCCTCGGCGACGCTCTGATAACCTCGCTCCAGAATCTCCTGGGCCGTGACGACGGTGACGTCGGCCGTCGTATCCTGCAGCGCGTCGCTGACGCGGTTGGGGGTGACGGTGATGACGCCCAGATCCTCTTCGCTAGTGGCGTTGAGGTCGGCAGGGGCGGCGCAGAGGGAAGAGACCAGGATCAGTGCCGCGGCGGCGGCTCTGGATGGAAGATGGAGGGTGGAAGATGGAAGATGGGACATGGTGTTCCTTGTTAAAATTGTCGATTGAGCAAAGCGTTGCTACAGCAACGCAAACCAAAACTTTTTACTTTCCGTTCGTCGTTTTGCGCTGCTCTTTCGGCGGGGAGGTTTTATACTCGTGGTAGAGATGGGGCCTTCGGTGAAGTTTCGCTTCGCTCTCGATACGGCTGAGACGGTGCAGCGTCGAGTGCATGGCGATGGCGGCGGGAGAGAAGTAGCGTTTGCTGTGGCCCCGGAGATGTTTCATGGAGGCTATTTTATCGCTAATTTGATTAGAAAAAGCCCTCTTCAACTATGCAGAGTATAATTAGGCAAATTTTATTCAAGTAAAACAGGAGAGTATCTATGGCAATCGAAACCGTCACATCCCCCGAAGCCTTCAAGGCCCTTGTGGAGGAGATCAAAGCGGAGAAAGGATATCGCGAGCCCATCGCCTTCGGAATCGCCCGGGTCGATCGGGGGCAGAAGAACGCCGACAAGGTCCTACAGGCCAACTACGCCGTCGTCAACTGGAAAGAGAACTACGGTTCGGCGGCGATCTTTATCCGGGCCCTTCAGGAGAGCCGGATCGACGTGGACTGCTCCGGAAGCGAGTTTGTCGCGACTCTCAGCGACGAATTCGTCGCCAACTGTATGGCCGCCTTCGCCCCCTATCTGGCGGAAGCAGTCGGCGAAGCCCATCGCAACGTCCAAGTGATCAAAACCTTGGCGGCGATGGAGGATATCGGCAAGGATTTTCGTATCACTTTTCTCTTCGAGGACGCCGCGCCTCAAAGCGTCGAGGCGGTCTATCTCAAGCTCTACGCCCTCTCTCTGGGCAAGGCGCCTCTACGGGGTGTCAATCTCAATGGGGCCTTCGGCATCCTGACGAACGTTGCCTGGGTCGGCAACAAGCCCTACGAACTCGACTATCTCCGGGAAAACGAGATCGAGATGAAGCTTCAAGGCACCTTCCCCAACATCGACAGCGTGGACAAGTTCCCCCGCTATCTCCAGCATATCATCCCGGCGGACAATACCCGGATCCTGGATAGCTCCAAGGTCCGTATGGGAGCCCAGCTGGCACCGGGTACCACGGTCATGCCGGGGGCCAGCTACATCAACTTCAACGCCGGAACCCTCGGGCCCGTCATGGTCGAGGGTCGGATCTCCTCTTCGGCAGTCGTGGGCAGCGGTTCGGACGTGGGCGGGGGTGCCAGCATCCTGGGCGTCCTCAGCGGTACAGACGGCAATCCCATCAGCATCGGAGAGAATACGCTGCTGGGGGCCAACTCCGTCACCGGCGTCCCCCTGGGGGACGGCTGCATCGTCGATGCGGGTGTCGCGGTGTTGGCCGGGACCAAAATCCGTATCGACGAGGATCAATTGGCCAAGATCCGCCAAGCCAATCCCGAAGCGGATCTGGAGGAGAAGACGGTCTTCAAAGGGGCCGAGCTTCAGGGGCTTCACGGCATCCACTACCGCATCGACTCCCTCAGCGGCGAAATGGTCGCTAGGCGCAGCACCCGGGAAGTAAAGCTCAATGAGGAATTGCACTGATCGTTGAAACAGCGATTAATTTTGAATGATGGATTGTCAATGCTTGATGATATTAACAAACGGGTCTTTTTGCTGAAGATGTTGACACGGGAACCCGATGAAAGGCTCCGAGACGTCGTACTCTCTCTGGCCAATACGGGGATGTTCACCCCCAAGGAGGGAAAACGGATCCTCAAGGAGCTTGAACGTGACGGTTATATCGTCGAAGGGGAACTCAGTGTCAAAGGAATGATCGAGGCCAAAAAAGCCGAAGAGGAGTTCAAGCTGTGAGAATCGACAAGTGGCTCAGCGCCGTCAACGTGGTCAAGCGCCGAACCATCGCTCAGGATATGGTCAAAAGCGGCGTGGTCTTCCTCAACGGCGTCAAGGCCAAACCGGCCAAAGAGGTCAAGGTGGGAGACAAAATCACGATCGAGTATCTCAAGGGGGCTCGGCATTTTGAAGTGCTGCAGATCCCGACGACCAAGACCATTCCCAAGTCGAAGAAGGAGGAGTATGTCCGGGAGCTGTAACGCTTCCGGTATAAAAATATGGAGAGTTGAGAATGGAGGACGCCATGGCGGCGTTTTGCATTTTCAACTTCAGGGCAAAGGGGTAATGATGAGCAGTGTGAAGGAAACATTCGAAAAGCTCTTCGACAATGAGCTGTCGGAAGAGGAAGCGCGAACCTTTCTCGTCGATCTCTATGAGCGCGGGGAGAGTGCCGCAGAGATAGCCGCAGCCGCGGAGGTGATGCGAAACCATTCGGTCAAACTTCCCGTCGGTGAGGAACTTCGGGAGCGCCTGGTTGATGTGGTCGGTACCGGAGGAGACAAGAGCGGCAGCTTCAATATCTCTACCACGGTCGCCCTGCTTCTGGCAAGCACCGGCGCGGCCGTCGCCAAGCACGGCAACCGCTCCATCACCAGCAAATCGGGCTCCGCCGATGTGTTGGACGCCTTGGGGATGCGTCTGGACCTCAGTCCGGAACAGCAGGTAAGGATGCTGGAGGAGACGGGATTTGCCTTTATCTTTGCCATCCATCACCATCCGGCGATGAAGCACATCATGCCGATTCGAAAATCCCTCGATCATCGGACGATTTTCAATATCTTGGGACCTCTGACCAATCCCGCCGGAGCCCGGAAATATCTTCTGGGGGTCTTCAGCCCCGAGTTCCTCCGTCCCATGGCCGAAGCCCTTCTTGAACTGAATGTAAAGCGGGCCTATGTGGTCAGCAGCGAGGATGGAATGGACGAAATCTCCCTGGCGGCGCCGACCCGCTTCGCCTATGTAGAGGCCGGTCGGGTAAGTGAGGGAGTGATCGAGCCCGAAGCCCATGGGTTCTCCAGAGCGCCCCGGGAAGCGATTTTGGGCGGTGATGCCCTGGAAAATGCCCAGATCATCCGTCAAATTTTTTCCGGAGAGGAGCGGGGGCCCAAGCGGGAGATCGTATTGCTCAATGCGGCCTACGCCCTTTTTGTCGATGGGAATGTCCGGGATATTCAAGAGGGGATCGAGGTCGCACAAGAGGCGCTCGACAGCGGCAAAGCATCCGAACATCTGCAGCGCATCATCGAACTCTCGAACCGTCTGTAGAGCTTGGCATTGGGTATGAAAAGGGAGACGATAGCTCTGGAAGCGGGCTTGGAAGAGCTGCCCCGAGTGGCGGAGACGATGATCGAGCGGATCCCTGAGGATGCGGTTATCGCCCTCCGTGGGGATTTGGCGGCGGGCAAGACAACCTTGGCTCAGGCGATCGCCGCTGCCCTGGGGCATGACGCTTCCGTAACCTCCCCCACCTTCTCCCTCCAGCATACTTACTCACCGCGGCTTTTTCACTACGATCTCTACCGACTCTCTTTTGACGAAATGTCACAACTAGGCCTTCTCGAAGAGTTTGAACGTCCCGGTTGGCATCTGGTGGAGTGGATGGACGATCGGCTCAAAGCCTTCTTAGCCGCGGCCGGGTATAATCTCTGGCAAGTGACGATTCTTCCGGAAGAAGATCGCAGAATCTACCGAATAGAGCATCTGAATGCATAAACTCAAGGCCCAGAGACTTGCCAAAATCATCAAAAACAAGACCATCGTTCACGATATCTCTTTGGAAGTGAGCAGTGGGGAGATTGTAGGACTCCTGGGTCCCAACGGTGCGGGAAAGACGACCACCTTCTATATGATCTGCGGCCTGACCGATGCCAGCGAGGGACAGGTCGCTCTCGACGGGCTGGATCTGACTCCCTATCCTCTTAGTGTTCGGGCCCGTATGGGGATCGGCTACCTCCCTCAGGAGTCGAGTATCTTTAAAGATCTCAGTGTCGAAGAGAATCTCTGGATTGCCGCAGAGGCGACCTCCATGAGCCGTGAAGAGTCCCGCAGACGTATCGACGATCTGTTGGAGCTTTTCAACGTCGAGCCGATACGCAGACGCCTGGGCTTTCGCCTCAGCGGTGGAGAACGCCGTCGGGTAGAGATCGCCCGGGCCCTGGTGGGACGGCCCAAATTCCTCCTCCTTGACGAACCCTTCGCCGGGGTCGACCCCATCGCCGTCTTGGATATTCAGGCGATCGTCCGCCAGCTACGGGATCTGGGGATCGGGATTCTCATCACCGACCACAACGTCCGGGAAACCCTGGGGATCTGCGAGCGGGCCTACGTCATGCGTCAGGGAGAGATGATGGCGGTAGGCAGTAGCCAAGAGATCGCGGAGAATCCCGAGGTAAGGAAGCACTATTTGGGTGAAGAGTTTAGTCTCTGATACCTAAAAAAATCGAGGAAAGTTTTGATCTAAACGGTTTTTTGACTCATTGGGTTGGAAGGGAAAAATTATCCACCGGATAAGGTGGATAAGAGATTACTTGATCAGCTCAAAGGGGTTTTCGACGACGCGCTTGCGGTCGACGATATAGGGGATCAGGGCAGTCTGGCGGGCGCGTTTGATAGCGGCGGTGACCATCTCCTGATGCTTTTTGCAGTTGCCCGTCAGACGGCGGGGCATGATCTTGTAGCGCTCCGAGAGGCTGAATTTCAGCATCTGCAGGTCTTTGTAGTCGATAAAGTCGACTTTCTGCTCGCAGTAGCGGCAGTAGCGTTTTTTGAATCTTCTTCTTTCGGCCATAATCGTTACTCCTAAAATGGTATTTCGTCTTCGTCGATGTCGATCTCGGGGACGCTGGGCTGAGCGGGCTGCTGGGGCGCCGAAGCGGGGGCCGGCTGGGCGGGGGCATCGTAGCCTCCCGTCGGCTGGCTGTTGCCGTAACCGGCGGCTTGTCCTCCGTAGCCTCCGCCGCTGTTTTCGCCGGGACGGTCAAGCATCTGGAGGTTGTCGACGGTCACGGAGTGTTTGCTCCGCTTGGTCCCGTCCTGGGCCGTCCACTGCTCAAGGACCAGACGTCCTTCCACGAGAACCTTGCTTCCCTTGCGGAGATACTGGTTGGCGATCTCTGCCGTACGACCGAAGAAGGTCAGGTCGATAAACATCGTCTCGTCCTGCTGTTCGCCCTGAGCGTTTTTGAAGCGGCGGTTGGTGGCGATGCCGACCTTGCCGATCGCCGTTCCGCTGGGGGTGTAGCGGATTTCGACGTCTCGGGTCAGGTTACCGACCAAAATGACTCGGTTGTACATGGGAAGCTCCTTGGGATGTCGGGCCTTTAGGCCTCGGTACTTTCGGCAGCCGCTTCGGCAGCGGGGGCCTCACTCTGGGCTTCGGAAGCCTCGGGAGCGGATGTCTCCTCCGCTTTGGGCTCTTCGGCCTTGGGTTCTTCTTTGGGCGCGGAGGCTTTCTTGTTGGCGGCTTCGACCATCTTTTCGAAGACGGAGAGCTCTTTTTTGTTGGTGTACTTCACGGTCATAAAGCGCAGAATCTCTTCGTTGTAGCGCAGCTGACGCTCCAGCTCTCCCACCAGCTCCGAAGGGGCGGTGTAGTAGACGACGGTGTAGTAGCCGCGCTCCTGCTTTTCGATAGGATAGGCCAGGCGGCGCATTCCCATATCGTCGGTCGCTTTGAGATCACCGCCCTCTTCGGCGATGATCTCTTTGACCCGTGCGATCTGTGCTTCGATCTCTTCGCCCGTCAGGGTAGGCTTGACGACGAACAGTGTCTCGTAACAGTTCATGGTGTTCCTTCTTGTGGTTTGATAGCCCGTTCTCCCGACCCCGGGGTCGGCCAAAAACGAGCAAGAATTTTGGAGCAAAATTTTATCGAAAATATGTTTAAAGAGTCATGAGTCGGAATTTTGGCCCAAAACCCGAAAGGGGTTTCGGAGGAGAGAGCTTAGACGTTGCAGGCGCTGTCGCTGTGACGCTTTTTGAGCATTCCCTCCATACTGAGATAGCTGTTGAGAGCCCCCAGATAGGCCCGGGCGGAGGCGAGCATCGTGTCGATGCTCAGACCGTGTCCGATGACGGCGGGTTCGTTGTCGTTGAAGGCGACCTGGACGGTGACGCTGGCGAGAGCGTCTTTGCCCCGGGAGACCGACTTAACCTTGTAATCCATGAGCTGGCCGTGCTGTCCGGTAATCCGGTCGATGGTTTTGAAGACGGCATCGATGGTGCCGTCGCCGATGCCGGCGTCGGTAATCTCCGTTCCGTCGTTTTTCCGAATTGTCACGGCGGCACTGGGGACGCCACCGGTGGAGTCCATGAGCTGCAGTGCAACGAGCTCCCAGGTCTTCTCTACGTTGACCATCTGACTGGTGACCAGGGCCCTCAGATCGTCGTCGTAGATCTCCTTTTTCTTGTCGGCGAGTTCCTTGAAGCGGGCGAAGGCTTCATTGAGCTCCTCTTCATTCAGAGTAAAGCCCAATTTTTCCAGCTTGTCTTTGAAGGCGGCTCGTCCGGAGTGCTTGCCCAGCACCAGCGTATCGTGTATGTCGAGTCCGATCTCTTCGGGGGAAAAGATCTCGTAGGTCTGCTTGTGCTTGAGTACGCCGTCCTGGT
>Ga0256841_1002665_pt1 | contig 13978 bp, 12 predicted proteins | sample 356308metaG_FD_185971 | JGI IMG/M metagenome (GOLD analysis project Ga0256841, IMG submission 185971) | Hydrothermal vent microbial communities from Mid Atlantic Ridge, Atlantic Ocean - 356-308 | ecosystem: Environmental > Aquatic > Marine > Hydrothermal vents | place: Atlantic Ocean: Mid...
GGAATCGACGAGCGACGTCGTCACCTCGATCGCCTCGGGTTCCCCCGCCGGAAACAGCCGAAGGGAGTAGGCCACCGGTTCCCCATCGAGGCGCTGGACCTCGCCGATCATGCCGGAGAGGGAAGGGAGGGTGCAGATGGGGAAGACCAGAGTACGGAACGAAGCCGTGAGGGCGTCGATGATCTCCCGGCGCTCCTCCTGATGTGGGCGTTGGAACATGAGTGGCCACCCGTCGATCGGGTCTATCGGGTCACCCGACCGGACGACGAGGGGCCGCCCGACACACAGATCGACCCGTCGCTCAAGACTACCGTGCCGGAGACCACCTCTCCCGCATACCAGCCTGGTGGTCGATCTCGCCTGAGCCACCAGGTCTGCCAGCTCCGCTCGAATCGGAGAGCTCCCACGAAGGTGCGCCACTCGTTCGCCCACCCGGGTCCGTCCACCCAGGTCACCCACCGGTACGCGACGGCCGGCGCCCAGTCGCTGTTGATCGTGAATCCGGTCGACACACGGTATTGGCGCCGGAACGTATCCAGGTAGAACCAGGAGAGACCACAGTTACCGGCGATGATCTCCGATTGGGTTGCCGCACCCGTGAGGCTCGAGCCGGGAGTGTGGGCAAAGACGACTGCCGCACCGACCCGGACGGCCTCGGTTGCGTCGGTGACCGAGCCGAGGAACCCGGTAGGGATCGACGCCTGTGAGCCGTCGTCGAATTCGACGACGGCAAACCCGTTGGCGGCAGCTATGGAGCGGTCGAACCCGACCAGCAGCAAAGGAACTGCGTCGAGACGGTCGTGTCCCGAGGGGACAGCACGTGCAGTCGGCGCGGTGTCGAGCGTAGCCCACGCGGGCAGCGCGGTCGCGAGGAGGGTGGCGGTGAGGGCCGCCAGGAGGGTTCTTCTCATCGGGACCTTCCCCTTCGCTCGGTCCCAGCCCGACCCGCGGGTCCGAACATGCCACGCACACACACACCGTTGTCAAGGGGTGGGGGGAGGGACGTTCGTCCCGAATCGGGTTTCGGCGGTGGGAGCTGGTGGAGGCGACCCGGGTTGTGGAACCGGCGTCGTCCGATCGACGTTGGCGAGGTGTGGGAGCGAAGGTGCAGAGACGAACCCTGCTCGGCGTGGCGGTACTGCTCACCGCCGGATGTGTCGCTCCGCCCGCCGGCGTCGCCGCTTCGGATACCTCACGGGCCACCGAACGACCCAGCACGACGGCGACCGAGATTCCCACGGTTCCGTACACCAGTACCACCTCGACCTCCCCGCCGGCACCGACGCTTCCGAGCTCCGACACGACCTTCGGGGGCGTCGGACCGGCCGAGTTCCTCGTCGCCGGACCAGACGGGATCTGGACGGTGACCGGTGAGGGGACGACGCGGATCTCACCGCTCGCCGCAGTCGTCGCCTTCGACGATCGACGAGGAGGGCTGGTCGCCCTCGCCGACGATCGCGCAGCCGGGATCACTCCCTGGCAGATCGGGACCCGGATCGGACGGCTCCGTCCCGGCCGGAGCGTGGAATGGGTCGTGTCTCACCCCGGGTTCTGGATCGAGCTCCACGACGTGGTGGAGATCGGGGGTCGACCGCAGGCCGTGTTCAGTCGGATCCCCGACATCGAAGCCGGGGACGAAGGCTCGGGACTGCAGGAACTCTACCTCCTCGACCTGGAGGGAGGGGAGAGCCGTCACATCGTCACCGTCGACGTCGGAGAGGGGGCCATGGACGTCGGCTACGCCGACGGACGGTTCGTCGTCACGGTGTCGGCGGAGGGCGACTCATGGTTCGAGTTCTACGACGAGACCGGTGACTCCCTGTCCTTTCCCGGTACGCCGGCGGGGCGCACCTACCCGGAGGCCGTTGGGTCCGGTCGGCTGGTCGGGACCGCCTCCGACCCTCAACTCGTCTACCTCGAGTACTCCGACGTCGGGTCGGAAGCGGAGTCGGCGGAGCTGGTGGTGGTCCGCCTCCGCGACGGCGTCGAGCTGGGACGCCGTCCCCTACCGTCGGGAGCGTGGACGGCCACACGTCTCGACGTCGCCGGAGGCCGCGTGGTCGTGTCCGGACTGGAGGTCCTGGACGAGCCCCCCTGGTATCAACCCGGACACGCGCTCGTCACCGCCGTGGACCACGCATCGGAATGGTCGGAGCTGCCGGTGCCGGGTGCTGTCACCTTCGTCGATCCCGTGGGATCATCCGATCCGTGACGTCCGGTCCGATCGAGATCCCCCTCCCCGACCTCCACGGGCGATGTCACACCTCGGCGACGCTGGAGATGGTGCGTCGTCTCGCCGCCGACCTCGACCAGAAGGCGGAGCTCCACCGGCTCGTCGCCGCCGAAGGGATCGAAGCCGACGGCACCGCCACCCGGTGGGAGGCCCACTTCGACCTGCCGTCGCGGCAGACGACGTTGGAGGCGGTGGTCACCTTCCGCTGGTCGGAGGAGGACGGAGCCTACGGCGAGGGGGTGGCGGCGCTGCGGGAGGTGGCGTTTCCGCCGCCGGGCAGTGAGCTGGCTCGCATGGGTGCGGACGGGGTGCTGTCCCGTCGCCGGATCAGGGGGGTGTGGCGGCAGCAGCTCCGAGAGCGAAGGTACCTGCCGCCGGTGATCCCTCCGCTCGAAGCGGCACTGGCGGCGGCGGGAGACGACGGTCCGTGGCGGCGGGCGGAGGCGGTGGTGCTCCGTACCGAAGGTCCCGTGTGGCGGCTGCAGGGCCGACGACGCCACCGGATCAGGTTCGACACCCTCCAAGGTCAGTGAGCTCGACTCGGTGGCCGACGCAGGATCTGGGCGACGTCCGACCCGCGGTGGCACGGCCGGGTAGGGTGTTCGGCGACGTTCCGGGAGGTGAGCCCCGTCGGCAACCGCAAGTTGGTCGCAGTCGGGGCCGTTGCGGTCGCCCTGGTGGCGGTCGTCCTCACCGGTCGGGACGGACCGGACGCAAAGCGGTCCAAGAGTCGTCCCGTTCCCGCCACCACCATCCAGGCGACGGTCCCCTCCACCGTCACGCCGACCGCCCCGGTGGCCGAGGTCTCGCCCCACAACCCCGACGTGCAGCCGGTCGACTGCCGTTCCATCCTCACCACCGAGGACGTCGACTTGGCCCTCGACGTGTGGGACCGGGAGGACGGGCCGGTGTCGACACCCGGGTACGCGAGAGGCGAGACCTGCCGGAACTCCGTCTACGGTGACGAGCGCAGCTTCGTGCAGTTCGAACCGGGAGAGCCGGCAGATTTTGCATCGGCTGCCGTCTTCTTCGGTGGCTCGGGCACACCGATCGACGGGATCGGAGGCGGTGCGGTCTGGTTCGCCGGTATCGGGGACGAGGCCTATGCCGGGCTCCTCGCCGTGCGCCAGGACACTCCCCTCGGCATGCTCCACTTCCGTCTCGGGCTCGGCCGGCCGGAACTCGACGACGCGTCACGTCTCGCCGTCGCCGTCGACCTCGCCCGCGCGATGCTCCCCCGGTTCCCCGGCGTCGACGTCGAACCCGAACTGATCTCCTTCGAAGACGAGCCCGTCGACACGGCGACCCAGAGCCTCGACGCAGCGCTGTACGCCGGGGTGGATTCGGGGACGTGGTCGATGGGCGAAGGGTTGAAGGTCCTGCTCTCCTGGATGCTCGACGGCGGGCCGGGGGTCGTCCCGGACGAGCTGACCGACCCGTCGAGTACCGGGGTGATCGTCGCCGCCAACGCCTACCTCGAAGATGAGCCTCCGGACGCCCCCCAGGTTCGGGCGCTGTTGGACCGCCTCACCCCCGGCGTCGAGGATCTGGAGGCGATGACGGCACCGGCGGAGGCTTCGGCGCCGCTGCTGGTGTCCCTCGTCTACGTCACCCAGGACGAAGCCGAGAACCCCTGTGACCGATGGGCCGTGGAGAGTCCCTGCCTGCGGCGCGTGGCGCTGTCCGACGACCTCGACCCCGACACGTACTCGCTGTACGCCGCCCTCGAGGGAGAGAGCGCCTGGTCGATCGGGGATGTCGAAGCCGCCAAGGAGGCCCTCCTGGACTCGGCGAGCACCTACGAAACCCTGGGTTCGATGCCGCCGACCGTCCTCGTCCTTCGACCAAGCGGCGACACACTGTACGCCAGCTACGTGCCCGGTGAAGACTGTCGGGTGTACGTGGGCGAGTTCCTCGCCGGAACGCCCCGGAACGATCTCAAACAGATCTTCGCCCGGGAGATCGCCTTCTGTCTCATCGCGCACGACTTCTTCCTGCAGTTCTTCGCGAATCCCAACCCCACCAGGTGGCTCGCCTACGGCCTCGCCAACTACCTGAGCGGGGTGGTCTACCCGTCGAACGATCTCGAACATGTCACCCTGCCCGACACGCTCGCCTCCCAGGAGCTGTCCACCACCGTTCCCGACCGAAGCTGGACCAACTGGATCCTCTTCGAGCACCTCCACTCGTTCATCGGACCGACGGGCGTCACCGACATGATCCGTGGATTCCCCGAGTCGGGTGACCTGGTTGCCGCCCTCGCCGCCGCCCCCGGAGTCCCGGAGATGTACCACGACCTGGCCCGCGCGCTGTCCGACGCCGAAGTCGTCGATGTGGGGTCGGGCACGGTCCCGTACGCGCCCGAGGCGTGGGAGCTGAACCTCTCTGGGCCCGCCAAAGTCCCCATGCCCGTGACCCCCTTCGGGGTGCGGCGGCTCCACATCCAGGTACCGCCCGGGAAGTTCGCCTGCGTCGACAGTTTCACCCAGGGCAACCTGCGGATGTCATGGCGGTCGGGGGCTCCCGGCGACTCGGGTTCGTGGTCGGACCAGCTTCCCACCTCCTTCCAGGGAGAGTCGGTCCTGGTGCTGACGTCGGTGGAGCCCGGTGCCCACTTCACCCTCGACGTCACCGACATCTCCACCAACCCCGACTGTGAAGACGACCAGCCGGAGTACGACCCCGGGGCATGTGACCTCGGGGTGGTGTGTGGTCCCTCCCGCTTCTACTTCCAGGTGGTGCCGCTCAACTGAGCGGCTTCTGACTCCGGGGTGGACGTCGACGTTCCCGCGAAGGCTGTCGGCGTGGGATCATCAGGGACGATGCTCTACCTCGACCATGCCGCCACCACACCGATGCGGCCCGGGGTGTGGGAGGCGATGACCCCGTACGCCACCGACCTGTTCGGGAACCCGTCGGGAAGCCACGGGACGTCCCGGCGCGCCAAGAACGACCTGGAGGAGGCCCGGGAGCGGGTGGCGGCCCATCTGGGGTGCGCCCCGGCCGAGATCGTCTTCACCGGCGGGGGGACCGAAGCCGACAATCTGGCGGTCAAAGGCCCGGCGCTCGCCGCCGGGAAGGGCGGGGTGGTGACGGTCGCCACCGAACACGAGGCGGTGCTCGAATCCGCCGAGTTCCTCCGCCGTCTCGGCCATCCCGTCACCGTCGTCGGGGTGGACCGCTTCGGGAGGGTCGACCCGGCGGAGGTGGCGGCGGCGGTGGGTCCGGAGACGGCGGTGGTCTCGGTGATGGCCGCCAACAACGAGACCGGCACCCTCCAGCCCGTCGCCGAGGTGGCGGCGGCGGTGAAGGCGGCGAACCCGAAGGTGGTGGTGCACACCGACGCCGTCCAGGCCTTCATGCTCGGCGTGGACGTCGCCGACCTCGGTGTGGACCTCCTCACCCTCGCCGCCCACAAGTTCGGCGGCCCCAAAGGGGTGGGGGTGCTGTACGTCCGCAAGGGGGTCGCCCTGGAGCCGGTGCTGCACGGAGGAGGCCAGGAGATGGGACGTCGGTCGGGGACGGTGAACGTCGCCGGAGCGGTGGGGATGGCCGCCGCCATGGCCGCCGCCGCCGACGACCGGGACCGGTTCGCCGTCGACGTCGCCGAAGCCCGCCGCCGGTTCGAGGAGGCCCTCGTCGGGAAGGCCGAACGGACCGTCCCCGCGGAGCACACCCTCGTCCAGCACTCCCACCTCCGCTTCCCCGGTGTCCGCAACGAGACGCTGCTCGTCCGTCTCGACCGACGCGGTGTGGCCGCCGCGGCCGGATCCGCCTGCCAGTCCGGGGCCACCACGCCCAGTCACGTCCTCCTCGCCATGGGGTACACCGCCGACGAAGCCCGGGAATGTCTGCGGTTCACCTTCGGATGGACGACCCGTCCCGAAGACGGCGACGCCGCGGCCGCGCTCGTCCTCGACGCCCTGGAGGGACGATGAGGGTGCTCGCCGCCATGTCGGGAGGGGTGGATTCCTCGGTGGCGGCCGCCCTCATGGTGGAGCAGGGCCACGACGTGGTCGGGGTCACCTTGAAGCTGTGGTCGGGGCCGAACGGGGAGGCGCCCACCGCCGGCTGCTGCACCGTCTCCGACGCCGAGGACGCCCGCCGGGTCGCCGCCCAGCTCGACATCCCCTACTACGTGCTGGACTACTCCCAGGTGTTCATGGACGGGGTGGTGGAGCGGTTCGTCGCCGACTACGCGTCCGGTCGTACCCCGAACCCGTGCATCGAATGCAACCGGACCGTCAAGTTCTCCCGGCTTCTCGAGCACGCCGCCGAACTGGAATGCGACCTGGTGGTGACCGGCCACTACGCCCGCACCATGCGGGAGGCGGGACGGTGGCGGCTGCTGCGGGGCAAGGACCGCCACAAGGACCAGTCGTACGTGCTGTCGATGCTCGGACAGCGCGAGCTCGCCCGGGTCAGGTTCCCGGTGGGGGAGTTGACGAAGGCCGAGACCCGACGACGGGCCGCCGAGCTGGGGTTGCGGACCGCCGCCAAACCCGAGAGCCAGGACATCTGTTTCGTCGGTGCGGGCGACTACCGGGAGTTTCTCCGCCGTGTCGCTCCGGAGACGGAACGTCCCGGTCCGATCCTCGACCTCGACGGCCGCCGGGTCGGAGCGCATCGGGGCGTCGCCACCGTCACCATCGGGCAGCGCCGCGGGCTCGGGGTGGCGGTGGGCGAGCCGCGGTACGTGGTGGAGGTTCGTCCCGAGACGGCGACGGTGGTGGTGGGGCGTCGGGAAGATCTGGCGGTCGACGAACTCACCCTGACCGACCTGTCGTGGGTGGCGGGGGAGCCGCCGTCGGATCCCCGGGTGGAGGTCCAGTATCGGGCCCACGGGGAGACGGTGCCCGGCATGGTCGACGGGACGGTGCTCCGCTTCGCCGAGCCGGCGTTCGGGGTCGCCCCCGGCCAGACCGCCACCCTGTACCGGGGTGACGAGGTCCTGGGCGGGGGGATCATCGTGACGGCCCGACACATCCCATAGACTGCCCGGATGCTGCGTCGGATCTCCTGGAACGTGGCCCGTGGGTTCCTCATGGGCGCCGCCGACGTCGTCCCCGGCGTGTCGGTGAGATGAGAGGGCCCCGCGCGGCACCCACCAGGAGCGAGGCCGCGAGACACCCGGCGATCCACGACTTCAGCGCCGTCCCCACGGTGCCCCAGCGCGGCGCCCCGGGTATCTGAAAGGGAGTCCATTCGGGGGGCGCCACCAGGGCGGCCACGAACAGCACGCCCACGGCGGTCGCGGCCACCATGCGGAGGTCCTCCTCCCACCATCGCCCGCAAAGGATCCCACCCAACGCGCCGGCAGCGGCCAATGCACCCGACTCCAAGAAGAGCCGACCCATCGGGAAGGCGGACGGATCTTCGACGGCGAGAACCGTCCACGGCGCGCCCCGGGCCGCGACGACCACGGCGAACCCCACGATCCCAAGCCACGCCACGCCGACCACCGCGACACGCACCAGAGTCCGCCTCAGGGGACCGGCGGGAAGCGCCGCCGCCAGCTCTGCCCTCCGGTCGTCGATCACGTAGGGAAGGGCGACGGCGGGGAAGGCCAGCGACAGCCGGGTCAGGAGGGCACGGTCGGGGAACGACGGCGGCTGGGCACCGGCGATCGCTGCCGCCGCCAGCAGTGGAACGGCGGCGGCGAGCAGAGGACCCCACCCGATCGTCTCCAGCTCAACCCTCACCGTCAGCCAGGCGCGCTTCATCGGCAGGAGGACACCAGCCCGACGTTCTCGGTTCCGGACGCGACCGGGATCGTGACGTCGAACCATTCGGCCACCTGTTCGGTCGACGTGGCAGGATCCCGAAGGTCGTCCAGGTGGGTCGAGAACACCGCGGCGACCTGTTCGACGTCTCGAGTCGTCAGGGTGGCGGCCAAGCCGATCGTCGCTGGGTCGGGCCGCCAGCGGGCGAGGAGATCGTCGACCCGGTCCTGGCTCCCTACGACGGCGCCCTGGTCTTCCGAGGCGACGGAGGCCGCCCACAGCACGAAGGCGAGTCGACCCTGACCGGCCGCCGAGCAGGGCTGCGAATCGAGCCCGACGACGGAAGCGGCGACGCGCGCCGCGAAGGCGAACCGACGGAGAGGCGTCCGCCCTCGCCGATCCCATCGGATCGGCGCGGCGACGACGTCGTCGCGTCCGGCGAAGGGGCCGGCGACGACCTCGTCTCCGGGCTGTTGGACCACGGCGGTGAGGTCGAGGGGAGCGACCGCGGCGATCGTCTCCACCGTCTCGACCCAGTCGTCCACCCACGGTCGGTACATCGGGTAGAAACAGTAGGTGGTACCGGCACGCTCCTCGCAGGGCTGTGTTGCAGTCGCCTCCGTCCAATCCCAGAACGGGGTGGGCTGGGCGATCAGACGTCGGGCCGTGAGCACGGTGGGGACCAACAGCAGGCCCAGTGCCGCCACCGCCCACAGTCGTCGTTCGTGACGAAGGAGGAAGGAGGCGGCGACGGTGCCGGTGAGCGCGAGGAGGAAGAGGGTGTGGAGGGCCGAGGGGCGTAGCAGGGTGTGCTCGGCTGGCTCGAAGATGCTCGGCGGGACCCACGGGGCGAGCCCGGCGAGGCCGAGACGGCCGGTCTCCGCCGCCGCGCCCAGTTCGACGTCCGGTGACGCGACGAGGGTCCAATGCGCCAGCACTGGGAAGGCGAGGGCCGCCAGCAGCGACGACAGGCGGCCGAGGGCGAACCCGCCGACCCAGGCGAAGGCGACCATCGCCACGCCGCCGACGATCTCCCACCAGCGGGGAGCGCCGACGGCGTCGACCGCGACGAAGATGCCTCCTGCGAGGAGAACCGCGCCTGCCGCCACGAGAGGGCCGATGCCGGAAAGCATGAAGGCGGCTTCTCTGAGACGGCCTGAGGTGGGTGTGGCCTCCACGATCTCGGCGGTTCCGTTCCTCCGGTCGCGGGCGGCGAGCCACGCCGCCGTGAACCAGGAGACCGCGGCGAGGGGGAGGAGCGCCCCCGCCATCCATGCCGACATCTCCGGCCAGACCGGAGCCCACCGGGTGGCCCACCTCCAGACGAGGTAGGCGGACCCCACGGTCCCGGCGACGAGGACCGGGCTGCGGAGCAGACGGCGCGTCTCGTGGACGACGAGGGTGGCGAGGATCCGGGTCTCAGTGGCCATCGGAGCCGGCGTCATCGGAGATCAACGTCAGGTAACCGTCCTCCAGGGTCGGCTCTGCGAAGGCGGCGCCCGGGGGCGGGGAACCGATGGCGCGGTACGATCCCGACCCCGTCTGCCAGAAGGCGATGGCGTCGGTCGGTGGAGTCTCCGAATGCCAGACCTTGCCGTCGGCCAGACGTACCAGCGAGTCGGGAGCTCCCGCGAACTTGACCTTCCCTGCGGACAACACCGCCACCTGGTCGGCGACGGCGGCGACGTCTTCGACCAGGTGGGTCGAGAGCAGGACCGTCGTCTCCGGGCCTTTGGCCCCGGTGAGTAGGTGCCGGAACCGGATTCGTTGTTCCGGGTCGAGGCCGACGGTCGGTTCGTCGAGGACGACCACGGCCGGTCTCCCGAGGAGCGCCTGGGCCAGCCCGACCCGACGGCGCATCCCCCCGGACAGTCGTCGATTCTTGACGTCGGCGACATCAGCGAGATCGGTGGTCTCGATCACCCTCGTCACCTCCTGGGTCCGTTCCCTCCCGTCATGGATGCCCTTCAGGACGGCGATGTGGTCCAAGAACCTGCGGACCGTGAAACCGGGGTAGAGCCCGAAGCTCTGCGGCATGTAGCCGAGGCGGCGCCGGATGCGCCGAAGGTCGCCGGCACGGATCGGAGCCGTGCCGGCGACCTCGATACGGCCGGCGTCGGGGCGGAGCACGGTGGCGATACACCGCAGCAGGGTCGTCTTCCCGGCCCCGTTCGGCCCCAGCAGCGCCGTCACGCCCGGTACCGCCGTCAGTGAGACACGGTCGAGGGCGATGCGGCTCCCAAAGGCCTTGGTGATGTCGACGACTCGGAGCATTCGCTCGTCACCGGAGCTGGCGGCTCAGCAATTGTGCCACCCTCCGGAGGAGCTGGGAGCGTATTTCGTACCCGAGCCACCCAACGAGTCCTGGTAGTAGCCCTTGCTGCGCCAGAGATCGTTGCCGTGACCGGCGCAGCTCGCACCGGCGGAGCGTTGGTCGGCAACCTTGTGGGGCCACGCCCTGTTGGTCGCTCGTGTGAACCAATACGGGCCGACCTTCTCCTGCACCTTGACGTAGTGGTAGGTGACGTTCATCCCGGTGCACGACACCGAACTCAGCCCTTCGATCCAGTTCCCGATCCTGCCCTGCTCCACTCCATGGGAGCAGAACGCGGCCGACGCTCCGGACGGTGCGAGAGCGATGCCGACGGCGGCGATCGTCGCCAGGATCCCCAGTCGGAGGCCGAACCTGTCGGTCGTCTTCATGACGGACCTCCCCTTCTCTCCGTTCCCCAGCCCGACCCCGACGCCGATCTATCGGATCGCTGGGGGTGTCAACCCTTGTGGTCGGTCATCCCATAGACTGCCCGGATGCTGCGTCGGATCTCCTGGAACGTGGCCCGTGGGTTCCTCATGGGCGCCGCCGACGTCGTCCCCGGCGTGTCGGGGGGGACGATCGCCCTCGTGCTCGGGATCTACGAGCGGCTCGTCGCCTCCGTCCGGGCGGGAAGCTCGGCACTGGGGCATCTGCTGAAGGGGGACCTCGCCGGGTTCGGGACCTGGCTGCGACGGGTCGAATGGGGGTTCATCCTCCCCCTCATCGGCGGGATCGGCCTCGCCGTCCTCACCCTGGCTCGGGCGATCGAACGGGGCCTGGAGGGATTCCCCGTCGAGATGGCGGCGCTGTTCCTCGGCCTGGTCGCCGGATCCGTCGTCATCGCCTGGCGGATGCTGCGGAGTCGGGACGTCGTCCGGATGGTCGTGCTGGTGCTGGTGGCGGTCGTCGTGTTCATGCTCCTGGGCCTGCGGGACGCCACCTCGCCGGAAGCGGTGGCGGCGGTCTCCACCCCGGCCGCCTGGGCATTCTTCGCCGCCGGGGCGCTCGCCATCTGCGCCATGATCCTCCCCGGGATCAGCGGATCGTTCATCCTCGTGCTCTTGGGGATGTACGCCCCGGTGCTGTCGGCGGTGAACGACCGGGCTCTCGTCACGATCGTGACCTTCGGGGCGGGAGCGGTGGTCGGGCTCGCCCTGTTCTCCCAGATCCTCCACTGGTCGCTCACCCATCACCACGACACCGTGATGGCCGCCCTCATCGGACTCATGGCCGGATCGTTGCGGGTGCTGTGGCCGTGGCCGTCGGGGCTGCAGACCACGGCCCTGGCGGCACCGTCGAGCCCGGTGCTCGGCCCGGTGCTCCTCGCAATGGTGGGGGCGGTGGCGGTGGTCGTCATCCACGGTGTCGCCGAACGCCTCGACCGGAGGGCCGCTGCGCAGCCCGCACCCTGAGCTCGAACCCTGGGTTGCCCGGGGGAAACGGGTTGGCAACCCTGGGTTCTCCGGGGGGAACCGTCGACCTCTCGGCCCCGGGAACGGCATCGCTCGGACCCCGGGTTCCCGAGGGTGGTGGATCCCCCCGACAACCCAGGGTTCGTCGAGGGAACGGAGTCGGCCTGCGGGATGGCATGATGGCGGCCATGTCCGACGACGTCGCCGCCCGGATCGACGAGCTTCGCCGTCAGATCCGCTACCACGCATACCGGTACTACGTCCTCGACGACCCCGTCATCTCCGACGCCGAGTACGACGCCCTCGTCCACGAACTCGAACGGCTGGAGGCAGCGCACCCGGAGCTGGTCACTCCCGACTCGCCCACCCAGCGGGTCGGCGCACCCCCCTCCGACCAGTTCCGCCCCGTGCGGCACCGCCGACCCCTCTTCTCCCTCGACGACATCAGCACCTTCGAAGAGCTGAGGGCGTGGGAGGAGCGCATCACCCGGATCCTCGGACGGGTTCCCGACGCCTACGCCTGCGAGCCGAAGATCGACGGTCTCGCCGTCGTCCTCACCTACGAGCACGGCGTCTTCACCCTCGGCGCCACCCGCGGTGACGGGACGGTGGGGGAAGACATCACCGCCAACCTGCGGACCATCAGGGCGATCCCGCTCCGGCTCCTCACCGACGAACCCCCCAGGCTGCTGGAGGTGCGGGCCGAGGTGTACATGCCCCTCGCCGCCTTCGAGGAGCTCAACCGACGACAGGAGGAGGCAGGGGAGCGGCTCTTCGTCAATCCCCGCAACGCCGCCGCCGGGTCGGTCCGCCAGAAGGACCCGACCGTCACCGCCACCCGAGACCTCAACATCTGGTGCTACCAGGTGGGGATCCTGGAAGGTGGGCCGGAGCTGCCCACTCACTCCGAGGCGATGGAGTACATCAGGGGCCTGGGGCTCCGGGTGAACCCGGAGAACCGGGTCGTCGACGACCTCGACGGGGTGAAGGCGTACCTGACCGAGGCGGAGAAGCGCCGCCACGAACGCGACTACCAGACCGACGGGGTCGTGGTGAAGGTCGACTCCCTCGCCGACCAGGCCACCCTCGGCTTCACCGCCCGGGCGCCCCGGTGGGCGGTCGCCTACAAGTTCCCTCCCGAAGAGGCGACCACCCGTCTCCTCGACATCAAGGTCAACGTCGGGCGAACCGGGGCGGTCACCCCCTACGCGGTGCTGGAGCCGGTGTTCGTCGGCGGGGCGAACATCTCGTCGGCGACGCTCCACAACGAGGACGAGATCCGGCGCAAGGATCTGCGGATCGGAGACGTCGTCGTGGTCCGGCGAGCCGGGGACGTCATCCCCGAGGTGGTGGCACCGGTGCCTTCGGCGCGAACCGGCGAAGAGCGGATCTGGCACATGCCGACGACCTGCCCCTTCTGCGGCAGTCCCATCGTCCGGCCCGACGGAGAGAAGGTCGCCCGGTGCACCGGCGGCTACGCGTGCCCGTCACGACTCCGAGAATGGCTCTTCTACTTCGCCTCCCGGGCCGGCATGGACATCGACGGGATGGGATACAAGACGATCGACCTCCTCATCCGGGAAGGGCTCATCCGGGATCCGGCCGACATCTTCTTCCTCCGTCCCGAGCAGCTCCTCGGGTACGAGGGTTGGGGGGAGGTGTCGGTGGGAAACCTGATGCGGGCCATCGAAGCGGCGAAGGATCGGCCCGTCGCCCAGCTCCTCACCGCCCTCGGGATCCGCCACGTCGGTGACTCCGTCGCCCGGCTGCTCGCCCGGCGGTACCGCTCCATCGACGCCCTCAGGGCGGCACCGGAGGAGGAGCTGGCGGCGATCGACGGGATCGGACCGGTCATCGCCCGGTCGATCCGGGAGTGGTTCGACGACCCGGAGAACCAGGCCCTGCTCGACAAGCTGGCCGCGGCGGGGGTTCGGCTCGAAGATCCGGTGGGAGAGACCGACGTCCCCGCCGACCTGCTCGACGGCGTCACGGTGGTGATCACCGGCACCCTCGAAGGGTTCACCCGTGAGGAAGCCGAGGAGGCCGTCGTCGAACGTGGAGGGAGGGCGACGGGGTCGGTGTCGAAACGGACGACCGCCCTCGTCGTGGGGGAGAACCCTGGGGCTTCCAAGGTGCGCAAGGCGGAGGAGCTGGGGATCCCGATGATCGACGAGGGGACCTTCGTCCGCCTGCTCGACGAAGGCCCCTCGGTGCTTCCGGGCTGAGGGTCACGCCGACGACGCGGCCTGAGGTTCGGGCTCGGTGCCCGTCGGGGTGGGAGCCGCCGGGAGCGCCA
>Ga0256841_1002666_pt1 | contig 13976 bp, 8 predicted proteins | sample 356308metaG_FD_185971 | JGI IMG/M metagenome (GOLD analysis project Ga0256841, IMG submission 185971) | Hydrothermal vent microbial communities from Mid Atlantic Ridge, Atlantic Ocean - 356-308 | ecosystem: Environmental > Aquatic > Marine > Hydrothermal vents | place: Atlantic Ocean: Mid...
CAGCTTCAATTTGTGTGTATCTGTAGCCGGTTGTAAAAACCGAAATCAACATGAACCAGAACAAAAATTCTTTGCCGGGTAACGCAAATAGATTTTTCACTTCCCTTTTTACAATAACCGAAATGAAGAAAAAATTTATTGCAATAAATATCTGTTGGTAAACCATAAACGATTTGGGATGAAACTTGAAATCGCGCAATAAATATCTATCGATTATTGAAGTTGCAGTAAATAATATCAATGCGAAAACAATGTAATGATGATATTTCGATTTGTAAAAAACAATGAACGGCTTTAATAAATCTTTATTGTTTTTCGATTCCAAAATATACGTACCGGCTAAAAGTAAAATCAATCCGGCGAATTCTACTTGCGTGATTGAATCGCCAATTAAAATAAAACTGAACAAGGCAACCAATCCGGGAGTTAAAACCATTAACGGCAAGGCGCCGCTTATTTCCATGTTTTTAATTGCCAGCATCACACACCAAAAAGCAAATGTACCGAGAACGGATTTCGCGTATAAAATCAATAGTGCCACAGCATTTATATCTATGAATAAATAACCGGAAAAAAATATCAACGCCAACACCATATTAAAGATGGAAAGTATAAAAGAAAAACGGAGAGCTTCCAAATCGAACAACACACGCTTTTGCGAGACTGCTGCTGCAGCAGATAGAATTGCGGAAAGGAAAGCCCATATATACCATTCCATTACAATGACCAATCAGTTAGCGGCAAACATATTCTTACCATAAAATACGAACTTTCGCAAATATATTTCTACCGGGCTCTTCGAAATAAATTCCCCTGTACGATGTTAAATGATTTCTGTATGAACGGTTAAATAAATTTTGAACTCCCAAATTTGTTACAATTTTTACATAACCCAATTCAACCGGTTCAAAACCGACACTCAAATCATATACCGCATAACCCGGTGTTTCCATTTCGTTAGGAGCAACATTTTTTTGACCGGCTGCATATTTAACGGAAAAATCAACTGTTAGCAAATCATCGTAATTCCATTTAATTCCGGCGGTTCCGTTGAGCGGCGCTATCTGAGGTAAATAAGTATTTTTATTCAAATCCTTTCCGGTTACGTAAGATAAATTTGAATAAAGAACAGATTTACCGGATAAATTGTACTCCAGTTTTGCATCGAATCCATAGAGCCTGGCTTTGCCGACATTTTGTTTTTTGTACAGACTGTCGGGAATCAATACATCATCAATTACCAAATCGTTAAAGTTATTTAGAAATAAATTACCTTTAAATTTAAACTTATTATACTTGAATCTTATTCCGGCGTCGATAAAAATACCCTTTTCGGGTTTCAGTTCCGGATTTCCAAGATAAATCACTGCACCAAGGTCAATAAATTGAAAACGTTCTTCGAGTGATGGCGAACGGAAAGTATAAGCCGCATTGAAAGTTAAACCGGTATTTTGCGTTAAACGGTAAAGCACACCAAAACTACCGCTAAAAGATTTATTGGTTTCCGTAACCGCATTGAATGAAGCTTGTGGATCCGGTGGCGGCACAATTTTTACTCCGTTATCGATTATGTACTGCGGATTATTGGTTTTTTCACTTTTAATTTTTATAAAATCATATCTTCCGCCGAATGTTAAATTTAATTTTTTATGTAACAGTTGCATTTCATCTTGAACAAAAATTCCGATGTTCCCGAACGTTGAAGTTGCCACGGGTTTATCGGCAATTATTTTGTTTAACGGTTTGATTTCTTTTTCGCGGTGACCGTCGTACTTACGTTGCCATAAGTCCAACCCGGCAATAAACAAATTATTGGTATCGGGAATGAAATTGCTTTGCAACAATAAACCGCTTGTTGTATGCGTTGCTCCAGGTGTGACCACCGCTTTGGGATTCGGTATTAACTCAACTTCCCTTTGTATAATTTGACGGTATAACTTTAATTTTATATTACTTAATCTTTTTGTAATATTTGTTATGTTAAAATTACCTTCGAACAATTCCCTTTTTGCAAGTTTGTATTTCACCGAGGCATTTCCGGGAAAAGGTAATCCGCCGGGAATTCCCACATCTTTTGCTTTGAAGTTTTGATATTTAATTTCCGATTTTATATTATTTGAAAAAGCCACACCTAACATAGCGGAAATACTTTGATCTTTGAACTTGCTGTTCAAAACCGTACCCGATGGAGTTTTGGCATCGCCGGCATTTCTTATTGAGCCGCTGATTTTTGAATACCAATTTTTATCGCTCGCATAAACCGTAACATTTGCCGATGTATTTTTGTTAACCGAATTATATCCGCTTGAGCTCGAACCTCTCAAAGAAAAACGGGATGTAAATCCGGGCTTTTTTGTTATTATGTTGATTACACCTCCCGTTGCACCGCTGCCGTACAAGGAAGATATTCCGCCTTTTACAATTTCAATTTGTTCCACGTCATACATATCGATAAGCGAAAGGCCGCCGGCATGATTCGTAGCTGTTTCTATTCTGTCACCGTCAATCAAGTAAACCAAATTTTGTTTGCTCACCCCTCTTACGGAAACCGCTGTTCCCCAAATTCCGTCGCGCATCAAACTTACACCCGGCAGTTCAGCCATTGCATCGGAGGGACTGAAAAACGGTTTGCTTTCAATCGATTTTGCCTTTACAACGTCAACAGGTAATGGGACTTCACTTAGCAAGTGTTTCGTCCTGGAACTAGTGACGGTTACTTCATCCAATAATACCGGTTTTTCACTGAGGAAAACAACCAATGATTTTTCCTTTCCAACATCTACTTGCAATTCCAAAGTTTTGAAGCCCACATGACTGAACACAAACTTTAATTTGGTTTCCGGCAAATTATAAAATTCGAACTTGCCGTGCTTATCACTTGCCGTGCCGACTTTTACAGGTTCTACAACAATGTTTACATCCGGAATACCTTTACCGGTTTGTTTCGATTTTACAACGCCCTTCAAAACGTTTTGAGCCAGAACCGGCAATGCCATCGTAAACAAAAGCAAATGTATTTTAATTAATACTTTCATCACACACCTCCTTTAATTGTTAAGCGCGGTTCTTTTTCCATTCGGAATTTTCCAGCGGCATACGGTAGTTTGATTTTGAAACAAGTTCCGGGGCGTTCTTTGTTACCCAAGGGGGAAGGACTTTTGGCTTTAATATTACCGTTATGCTGTTCAACTATTTCTTTCACCAATGATAAACCGAGCCCACTCCCTTCGCTTTGTAATTTTTTTATGTTATCCGACCGGTAATACGAATCGAAAATCTTTTCCAGTTCACCTTTGGGTATTCCGATTCCGTCATCGCAAATTTGGACTTCCAATGCATTTTTCCCATACCGTACGGTCAACTCGATATTTCCGTTTGTCTCCGAATACTTTAATGCATTACCAATTATATTGGAAAACACAAGCTCAAGCAAAGATTCGTCTCCTTCCACATTTTCTTTTTTCTTACCTTTTTCAATTAATTTAATATTGACATTTTTTAACTTTGCTACGTCCGAATGTCCTTCTATAACTTTAGTCAGAATATCACGTATATTCACAACACCGAAGCTTTTTTGATTCAGCAATCTCATTCGGGAAATTCTCAAAATTGTATTAATCATTTCAAGTGCTTCGCCCGTCCTTATTTTAGCCCTTTCAATTTTTTCCTTTACTTGTGATGAAATTTCACCCAAGTAACCTTTTTCAATTATTTCCAAAATTGATTTTGAAGCGGCAATTGGCGATTTAATTTCGTGAACAATTCCCATAATGTATTTTTGTTTTCTGTTTTCGGCAACATTTAGTTTTTCCAATGTTTCAACAAGCTGCTTTTCCCTTTTATACAATTGATGAGCAATTTTATTTGCCAGGAAAACACTGACCAATATTAAAAAGGTGAAATCCACTAAAAAAACAATAACAAACGGCAAATGCCTGTATTCCTGATGTAAATATAATCCCGTAACCGGATGTGCAGGCAACAAATCATGAAATTGTAAAAATGAAATAACTGCAATTACCAAAACCGAAAGTGTTGCAATAGTGTAAATAATATAAGTTGGCAAAATCAAACTTCCTATAATCATATGAAACACGTAAAATATAAGCAAAGGACTTTCCACACCACCGGTGAAATATACTAAAAGCGTTAACGCGGTTAAATCGCACATAATTTGAAGCAAGGAAAGATGCAAGGGATTAAATTTACCGCTCTCGGATTTAAGTTTCGGGCGGATAAAGTGAAAAAGCAAGTTGTACAGTAAAATTACCGCTGTAGTTACTTCAATTACAGAATGTTGAATATTTGATAATTTTATATTAATAATTTCGCCGGAATAATTGAACGTAATGAGCATTAAAACAGCAATGTACCGGAGTTTTATAAAAAGAAGATTTCTTCTTTTTATAGCCTCCCAGAATTCCTCATAATCTTTTGTCCACTCCGGTACAAGTCTGAGCATCAAAACCTCCGGCAAAAATCAAACAATAAAACTGCCGCGTTTGGTATAAGTTGTATGCAATAATTTATGAGAGACAGAGCCGCAAGGTCCGTCGGTTAAAAATTCATTGTACAAACGTATAAGTTTAGGATTCTCGTGCGATTTACGGTAATTAAGGGTTCTCTCTTCTTTATAGATAGCTTCCGCCCTTTTTCTTCTAATTTCCGCATTCGTTGGAATCGGTTGACCACCGCCGCCCAAGCATCCGCCTGGACAAGCCATAAATTCGATAAAGTGACAATGACTGAATTTTCCTCCGTTCTTAATATCTTCAAGCACTTTTTTTGCATTAGCGGTGCCGTGTGCAACTGCAACTTTAAGTGTTATGCCTTTTAACCATTCGAAGTCGGGAATCAAATGGGAAATTATTCCGGGAACTTTACCCACTTTTGTGACCGGAATTTCAGCATAACGAATTCCTTCGAAACCACGGACGGGTTTTATTTCGGCATTTTCAAAAATGTTTTCTATTTTATCTCCCGTAACCAATTCCAATACCGTTCGCAAGGCAGCTTCCATAACTCCACCGGTTGCGCCGAATATTAATCCGGCTCCGGTCGCATCACCAAACGGATCATCAAAACCGGATTTAGGTAATTCGGGCAAATAAATTCCTGCTTCTTTTATCATTTGAGCCAATTCGCGTGTGGTCAAACCGTAATCAATATCTTTGTAACCGGAATCGGTCATTTCGGGTCTGTTACATTCGAATTTTTTAGCGGCACAAGGCATAACCGCTACGGTAACAATATTTGCCGGATCGATATTTTTTATTTTGGGATAGAAAGTTTTAAGCAAAGCGCCAAACATTTGTTGCGGTGATTTCGCCGAACTTAAATGATTTATAAAATCGGGATAAAAATGTTCGAGATATTTTACCCAACCCGGCGAACATGATGTAAACTGCGGAATTGCCACATCCGGTTCACCTTTTGCCAATGCTTTATAGAGTCTTAACAACAGCTCCGTACCTTCCTCCATAACCGTTAAATCCGCAGCAAAATTTGTATCGAATACGGCATCGAAACCGATTCTTCTTAGTGCGGTATTCATTTCGCCGGTTAGTGAATGCCCGGGTTCCAAACCGAATTCTTCACCAATTGCCGCTCGTGGAGAAGGTGCGGTTTGGATAATCACATGTTTTTCCGGATCATCAATAGCGGCCCAAATTTCGTCCCGCGGATCATTTGCATGCAATGCGCCGGTAGGACATCTGTTTATACATTGACCGCAATTGATGCATATTACATCAGCAAGCGGTTTATCGAAGAACGTACCGATATAAGTTGCTTCACCCCGGTTTATTGCTTCCAAAACACCAACTTCCTGTAAATCTATGCAAGTACGCACACAACGTTTACACAAAACACATTTATTCATATCCCTTACCACGGCATAAGAGGAATTATCCACTTGAAATTTAGGTTTATCAATGTGTCCGAAATTATAATGATCAACTCCGTACTCTTTTGCTAATGCTTGGAGTTCACAATTGTTATTTCTCACGCAAGCATAACATTCGCCGTAATGCTCGCTGAGCAGTAAATCCAGTATATTTTTCCGGGCTCTTCTGACCCTTGGAGAAGTGGTTTTTATTTTGACCGGATTGGTAATTGGGAAAGAACAAGCCGCCTGAAGTGTTTTCATTCCTTCGACTTCAACAACGCAAACACGGCATACGCCTGCAATACACAAATCATCATGATGGCAAAGTGTTGGAATATGTATTTGATTCTTCCGGCAAGCTTCCAATATAGTTGTGCCGAGCGGTACGGATACTTTCTTTTCGTTAATTTCGATATGAACCATTGCACCGATATCTTCGGGGTTATCGGCAATTTTAACTTTTAATCGTTTTTGGCTTTCGGGAGCTCTAACATTATTATTCTTTCGCATATTCACCTCCGCCGGCATAGTTAAAAATTTCTTCTTTGAAATTTTCTATAATTGAAAGAAACGGATTTGGACTTGATTGCCCCAATCCACACTTGGATGCAATTTTCATGGTTTCCGCCAATTCCTTTAATTTTTTCAAATATCCGAAGGTTAATTTATTTTCTTCAATCATCTTAACCGCTTCGAGAAGTTTCACGTTACCAATTCTGCACGGAGTACATTGTCCGCACGATTCCTCAACAAAAAATTCCATAAAATTCTTCAATACCTTCAGCATGCTTCTTTTTTTGTTGAAAATAATTATCGAACCGCCTGTTGGAACATCTTCGTACGCCAATGTTCTATCGAATTGTGAGCTGTTCAAACAAACTCCGGATGCTCCACCGATTTGTACGGCTTTGGTATCTTTAGCACCAACCAACTTTAACACATCCGAGATCTTCATTCCCCATTCCAACTCATACACACCGGGTTTTTCACAATCACCCGAAATCGAAAATAATTTGGTTCCTTTTGATTTGGAAGTACCGAAATTTTTATACCATTCCGAGCCTTTCACAATTATGTGCGAAATTGTAGCGAGCGTTTCAACATTGTTTACACAGGTAGGTTTTCCCATGAAGCCCGTATTTACCGGATAAGGCGGTCTGTTTCTGGCTTCGCCCCGGTGTCCTTCCAATGATTCTATCAGTGCAGTTTCTTCACCGCATACATAAGAACCTTCGCCCAAAAAAATTCTTATATCGAAATTGAACCCTTTTTTGCCAAGGATATTTTCACCGAGCAAATTATCTTTTCTCATTCCGTTTAAATAATCGTTGAGTGAATCCAGAAGATATTCATATTCGCCACGTAAATAAACAATTCCCTCTGTGGCACCGATTGTATAACCGCCAACAACCATTGCATCGAAAACAAGTTCGGGATATTCTATAAGCAAAACCCTGTCTTTGAACGTTCCGGGCTCACCCTCGTCGGCATTGCAAATCAAATATTTTTTATCACTTATTGCCGCAGCCGTAAGCATCCATTTGGTTGATGTAGGGAAGCCGGCTCCTCCTCTTCCTTTCAGCCCCGAGTTTTTCAACTCAAACAAAATATCTTCCCTGCTCATTGCAAGGGCTCGTTCAATTGCAGAACCTCTTTCATATTTTGAAAATATTACCGGACCGAAACGATTGTGTTTTACACCTTCCATGTTTGCCTCTATTTAATTTTATTTACCAATTCAACAGCTTTTTCGGGAGTTAAATTCGTATATACCCTGTCGTTAATTGCCATTGCGGGCGCTTTATCGCACAACCCCAAACAATTTAAATATTCAAGTGTGATCTTTTTATCTTTGGTGGTTTCGCCCATTTTAATTCCCAACTCTCTTTCCAGTGCTTTTACGATGGCATCTTTGCCTTTCATATCGCAGACGATACTTTTGCAAATTCTGACTAAATTTCTTCCTTTGGGTTCTTTATTCAGGAAAGAGTAAAAAGTAATAACACTGTAAACCTCAACCGGATGAATATTCAATTTTTTAGCAATTTCTTGTTGGGCAAAATCGGATATGTAGCGGTATTTTTTCTGAATACCGTGCAAAACCGGTAGTAACGCGGAACGGTTGCGTCCATATTTGGCAATAAGTTTATCAATTTCATCGATTATGTCCGATTTTTCTTCAACAAACATTTCATTCTCCTCTTTTGCTTTTTAGTAATTTGTCCACTTTTTGTAATAACTCTTCCGGTGAAATCGGTTTTTCCACAAAATCGTCAACGGGTACAAGTTCGCTTTTCCCGAATTCCAAACCGGTTGCTTTTGAAATGGAAGTATACATTAAAATCGGGGTTTTAATACCTTCTTTTCTAAACTTTTGAGCCAGAAAGAATCCGTCGTCGGGTTCATCCATCATTACATCCAGAATAATTAAATCCGGCGATTTTTCTTTGACCAAAGCATAACCTTGCCCGGGATTGAATGCAGCGGCAACTTCGTACCCGGCGGATTTAAGCACCACTCCGGTAGTTTCAACAATATCCTTGTCATCGTCAATAATAGCAATAAGAGCCATTTTACTCTCCGTTTTTAATTATAAGATAACTTCATCTTTTTATCTGCAAATCATGTGCCAATTATTTAATATTAAAATTCTTTGTTTTATTTTATATTTCTAAATAATTTTTACTTTTGCGCTATACGTTTTATTAGAGTTGAGAATTACCTGTCGAAATTTCCAATTTATGATATTTATTCAATATGATGTCTTTTTTATGCGAAAAACCGGTTAATATTCACAATTTTTACGGGATTATGTGCATATGAAGTATTGACTTTTATAATCTGTTTTCTTAATCTTGTGCATGGCAAAAAGAAAACACATATCATTTAGCACAAAACTCTCTGTTTTTCTCTCAAAAAAACTTATACTGCCATTAATTTCTATCCTTTGGCTAATGCAGATTATTAATCTGTAGTCTTTAGCCAATCTCAGTAAATAAATTTCTAAGGACTATAAATGGTAACAACAAAATGTAATCACATATTAATACTTTATATCTTATTTTCATTCTACAATCATCAAGGAGGTGTAAGCCTATGAGACCTACTATAACAGTAGTCATCTTTTTTCTATTTTTGTTAGGCGTTGTTCAAGCACAGAAACTTGAACTTGAGGGGCGGGTATTCGACAAAGAGACCGGGGAAGCCCTGTTAGGCGCCAATATTACAATTAAAGGTACCAATCTTGGTACGGTAACCGACTTGGACGGAAAATTTCACATTAGCCTTCCGAATTTTAAGTCGGCAACGATTGTTGTCAGTTATATCGGGTATAAACCGGCAACGATTGAAGTACAACAAAGCAGGTATAATCTATCAATCGGATTGGAGCCCGATATTTTGAAAACTTCGGAAGTCGTTATCTCAGGTTTGGCTTCAACAGTTAAACGTGAAAACCTTGCCAATTCGGTTGCAACTATTTCCGCTGAGGAATTAACAGAGGTACCTACACAAACCCTTGATCAGCAATTTTACGGCAAATTTGCCGGCGTGAATGTATCGGCAAACTCCGGTGCACCGGGCGGTGGTATTTCCGTAAACCTGAGGGGTGTTACAACTATTAATGCTGAAAACCAACCGCTTTATATTCTGGACGGTGTGATTTTGGATAACACCGCAACTCAATCCGGTGTGAATGCAGTAACAAAAGCTACCGGCGGCGGAAATTCGAATTTCCAAGACAACCCGGTAAACAGAATAGCCGATTTGGTTCCGGAAGATATCGAATCAATTGAAATTCTTAAGGGCTCAAGTGCCGCAGCCATTTACGGTTCGAAAGCTTCGAACGGTGTGGTTATAATCAAAACGAAACAAGGTACCGCCGGAAGAACAACCTTGAACTTCCGCCAACAATTCGGATTTAATGAATTGTCCAAAAAATTGGGCAGCAGAAAATTCACCGCAGAAACCGCTCTTGCCACATTCGGGCAACGCGGTTTGGAAGAATTTAACAAAGGTAAAACTTACGATCACGAAGAAGAAATGTACGGCCAGAAAGGCTTTATCCATCAAACTTCACTTGGTCTTGGCGGTGGAAGTCAAACTTCAAAATATTATTTATCGCTTTATCAACGAAGTGACGATGGGATAATCAAAAATACCGGTTACAAAAAACAATCGGTAAGATTAAATTTAAGCCATTTGATTTCCGACAGGGTTGATGTTAAAGTTTTCGCTAATTATATCCACTCGAGCGCAGACCGCGGATTAACGAACAATGATAACAGCGGAACTTCTTTTGGTCTGGCTTTAACTTCAACGCCCAGCTTTTTCAATTTACTTCCGGTAAACGGAGTATATCCCGAAAATCCGTTTGTAGGTTCAAACCCGATTCAAACAAGGGATTTGATGACCAACAACGAAACCGTCAACAGAACCATTATTTCCGGTAACGCCAGGTTCAACATATTGAAAACGGAAAAACAACTTCTTGATTTTATTGTTGTCGGTGGTGTTGATCATTATACTCAAATTAATAAAGCCGTATTTCCGCGTGAATTGCAATTTGAAAAAGCAAGCGGTCAACCCGGAACTTCAATTCTCGGTGAAACCGTTTCGGACAATAACAACTTGTATTTTAATTTGACTCATAACTTTTTCTTTACTCCTACTATTAACTTCAGAACTTCTGTAGGTTATCAAATAGAAAACAAAGAATACAACCATACTCTTTCCGTTGCCGAAGATTTGATTGTGGGACAAGAAAACATAGATCAAGCTGCAAGTGTTGACGTTCAACAAGACAGATTCATTCAACGCGACCGTGGCTTTTATGCACAAGAAGAAGTTAACATCGAAGATATTTATTTCCTTACTGTTGGTATTCGCGGTGATGCAAGCAGTTCGAATGGTGATGTGAACAAATTCTTCTTGTTTCCAAAAGCGTCAGCATCGGTTCGTCTTTCCAAATTCGATTTTTGGGAAGGGTTAAGCGGCGTGTTCCCGGAATTTAAAATCCGAACAGCATACGGGAAAACGGGTAACTCCCCTATTCCCGGGGCTAAATATTCATCTTTCGTACCGGCTAATATTAGTGGCAAAGGCGGTTTGATTGTTGCTACGCGCAGAGGAAATCCGAACATCGAACCCGAAAAAACTTCCGAAATAGAAGTCGGCTTCGACGCTACTCTGTTTAACGGCGACGGAACAATTGAATTTTCTTACTATAAAAGAAATGTTTCCGATTTGATTCTCTTCAGAGAACTTCCACCGTCAACCGGTTACGACGAAGAAGTAATTAACGGCGGTGAAATGGAAACTTCCGGTATTGAAGTATCTTTGGGTTACTCTTTATTCAAATCCAAAAAATTCAGCTGGACAACCAGGGTTAATTTCTACAAAACACAATCAACCATTACCAAGCTGGATGTTCCGCCATTCAATACTTTGGGATTTGCCGACATTCTCGGAAGGTTCAGAATTGAAGAAGGCAAATCGGCTACTCAAATTGTTGGACTTGAAAACGGCAAACTCGAACAACTTGGCGATGAAACTCCCGATTTTCAAATGTCGTTTGTTAACAACATGAGATGGAATAATTTCGATTTGGGATTTTTATGGGATTGGAAACAAGGTGGCGATGTTATTAACCTAACAAAATTATTATCCGATTTGTTCGGAACAACGGCAGATTTGGATACACCCGAAGGTAAAGCCCGTGCGGCTGCATTCGGTAAAACTACTCATCAATTAATTGAAGACGGAACATACTTGAAACTTCGGGAAGTTAGTCTGGGTTATACTTTCCCGCGTCAAACCGTTCAAGATATTTTCGGCGGTTTGTTTACAAAACTCAGATTGGGTGTTTCAGGTCGTAATTTGATTACAATTACGAATTACTCCAGTTACGATCCCGAAGTAAGTAACTTCGGTAACAAAGCAATCGGTAGATCAATTGAAGTTACACCGTTCCCTTCTTCACGCAGTTACTACTTTGATATTTCGTTAGGTTTTTAATTAAAAGGAGAATTTGAAATATGAAAAAAATAAATTTCAGAAATATTTTAGGCAGCAAAATCTTTCTTCTACTTGCCGCTTTTGTTTTCTTAACAACTACAGCTTGCGAAGAACTGGATTTTGTAGATCCTAACGGACCGAGTTTGGAACAAACATCGGTTCAAACACTTGTTACCGGAATTGAAGCCGGAATGAGAATTGACCATGAATTCTATTTACGCGACGTTTTGGTAATCGGAAGAGAAGCGTTTTACCTCGAACCGTCCGATCCGCGTTACACCGGGGAATTGCTTGGCAAGGACGGAACCCAAATCGATCCTTCAGGATTCTTGTTGGTTCGCCCTTGGGGTTCGCGTTACAGAGTAATCAGAAACTGTAATTTCCTAATCCAGCAAAATGATAAAGGCGCAAGCGGATTTGCCAAAACAGTCATGGCATATCAATTATTGCTTAACTTGAATCTTACTTATGAGAACGGAATAAGAATAGACGTTTCCGGAGATAAACCCGGACCGTTTGTTTCCAAAGATGCAGCATTGGATTATATCAGTTCACTGCTCGATGAAGCAAAAGCCGACTTGGATGCCGCTGGTGGAAGTTTCAGTTTCGAACTTTCAAACGGATTTGCCGATTTCAATACTCCGGCTGAATTCGCAAAATTCAACAGAGGCTTGAAAGCAAGAGTTGCTATTTATCAAAAAGATTATGCAACGGCTCTAACAGCATTGTCTCAATCATTTCTCGATTTGGGCGCTCCGCTTACAAAAGGCGTTTACTTGGATTACGGTACCGGCGTTGGAGATCAACTTAATCCGATTTTCGAAGTCCCGAATGCAACAAGCATCAAGCTGTTTGCACATCCTTCTTTTTTGGCCGATGCCGAAGCCGGGGATACGCGAGTCAGCTCAAAAACTTTTGTAAGGTCAGAACCAACAACAATTGACGGATTGACAAGTAATATTGCCATCACTATCTTCGGAAGCAATACCGATCCGTTACCGATAATGCGGAACGAAGAGCTGATTCTTCTTCGTGCGGAAGCTAATATTGGTGCCGGTAATATTGCCGATGCGGAATCGGATATTAATTTCATAAGAAATTCCGCCGGCTTGCCAAACGTTTCCTTGGATGCCAACAACGCTTTGGATGAGCTTTTGAAGCAAAAACGATATTCACTTTTTGCCGAAGGTTACAGATGGATTGATTTAAGATTATACAACAAACTTGATACTCTACCGAAAGACAGACCTGGCGATTTGGTTCATAAACAAATGCCGCGTCCGTCAACGGAAATTTGATTGTATCTTTTGTTGCTCCTAAAAAGCTCCGGTTTCGCCGGGGCTTTTTTATTTTAAATCCACCCGTTTACCAAATCCGTAGAATATGTTTAATTACAAACTATATTTTTTTGATTTATATTTTATACTTTTGTTGAAGAAACAAACTACAACTAATCCGGAGAATGATTTTGGTTGTAAAAAATTTTAAACAAAGATGGTCACTTAAAGGTAAAAACGCTTTAATTACCGGCGGGACAAAAGGCATAGGGTTGGCAACTGCAAAAGAATTAATTAATTTCGGAGCTAATGTTTTTATAGTTGCCCGTTCTGCTGATGACGTTACCAAACTTGTAGAAAATTGGAAAGCAGACGGCATAGAAGCATACGGTTGCACTGCAGATGTTTCAACCGGTGAAGGCCGCAGAAAATTATTTGAAAAATTAACATCCGTCTGGGACAAACTCGATATTCTTATCAACAACGTTGGAACAAATATCCGTAAAAAATTTCATGAATATTCGGCTGAAGAATTCAATCACATCATAAACACAAATCTCCTTTCAATGTACGAAATAACTAAAGCCGCTTATCCCCTGCTACGGAAAAGCGGTGACGGTAGCGTCGTAAATATATCGTCATCCGCAGGAAAAACTCACGTAAGAACCGGTGTGATATACGGAATGACAAAAGCAGCTATAGACCAATTCACCAGAAACATTGCGGTGGAATGGGCAAAAGACAAAATAAGGGTAAATGCTGTTGCTCCGTGGTACATCGAAACACCTATGGTAAAA
>Ga0256841_1002667_pt1 | contig 13974 bp, 13 predicted proteins | sample 356308metaG_FD_185971 | JGI IMG/M metagenome (GOLD analysis project Ga0256841, IMG submission 185971) | Hydrothermal vent microbial communities from Mid Atlantic Ridge, Atlantic Ocean - 356-308 | ecosystem: Environmental > Aquatic > Marine > Hydrothermal vents | place: Atlantic Ocean: Mid...
CAAAAGCCATACTTTTACCCCCTCAACTTCACCCTCTGTGCGTGGGTAATGGCTATTGCCATGGCGTCGGTGATGTCTAGGGGTTTGATCTCTTTTTTGATGCCTAGTAGGCGTTTGACCATGAAAGCTACTTGCTCTTTGGCGGCTTTGCCGTTGCCGGTGATGGCTTTTTTGACTTGTAGGGGTGTGTATTCGTGAAAATATCCTATCTCTTGGAGCACTTTTAGGCTGAGTGCTCCTCTGATTTGGGCGAGTTTGAGCACACTTTGGGGATTGTAGGCATAAAAGATATCCTCTATAGCTACCTCATCTATATGGTTATTGGAAAGAATGATATCTATACCCTCCATCAACTCTGTGATCTGCTCTTGGAGGAGTTTTGTTTTGATCTTGAGCACGCCTGCTTCTATCAATCTATACTTACCACCCTCAAACTCCAATACACAATAGCCTAAATTACGGCTTCCCGGGTCTATTCCTAAGATTTTCATTCACGCCTTTATTCACATGTGATAAACATTATTCACATAGTTCTATGCTATCCATATTTTAGCACATATATGATAAAATTCTAAAAGTTATTCACATAGTTGTCTTAGTATTGTAATATGTGAATAAATCGATCAGGGGAATATATGAATATTGGTGAAACTATTTTAAATGAGCTCAAAAAAGAGATCAGCGACAAAGAGTATGAACGATATATAAAAAATTTGCACTATGATGAGATCAACTCAAGAAGCGATATGGCTATATACTCGACAATAAATATAATATTGGCCAAGTGGATTGAGACAAAATATAGTGAAAAATTGGCACATCTCTTTGAGATAAAAACAGGTGTAAAACCGGAAATAAACATTATTGTTGATAAAAAAAATAATAAAACACAAAGAGAAACAGCTCTAAAAGAAAACAAAGACAAATCCAAAAGTACTCACCTCAACCCATCATTTACCTTTGACAGCTTTATTATCGGGAGTTCAAACCAGTTTGCTTATACTGCGGCCAAGGCTGTAACGGAAAAACCCGGGGAACAATACAACCCTCTTTTTATATATGGAGGTGTGGGGCTTGGCAAGACTCACTTGCTTCAGGCCATAGGCAATGATCAAAAGGAAAAAGGCAAAAAGGTTATCTATACTACTCTTGAACAGTTTATGAATAAATATATCGGGCATGTAAAATCACAAACAATGGATAGATTTAGAGATCATTTCAGACAGTGTGATCTGCTGCTTATCGATGATATTCAATTTTTGAGTCGCAAAGAACAAACACAAGAGGAGTTTTTTCATACTTTCAACGAGCTTTATCAGGCAAAAAAACAGATAGTAATAACCGCGGACCAGCCGCCAAACAAAATAGCAGGTCTTGTAGATAGACTTAAGAGCCGCTTTGAGTGGGGTTTGATGGCAGATATTCAACCACCTGAAATAGAGACGAAGATAGCCATCATTGAAAAAAAATGCGAATTAGACGGTATCAGGCTCAACAACGAAATTATACACTATATCGCTGCAAACATGGGAGACAATATAAGAGAAATAGAGGGAACGATCATAAAACTAAATGCGATGAGCAGCATGTTAAACCAAAAGATAACCCTTGAGTTTACAAAAGCAACCATCAAAGATCAGCTAAAAGAGAAACAGGAAAATATAACTATTGACAACATTGTCAAGATTGTATCAAAAGAGTTGAATATAAAGCCATCTGACATAAAATCAAAGAAAAGAACCCAAAGTATAGTAAATGCAAGAAGAATAGTAATATATCTGGCAAGAAATCTGACACACAATTCTATGCCTCAAATAGCAAGATATGTGGGCATGAAAGACCATACGGCAATATCACATGCTATGAAAAAAATAAATGAGTTGATAGACAATGACGAAAACTTTAAGGTACTTCTCGAAGAGCTCACAAACAAAATTGAAACAGTTACAAAGAAAAATGAATAAAAAAAAGATATAATTTTATTAGTGAAAATATGTGAATAATCCAGATACGGAATATGAGAAAAACTATTCGGTATTTTGGTACGATTAAATACTTATTCACATATTCATTTGATATACTACTAATACTATTTTTATTTTAATAATAAAAGGAATGTAAATGAAGATCAAAGCAGACAAACAGGTAATTGAATCAATTCTCATAAATCTCCAACCATTTTTGGAAAAGAAGGATGCAAGTCAAATTACTTCTCATATATATTTTGAAACTGCAGGTGATAGATGTATAATTAAAGCAACCGACTCAGAAATAGGTTTGCAAATAGATACAGATAGTTTGTCTATTGAACATGACGGTTCATTTACTGCTAACGGTAAGAAGCTGCTTGACATTATTAGAATACTAAAAGATGGAGAGATTATACTTGAAGTATTGGAAAATACTCTTCTGATAAAACAATCACATTCCAAATTTAAATTACCTACCTTTGATCCTGAACAGTTCCCTTCATTCCCTTCACTTGAAGAAAAAAGCCAAATAGAGTTGGATTCTTTGAGCCTAATTAAAAACTTGAAAAAAATATCTCCTGCAATAGATACTAACAACCCAAAATTTGAGCTTAACGGTGCTTTGATAAATATAACAGACGAAAGCACTGATCTAGTAGGGACAGACACCAGAAGATTGGCTGTAGCCTCTATTCCGGGAGTCACGGGTAAAGAGATCTCATTGATTTTGCCAAAAAAGGCTATTATGGAGATACAAAAACTGTTTTTAGATCAAATTACAATCTATTATGATGAAACCACGCTTATCGTTACAAATGAAAACAATTTCTTTTTTACAAGATTGATAAACGGCAAATTTCCTGACTATAAGAGAATTATTCCTAGCAGCGTAAAACATCAGATAGAGCTTCCCAAGAAAGATATGTTAGAAGCAATCAGAATGATAACAACCATATCTCATGATATAAAAATCACATTTTCAAATGATACTATATTTTTCAATTCACTCTCCGCCGACAACGTAGAAGCAAAAACAGAGATAGAGATAGATACTGGACTTAATGATGATTTCTCTATATCTCTAAACAGCAAATATCTTTTGGACTTTATTTCGCAAACAGATAGTGATAGTTTTGAGATAGGACTAAATGAACCTACTCTGCCGTTTGTTGTAAAGGACAATAATTTTATAACTATTATCATGCCTATAGTATCTTGACAAGACAGGCACAATAGATGAGCGATAAAATTTCAACAAAATATATATTTGTTACTGGTGGTGTGTTGAGTTCTCTCGGCAAAGGAATTACGGCAGCAAGTATAGGTACTCTGCTCAAATCTTCGGGCTACCGTGTTGCCGTATTGAAGCTTGATCCATATATCAACGTAGACCCTGGAACAATGTCTCCATTGGAGCATGGAGAAGTTTTTGTAACAAAAGACGGTGCCGAGACAGATCTTGATCTTGGGCACTATGAAAGATTTCTTGATACATCACTAACACAAAATAATAACTTTACCACTGGACAGGTTTATAAAACTGTAATAGAAAAAGAGAGAAAAGGTGAATATCTTGGAAAAACTATCCAAGTAGTCCCTCATATAGTTAATGAGATAAAAGAGCGTATTTTTAAAGCGGGAGAAGGCAAAGATATACTTATTGTAGAGTTGGGCGGTACTACAGGAGATATCGAGGGGTTGCCTTTTCTGGAGACAATCCGTCAAATCAAACATGAACTGCCCAAATCGCAAGTAATGAATATTCATGTAACGCTCTTGCCGTTTATTAAAGCTGCCGGTGAGCTCAAAACAAAACCTACACAGCACTCTGTCCAGGAGCTCAGAAGAATAGGTATAGCCCCCCATATGCTGGTACTTCGTTCCGAAGTCCCGGTTAATAGTGATATAAAGAGAAAAATCGCTTATAGCTGTGATGTCAGCGAAGAGTCAGTTGTAGTAGCAGAGGACGCGGCCACTATCTATCAAGTGCCATTAAATTTTCTCAGACAAGATGCACTCAGCCCTATCTGTGAGCAACTTCAACTTGATGCCTGCCAACCAAACATGAATGAGTGGACTGAGCTGGTACATAAGATTATAAAGCCAGCAGGTGAAGTAAATATCGCTTTTGTAGGAAAATATCTGGATCTTAAAGAGTCATACAAATCATTGACCGAAGCATTGATACATGCAGGTGCTCATACAGACAGTAGAGTTTCGATCAAATGGGTGGACAGCGAAAAGATAGAAGATGAGGGTGCCCAAAAGCTTTTGAAAAATGTAGACGGGATACTTGTAGCAGGAGGTTTTGGCTCCAGAGGTGTAGAGGGAAAGATAGAATCAATCCGTTTTGCAAGAGAAAACAAGATTCCTTTTTTGGGCATTTGTCTTGGTATGCAGCTAAGCATGATAGAGTATGCCAGAAATGTCCTTGGGCTTGAGGATGCCAACTCTGTGGAGTTTGATGAATCAACCAAAAACCCAATAATATATCTGATAGATGAGTTTATAGATGCCAGTGGTTCAAAACAGATTAGAACTACCACCTCCCCATTGGGTGGGACAATGCGTCTGGGTGAGTATGAGTGCCAAACAAAAGAGGGCTCCATATTGAATAAAGAGTATAATGCAAAAGTCATTTATGAAAGACATAGACATAGATATGAAGCCAACCCCGCATATAGAGAGGCATTGGAAAATGCCGGCATGGAGGTTACAGGTGAATCAAATGGGCTGATAGAGGCTGTTGAGGTAAAAGATCATCCTTGGTTTTTGGGTGTTCAGTTTCACCCGGAGTTTACCTCTAGATTGCAACATGCAAATGAATCTATATTGGGTTTTATCAAAGCGTCAATAGAGCATTCAAACACTAATGGAGAATAAATATCCTACTCTCACAAAAGATAGTATTTATGCTATTTTGAGTGAACGATTTGATAATCAACTTTTTACATTAAAAGATTTGCCCCACCCATCTACTTTCAAAGATATGGATAGAGCTGTTGAGCGCATCACAGAGGCTATTAAAAATAATGAAAAGATAATCTTGATAGGTGATTATGATGTAGATGGAGTTATATCAACATCTATTGTCAAAGAGTTCTTTGATGAGATCAATGTTTCCATAGATTGGATAATTCCAAATCGTTTTAAGGACGGTTATGGTCTTTCTACATCCATAATACCGCGTATTGAGGAGTATGATTTGGCCATTACGGTTGACAATGGTATATCCGCAATCGAAGCAGCAGAGAGATGCCAAGATGCAGGAGTCGATCTGATAATCACCGATCATCACATTGTTCCCTCGTCCAAACCAAACGCATATGCGATAGTAAATCAAAAACAATCTGAATGTACTTTTCCATATGAAGAGATTTGTGGTGCACAAATAGCATGGTATGTCTGCTCAGCTTTAAATGTAGAGATGGGAACAAATATAAATATGAAAAACTATTTGGGACTTGTATCTATCGCCATTATTGCTGATATAATGCCTCTACAACATATAAATCGTGCAATGGTCCGTTATGGCATGAAGTCTCTATCCAATAGTCAACGCCCATTTGTTAAAGCATACAGAGAATATAGAGGCAAAGAGGATATAAGCTCGGAAGATATTGCATTTGGTCTGGCACCGATACTCAACAGTGCCGGCAGGCTCGAAGATGCATCTTTGGCGGTAGAGTATATTTGCAGTCCGAATGTTTATGAATCTAGAGACAAACTGAATAAGCTTATCACCCTGAATGAAAAGAGAAAAGTATTGGAGCAGCAGATTGTAAAAGAAGCTGACAAAATGATCAATGAACAAGACAAGATCATAGTGCTTTCCTCAGATAATTGGCATGAGGGCGTAGTGGGAATAGTTGCGGCAAGATTGGCAAGAAAGTTTGAAAAAGCAGCAATTGTGCTTAACTGCAAAGATGGCAAATGCAAAGGAAGCGGACGAAGTTTTGGAGGTTGTGATCTTTTTAAAGTAGTCGATACCCAAAAAAGTATTTTAGATAAATTTGGTGGTCATCGTGCAGCTGTCGGCCTGAGCATAGGTGAGAGCAAGATCGATGATTTTAGAAGACAGTTGAATATTCATGCACAATCTGTCTGCAAGCAAGAGGCGTTTGTAGATCCTGCTATTTTGGGTACTCTTCCCTTTGGAGAGATAGACTTTGAACTTCTTGATATGATAGAGAGGTTTGAACCGTTTGGCGAAGGAAACAGCAGACCAAAATTTATTAGCAGATCCGTAGAGATACTCGCCGTACAAACCATAGGAAAAGATGCCAACCATTTAAGGTTTACTTTTGGAGACGGAGAGCACATTTATGGCGGCGTGCAATTTAAAACAAATGAAAAGTACCAGCAGGGGCAGAGGGTAGATATAGTCTATACGCTCAACAAAAACAGTTTTCAGTCAAAAGTAAGCATCCAGCTTATGATAGAAAAAATAAGAAACATCAGAAATAATATATCCTAATTGTCCGAAAAATTGAGTATAATAGTGAAAAAATAATATACACAGGATAAATTATGAACAAAGGAACAGTAATACTATTTGTTATCGGAGCTGCCTTTGCATATTTTGCAACATGGTTTGCCAACAATGCAAGTACATCTCCATCCGGATACGATGAAACAGGCTCAATAAACAGCGGAGGGTATGAGAGATATATGAAAGAAGACTCTTCAGGCGATAAAGTTCTTGATTTGTCAGGTTTGCCCCTGAACAAAGCAAAAATAATCTGGAATCAGAGTTCTGTAATGAAAGATGTTCTAAGCAAGATACCGGATTTTGATGTAGTTAGGGGGATGATAGAAAATAGATTGGCAGAAAGTGAGTTTAAAAAATATATTCTAAAAAAGCTGTCCGATCTGGGTGATAAATATTTAAGCGGCGAAATTGATACCCAAAAAGTAAAAAATATTATTTCCAATCTCAAATAGGGATTATAAGTTTTTGATCTTTTTTAGCCACTCATCAAGAGTTTTTTCAAATCCAATCCCTTTGGATTGATAAAATTTCATACTCTTTTGCAGATACTTTTGCTCTACCCAGCCATTATAATCGTGCGGATATAGATATTCATTGCTGTGAGTTTTTATATGATTTGGCACATTTAGCAATTGACCCTCTTTGATTGCATTTTGTGCACTATTGATTGCCTCATAGGCACTATTTGACTTGGGTGAGCTTGCTAGATATATCACAAGTTGTGCCAAAGGGATGCGAGCTTCGGGGTAGCCTATGTTTTTGACTATACTTAGAGTTGATGCGGCAAGATTTAGTGCGTTTGGGTTTGCGTTGCCTATATCTTCAGCTGCCAATATTGAGAGCCTGCGGGCCAAAAATTCAGGCGGCTCTCCACCGCTTATCAGGCGAGCCAAATAGTATAACCCTGCATCAATATCACTTCCTCTTATACTTTTGATCATAGCTGAGGTTAGATCATAGTGGCTGTCTGCTTCGCTTGATCCTGCCTGCAAAGCGTGTGCTCTGATGGATTTGAGAGTTTGTAGAGTTACGGGATTTGAGACAACGGCAGCACCTTCAAGCAGATTCAGCATCGCTCTGAGATCACCTGCACTTGAGCTTATCAGATACTCTGATGCATCTTCTTCTACTTCTATTTTCTCTTTTTGGCATACATTTTTGAGCATCTTTTTCATAGATTTGTTTGATATGGCTTTTAACTCAAAGAGGTGTGATCTAGATCTCATAGCAGCAGTTAGGCTATAGTATGGATTTTCGGTTGATGCTCCAATGATTAGGGCTGATTGGTTTTCCATAAACGGCAACAAAACCTCTTGTTGATTTTTGCTAAGCCTATGCACCTCATCGATAAAAATTAGAGGTTTTTGGAGGGCATTATGATACTCTTTGAATATTTTGCGTAAATCTTCTACCTTGAGTGTAGTGGCATTGAGCTCATAAAATGGACGATCTAGCTTTGTGGCGATGGCTCTTGCCAATGTTGTTTTGCCACAACCGGGAGGACCATAGAGAAAAATATGCGGCAGCGCATCAGCTTCGATAAGTTTTCGCAAAGGTGCATCTTTGGCAAGTAAGTGCTCTTGTCCTACAATCTCATCAAGATTTTGTGGGCGGTATTTGAGAGCTAGCATTGTTTATCTCTTTTTCTCTTTCAGAAACTTATGAAGCATATCATACTCTTTGTGTGAGAGATATCGAGTTTTTCCGGTAGGCAGGTTATTGAGTTCTACCTCCCAAAAGGCAACCCTCTTGAGATCTACGACAGTTGCATCAAAGTGGGCGAAAAAGCGTCTGAGTTCCCTGTTTTTGCCCTCTGTTATGGTGACTCTAAGTTTGGTATATTTGCCTGATGTGCCTCTAAATTCAAAGGCTGCAAATGGAGCAAACTCCATATGAGTAATACTGCTATGCTCATGTGCACCGGCAGAGGCATCATCAAGTATCATGCCCTCTTCCATGGCCTTTATCATATCTTTATTGAGCGGTTTGTCTATTTTGATATTGTAAGTTCGAGGCAGTGAGCTCTCCATAAGCTTTTGTGCGACCTCTGGAGCATCCGTCAGGAGCAAAAGTCCCTCTGAAGCATAGTCGAGCCTGCCTATCGGGATAAAGTGCCTAAATTTGCCCGGTAGCTTATGATATATAGTAGCTCTGCCCCTATCATCCTTTTTTGTTACCAATACTCCTTTTGGCTTATTAAAAACTATTACTGTTACCTCGCCCTGTTTTCTTGGCTTTATGGGTCTATTTTTGATCGAGACGATATCTCCATCTTGGACATCGTAACCAAAATCAAGCATAGTTTTTTTGTTTACCCTAACATCACCCGCTTCAATCAGCTTGTCGGCATCTCGTCTTGAGTATTTGCTGTTGTGTGAGATATATTTGTTTAGTCTCATGGTCTCTCTTTGGAGTAGGTGTCGATAGATATCATCTGCCCTGCCCTACTTGGCAAGGAAAACAGTGATATTGATTACCGGATATAGTTTTTTGATTCGGATTATATGTTTTCGCACCAATCCTCTGATATCCTCTTCTATTTTTTTGGTATCGTTGTTGGGTGTAATCTTTGTATTTAGCAGATATGTCTCTATCAGATGCTCTATCTCTTTTTCAAACTTTTTGTCATCCTTGTTGGCTATGATGCCAAATGTAGATATAACAGGTTTGCCGATAACTTTGCCGGTGCTTGCAGATATTTGCATACTGACATTGACTATACCTTCGTTTGCAAGCTTTTGTCTATCCTCTACTACATCATTAAATATCTCTTTGTTGTTCATGTTGTCTATATATTTTTTACCACTCTTGACCGTTTTAACCTTCTTGATATATTTTGGTGTAATCTCTATCTGGTCTCCGTCGCTCATAAGAAGCATATTTCTTTTGTCTACTCCACACAACTCAGCCGTTTTGGCATGAGCTGCTATATGGTTGTATTCTCCGTGGACAGGGAGGAAAAATTTTGGTTGCACGAGTCTCAGCATAAGTTTTTGCTCCTCTTGTCCGGCGTGTCCTGATACATGGATATCACTAAACTCTTTGTATCTGACGGTTACACCGGATTTCATAAGCAGGTTCATAAGCTTTGAGACTGATGCTTCATTGCCGGGAATTGCAGATGCCGAGATGATCACGGTATCGGTAGGTTTTAGTTTGATGTGTCTATGCTCATCCGTTGCCATTCTGGAGAGTGCAGCCATGGTTTCACCTTGAGAGCCCGTAGTGACTACCAGTACCTCTTCGTCTTTGTATCTGTTTACCTCATGGGGTTCGATGAAGTGCTTATCGTCTACATCGATATAGCCGAGCTTTCTTGCAGTTTCGATATTTCGTTCCATAGATCGACCAATTACGCATATTTTGCGATTGTGCTTGACTGCCCTCTCCATAGCTTGGAATATCCTATGAATATTGGATGAAAAAGTTGACATAATCACCCTGCCCTTTGCCATATCAAAAAGAGAATCAAATGTTTTGCCGACCACCATTTCACTTTTGGTAAAGCCTGGATTGTGAGAGTTGGTAGAGTCAGAGAAAAGTGCCAAAACACCTTTGCTGCCGTAATATGCGATTCTATGTAGATCAGCTGTGTATCCATCGATAGGAGTGTGATCTATCTTGAAATCCGCCGTGTGAATGATCGTGCCAATTGGTGTCTCAATCGCAAGCGAAGATGAATCTACGATAGAGTGGGTCATATGCATCCACTCTATTTTGAAATCACCTATTTGGTACTGTTTTCTTTTGGTTACATAGTTGAAGTACTTTGTATCAGCGGACAGCCCATGCTCATTAAACTTGTTCTCTATCATTGCAAGAGCTAGAGGAGTTCCATATATTGGAAACTTTAGCTCTTTAAATAGATATGGCATTGCACCGATATGGTCTTCATGTGAATGGGTGATGACAATACCCTTGATTTTGTCTTTGATCGTATGCAGATAGCTGAAGTCCGGAACGAGGATATCAACTCCATGCATCGTCTCGTCAGGAAAACTCATGCCGACATCTATAATAAACGCACTGTTTTCTGTTTCCATTACGGCAATATTGCCCCCTATTTCACCGAGTCCGCCCAATGGAGTAAATCTGATTTTGCCTTTGGAGCCCATATCTATCTGTTTCCACGGTGTCATTCTCTCCTGCTGGACTCTGTCATTGTCGATCAGGCATTTTTTCATATCTTCTGATACATTTGTAGGTATCTGTTTCTTTCGCCCCCTGTTTCTGTTGCCGTTGTTTTGTTTTTGACGCGAATTGCGCTGCTGATTCGGTCTATTATTGTTGTTTGCTCTTTGTTTGTTGTTACGATTCGTATTTTGTGCCTGAGGATTAGAGTTGCCGGTTTGGTTTTCTTTGTCTCCTGTTGGTCTATTTTGTCTATATGGATTTGGGTTTCTTCTTGGTTTGTTTTGATTTTCTTGCATCTGTGTTTTCCTTTAATAATGCGTATAATTGATGATATGCAGATGTCTCGACTTCGTGCGGTCGGATGTTGTCTAATAGCTTTATCTTGTCAAAAGCCTCCATTATAAGGGCCTTATTATAGCTCTGGGAGAGGTTTTTTGATAGCTTTTTTCTCGGTTGAGCAAAAGCCTTTTTCAAAAAATCTTCAAATCCTAGATCCTCCAAAGAGCTAGACTTAACTATCGAAAGCACTGCCGAGGTAACTTTTGGCGGAGGAACAAAAGCCTCCGGCTCAACCTCAAAGAGGAGCTTGGCTTCCCCTGCACTCTGAGCCAATACACCAAGAGAGGAGAAGACCTTCTCTCCTACGGTGGCGGCAAATTTGAGTGCGACCTCTTTTTGAACCATTACCAAGATACTTTGGCAATATGGATCATGCAGTGCCTTCAAAATTAGACGAGTTGCGATGTAGTAGGGCAGATTGGCTACCAAATGATAAGGCTTGTCTGCCAATTTGCCCTCTTGCCAATGCTCAAGTGCATCTCCACACTGCAAATCCAATTTTCCATTTCGGATAAATTTATCGTAAGTGCGGTTTAGATGCTTGCATAATCGCTCATCCACTTCAAAAGCCGTGACATCTCTAGCACTAACAAGTGCTTGGGTTAAATCACCTAAGCCAGGCCCAATCTCTACTATATGTAGATCATCATTGGGCATCGCTTGGATGATTTTGTCAATATAAAGACTGTTTTTTAAAAAATTTTGACCATATTTCTTGCTGGCAAACTCTGCCAAATCTTTATCAAGGTTCATTATACACTTTTTTTCTTATTTTTTCGCTATAATCCGGATAATGATGCTACAGGGAGCACAATGGACTATTTTGCAAAGAGAATTATACCATGTTTGGATGTAGATAACGGCAGGGTTGTCAAGGGAGTTAATTTCGTAGGGCTCAGGGACGCCGGCGATCCGGTGGAAGTAGCCAAAAGATATAACCAAGAGGGTGCTGATGAGATCACTTTTTTGGATATCGGAGCTAGCCATGAGGGCAGGGACACCATCGTAGATGTGGTAAGAAAGGTTGCAAAGGAGGTTTTTATTCCGCTTACTGTAGGTGGAGGCATAAGAGAGCTTGATGATATCTATAATCTCTTGGATGCCGGTTGTGATAAGGTCAGTATCAACTCCGCTGCGATCAAAAATCCGCAATTTATCACCGAGGGCGCCAAAAGGTTTGGCTCACAATGTATAGTAGTAGCCATAGATGCCAAACAAACTGCAGATGGCAGGTGGAATATCTTTACTCACGGGGGACGCAACGATACCGGTATAGATGCCATAAAATGGGCAAAAGAGGCATATGATAGAGGGGCAGGGGAGCTGCTGGTAACCTCTATGGATGCGGATGGCACCAAAGCAGGCTTTGATAATGAGCTAAATAGAGCTATATCAGAAGTGGCACCAATTCCCTTGATAGCAAGTGGCGGTGCAGGGACAATGAAGCATATAGAAGAGGCGTTTACTTTGGGTAATGCCGATGCAGCATTGGCAGCCTCTATCTTCCACTTCAAGGAGATCGATATTATGGAGCTTAAACGCTATTTAAAAGAGAAAAATATACCGGTAAGGATATAGCATGACGAGAAAAATATTACTTTTATTCATTATCTCAGCTTCGCTTAATGCATATACAATAGATTTTGACAGGGAGTTTAAACTATCGCTAAAGCCAAACAGACTTCAGGGAGGGATAAACATATCTGTGCACAAAAATAGCGAAAAAGAGGTTTTGCAAAAGTTGGCAAAATATTCCAATTTTATTAGCAAGTATAACGCTATCAAAAAAGAGGAAGGGAGCTACAGTGTTAGCCCAAACTATCACTACATCAACAATAAAAGGATAAAAGATGGCTATAGGGGCAGTATTTACTATAAAATATTTGCCGACAATATTACCAATTTCAATATTTTTATAGAAAAACTTCAAGACAAAAAAAGAGACAAAAATGTCAATATCTCTATCTCTTCGGTAAGCTGGCAACTTAGTCCAAAACAGAGAGAAGGCAGGGTGGATAATTTGAGAATGAGAGCCATAGAGTGGGCAAATAGCTATGCCAAGAGATTATCCACAAAGCTAAAAAGAGAGTGTAGTGTTACACAGATCAGCTTCTCTCCTATACGTTATCCGAGACCGGTCACAATGGCAATGCCAAGAGTTGCCATGTCAAAAAGTGATGCTCCTGTACCTGAGCAAACAACTCGCAATATTTCTATCAGACCACATATTCAGTTGGAATGCAAATGATAATATGTGCAGGAGAGAGCGAGCAGATAGGAGATGCTATACCTATCGGCATAGGAATGGTGGATGCCGCTATTAGATTGACTGAATTGTGTCTCAAAGATAAGCCTAATGAGTTGATATTTGTCGGCACGGCAGGTAGTTATGGTTATGCAAAATTGTTTGATGTGATGGAGTCATCATCGGCAGTCAATATAGAAAATAGCTCTTTGAGCGGTGATTCATATACGCCCATTGAGAGTATTGTTTCACATGAAACATCAAAAAACACTCTGATAGTCAATTCATCCAATTATATCACTACCAATGCTGATATATCAAAACAGTATATTGATAGAGGGGTAGATTTGGAGAATATGGAGTTTTATGCCGTAGCAAAAGTGGCTCAGAGATTTTCGATACCATTTAGAGGGGTATTTTGTGTGACAAACTACTGTGATGAAAATGCCCACAGTGATTTTATCAAAAATAGATCAAAGGCAATGGAGATATTGACAAAAATAGTTAAAGAGATTGGACAATGAAAAAGATATTACAAGACTATACTAAAGAAGAGTTGGCAGATATGATAATGCCATCTTTTAGGGCAAAACAGATCTATTCGTGGGTTTATAATAAGTATGCAAATAGCTTTGAAGAGATGAAAAATCTTCCAAAAGAGCTCAGAAAGCAACTCGAATCGGAGTTTACAATCACACCGTTGAAGTTATTGACGGTTCAACAAAGTGTCGATGGGAGTAAAAAATATCTCTTTGAGCTACACGATGGTCATACTGTGGAGGTGGTGTTGCTTT
>Ga0256841_1002668_pt1 | contig 13970 bp, 7 predicted proteins | sample 356308metaG_FD_185971 | JGI IMG/M metagenome (GOLD analysis project Ga0256841, IMG submission 185971) | Hydrothermal vent microbial communities from Mid Atlantic Ridge, Atlantic Ocean - 356-308 | ecosystem: Environmental > Aquatic > Marine > Hydrothermal vents | place: Atlantic Ocean: Mid...
GACGTATGGAACCTTGCTTAAAATAGATCTCTTTGCCGGTAATCAAATCCACGGCAGCACAACAAAAGGGGATTTTAGTTTCCCGTATATCGGTGTCCTCCAAAAGTTCGTTGATCGCATTGAGCAGGCGTTCCGATTTTAAAAGACTCTTGCGGTAGGCGGCGAGATTAATAACGATGCGTCGTTTGAATTCTTTACTGATTTGATGCAGAAGATCATCCGGTTCATAGCCTCTGGCCTGCCGAAAGCGCATACCGCCCAGAGATTGGAAAGCTTCACTATTTAAGAATTCCCGGAATTTATGTTCCACAAATTCAGCGTCGGGATGTTGAGCATAGACGGCACCTACCAGGGCCCCCATACTGGTACCGGTGACTACGTCGGGAATAATGGCCTGTTCCTGCAGGGCTTTCAGGACTCCGATATGGGCCAGTCCCCGGGCTCCGCCGCCGCCTAAGACCAAGGCTGTTTTAATTTTCGTCATAAAATCTTTCAGAATATAACAGAAAGTGCTAAATGTACTAAATCTGAATGTAAATTTCTAATAAATAATCTCTTATTGGATGCAGGTTCTTTTTTTCGGGATTAGCCCTAATAATAAAAAGTTATACACGCCACATCCGAAATTGTTTAATGGACCGGTTTTAAAACTTTTTCATAGCGCCAAAAAACCCGATCCACACGGGCATTGACATAATAAGCATAAAAACGAATAGGACCCACCCAGGGGATAATGGATTGCGTCAGTCCCCACTCTTTCATGTCCTGTAAACATCTTTTTAATAAAATACCGCCGATCCCCTTGCCGCGTAAATCGGGGTGAGTCCCCATCGGGCCGAACCAACCCGTCCCGAAATTATTGCCGTTATGAGCGGAAAAGGCTTTCACCTCCCCCTTTTGCCGGGCGATATGCAGGCTAATCGGAAGAGAATTATACGTGTTTTCCACTTCCGTGCGCCAGAGAGGAAAAGATTCATCCACAAAGTGCAGGATCTCATCCCGTTCTTCATATCCGGCCCGGTTGATTTCAATCCCTTCCGCTTTTAACCTTTCTTCATCCCCGGCGGTGTCAAAGTCCTGTTTAAGATCCACTATTAAATTACTGGTATCTGCGAAACGCCGGAAGCCGAGCGTTTCAAAAAAAGCGAGTGCCGGCGTATATCTGGGATCAATACCGGGCATAAAATAATTAAACGGCACATCATAAACCCGTATTTTGGACGCACCCTGCTCGTATAATATGTTTTCCAGACGCTCATACAGCTCTTTGCCGATACCTCGTCTTCTGTACTCCTTACGAACCACCATCAGCTTGATATAACCGATTTTTTCCGCGCCAATTTCACGCATAACACCGCTAACGAATCCTACTACCTGCCCTTCCCCATAGGCTGTAAAATGAAGCCGTCGGTCGTAGTTCGCGTCATCATATATTTTTTCGCGCAACAGGGTTTCACTCAGATGATCAAACTCCATGTTCTGATTACACAAATCCAAAACCTCGGAGAGTTTTTTTTCATCGAGTAACTGAATCTCTACCATTTTTCTTCCATTTATGTAAGAGAGAATTTTTTATACCGCTTAGCACCCCGGTTGCCCTTAAGGGGTCCTGTGGCTGAAATTTGACGGCGGTATAATCCATATTGGGATATTCGCCCCGGCCGGACTATTGCCCGCTATTTTGCGCGGCTTGATTAACAGATTCGCCGCCAATGGAAATTACAATAGTTGCTCCAATGCTGCAAGTTAGGGTATAAAAAAAGGCTTCAATTCTCTTCGAATTAAAGCCCGAAAACAAGTCATTACATTTAATGTACAAAGAGCATCTTTTTAACCAGCGACTTCTTTCCACTCTTCAGCCGGTAGAAATAAAGCCCCGAAGCAACCAGTTGTCCCAATTGATTACGTCCGTTCCAGCTAAGTTTATGATATCCTTTCTGCATTGGCCCGTTGTAAAGGGTAATCACTTCCCTGCCCAATATATCGTAAATACGCAGAGTGGTTTTCTGACCGTCCGCTTCCCGGGGCAAACCGAAACGAATCGTCGTTTCCGAATTTCCCCTGAGAGAAGGATTTACACCGGCGGCCCTCCGCCCAAACGGATTCGGATAATTCTGCTGCAATTTATAGGTTAAAGGTACGAGGGTCGGTTTAAACGATTCGTCCCGAGTGGCATAGATTTTAAACAATGCTTTACCCCCCGTCGGACGAAAGACATATTCGTTGTTTTTGGCCATATCGATAATCTTTTCCTGCTGAAGATCGACTAAGTATACATAAAGATCCGAATTTTCTATCGAGGCACGGTCCCAGGACAGGGTATGGTCTAACCGATCGTTTTTGGAAACTACCCGGGCATCCCATTCTTTCACCTCTTTGACCTCCTTAAAATCGTCCTGGATGTACTGGGCCAGAGGTCCCGTTTTAGCAGTAAACTGCAAAGTACAATAGTCACCCACGGGCGGTGGTTCGGGAACCCTGGGTCCCGGTTTGGCAGAGATTCCAATTGTGTTTTTATAATCGGTATATACTTTGTTTTTCAGGGAAATATTCATCATCCATCCCCGATCGGCAGCTCTTTTACCCACGGAGACCGCACCGTCCGTGTCATCCACCGGTAAGGCTACCGTTTCCGAAGCAAAGGCCGGATTCGTTGAAAAAACGATTCTACCCCCCGTCTCCGCTTTGAGCCAATATCCTTTCCAGGGCCAGGCGGCTGTATTGGTATCCACCACGCTCCAGGCATATCCCTGTGACTCGGCGGATTGTTCAAACCAGTAGACGGCAGGTTCAATCAATCCATCCGAGATGGCTTTAAGCAGAGGGATCGGATTGTCCGTGGAAGCAGGAATAAACTGCATATCTTTCCAGAAAACCGAATAATTCAATGGAATACCGATCTGATTCCATCCTTTTTTAATATCCACGCCGGGAGCCGCATCAAATGTGTTGTTAAACGAACTGAGGTCTATTAATTTAAGCTTAAAGGGTAGCATCCAAAACGCTTCCCCGGGACGAATATCTGCTTGTTCGAGGGGCAGATAATCATTCTCGGTATTGTCCCATCGTAAGAGGACAGCAGCAGAATCCGAAACACTTAAATTACTCAAATTGATGGTTTCTTCTCTCGGAAGAGCGACCATATACCAGCGGAAGCGAAGTACGGCTCGTTTATCGGCATGTATAGAGAAACTCACTTCTTCCGGCCTTTCTCCGTTTATCCCCTTTCCGGCCTGATTATAAGCCCATATTCTAAACCCGTAATCGCCATCTTGTAAAGGATAAAAGGTCAACTGATCCACACCGGTTGTATCACCGACCGTTAACGTATCCAGGGCCGGTTTACGCCACAGGGCATAACGAACATGTTCTTCCTGGGGAGAGGCCAGACCGGCGATGACATTACTATCGACCACGGTAAAATGAAAACGTACTGCCGATTCCCTGAGCACTTCTTCGGCCGGTATTTGCAAAATCACCTGCGGAGTGTAAATCAGGTCCGCTTCCTGCACAAAAATCTGATACGAGAGGGTGGTGTCGGCTCCGTAAACATCGGCTATGTTTACAGATACTTCATTCACGCCTGTATCTTGCAGAGTCGGGATACCGGAGAGTAGACCGGAAGCGGATACGTGCATCCAATGCGGTACACGAACAGGCGTGTAGATCAAAGAATCTCCATCCGGATCATTTACCTGAATCTGATAGGAATACAATGCCGCTACCTTACCCATGTGCAGCGGTTCACCGCTGAGTACAGGAGGTGAATTCATACCCTGCCCCCTCAGGGGAACTTCGAGTAAACCGTTCAACAGATGCGGATCGTCACTGGTTATAAGCAAGGTATCCCGATACATTATTCGTTGGGTCGGAGTGAAGGTAATCCGGATTCGAGCGGAATCGCCCGGGCTTACAATCTGCGGTAAATCCGGCTGCAGGTTAAAGACGGATAAGGCCGGCCTCCGGCTTATTTGAGTGACGTGAAGATCAACAAAGCCGAAATTATGAATGTAAAATGAAAAAGTGTCCTGCTGAGCAGGAATGCCCTGGAAAACCAGGGGCCTCGGTGCCACCTCTATCCTGGGTTGCATGGAAAGCGAGGCAAAAGGCGTACCGCCGAACAGTCCCTGATTGATGCGCCCGCCGTTCGGTTGCGGTTCCTCGCTGAAATCATCCGCAGGATCACCGGCATCTATGGTCGGCGAGAGATAATCGGGGCTATAGAACAGCGTATCATTATTTGGTAAAAACCTGGGAGCCAGCTTACTGATCCTAAAATGGGGAATCAGTTCCTGTAAACTATCGACGGTCGAATAGCGGACCGAAATCTTGGCCGAAAGACCGGTACGGCGGACAGGACTATTATTGTCCCAAATGATGGCGTTGCGAATATGGATATGCGACTGGTCATTACCCACCACACTTTGAGTAAAGGAATGAAATATATCCACATTTTTCAGCAAGGCTCTTCCCTCACCGGCCACATTGACGGCAGTCATATTGGAATCCAAAATCACATTCTCCAGGGTAAGGCTATCATTACTAAAATCAATTCCGATCTGATTGCCCATAATACCCCCGAGGAACATTTTCAGCGGGCGCTGGTCGGCACGAATTCCGGTTTTGGCGCCGACTATCGAAAAGAATTCAAAATGGACCGTATCCGCACCGGCCTGAAGCTGAATCCCATTCCACTGGTTTTGCACACTATCTTTATAGGAAGTGAAGTCGACCATGCCGTCATCGGGTGAGCCGTGTACTTCTAAATGACCGGCAACATCAAATCCGATATTGGGCAGGAAATTGAGATTAATTCCCGGTCCCAGTGCAAGGGTTTGTCCAGCAGGAACCGAAATATCACTTTTTACCAAATAGCGTCTTGTACTATCGCTAATCACTCCCGATTGAGGTCCGTTTAATTCATAATAGGTTGTCGCTTGTACCGGATCGGACCATTCACTCTCCATTCCTCCATTATAAACGGCCTGAACACGATACCAGAACGTTTTAAAGTCCCAATCGGTATAATCCGTAAAATAGGGAGTATTGGTTTGACTTTCCTCGGAATCGAATGGGCGAATTTCCGGAACCGTATCCCGTTTTATACGGTAATAATCCAGAATCCCCAGGTCATCCGGCAAAGCAGTCCAGGAAAGATTAATGAATTCTCTATGGATTTCCGGCGGAAAAATTTGGGGTTGCCAGGTAAATTTTTTCCATATTTGAAATTGGCCGTTCATGGTGTTGAAACTGACCAAATCGGGGAATCCATCGGTATTATAGTCACCGCATAGCAAACCGTTTTCTTGGGATCTCAAAAAGACGTTATATTTCCCTTTTTTTTCGAAGTGGTAACTATTGGTAAAAGGCGTCTGATTTTCGTAGACCATCAAACTGTCCCCGGCAATGAGGGCAACATCCAGATAGTTTTTGGGCCCGTTATCCCTTTTTCCGCCGAAATCCTGAATGGTAAAATCTTTAATGGGCTGACCCTTCGTTTGGATGATACGAGCCACGGGGACATCATGAAAATCCCAGTTTCCAGGCGACGTAAGGGTATAAACATCCACATAATCCGAATCGCTGGCCAACACTTCCAGCCGGCCGTCGTCATCCAGATCGGCAATATGAATATTTGAATACCCCTGTCCCGAAGAATATACCTGATCACTGGCATAAAAGCTCGGAGAGCCCACACTATGCCAAAAAATGACCGTGCCGTTAGGGGAAAGCACGACCAGATCCTGCCAGCCGTCATTGTCAATATCTGCAATCCTTACTTGTTGATAGAGCGAAGTGCCGGTTAAATGAGTGACCGTATTTGTTCCGAATTGAGTCGGACTCACATTCAGCACAGTAAACAAGTCCGAAGCCAATATCAGTAAATCCAGGCTGTCGTTATTATCCGCATTGAACGGAACGACCTGTTTAATCCTGGAAAAGTTTCCCTGAGCATCAGCCACAGTAAAAGAAAAATTCTGATCGGTCGAACGATTCATAAGAAATGAGATGTGACTATCGTCATAAACAATAAGATCCAATCTTCCGTCGCGGTCCACATCCGCCGTTACCAATTGTTCGCGGAGGGATGGCTGAATACCGATTAGGCCGGAAAAACTTATTTTGGTCTGAGGCTGACCGGTCCAGCCACTCGTATCTCCTGAAAAGCAGTATAAAGTATCAGAGGTCATGGTAAGTATATCCGGGAATTCATCATTATTGAAATACCCGCTTATATAATTGGTGGTTGGCTGCCCCAGGTTTGCACCCCGGGCAAAATCAGACCATTTAAAATCCGAGGGCCGGTCCGCAACGGTTAAGAAATCTCGGTTATAATCAATTGGGATACTGGTATACGGAGGATGTATTTCATGAATGGTTTGCGTAAAGGTAACATTCAGTTTTTCATCAGGGAGTAAACCTGCAAAAGCGGGACGATTGAAAAAGAGCAAGACCCGATTCGAATCATCCGCTGCATATTCGGCGTTAAAGTTGATTTTTCCGGTTAAGCTGCTGGTTAAAAATAAACCGTTGCGAAGACTGAATAGATCCGGTGGTAAAGAAAAAGTCAATTCCAGATGGTCGGTTTTCAAATCAACCAGAGAGTTTTCCATGGGCCACATACTTAAAAGATTAAGACCGTAGGCCAGAACCCGGCCGCCTTCTCCGAAAGCCCGGCCTCGGGTGGGGTCGTAGTTGGAGGTAAGGAATGGTCCCATGGCCAGATTATCCGGCGTATGATAGATCGACATCCAGCTAAGACCTTCATCGCGGGATTCCAGAATTCGCCCGTCGTCTGTGCTTAACCACAAAGTCTGTACAGCGTTTTTCCGGACAAGCCCGGAAAAACCGTTCATTCTTCCCATATCGCCGACAAATCGTAGATCCAAAATATCACTGGCCCCATTCACCACCGTTTTTTTGTAGACCATGGTCGTTTGAGTACCCTTTATATAACCTATGATATAATATTGTTTTAAATATCCCCTGATTTCATCTCCTCCTGAAAGTTCAGGCCTAAAAATATAAGTAAACTGAAAATCAGGAATTGTGTCACCGAGGGATGTTATAAACATACCATCTTGTCCCGGTACAATAAAAACGGAATCATTGCGGGTGGTAATTAACTGCACGTTATCACTTCCGGCGGCAATTTCCCGTACATTCAAAGTGGGGTCATCAACCGGTATAGAATTCCAGTGCTCTCCGAAATCATCCGAAGTGAATACCTTTCCCTGCTCGCCTCCGATCCAAAAGTTACCTGTGTCCATGGCAAATAAGACGGAATTCAGATTTACGGCGGTTAATGTGTCGATCGATGTCCAGGTTTGAACATCCGACTCATAACGCATCACGGTTCCATTGCTGCCCACGGCAACAAGAATGATCCGGGCAAGCCTCCAGTCATATCCGGCCGCAATTGAAGTCAAAGTACCGGGAGCCTCAATCGTACTAACCTGCCAGGATTTACCACCGTCCATACTTTGGTAGAACTCATTGTTATCTCCTAAAGCATACAGATATCGTAAATCCTGGGCAAAACTGGTCACAGCTCTGAAATGCTGAATTTGATTATCCATGCCCATATCGTACCAGCCTCCGGCACGGGTTATGGAAATCAGAAAAAACAAACCGAGCAGAATGAAATAGAACCTGTTATGAACGTCTGAAAATTTTTGCCTTATATGCATTTTTAACTCCTTATGCCAGGGATTTTTTAGTTCCTCATAGGGATCGAATCGGCTTTTTCCTCAATCATCGACTTTTTTTAAGAGAAATTAAGTTTTTAATCCCATGATGTTCAGTTTTAAAAATAGGATATTTGTTTTGTGTAAGCAAAATAAAATTAACAGGTAAGAATGCTGTGATGCAGGACAACATAAGCAAAAGAATCGCTTTAAAATTTGCTCTTCATAATTTTTATCTTGTTTTTGCTGCTAAGAGCCGATTCTTCAGCTCTTTTTCGTCCACGATCGGAAGGCTGCAGGTAAAATTCTGACAGATGTAGGCCGTCGGCTTATGATCTATGGGTTCCCTTCCCTCAGTCAAAAATGGAGAGATTACGCGCTGTGCAGTTGAAAGCTTCTTATTGTATACCAGCACCTTGTTGGGCAGATAGAGACTGTAAATAATGTTATAAAAAGATTCAGGAAAGCGATTGTTTTCCGTGCTAAGCACGATTTCTACGGGTTTGTTAAGATAAAAATCAAGCGCATTGAGATAGCTTCCGTAACCGTACGGATTACGGATAAATTGCGAACCGTATTTGGCAAGAAAATGCTCGCTGGTTTGCAAAAATTCTTTCCGATCCGTCAAGGAATATAAACGAAGCATGTTGGCCAGCATAGTCCCTGTTCCGGAGGGAAGGGATTGGTCGGTTTTGTCTTTCAAACGTTCGATCAAGCGATCCTGTCTATCCGATGTAAAAAAATATCCGCCCTGTTTTTTATCCAGAAAGTGCTCGTTGACAAAATCGGTTAATTTTAAGGCCCAGGATATATAGGAAAGGTCAAAACGAATCTGATAGGCATCGATCAGCCCTTGAATCAGGTTGGCATAATCATCGAGATAGGCGCTATATTTTGCCTGACGGTCTTTGTAGGTATGAAACAATTCACCGTCTTTAACCAATTCTTTTTTTAAGAAGGTAATGTTTTTTTCTACTATACGGGAATAGGCGGAATCTCCGAGCACAGCCGAAGCCCGGGCAAAAGCAGAAAGCATCAGACCATTCCAGGATACAATAACTTTGTCATCACGGGCCGGGGCAACACGCTTTTGGCGAGCCTTCCGCAAAGTATGCTTCCCTTCTTCAATGATTTCCTCAATTTGAGATTCGGATCGGTTATAAATGGCTGCCAGCTCTTTAAAAGAGCGCACGACATGCAAAATATTCTTACCCTCAAAATTTCCTTTTTCGGTTATGTCAAAATAGGCGCAGAAAATCCGGCCCTTTTCATTCCCAAGCAGATTCAATACTTCCGTCCGTGACCATACATAATACCTGCCTTCCTCACCCTCACTGTCCGCATCCAGACTGCTGTAAAAGCCACCATCCGTCGCATAGAGTTCATTCATCACAAATTGCAGCGTGCCGCGTACGATTCGGGCATAAAAAGGATTTTTCGTAAGCTGATAGGCATCGAGATAAAGCATGACCAGTTGAGCGTTATCATACAGCATTTTTTCGAAATGGGGCACCAGCCACTGCTCGTCTGTGGAATAGCGGGCAAAACCACCGCCGATCTGATCGTATATGCCACCTCTTCCCATATGATCCAGGGTGTTCGTTACCATTTGCAGATAGTGGGATTGACCGTCATTATGATATTTCCTCAGGAAAAGGGAAAGCGCCTGCACGGCCGGAAACTTGGGAGCATGGCCGATTCCACCGTAATCCGGCTCATAATAGCGACTCAATTCTTCTACTGCCCGATTAAACATACTGCGATCCGGAATGGACCCCGCGCTCTCTTCCTGCAAAACCCGACGAAACGCCTGATCGACTTTCTGAAGATTTTCCTTCAGCTCCTGCCGATGATTCTGATAAAAATCGCTGACTTCTTTCAAGACCTTTGTGAAGCCGGGACGGCCGTACATCGCTTTGGCTGGAAAATAGGTACCGCCGTAAAAAGGCTTCTGATCCGGTGTCAGGAAAACGGTCATCGGCCAGCCCCCGCTTCCCGTGGTCATCTGCAGAAAAGTCATGTAAACCTGATCCACATCGGGCCGCTCTTCCCGATCCACTTTGATATTAATGAACAGATCGTTCATTATTTTAGCCGTCTGTTCATTAGTAAACGACTCTTCTTCCATCACATGGCACCAGTGGCAGGCAGCGTACCCCACACTCAAAAGGATAGGTTTATTTTCCTTTTTGGCTTTGGCGAAGGCTTCGGCACCCCAGGGATACCAATCCACGGGATTATGGGCGTGCTGCAGCAGATAAGGGCTGGTTTCATGGATTAAATGATTTGTATATTTGTACATGGTGTTTCCTTCTTCATTTTTTTGTTTTGCGCAACCGCAAGCGGCAAGAAGCGTGGCTACGGTAAATGCCAGGACAAATATAGGAATATTCTTTTTCATGGTTCGTCTCTTTCTTAACGGTCCAAATATAATACGAAATTATTTGTGATTTCATTCCCCGGAAAACTTTGAATCTGTCCGGTTTTCCAGTAAATTATTACCAAACTTTTGAAAAGAACAAAAATGTCCTTGCCGGACCCCGGCAGAAAAGGACGGGGGTTGCGGGCAAAGAAGTAAACTATACATTTTTGTAAGGATTCAGTTATTGTTAAACATGAAGTATGAACCGATTCATCTGTTCGGGAACAGAGTATGTACCTTTCCTTGTTCGTCATTTTGATTCTGACCGCTTTCCTGACCATCGTCTATGCGGGCCTGCTGTTTTATCTCAAGAAAGGGTTGAGCGCTCTTTCAAAACAGCCCTTATCGGACGATTATCCTTTTGTTTCCGTGATCGTCTCCGCTCACAATGAAGCCCATCATTTGCCGCAATGTATCGTACATTTACAGGCGCAGGACTATCCCCGGGATCGGGTTGAATTTATTTTAGTGGACGATCGCTCCACAGACGGAACGGCCGCTATTTTAAAAGAAGCAGCGATCCGTGACAAGCGTTTCCAAACATTTAGTATTCGGGAACGGATTCCGGAAATCGCTCCCAAAAAAAGGGCCATCGACCGGGCCATTCATCAGGCTAAGGGTGAAATTATTCTGCTTACCGATGCCGACGGCCGCCCCGCTCCCGAATGGGTGCGCAGTATGATGCGTTACTTTTCCAAGAACACACAGATGGTCATCGGTTATGCCCCCTACACGGTTATTCCTGAAAATCATCATATCAAGCGCTTGCTGGCTCTGGAATATCTTTCTCATGCCGCCGTTGCCGCGGCCACTTGCGGACTGGGTTATCCGGTCACTTGCGTGGGCACCAATATGGCCTATCGCAAATCACTCTATTTTGAAGTGGGTGGCTTCGGACCCTATAAATCCTTTATTTCCGGCGACGATGATTTATTTCTCACTCATGTGCGGGAATTCCGGCGTTATACCATTCAATATGCTACCGATGCGCACTGCCAGGTCTTCAACAATCCGCCCCGACTCTGGAGCCGCTTTTTGCATCAACGAATGCGTTATGCCAGTAAAGGGCTGAAGTACCCCTTGAAGGTATCCGCTGCGCTAATAACCTACTTTATGTTCAATGTATCTGTTTTTTTACTGCCTCTCGCTGCTCTTTTTAATGGGAACTTTCTGATTCCTGCCCTGGCCATTCTTGCTTTGAAGGCCGGTTCGGAATTTATTTTCATGAACCGGGCCGCAACCGTTTTACACGACCGACGTAATCTGCTCTATTTTCCGTTCGCTTTCTTTTTACATCCGCCCTATGTGCTGATGTTCGGTATATTGGGACAATTTAACTATTTCCGCTGGGCAGAATCCCAAAGTGAATCCGGTATCCAACAAGAAGTTATTGAACAGGCTGAGGAGTTATGAGCTCTTTCCTGTGGGTCTCCGGCATCATGTTCTTTTTAGGGCTGGCCTATTTTGCCGTAGCTATTTTCCTGTTAAGCCGGAGACATCCTTTAAAAAGTTCTGTGGTTGCTAATCCGCGGGTAGCTGTTTTAGTGGCCGTGCGCAACGAAGAACACTATCTGGAAGGATGCCTGCAAGCGCTGGCCGTCCAAACCTACCCTGAAAATTTATATGACGTTTATATCATCGATGATCGTTCCACGGATGGCTCGGCTGCAATTGCCCGCTCTTTCGAAGAGCAATATAAGCATTTTCATGTGCTTACTGTAAAAAGGGATGCACAGAACCTGCACGGTAAAATGAATGCTCTGAATATGGGCATGCAAGCAAGCAAAGCGGAAATTATTTTAATCACGGACGCGGATTGTATAGTCCCGGTTAGCTGGATCGAAAATCATGTGGCCTATTTTGCCGACCCGGTCGGTATGGTGGGCGGCTTAACCATGCTCTATCCGTTTAATGAATTGAAGCCGGCCCGGTTTAAAGATACGATTTGGTCGAAAGTGCAGGCCTTAGACTGGCTGTTCTTGCAATCGATTGCCGCCTTTTCCAGCCATTACGGCAAACCCATTACCATCCTCGGTAACAATTTCGGCTTTCGCAGAAAGGCTTACGAACAAGTGGGCGGTTTTCCTGCTCTGGGATTTTCTTTAACCGAAGATTTTCTGCTGATGAAGGCCATAGAGGAACAAACCGACTGGAAAATCATCCAAACCCTTGATACGGGAAATGCTATTTTCAGCTATCCCCTTGCAGATGTGAAAACTTTTTTCAGTCAACGCCTGCGCTGGATCAGGGGAGGCCGGAAAGCACGTCCCTGGGGTTATTTCATTATAGGGTTATCCGTACTGAGTCATTTTTTCATTCTGATGACTATTATATTCCGACAATGGACCACACCAGCTGCCATGGGTATCGGTCTGGTTCTGGGGATGAACTATCTGATTATCAAACAGGGCTTACTCAGGACCGGGATTCCCTTTCTGAAAAAATACTATTTGCATTTCGCCCTTTTCCATCTGATCTATCTGCTGATTTTCAGTTTCCTGAGCATCTTACCGTTGCGGGTTAAGTGGAAGGAGCGGTCGTTTTAGAACCTTTTTTAAACGGGAAACCGCCTGCAGGGCCTGCCATCCCGTAATATGAGACCGAAGCCGGAAGGCACCCGATCCGTTCACATAAAAAATTTTCAATTTCACCAACAAGGCCAGATCATCATGGATCGGATGTATCTGAGGTAGATCCGTGAACTGCACCGATGCGCACTGCTTTAAATAATTCCGGCTCAGATCCGGTCGGATACGTTTGAATACTCTGCTTAGAAAGAGGGCGGCTTCGGCCCGATCGACAAGGTCCTCAGGCCGGAAGGTATGATCGGGAAACAGGGGCATCCAGCCTTGTTGCACAACCCGCCGGATGGCATTGACTGCATACCGATTCCTGGACAGGTCCGTTGCAGGCTGCCCGGCAGACAGAAAATCGTACAGGGTCAGGGAAAGTATAACGGCAAAATCCCGGCGGTTAACCGTATTCTTTGCCGCTATTTTAGCCAGCTGCGGTTGACCATCCGTAAGCGTATCGAATTGCTCTTTCAATTTTTTCAGATGCTGCTCGAGTTCGGAATCCTGGGGAAATTCGGCGGCCAGTTTCCGGTAGACCCCGATGGCCCGGGAATAGGGCCCGGTCTGTTCCAGGCAGCGGGCCAGAAGTAAAGACACTTCTTTATGGGCCTCTTTTTGTTTGTCCGTAAAGGGATGCTTTACAAGCCATTCCAGATCATCCCGGGCAAATTCATAACTACCCTGCAGATAATAAATCTTAGCCCGCAAAAAGCGTCCGTTTTTCTGTTGCCGGTCTTTGGATAATATACGCCGGACCATTTTTAAAGCGCGAGGGAATTGATTCCATTTCATATAGATTCTTGTCAGAGCAAAATAAGCCGGTATCAGGGAAGAATCTTTCTCCACCGCGGCCCGTAGATGGACTTCGGCCTGAACCAGTTTTCCTTCCTGCCAGTATGCCATTCCCTGGCGAAAAAGCGCTGTGCTATCTTTTGGCGAAGAAGCGGAACGTGCGAACCATTGACAGGCGGTACAAGCCGCAAGGATAGCCATGATGAAAACCATCTTCACCAGGTATGATTCCGTCTTTTTTAAAAATACTTTGAAGTCGGCCGTGGGGTGGTTGGGCATAAGGAATCAGCAATCTTTCTGAATGTTACGGTAATCCGAAGTTTTTCGGATCGATTAAAAAAACGAAGACCCCGTCTTCAGGGGTCTTTCTTAGAGCGGGAGACGGGGATCGAACCCGCGACGTCCAGCTTGGGAAGCTGACATTCTACCGCTGAATTACTCCCGCAAAAAGTTAAAATTTATCAGAATTTCCTGAAGATGTCAAGTTACTTCGTA
>Ga0256841_1002669_pt1 | contig 13969 bp, 12 predicted proteins | sample 356308metaG_FD_185971 | JGI IMG/M metagenome (GOLD analysis project Ga0256841, IMG submission 185971) | Hydrothermal vent microbial communities from Mid Atlantic Ridge, Atlantic Ocean - 356-308 | ecosystem: Environmental > Aquatic > Marine > Hydrothermal vents | place: Atlantic Ocean: Mid...
GCCCGACGAGACGGTGACGCCCCTTCTGCCGGAGGCGGACCGCAACCACGTCACCGCAGGCTTCACGTGGCAGGCGTCTCCCCGCTTTGCCGTGAACGTGGCGTATCAGTACCTCGGCCAGAAGGAACGCGCGGGCCGCGTGCGTGAGCCCGAACCCGGACAACCGGCCACGGCGGTGAACTCGGGCGTGTACCACTTCCGCGGCCATCTCTTCGGCGCGACGCTTTCGGTGCATCTGTGAGGAAAGGCTCGCGGCGTTCGGCGTCAGGGGCTCGCGTTTGCCCGGTCTGTATCCCCAAACACCCACACCGTTCCCCCCTGCCCGTCTCGGACGTTCGGACCCCGAACTATTCCATCACCGGGAGCCGCGCGCCGGCGTGGGGGCCGACGGTCATCTCGACGTATTTGAGGATGCGCCGGTATTCGTCCGTCCAGCTCGACGGCTCGACGAAACCGTGGTTTTCGACGGGGTAGACGGCCATCTCCCAGTTTTCCTTGCCCAGCTCGATGAGCCGCTGGGCCAGGCGCACCACGTCCTGAAAGTGCACGTTCGTGTCCACCATGCCGTGCGCGATGAGGAGCGGATCTTCGAGGCCCTCGGCGAAATAGATCGGTGAGGAGCGGGCGAAGGCGAGCGAGTCCTCGACGGGGGTGTTGAGGATGTTCGCGGTATAGGTGTGGTTGTAATGCGCCCAGTCCGTGACGGCGCGCAGGGCCGCCCCGCCGCCGAAGCGCTCGGGCGCGGTGAACAGGCCCATGAGCGTGAGGAAGCCGCCGTAAGAGCCGCCATAGAGGAAGACCCGCTCCGGGTCGATGCCGTGCTCGGCCTGCAGGTATCGCGAGGCGTCGACGTAATCCTGGAGGTCGCGCCCGCCCATGTGCCGGTAGATGGCCGTGCGCCAGTCGCGCCCGTAGCCCGCCGAGGCGCGATAGTCCACGTTCATCACCACGTAACCCCGGTCCGTGAGGAGGTTGTGGAACATATATTCTCGGAAGTAGCCGCTCCACCACCTGTGCACGTTCTGAAGGTAGCCCGCGCCGTGGACGAAGAGCACCGCGCCGCCGTTGGGATGCTCGGGGAGGAAGATCTGCGCCGGCACGCGCGCGCCGTCCGAGGCCTCGATGCGGATGATCTCCGGCGCGCGCCAGGGATAGGCCTCCCAGGCCTCGGTCGTCGAGTGGGTGACGCGGCGGGCCTCGTCGCCCGCCGACTGGAGGTAGATCTCCCACGGCCGGTTCGTGAACGAATACCGGAGCGCCATGAGCCGCTCGTCCGGGTTGAGCGCGACGGCGTTGTTGCCCGTCATCGTCGTCAGGCGCGTTCGTTCGCCGCCGTCGATGAGCATGCGGTAGAAGTGTCGTTCGAACGGCGAGCCCTCGCTGCTCGTGAAGAACCACGTCCGCCCGTCCTTTGAGACCATCGGGTCGAAGACCTCGAATGCGCCGTCGGTGAGTTGCCGGATCGCGCCCGTCTCCACGTCGACCGTGTAGAGGTGGCTGTATCCGGTCCTTTCACTCTGAAAATAGAAGCGCCGGTCGTCGGGGAGCCATCCCATGGTGCTTCCGCCGCCGAACCACGAGATGCCCGGCCCGGCGATCCACGCCTCGTCGGTCTGTCGGTCGAGCACGGTAAGGCCGCCGGTTTCGGGGTCGAGGCGGGCGATCCACCGGTCCTTGTTGTCGCGCGCGCGCACTTCGAGCACGGCGAAGCGCCCGTCGCCGCTCCAGAACGGGCCATAGGCAAACAGCGAGCGGGCATGCTTCGTCGAGTCCGGTTCGATCCCTTCCTCGCGGCGATGCGCCGGGACCACGTCGTACGCGCCCGGCAGCCGGTACAGATCGACGGCGTACGTGGTGTCGCGGCTCAGGTCTTGAAGGTAGAGCGTCGAGGCGCCGCCCGGCGCGCCCACCTTGGCGCGGGCGTTGAGGTCTTCGGCATAGCCGGACTCGGTCACGTAGCTTTGCACGAGGGTTCGCTTCGGCGGCGGCGTCTCGGCGAGGACGAACGAGACGAAGCGCCCGGAGGGGTCGAGGCGAAGCTGCCGGACACGCTTCTTGCCGGTGTAAAAGGTGGGCGGCGCGCCTTCGGCCCTGTGCTCCCGCTCCCGCGCCTTCTCGCGCGCTTCGCGCCGCTCTTTGCGTTCCCGGATGACCTCGAAGAGTTCGAGCTGTTGGGCCTTGAGAAAGGCATCCTGGGCGTCCGGCTGCTTCTCCTTCGGCTCCTGGCCCGCGCGGAGGTCGGTGAGTTGTATGACGGCGTCGGTGGCGAAGTCGAGGCGGAAGAGGTTGTCGTCGCGCTCGAAGACGACGCCCGCGCCGTCGGCGGTGAAGTGCGGGTTCGTCTCGCGGTCGCGGGTGCGGGTCAGGCGGCGGCGCTCGCCCGTGAGGCGGTCATAGACGAAGAGGTCGCCGTCGCGCTCGTACACCTTGCGCCGGAAGTTGCGGTCATAGACGCGCTCGCCGTGATGCCAGCCGTCGAAAGAGGGATCGCGCTCGGCGCGGCGCCGTTCGTCCGGGGCGAGCTTCACCGGCGCGCCGCCCGTTCGCGGGACCGCGTACAGCGAGTCCGAGGGAAACGCTCCCTGCGGGTTCCACCGGAAATACAGGGTCTCCCCGTCTTCGGACCAGAACGGCGACGAGGGCAGGCCGCCGATCCATTGGTCGGGGTCCTGCATGATCTTTTGGACGGTCAGGGCGGCGGGCTGCGCCGTCGCGGAGGCGGCGAGGACGAGCAGAAGCGCGGGAAGGAACAGGCGTTTCATGGAGCGTGGACGGGGATGGATGACGAAGGGTGAGAAGGCGCGGGGGCGGCAAAATACGGGATGCGGGGGACGATGTCAGGCAGGCCGAGGAGAAGCGCGTCTCAGCCGCCGAGCGCGCCGAGGATCAGGCGCGCGGCCACGAAGCAGGCGACGGCGGCGAAAGTTATGAATCGGCAAGTTTCGTGTTTAACGGATAAAGACGTGTGTTTTCCGAACTCCGAACATTCATGTCATGGCGCGAGAATTTGGGGGATCATGGACCCGGGAAAAACTGGACATCATCGAAAACTATCTGAAAGCCTACCTGACGGCTCTCAAAAAGCAGCGTTTCGAACGATGGTACATCGATGCCTTTGCGGGCGACGGGTCCATTCGGCTCGCCGCATCGGGCAAAAAGGATCTCTTTGAAGTCCGCGAGCTGACTCATGGGTCTGCCAGGCAGGCCCTGTCGCTGGAGCCCGGCTTTGAGAAATACCTTTTCATCGAGAACGATCCTTCGGCGGCCGCAAACCTGGCCAAACTCCGGGAAGCGTATCCGGACAAACGCATCCGCGTGATGGAAGGAGACGCCAACGACCACTTGCGGGAGCTCTGTCAAAAAAGCAATTGGACCGGACGCCGGGCGGTGCTTTTTCTGGATCCGGCGGGCATGCAGGTCAACTGGGAAACCATGGAAGCCATCGCCGCCACCAGGGCCATCGACGTATGGATCTGGTTTCCGCTCGGCGTGGGCGTGAACCGCCTCCTCGTGCGGTCGGGTGAAATCAACCCGGCGTGGGAAGACCGTCTGGATCGTGTTTTCGGCACGAAGGAATGGCGCACAGCTTTCTATGCGGTAAGAAAGGAGCAGACCCTTTTCGGGGAGGAGGAGCACAAGCTGAAGACGGCCACCCCGCAAGCGATTGCCGATTATTACAACGAGCGTCTCAAGAGCATCTTCCCGGCGGTGGCCTCCAACCCGCGCATGATGCGTAATGCTCGGAAGAGTCCCCTCTACCTGTTGTGCTTTGCCGCCGCCAATCCGAAAGGAGCTCCCATTGCGCTCCGAATCGCGCAACACCTTCTGAAATGAGAACGATCGGTCGCACATATATTCCGTCACACATGGATTGCATATATTTCCATCTCAGGCGAAAGAACGTTCCCGGAAATCGTCATGGCCACCAGCAGCATCGAATGGACCGAGGCAACCTGGAACCCCGTCACGGGGTGCACCCGCGCTTCGGCGGGATGTGACCACTGCTATGCCGTGTTCCTGACGAAGCGGCTGGCGCGGATGGGACAGGAGAAGTACAAAGGGCTGGTGAACCCCGGCAAAAACCACTTCAACGGCGTCGTCAGGATTCATCCCGAGACGCTGGAGGCGCCTTTGCGCTGGAAGAAAAGCCGGATCATTTTCGTGAACTCGATGAGCGACCTGTTTCATCCGGGCGTTCCCACGGAATTCATTCTGCAAGTCTTCGAGGTGATGAAACGGGCCCGCCGGCACACGTTTCAGGTGCTCACGAAGCGGCCCGAACGCGCGGCGGCGCTCAATGCCGTCATCGAGTGGCCGCCGAACGTGTGGATGGGCACGAGCGTCGAGGACGATCGCGTGCGCCACCGGGTGGATCATCTTCGGCGCACGTCGGCGCACGTCCGCTTTCTTTCGCTCGAACCTTTGCTCGGGCCGTTGCCGGAACTCAACCTCGACGGTATTCACTGGGTGATCGTAGGGGGAGAGAGCGGGTGGCATGCAAGGCCGATGGAAGAAGCATGGGTGCGGGATATTTTGAGGCAATGCCGGGAGAAGGACGTCCGCTTCTTTTTCAAGCAGCTGGGCAGCGTCTGGGCCCGGCGCATGGGCACGCAGGACAACAAGGGGAGCAACTGGCGTGATCTGCCGCCGGCCTTGCGGGTGCGCGACTATCCCGAAGAGACCGCGCTTCTCGTTTGACTTCGGGGTCAGCCGCCGAGCGCGCCGAGGATCAGGCGCGCGGCCACGAAGCAGGCGACGGCGGCGAAGGTGAGGCGGAGCGCGCGGGTGTCGATGCGGTGGGCGAGGCGCACGCCGAAGCGGGCCGAGAGGAGGGCCGGCGCGGAGAGGAGCGCGGCCCGTCCCACGTCGACGTATCCGAGGGCCGTCTCGGGCACGGGCGCTCCCCGGCCCGTCGCGGCATAGCTGAGCACGCCCGCGAGCGCGATGACCGCGATGGTGGCGCTCGACGTGCCCACGGCCACGGCCACCGGCATGCGGAAGAAGCCGTGATACGCCGGGACGAGCACCACGCCTCCGCCCACGCCTGCCGCCGAGGCCACCGCGCCCGCCGCCGCGCCCACCCCGGCGAGCACCGGCCCGCCGGCCCGTCGCTCGGAGCCCTCGTTCGAAACCACGCGCCGGGGCCGCACCATCCGCACGACGACCACGAGGAGGATCAGGCTGAAGACGATCTGAAACACGCGGGCGTCGTACCACGGCTGCGTCGTCACGAAGCGCGTCGTCAGGTACACCGCGGCGGCGCTCGAAAGGCCCGCCCCGAGCGCCACGCGCGGGCGCACGGCGTTCCGCCGGTGCTGAAAGTACGCGCTCGCCACAGCCACGACGAGGGTGCAGAAAAGGCTGGAGCCGATGGTGAGCGGCGCGAGCGCCTCCGGGGCCACGCCGAGGCGCTGAAAATAGAAGAAGAGCACGGGGGTGAAGATGACGCCGCCGCCCACGCCGATCAGACCGCCGAGAAAGCCCCCGGCGAGGCCCGCCCCGACGAGCGCGAGGACCTGCGTCAGCGCCATCGTCAGCGCCCGCCGAGCGCCTGCGCATAGGCCGCGGTGTCCCGAAGGATCCGCTCGGCGGCGCGCACCTGTACGTCGCGCAGGAGCGACGTGCGGATCTGCGCCGACTCGCCGAGGTAGCGGGCCAGGATCTCGTCGCGGAGCCGCGCCTTCAGCCGCTCGCGGTGCCGCTCGAAGTCGGCGGCCTTCTCGCGCCGGATCTCCTCACGGAGCCGCTCCATCTCGTCGCTCGTCTCGTCGTAGCCGCTCTCTTCGAGCTTCTCGGCCAGTTCGTCCAGCTCGCGTTCGGCGGCGGTGCGGTACGAGAAGCCCTGCGTCTCGAGCCAGGTCCGGAAGTCCGCCAGCGTCTCGTCCGTCACCACGAAGTCGCCCTCGGCGTCCGGGGCTCCGAAGCGCTCGAAGAAGCGCGCCTCGCGGTCGTCGCCCGTTTCGGGGAGCGGGTGTTCGGCGGCGAAGTGGTTGGCGTAAAAGAGGAACGCGGCCCGGCGGTCGAGCGCCCGTTCGAGCGCGCTCGGGGCTCCGGGGTCCGCCTCCACGTCCGGCTCGATGCCGCGTCCGTCCATCACCGTGCGCCCGTGCGCGGTGAGGAAAGCGCGGCGGAGCGAGTCCGCGATGGCCACCGAGGAGCCGTCGTGCTCGCCGTAGTCGATGGCCTGGATGCTGCGCCCGCTCGGCGTGTAATACCGCGCCGTGGTCAGCTTGAGCGAGGTGTTGTACGGCAGCGGGCGGACGATCTGCACCAGCCCTTTTCCGAAGGAACGCGTGCCGACGACGAGGCCCCGGTCGAGGTCCTGCACGGCCCCGCCGACGATCTCGCTGGCCGAGGCGCTCAGCTCGTTCATGAGCACGACGAGCGGCAGGTCGGGAGCAACGGGCGGCTGCTTCGTGCGGTAGACGTGCTTGCTTTGCGGCAGCCGGCCCCGCGTCGAGACGATGGCGGCGTTCTGCGGCACGAACAGCCCGGTGATCTCGACCGCGGCTTCGAGCAAGCCGCCGGGGTTGTCGCGCAGATCGAGGATCAGCCCGCGCAGCGCGCCCGTCTTCTGAAGCTCCTGAAGCGCTTTCCGCACCTCCGCCGGCGCCTCGTTGGCGAAGCGTTCGAGCTTGATGTAGCCGATGCCCGAAGCAGGGTCGTCGCCGAGGAAGCCGCTGTAGGCCACGTTCTTCAGCCGCACCTCCTCGCGCATCAGCACGAAGCGCAACGGCTCCGGCTCGCCCTCGCGCCGCACCGTGATCTCGACCGACGTGCCGGGCTCGCCCCGCAGCAGGTTGCGCACGTCGTCGAGCGTCATCCCTTCGGTCGATTGCCCGGCCACCTGCGTGATCACATCGCCGGCGCGCACGCCCTGTTTGTAGCTGCTCGTCCCCTCCACCGGCGCCGTCACGGTGATCTTGCCGTTGAAGACCGCCGCGCTCAGGCCCACCCCGCCGTATCGCCCCCGCGTGATGATGTCGATGTCGGCGTTGTCGACCTCGTCGTAGAAGTTGGTGTACGGGTCGAGGTCGCGGAGCATCGCGTCGATGCCGGTGTGCATCATCTTCTCCGGATCGAGCTTGTCCACGTAGCCGACGACCAGCTCCTCATAGAGCGCCCCGAAGATCTGATAGTTTTTTCGAAGGGCGAAAAAGTCGTCGTCGCGCGGCATCCAGGAGCCGACGAACATGCCGAGCGCGAGCGCGGCCATGAAAAACACGGAGAGGAAGAGCGCCTTTTTCTTCATCACAACGGACCTGCGGGCTGGGTACAGAGGAAAACCGTCCGAAGTTTAGCGCGGCGGTGTCTCTAAAAGTTACGGGATCCCCGTATAAATGCCTGGGTTCGGAGGCGTCGTCCCGGTCTATTCGAGCGCCTTTTTCATCGCCCGCGCCTGGCGCCGTTCGACGACCACGGCGATGTGGATCGACAGCTCGTAGAGCAAGAGCAACGGCATCGCCACGAGCACCTGCGAGATCGGGTCCGGCGGCGTGAAGACCGCGCCGAGGATCAGCGTCACGATCAGGGCATACTTGCGGAAACGGCGCAACATCTCGGGCGTGGCGATGCCGAGCTTCGCCAGGAAGTAGATCACCACGGGCATCTCGAAGAGCACCCCGACGCCGAACGACCAGAACGTCACCATGCTGAAGTACCTGGTGATGTCGAACTCGTTCTGGATTTCCGGCGAGATGCTGTAGTTGGCGAAGAACTGAAGCGCCAGCGGCGTGATGACGAGGTAGCCGAAGGCGATGCCGAGCATGAAGAAGAACGTCGCGAAGACGGCCGCGAAGCGCAGCCCGCTCCGCTCGTTCGGATACAGCCCCGGCTCGATGAAGCGCCACATGCTGTAGACGAACACCGGCGAGCCGAGCACGACGCCGACGGCGATGACCGTCCCGATGTCGGCGAAGAACTGCCCGGTGATGGTGCGGTTCTGAAGCACGAACTCGGTGGCTTCGATGCCGAAGAGCTTGTACATGAAGAAGTCCGGCTTCTTCGGTCCGAGGAGAATGTTCTCGATGATCCAGCGGCGGAAGAAGGTCGCCACGAGGGTCACGCCGAGGATGCCGCCGAGCCCTTTGATGAGCGCCCACCGGAGTTCTTCGAGGTGGTCGAGGAACGACATTTCCGCCATTTCCGCCTGTGAGGGCGTCTCCGGGGGCCGGGCCGCGCCGTCCCCCTGCATGCCGGCGGGGAGCTTTTTGTCGGCGGTGCGTGTCCCGAAGCGTTTCATGGTTCGCGGCTCAAGGTTGGGGGTTCACGGGCGAACGGAAGGCGCGCCAAAGGGTTTCAGGCGGAGTCGGAGCTGCTCCGGCTGCTGTCGCGGAGGTTGAGGTCGAGCAGGGCGTCCACCCAGAGGCCCTGGGCTTCCATGCGGGCGCGCCCGCCGCTCCAGGTGAAGTTGAACAGGGTCATGATGCCGGCCACCTCGAAGCCGTCGCCGCGCAGGAGTGCGAGCGCGCGCGAGGCGCTCCGGCCGCTGTTGAGGATGTCGTCGAGCAGGACGACGGGGCGGCTGCGGTCGAGCGGACCCTCGACGAGGCGTCGTCGTCCGTGGGGTTTGCGTTTCTCGCGGATGAAGCCGCCGCTGAAGCGCGGGGCGCCGGGGGCCGAGAGCGCGGCGCACACGAGCGCGAACGCGCCGAAGCCGAAGCCCGCCACCTGATGCACGCCTTTGGCCCGCAGCCGTTCGGCCAGCACCTCGCCGACCTCGCTGAAGAGCGCGCCGTCGAGCATCGGCATGCGCGTGTCGAGCAGCCACCCGATGGGTTGCCCGCGCGGGTCGGTGATGGCTTCCCGCTCCCGCCGCACGAGCGCGCGGTCGTAGAGGCGGCGACCCAGATCCACGAGGTCGGCATAAGTGGATGAGCTTAACGTACCGTTGGCCATGGTGTGTCTGGAGGTCAAGGTGGAGGCGCCGGTCCTCGCGGCGGCTCCACGTCATCATGCGGGCGGCGGGCCGCCGGAATAGCGTGAACCGTCCGGCCCCGCGATCCGTTCCGGCCCCCGGCTCAGGCCACCACGAAATCGTACAGCGGGAAGCGGCGGCACAGCTCGTGCACCTCGCCCCGCACCTCCGCCGCCACGTTCTCGTCGCCGGGGCGCGCCAGCACCCGGTCGACCATGGCGACGACGTGCCGGAACTCGTCTTCGGTGAAGCCGCGCGTGGTCATCGCGGGCGCGCCGAGCCGGATGCCGCTCGTGACGAAGGGGCTCTTGTCGTCGTACGGCACCATGTTCTTGTTCACCGTGATCTCGGCCGCCTGAAGCGCCGCCTCCGCCGTCTTGCCCGTGAGGCCTTTGTTGCGGAGATCGATCAGGATCAGGTGGTTGTCCGTGCCGCCGGAGACGACCTCGTAGCCGCGTTCGAGGAAGGCATCGGCCATGGCTTTCGCGTTCTTAACGACCTGTTCGGCGTACGCCTTGAACGAGGGCCGGAGCGCCTCGCCGAAGGCCACCGCCTTCGCCGCGATGACGTGCATCAGCGGGCCGCCCTGCGTGCCGGGGAACACGGCCGAGTCGAAGAGCTCGCTCATCCGCTTGACGCGCCCGCTCTTCGGGGCGACCTTCCCGAAGGGGTTCTCGTAGTCCTTGCCGAGGAGGAGCATCCCGCCGCGCGGCCCCCGGAGCGTCTTGTGGGTGGTCGTCGAGACGATGTGTGCATGCGGCAACGGGTCGTTGAGCAGGCCGGCGGCGATCAGGCCCGCCGGATGCGCCATGTCCATCCAGAGGAACGCCCCCACCTCGTCGGCGATGTCGCGGAAAGCGGCATAGTCGAAGTCGCGCGGGTAGGCGCTCGCGCCGATGGAGATCATCTTCGGGCGGAGGGCGCGCGCCTTGTCCCGCACCTTGTCCATGTCGATGCGGCCCGCCATCGGCCCGTCTTTCTCGACGCCGTAGTACTCGGCGTGATAGAGGAGGCCGGAGAAGTTGACCGGGCTGCCGTGCGTGAGGTGGCCGCCGTGGGCGAGGTCGAGCCCGAGGAAGGTGTCGCCGGGCTGGAGGAGCGTCAGGTAGACGGCGGCGTTGGCCGAAGCGCCCGAGTGCGGCTGCACGTTCACCCACTCCGCGCCGAAGAGGGTCTTCGCCCGGTCGCGCGCGAGGTTCTCGGCCACGTCCACGAACCGGCAGCCGCCGTAATAGCGCTTGCCCGGCAACCCCTCGGCATACTTGTTCGTCAGCGCGGAGCCCATCGCCTGAAGCACCGCCTTCGAGACGAAGTTTTCGGAGGCGATCAGCTCGAGGCCGTTGTTCTGGCGCTCCACCTCCTGCTCAATGGCGCGATACACTTCGGGGTCGTTCCGTTCGAGTTCGGTCATCTCTTTTTCGAAGGTCAATGTGGATAAGAACCGGCGGCCGGGATCGGAGGCAAGGTACAGAGAATCCCTTTTTCTAACCCGCGAATTTTTCTTTTATCGCCGCCGGCCGTTGCGGAGGGAGGCCGGCGCGTCGATCTCGAAGAAACGGCCCGCCGCACCTATGAAGCGCCACCGCTCGTCCGCTTGCCCGTCGCCGCCGAAGTCGATGGTGTAGACGCTGAAGAGGCCGTAGTCGTCGCGGTCGCTGACGCGGTTGACGAGCGCGCCCGCCACCTGCGCGCCGAAGCGCGAGAGCATGCGGGCGAAGGTCCCTTCGCCCGCCTCTCCCCGGATCACCGTCTCCGAGCGCGCCCGGACGAACGCCTGAAAATCATCCATGCCGGGGTTGGTGAAGACGAGCGCGGCAAGAGCGAAACCGGCGAGCAGGGAAAGGAGGATGCGCATGACCGGGGGCGGGCTGTGATCCGTTGTGTGTTTCGCTGTGCGTGTTTCGTAAACAGGCCGCCGGCCCGGCCTTCGCTCAATGCATCAGGGCGTACGCCAGGATGTTCGCGCCCATTTGGAGGGCGGCCCGGCGCTTCTCGGGCGGATCGTGGTGCACCTCGGGCGACTCCCACCCGTCGCTGATGTTCGTCTCGTACGTATAATAGACGAGGAGCCGCCCGCCGTAGATCAGGCCGAAGCCCTGCGGCGGCTTGCCGTCGTGCTCGTGGATCTTCGGCAGGCCGTTCGAAAACTCGAAGTGGGTGTGATAGATCTCGTGCCCGAACGGCAACTCGACGAACTCGAGTTCGGGGAAGACTTTCTTCATCTCCCGCCGGATGTACTTGTCGATCCCGTAGTCGTCGTCTACGTAGAGGAAGCCGCCGCCGATGAGGTATCGCCGGAGCCGGGCGGCCTCGTCCCGGCTGAGCCTGACGTTGCCGTGGCCGGAGAGGAAGAGGAAGGGGAACGTGAAGAGCTTGTCGCTCGTGAGTTCGACCACCTTTGCCTCGGGCGCGACGTCGATGAGGGTGTTCTCGCGCACGAACCGGATGAAGTTCGGCAACGGCGTCTGCGCCTGATACCAGTCCCCGCCGCCGCCGTATTTGACCGCCGCGAGCGTGACGGCGTGCGCATCCTGCCCGGCCGCCTCCCCGAACGTCCCGAGCAGCGCCGCCGCCACCATCGCCCACAGCCCGCCTCGAATGCCTCTTCTCATGCCTGCCGGTCCTCTTTTCATGTTTGCCGGATCGCGGCTCCGCGCCCGCGCGCCGGCGCTTGAACGTGTGAAGCTACGCCTAAATCGTTCGAACGCGCCCTTTTACGACCGCCCGGGGAATATGTTTTTAATACTGCGGTAACATGACGGCCCGGCGCGGCGTGTAATTTTCCCCCGAACCCTACCCCGTCTTTCGCCATGATGCCCCACCCGATCACCATGGAAGCCGAAGCGCAAAACACCAACACGCCCGTGATCCTCCTCGTCGATGACGAAGAGGACATCCTCGACCTTCTGCAATACAACCTGCGGCGCGCCGGCTTCGAGACGCGGCGCGCGCGCGACGGCGTGGAAGCGCTCGAGTCCGCCGAAACGAAACCGCCCGACCTCGTCGTCCTCGACGTCATGATGCCCCGGATGGACGGCATCGAGGCCTGCCGGCGGCTGCGCCAGAGCGCGCGCCTCCGCCACGTCCCCATCATGATGCTGACGGCCCGAAGCGAAGAGGAAACGCACGTCCGGGGGCTCGACGTCGGGGCGGACATCTACCTGACGAAGCCCATCTCCATCCCCGTATTGCTCAGCCAGGCGAAGGCGCTCCTCCGCGGCGCCCACCGGTATGAGACGCCGCCGGACCTGCTCCGCATCCACGACCTCGAAATCGACCGCGACCGCTATCTCGTCTATCGCACGCGCGACGGCGAGCGCGAGGCCCTCCGTTTTCCGCGAAAAGAGTTCGAACTGCTCCGCTTTCTGGCGGCCCGGCCCGGCAAGGTGTTCAGCCGGCAGGTCCTCCTCGATCAGGTATGGGGGCGCGACGTGTACGTGGTGGATCGCACCGTGGACGTGCACGTGCGAAAGATTCGGGAAAAGCTCGGCGACGGCTATATCGAAACGGTCAAGGGTGTGGGCTATCGGTTCAAAGGATAGCGCGGCCGGGCGAATCTATGAAAAACGTTTCTCCCTTGCGATGAGCGACAGGCAACCTTTTCCCCGGGACGCCTTCGACGTCTCCGACGCTTCGGAAGCGGGCGCCGCTCCGGGGGCGCGGCGTGTGAGGCCGGGGCTGGCCGCGAAGATGGGACTGGCGGTGGGCGGAGCGGCGGCGGCGCTCGGTCTCGCGCTCGGTCTCGCCTTCGACCTCGGACGTCCGGGGCTCGCGCTCGTCTTCGGCCTCGCGCTCGTCTCCGGCCTCGCGCTGGGAGCCGTCGCCTACGGCGTCGCTCGCCGGATGCTCGCCGCGCGGCTCGCGCTGGCCGCCGCCACGCTGGAGCAGATCCGCCGCCACCGCTTCGACGATCTCGCGGCGACGCGCCGCCCCGCCGGCGACGAACTCGACCGGCTGCTGGGGGAGGTCTACCGCACCGGGCAGGCGCTCGAAAAGGACCTGTGCGCCTTCAAAAAGGTCGAGAACTACCGCCGCGAGTTCCTCGGCAACGTCTCGCACGAACTCAAAACGCCGATCTTCTCCATTCGCGGCTTCGCCGAGACCCTGCTCGATGGCGCGCTCGACGATGCGGACGTCAACCGGTCCTTCGTCGAGAAAATCCTCCGCAACGCCGGTCGGCTGAGCAACCTCGCCGCCGACCTGGCCGAGATCTCGCGCATCGAGACGGGCGAACTGAAGATGGAGCATGCGCCGTTCGACCTCCGGCGCGTGGTGCGCGACGTGGTGGAGCTGCTCGAGCCCATTGCCGAGGAGCAGGGCATCTCGCTCCGCTATCGGGCGCCGGAGACGCTCCCGCCGGTGATGGGCGACGGCAGCCGCATCCGGCAGGTGCTCATCAACCTGGCCGAGAACGGCATCAAATACAATGACTGCGGCGGAAGTGTGGAGATCGTGGCGCGGCCCCTCGCCTCGGGGGAAGTGAAGGTCTCCGTCGTCGACAACGGCATCGGCCTGGCTCCGGAGCACCTCCCGCGTCTGACCGAGCGTTTTTACCGGGTGGACAAGAGCCGTTCGCGCGCGCAGGGCGGCACGGGCCTCGGGCTCGCCATCGTCAAGCATATCCTCGGCGCGCACGACCGCGCGCTCATGGTCGAAAGCAGTCCCGGGCGCGGCTCCACGTTCGGTTTTACGCTGCCCACGGCCGAAGCCGACGCCTCGTAGCCCCCGCGCGGAGGAACGCCGGACCGGATGCGGCGTTTGCCGGTACGTGCCCGTTGGAACAAGTATTCCGGCGCGCCTCTCGGAAACGCCCCTTTCCTTGCGATCCCTCCACGCATCGTATGAAGCTCGCGGACCTCATTCAACAAGAACGGTTCCCCTCCCCGGGACAGGAAGCCATGTTCAACATTCTGGTCACGAGTTCGTGGTTGACGAGTGAACTCACCGCCGCCATGGCGCCCTTCGGCATCACGCCGGCGCAATACAACGTCCTTCGTATTCTGCGCGGGAGCCATCCCGAGGCGATGACGTGCAGCAACATCGGGGCTCGTT
>Ga0256841_1002670_pt1 | contig 13968 bp, 4 predicted proteins | sample 356308metaG_FD_185971 | JGI IMG/M metagenome (GOLD analysis project Ga0256841, IMG submission 185971) | Hydrothermal vent microbial communities from Mid Atlantic Ridge, Atlantic Ocean - 356-308 | ecosystem: Environmental > Aquatic > Marine > Hydrothermal vents | place: Atlantic Ocean: Mid...
CTCCAGGTATTAAGACGTCATCCGTGTGATAGGTCGCTTGACGACTGTTTGCATCATAACTCCAGCCTGGATTATCTCCCGCATTAAACTTAAAGCCTTTGGGCACATAATCCGTCAAGGTATATCCCTTCGTATCTATGTTCCCCTGATTGAATACAGTGATAGTGAAATTCACATCATCTCCATAATCCGCCAATATTTCTGTATCATCCTGCATATATACTGCCAGGTCAAATACATCCGGACCCGCTGGATCGTGGTCATCTTCTTCTCCACCTTCATCTGTACTATTCGTATCATCATCTCCAGGACCTCCCGGTACTACTCCTCGTTCATCTGGACCATCGCTACCAGGGTTACTATCTACTTCATCTGTATCCCGTACATTCCCATCTTCGTCTTTCTCACTCGTAATCTCACTGTAGTTGATCCAGTTCTTTACCCCTCCTGTCGTCATCTGCAAATCAGCATATAACGATAGCTCCACTGTATCACAGGGGTCTATTCTACTTACTACATACGTCGGATTGCTCGGATCTGCTCCATTCCAGCCCGCACTCAGACCACTATTAAACGTATAACCTACCGGTATATAATCCGTTATCTCTACTTCTGTCATCACTTCATTTCCCTGATTTATAAGTGTTACCTTAAACTCGTGGGTCTGTCCGTAATGATAGGGCTCCTGCGTAACCAACTCTTTCTTCAACGCTAAGTCAAATACCCGTATAATCTCCGGATCCTGATCATCTTCATCCGTCGCCGGATTCGTATCCAGTGGGGCGCCGCCGCCGTTCTTACCATCTCCATGTACCACATCATCACTTGCCGTCTCTACAGCTCCACCCGGATCATTGTCTCGATCCATATCCGGACTACTATCTATATCTACAAGGGTTGCACCGCTGTTGGTAACAGGATTATCATCACTTATTTCCACTACGTTTGTCCACGCCATATCACACATCCCGGTAGTAGGTTGTGCTTCCAATACTATTTGTAAATTTGTACTGTCCCCTGGGGCCAATAAACCATTTTTAACATATGTAGCCATTCTAGTTAAAGGATCATATGCCCAACCTGGATTATCAGCGGCATTAAACTTAAATCCTTTAGGCACATAATCAGTTAGTGTGTATCCATCGGTCGGTGTATTTCCTTGATTATACACTGTAATTGGAAATGTCACATTATCTCCATAATCTGCTAGAATATCTGTATCGTCTAGCATTTTGACTGCTAGATCAAAGATTTCCGGTTCAGCAGGATCGTGATCATCTTCGTCAGACAAGTTGTCTTGCCTATAATGTCCATCGATTTCATCATCGAAAGCATCCCTTGGTTTAACAGCTCTTTCATGTGGCGCATCTGTTCCTTCGTAACTATCCGCATCCCAATCGGATCTATCATTTCCATCATTATCCTTAGCAGAAGTTATTGAAGCATAGTTTATCCATTTATCCTCACCACCATTTGTCATATTTAATGTGAGGTATATATGAATAAGTTGTGTATCTCCTGGAGCTAAGGCGCCTGGAATTGTATAAGTAGGATTATTGGGATCTGTCAAATTCCAACCTGTACTCAATCCTCCATTAACTGTAAATCCTGATGGAATGTGATCTGTTACTACGATATCAGTTGCAGGTTCATTTCCTTGATTATAAACTTTCACAATAAAATCAAGATCTTGACCATATACATAAGGCTGAATAGTGGCTAATTCTTTAGTTAAGGCCAGATCAAAAATCTCAATTCGCTCTGGATCTTGATCATCCTCATCTGTTGTTGGATCACCATCACCTGGTGCACCACCACCAAATTTACCATTACCATCTACGGCATTATCACTTCCAGACTCTGGTTCTCCGCCAGGATCATTGCTTTGTATATTATCCGGATTACTATCTACATCATCGTTAGATCTATCAACACCCAATGCATCCTCGGCATAGTATATTTCAGCATAGTTATCCCATTCATTTCCGTCATTTGGTAAATTTTGCGGATTAACCGTAAGATATATATCCAACCTTACACTATCCCCAGGATTCAACATTGCCGTTATCTGCGTAAAGGCCTTTCTAGAAACCGGAGTATAGGTCCATAATGGTATATTTGTTGAACTAAAAGTATAACCTTCAGGAACATAATCAACAATTTTAATATTGTCGGCAATTATATTTCCTTGGTTAATAACAGTAATAGTAAACTTAACTTCATCTCCATATCTAAAGGGTCCAACTTCATTGGTTGTCTTCTTAAGAGCCAAGTCAAATACATTTGGACCTGCTGGATCATGATCATCTTCATCCTCATTCTCATTTGGACCATTACCATCTAGATTGTCATCATCCGGGTCGCCAGGTTTAACCGCATTTTCACTAGCACTATTCGATCCTGGAGTACTATCTGCTTCATCATCATTTCGCACATTATTCAAGGTGTCTACTAAATTAGTAATTTCGGAGTAATTCGTCCATGCATCAGGGCCCAAACTCATTACATATCTGAGCTTTAGAACAACCTCTTTTGAGGCACCTGGTGCAATTGGTCCGGGCACTACAGAAGTAATAGTAGGTGCAACTCCATTCCATGGATCCACTTGATCAGCTGAATTATAAGTATATCCTGATGGAATATAATCACTAATTTCAACTTCATTCATTGTGGTATTCCCCTGATTTACAATTGTTATTTTGAATTCATGAAGGTCGCCATAATGATAAGGTCCTGCCGTCAACAATTCTTTCTTAAGAGCAAAATCTACAATCTCTATATGTGCAGGGTCTTGATCATCCTCGTCTCCATTAGGATCACTGCTTCCCGGAACGCCAGTACCATCTCCATTAATAGCATTATCACTCGGAGTATCATGCTTCCCTCCTGCATCATTATTTGGATCGCCATCTGGTGTACTATCAATATCATTCCCTGGATTTCCATCGCCATCATCTGCTGATGAAATCTCGGCAATGTTAGTCCATGCATCTTCACCGGAAGAAGGAATCACTTTCATGAATACAGTTGTAGAAATTGAATCTCCTGGTGCTAACGGCCCATCAATAGTAACAGTTGCCACATGATTAACCGGATTATAATCCCAATTTGTCCCGGATACATCAAATTCAAATCCACTTGGGACATGATCCATAATTTCAATGTTCGTCGCAGGTGTATTTCCTTGATTGTATATTGTTATCGTATAAGGAATAACATCGTTATAACTAAATGGACCATTCAAAGTAGGTTTTTTAACCAGTGCTAAGTCAAATATATTTGGAGCGGCCGGATCATGATCATCTTCATCCTCGTTAAAAGAAGGCCCTCTTCCTTGTACATTATTATCATCTGGATCATCTGGTTTTACAGATCTTTCTTGCCCAGTATCACTTGACGGTGAACTATCCGCATCCCGTGTACTTACATCAACACCTAGCGTATCCTTCATCGATGCAATCTCAGCATAATTATCCCAATCTTCTATACCACCTGTAGCCATCACCAACTCTAGAGTAATTGTTATTGTCGCACTATCACCTGGTTCCAACCGAGTATTGGAAGTATAAACTGCAGTTGGCAATCCGCTAGCATCCCAATTTGCTGAATTATCTGCAGCATGGTACACATATCCGGCAGGAATATAATCATTTACTTTCCACTCATCCATCGCCACATTACCTTGGTTATATACCGTAATATCAAAATCAATCTTATCACCATATTGCACCGTTCCAGCTGTAGTCATTACCTTTTTCAAAGCCAAATCTACCACTTGAATGCGAGCTGGATCATGATTATCTTCATCTGTGTCAGGATTGTTATCATTTGGAGATCCTGTTCCATCACCTAAAATAACATTGTCACTAGGACTATCAGGATTTCCACCCGGATCATTTCCTAAAATGGAATCAAATGTTCCATCTATATCATCAGCTGGAGCACCATTTCCATCTTTTGCCCCACTTATTTCAGCATGATTGTCCCAGTTACTTCCTTGTTGTACAATCAGCTTTATTTGTACAGTCACTGATGCACCTGGCGCCAATGGTCCATCTATAGTAGTAAAGGCCATACCAGATACATTATTATACGTCCAAACCGGCACATTTGCCCCCGAAAATGCATATCCATTTGGGATGTAGTCAGTAATTTCAATATCCTTAGCCGTTACATTTCCTTGATTGGTTATCTCTATATCAAATGTCACTTCATCTCCATAACTGAAAGGTCCTACTTGACTGGTTTTCTTTGTAAGAGCTAAATCAAAAATATCAACTCCTGCCGGGTCATGATCGTCTTCATCTTCATTGAATGAAGGTCCTCTCCCTGTTAAGTTGTCATCATCAGGATCTCCTGGTCTGATACCTCTCTCTATTGCAGTATCACTATCAGGAGTACTATCTGCTTCCTTTGCACTAATATCGTTATTTAATGTGTCCTTTAGGGATTTTATTTCACTGTAATTATCCCAGGCAAGCTCTCCCGAACTCATCTTTAATGTTAGTACGATAGTCAATTCTGCAGTAGCACCTTGTGCTAATGGACCTGCAATAGTTGCTGTCACAGTAGGAGCTGATCCAGCAAAATCACTATTGTCTGCTTGTATGAAATCGTAGCCAGACGGGATATAATCATTTACGACTATGTCTTGTGCAGTTACGTTCCCTTGGTTAACAACACTTATTTTAAATGAAATCTTATCCCCATAGGCATATGGCCCAGGTGTTACAACTTCCTTTTTTAAAGCAAGGTCAACTATGTCAATTCGTTCGGGGTCTTGATCGTCCTCATCCTTTAAAGGATCATCTTCTCCTGGAGCACCTGTTCCATCTCCTGAATTAGTGTTGTCTGTTGCCCCTCTTACTACACCACCGGCATCATTGCCGTTTATTTTATCAGGTGTACTATCTATATCACTAGCCAATTGGTTATCCATGTCTCGGAACTTAGTTATCTCTGCAGAATTGTCCCAGTCCGTTCCTTGCTGAACCTTCAAGTGAATTTGTATAGTAATACATGTTGCAGGAGCAAGTGGTCCAGCTATTGTCGATGATGCGATATTCGACACAGCATCATAAGTCCAAATTGCAGCATTTGATGCATCATATTCATAACCATTTGGAATATAGTCAGCTACCTCAATCTCTTTAGCTGATTGATTTCCTTGATTGCAAACCTCAATATCAAAGCTAACGAGATCACCATAATGATAGGGCCCGGGCGTTGATACTCTCTTAGTTAGAGCCAGATCATATATTTTCGGCGCGGCTGGATCGTGATCATCCTCATCTGTTCCATCAGGTATGAAATGGCCATCTATATTGTTATCATCTGCATCTCCTGGTTTAACCGCCTGCTCATGGGCTGCATTACTTGCTGGATTACTATCCGCATCAGAGTTTGAAATGTCATTATTATTCTCATCTTTCATTGCACTTATCTCAGCATAATTATCCCAAGATTCTGTTACTGTCCCCATACCCAATTCTAGAGTAATGGTAACCTTTGCACTATCACCGGAAGCCAACGGCCCTGCGATTATAGCTTTTGGACCCGGCATAGCAAAACTGCTATTGTCTGCTGCGTTAAAGCTAAACCCATCCGGAATATAATCCGTTACTTCTATATCTTTGACTGTTTCGGCTCCTTGATTGTATATTGTGATTTCGAAGTCTAGTTTATCCCCATAATGATAAGGACCGGGAGTTATTAGCTTCTTCCTCAATGCCAAGTCATATACTTCAATCTTTGCAGGATCTTGATCATCCTCATCTGTTGCAGGATCATCACTACCCACATTGCCAGTACCATCACCAGTTGTTACATTATCAGTTGCACCGTTAACTATCCCCCCTCCATCATTATTTGGATCATTATCCCAGTCAGAGTCTATGTCATGTGCAGGATTTCCATCTGGATCCTTCGCCGCACTAATTTCTGCAATATTAACATATGCTTCACTTCCCGATGCAGGTATTACCTTAAGCTCAATAGTTAAAACATGTGTTTGCATTGGACACAATGGACCTGCATAGATCAATACCGCTTTACGGGTCATCGGATCATAACTCCAAGGACTTCCTGCTGGTAATTCAAATCCATCCGGCAAATAATCTGTGACCTCTATATCTTTTGCACATGTATTTCCTTGGTTTTCTAATGTAATATTAAAAGTAACTACATCTCCATATTTGAATGGTGGAGTAGAGCCTGCATCAAGCTCTTTTTTAAGAGCAAGATCAATGAAAGGAATACCAGCAGGATCATGATCATCTTCACTTCCCACATCATTTCTTCCGGTACTATTTATATCATTATCTCCCGGATCACCAGGATTGACATTATTTTCTTCAATAGAATTTGAACCGGGTTCACTATCTTCATCTTGCGTACTACGGTCAACCCCATAATCATCCCACATTCCAGTAATTTCTGCGTAATTATGATAATCAGTTGTATCTGCATGATGCCCATTTACTTTCAACGTTATCTGTATTGTGGTTGAAGCTCCCGGTGCCAAACTTCCCGTCCAATCCGTACAAGCAGTATTGCCAGTTAAAGTCCACCCTGCATTCAATGCCTGTACAAATGTATATCCGGACGGAATATAATCACATACTGATACTTTATTGATGGTGCCTTCCCCTTGATTATACAGATTCAGTGTAAATGGAACTAAATCCCCATCTGCTACAGGTGCTGTTTGTGCATTAACCTTAGTCAAAGCCATATCGAATGTAGGTAGCTCCATAGGACTTGTATCCTCTGCATTCGCTTCCAATATACTATTTGGATCCGTGACTTTAATTGTAGCTGTATTATCATGCTGTATGGTACCTACGACAGATCGGTTCACTCTCACAGTATAGGTCAACTTAAAACTCTTACCCGGATAAACAATACCGGCAGAAGTCGTAAGATCATTTGGTCCATCATGTGGATCGCTATGATCTATCATATCGACAACATTATCTCCATCCCATGCCGGATTTAATACAGGAAATCCCTGGTCTCCTCGAAGAGGAGCAGGTACTACGCTTAAGTCCAAAGTTGGGGGAGTTACTATCGTATACGCTGCCCCTAGACCAGCCCCAAAGGTCGCCGTCAAATCATCATTTAATATGTGATTGGCATTTAGAACTTCACTTCCAGTATTTGATACAATTATCTCATAAGTTACATCGTAATGATCCGGATTGAGATCAGGTGATGGGACTACAGATAAAGTATTCTTGTCAATAGCCACATCAATGCTATAGCACATATAAATGTATTCCCCACTACAATCCTCAGCTGGACCGGCACTACACGTAGCGAAGGGAGTACTATTTGCATCTCCAAACTCCGGGTCAGGATCTGGCCATTCTTTATTTTGAGATGTTGAAAGTTCTGTTGGAGTAATACAGTGTTCTGTATCACATGGTTTAGGATTTTGACATCCATTCTTAGCAGCCCAATTCTTTGCAGAAGTTTGTTGTCCATAATATCTACACATGGCAGATTCAGTTGTAGGCCTCCATTCAAAATATATCTTAATCGAGTCACATTCCGGAACAGAAGGAGTATTCGAAGACATATCCTCTTTTTGACCCGGTGGCAAGAAGCTGGTTGCCTTAATGTTAAATATATTTGTTCCAAAATTGGGATAACCCCAGTTAGGATCGTATTCTATTCTTCCTGGAGTCTCATATACTACATCTTGCTTCAAAAACTCACCTCCTTGAGATACCAAATCGTTAGCCATATTATTGACAATCTCAATATCTATTATAGTGTCAGGCGTTACATCAAAATCTGCCGTCCAACCACAAGGGGGTTGTATCTTGTCCTCTCCTGCTACATAATCAGATTCTCCATGATGACAGGTAACCCACGAATAATCAAAGTCCCAATATCCTTCCGGATGAAGGTTTGGACCTGCACTTCTATTTACAGCCAAACCTAATAGTTGCTCGTAATTATCCGTTACTACATCATCGCAATCTACCATATCTACACAATTGGCTGGACATCCACTTCTACATCCCCTACCCTCTACACAACTTTTATGATCACCATCACAATTAAAATCTGTAGGTGGTCCGCCTATTTTCCATGCTGCTGTGGTATAATGATCAAAGTCATTGCCATCTGAATCATAATCCTTCGAATAGGTAATCCAATTATAATACCTACATTGATAGGCAGGAAGAATAGCATCTTCCACAAGATGACCTGTCGATTTGCAGTTATTATTATTATACGGTGGGTTATTCCAATCACTAGAGGACCATGCCTTACAACTTGCGCAATTGTCATCTTGTCCCGGACCATCCTCATCACTTTTTCCCAATGAACCCGGCTGCCCCTCTGATTTATCATCGGGCGGTACACTGACCCATAATCCAAATACTGTATCACTTGAAGCGCAAATAGTAATGTTCCACTTGATAACAGCATTTCCATTTGCATCATTTCCTGCCCAATTCCCCGTTACGTTAAAGTAATCTACTTGCCCCTGTGCAAATGTGAAGAAAAATAATAATAGTAAGGTAGTAAACCATCCCTTTCCCTTTGATGCAAAAATTCTCTTCATATCTAGATGAAAATGCAAATTCGTAAGTTTCCTCATTTTGAGTAATTTTAATGAATAATATTTAATTTTTGAAAAATGCTAACAATACATTATAGCTCACAATAAACTGAATATAAGCCTATTAATAACTTACAGTATACATGATACTATAATCCTATCTCTTTACTGCTCTTGGGAAAAGCATATTTACGAGCGCAAACATATGATTACTTTCTTTAATATGAATGGATTAATACCCCACCTTTTTTATGATTAAAGTAAAAAATGCTACTTTTTCGAATTTTCCTTATTAAGGATTACATGTTTTGGTGATATATCACCAGATTGGTGATAAAACCATACGCAAAAAAAGAAAAGTCTACTTCTATAACCTTTTGGATAGATAGGTTGACCCTTATTTTTTTACTTGGATAAGCTTTTAAACAATTGTATCGCCTTGTTTATCTCAGAAGATGATGTTAATCCCTTACAATGGTATAAGATATTTACCCTCTAACCTTACTACAAAGTATATCGCCAATACACCACAAGAATTATATGGCTATATGATCATCCTGGCGGATAAATCATTAAAGCAATTGCACAGAACGCTATCTCTATAAAGGGGGACTCAGATAGCAATAATATTTTTGGAGCGGTATGCTTAGCATATATAGGATGTTTATTCTCGGCCAAAGGGGTTTGCTATGAATTCAAATACATGGTATGGGTAATAGATGGTTAGAAGAACTATATCGCTGGAAGAATCTTTCCACTCGCTTCACCAAATCCCACTCTCACTCCGTTTTTTTCACTGAAGCCTCTGAGTTGCACGGTATCGCCATCTTGCAAAAACTTGCGTTTCGTTCCATCCGGCATTTCAATCGGCTTTGTCCCTCGCCACGTGATCTCAAGGAGAGATCCATAACTTCCGGGATGAGGACCACTGATGGTACCGGATGCACAGACATCCCCTACCTGCATATTGCAGCCATTGACCGTATGGTGGGCAAGCTGCTGGGACATATTCCAATACATGTATTTAAAATTAGAGTGAGTGATCGTTTTTTTTGCGCCCTCAGGGGTAATAATATCGGCAAATAGCTCGATATCATAATTGTATTTCCCTTCTAGCTTCAAATACTCCAATACTGCGGGTTCCTGTACCGGGCCGGGAACTCGAAACGGTTCTAATGCCTCCATTGTAACAATCCAAGGGGACATCGTTGAACCAAAGTTTTTACCTAAAAAGGGACCCAGTGGAACATACTCCCATTTCTGTATATCTCTTGCAGACCAATCATTGAATAATGCCATACCAAATATATGATCTTCTGCTTCCCCAACGGGGATGGGATGACCTAAGGCATTGGGTTTTCCTACGATGAAGGCCATCTCCAGTTCGATATCCAATAATCGTGTAGGCTTGAATATGGGTTGGGTAGCTCCTTGCGGTAACATTTGCCCTTTGGGACGATGGATAGGGGTCCCCGACACCACAATAGAAGAAGCCCTACCATGATAGCCCACCGGAATATGCAGCCAATTTGGCAATAAAGCATTTTCAGGATCCCGGAACATTATACCCAAGTTTGTCGCATGCTCCTTGCTGGAATAAAAATCTGTATAATCTCCCACCTCGACAGGAAGTAACATCTCTACACTTCTATAATCATGCATGGCATTGTGCAACTGGCCTATGGTCTCTGTCGAACTTTGGCTGCTTAATAGAGACTGTAGTTGATTCCTGACTTTTACTGTTACTCCCTTGCCCAAACTAATAAATGTATTCAATGAAGTCGCTTTCAAATCCTCTTCTCGCAATCCGGCTACCTGCAAGAGTCCCATATCATAACAAGCTGCTAAATCCAAGACTTGCTCTCCGATGCGCGTACAAACACTTACTCCGGCACCGGGAATTCGCCCTATCCCAAATGGAATATTATGTATGCTAAAATCCGAGTTGGAAGAAATTTTAATTTTTGGGTGAAGTTGTACCATTTCTTTCGATATTGGAGGTTTGACAAATTGATGGCGCAAGATACAACTTCCTTCGGAGCCAGAGGATCATATTCTCTTACTAAATCTTGTCTCTTAGAAAACTCAACAAAATCCGAAATGATTCTTTCGACGATATTTTCATTTTCCTTAAGACTCAATAAACATAGTAGCGCTAATCTCCGCTATAATTCCTTTAGCCAGATCTTTACCATTTCATACAGATCAATAGCAGACTTCCCCGCTACCTCCAATACCTTATCATGCATGCTTTCCTCTGTTACTTCTTCCGGAAAACACATATTGGTCACGATGGAGACCCCCAATACATCCAACTCCAACTGCTTAGCCACAATAACCTCAGGTACGGTAGACATCCCGACGAGATCTGCACCGATCCTTTTCATAAATCTGAGTTCAGCCGGGGTCTCAATACTCGGGCCGGATAGTCCGAGATAAATCCCTTCTTCCAAATCTATATTCAGGTTCATCGCAATCTCTTTAAGTCGTGCTCTCAGCGCAGGAGTATACGCATCCAACATCTCCGGAAAACGCACTCCATATCTCTCATCATTCAATCCTCGCAAAGGATGTTCAGGAAACATATTGATATGGTCGGAAATAGCTACTAATAAGCCATCATAATAGTCCTCATTCAATCCTCCGGCGGCATTAGTCACCAGCAGACGCTCTATCCCCAATGCATGCATGACCCTTAGCGGAAATGTCACAGCGTGCATATCATGCCCTTCATAGTAATGATACCTCCCTGCCTGAACTACAACCGGGTGACCCGAAATATCCCCAAATCGCAAGGCACCCTCATGTCCTTTTACACTCGTAGTTGAAAAATGAGGAATCTCTTCATAGGGGATAGACAGCTCCCATTCGACCTCGTTCATCGCACTCCCTAATCCTGACCCTAGGATAATCCCGGTTCGAGGTCGGATGGGGAGCAAAGGCTTGAGAAACCCTACGGTCTCCATAATCCTATCGTAATATGTATGCATAACCTGGTTTTTTAACTGCAAAGATAAACGAAGCCTTGTGTTTTTGATATTTGACTTCCCCTTGTTAACCAATTTATTTTTTTTCACTTATAAAGGCCGCTCTATTTTATAATGCTAACAAGCTATGACTAATACTTCTTACTTCTCACAAAATCCGTTGAAAATATATATGGTACTCATTGTCATATAGCCGTTCAATATTACTCTAAATATAAAGATAATATTATCAATGATATTGTTGTTTTATACCTTTTGTATCTTTGTAGTATGAAATGGCAAATATCCGGATTTACACTTTCTATTTTCCTCCTCTGCTTGTTCTCGGGTTGTCAAAACGACAATCATCGACAAAAGGAAAATAGACTTCCTTCCTTTGCCGTACTGTCGGAAGATACGCTAACGCTCCCTGAAAGGGCGGTATCCATGGCCTTTGTGTCTATTAAAGAAGCACCAGATACAAGCCTACATATCCATCTCGAGGCTGCTCCTACCTGGATAAATCTAGAAAAACTTACAAATCAAATGTATCGAATCCTAGTCCGAGCACCGAGACTAAGCAAAGGCATATACCCCGTGACCCTTCAAATCGATTACAAGAAGCATCATTATGCGATGCCATTAACCGTACATATAGAGAGATTCTTGGGACATGCTTATAGCCTAGATGGTCCTAAATACTGGAAGGAAGCGCTGAAAAGAGCCGAACTTGGAGATATGATATTATTGATGGATGGAGATTTTGGAGATTTGGAGATATCTGGTAAAAAAGCGATGTCCATATCTATAAGTCGAGCAGCCGGATATGATCCTAAGGTGAGAAGCTTGCAGATTAAAGGCAGCACCGGAATAGACATTTTTGGTATAGATTTTATAGCGGAAATACCGGATTCATCTTCTTTTTATAGCCGGATCAGCATAGATGAGCACTCAAAAAATATTGGCATTCACCATTGCCGGTTTATAGTACGTCAGGATTCCTCGATTTATTCGAAGGGAAATCAAGTAGAGATATACCACAATTTCATACAAGGAAGAAAAAAATCACTCCGACTGAAGGGACAAAAAAATATCGCACATGACAATCTGTTTCAAGATTCAAAGTAAAATAAAAGCCTTCCTTTAACTTATTTTAGCACTTTCAGGACATATTCATTGACAGGAAGGCAGTTCAAATGGAGAACGGGTCTAACCCAATTAGGAATCGCAATGCCATTTCATACCCTTTCAACCCTTGCCCCATGATATGCCCAGCACAAAACGGTCGTAAATAGGCAATCTGTCTGTAGTCCTCACGCTGCTGTACATCAGATATATGGACTTCATAAACAGGTGCATCAATTGCCTTTACGGCATCTGCAATGGCGATGGAAGTATGGGTGTAGGCCGCCGGGTTAAAAATAATTCCTTCGCAATCAAAACCTACTTTGTGCAAATGGTCGATCAATGCCCCTTCGGAGTTGGTTTGAAAATATCCAATGGATATCTCAGGGTATCGTTCACGTAGTTCCGTCAGGTATTCTTCAAAAGGAACATTGCCGTATAATTCAGGCTCCCTTCTCCCAAGCAAATTTAAGTTGGGACCATTCAATATCCAAATCCGGCGTTGCATAGTAGTAATTAAATGAATTAATTTCCTTGCTCTGAGAGAAATTTGATGCGAATGAGTTGTATCTCTTCTCTTGTAACATCCTCATCCTCCAACTCTCTACATGCCTCATCCACACTATCCGAATCTGCCTCTAAAAAATACTCATAAATATCATCTTGAACGTATTCGTCCACATTGTCATTGATGTAGTAGTCTATATTAATTTTAGTCCCTGAATTGACAATAACATTAATCTCATCCAATAGCTCCTCCATCGTCAATTTATTGACCTCCGCTATATAATCTAAAGGTATTTTCTTATCAATACTCTTGATGATTTCCACTTTTATTTTAGACTTATTAGCCACTTGTTTGATTACAAAATCATCTGGGCGAATAATATCATTTTGCTCTACATACTCCTTTATAAACTCAATGAACGGAGCTCCATATCTTAGGGCCTTTCCCCGGCTCACACCTGAAATATTCATTAAATCTTCCACAGAGATCGGATAGTACGTCGCCATTTCTTCAATGGATGGATCAAAAAACACTACCCAAGGCTTTACGTTATGTTGCTTCGCAACAGAAAGTCTAATCTCCTTGAGAATTTTGACAAGATCTTGATCGATTGCCACTTGTTTGTGTGCATTATTGAATACCTCATCTGCAGTAATCTGATCGTAGTTATGGTTAATGGTAATCTCGATCTTATAAGGTTTCTCCAGAAACTTTTTTCCCTCATCGGTAAACTTTAACAAACCGTATTCTTCTATATCTTTATACAGTAAATCCTTCAGAATAGCTTGTCTATA
>Ga0256841_1002671_pt1 | contig 13967 bp, 10 predicted proteins | sample 356308metaG_FD_185971 | JGI IMG/M metagenome (GOLD analysis project Ga0256841, IMG submission 185971) | Hydrothermal vent microbial communities from Mid Atlantic Ridge, Atlantic Ocean - 356-308 | ecosystem: Environmental > Aquatic > Marine > Hydrothermal vents | place: Atlantic Ocean: Mid...
TGGTTTTCTTCATTAGAAAAATAAGTCGAATTATTCATCTAATATACTGAAAATCAATGCTTTATTCTAATTTTTTAACATTTAATTTGTTGAAAATCAGTGAATTATATTTTTGTCATGTACTAAAATAAACCACATTTTTTATTTTATGAAGAATTAAAAATGAAAAAAATTATGTAGGTTTGATGAAATCTTTTTAATAACCCAACAATGAGAATAATTTTATTTTTATTCAGTATTTTTTTTATTTCAATCACATCATCGGCACAAACCAAATCCCCAAAAGAATTTTTAGGCTATGAATTGGGTAGCCGGTTTACCAGGCACCACAAAGTAGTTGATTACATACAACACATTGTGGCCACCAATAACAATGTAAAACTTATTAAATATGGCGAAACTTACGAAAAACGCCCTCTTTATTTAGTGATATTTACGGCTTCTGATAATTTTAAAAACCTAGATGCCCTTCGTATAAACCACCTTAAAACTGCCGGGGTTGTTGATGGGCAGCCAACCGGCGACATTCCCATTGTTTGGTTGAGTTATAATGTACACGGCAATGAAGCCGTAAGTACCGAAGCCGCCATGAAAACCATGTATGAACTGGTAAACCCTAACAATCAACAAACCAAAAAATGGTTAGAAAATACCATTGTGATAATTGACCCCTGTATCAATCCTGACGGGCGCGACCGCTATGTCAATTGGTACAATCAATACGGCAATTTGCCATACAACACCAATCCCGATTCAAAAGAACACCACGAACCTTGGCCTAACGGCAGGGCCAATCATTATTTATTTGATTTAAACCGCGATTGGGCATGGGCCACACAAATAGAATCACAATCACGGTTGGTACAATACAATCAATGGTTGCCCAATGTACATGTTGATTTTCACGAGCAGGGCGTTAATGAGCCTTATTATTTCGCTCCTGCTGCAGAACCGTACCACGAAGTGATTTCAAATTTCCAAAGAGAATTTCAAGTTACCATCGGAAAAAACCACGCAAAATATTTTGATAAAAACGGATGGCTGTATTTTACCAAAGAAATTTTTGATTTACTTTATCCCAGTTATGGAGATACCTATCCTACCTATAATGGTGCAGTAGGAATGACCTATGAACAAGGGGGTAGCAGTAGAGGCGGACTCGGTATTAAAACCAATGAAGGTAGTATATTGACCTTAAAAGACAGGTTGGCACATCACTTTACAACCAGTTTGTCAACCATAGAAATAGCATCTTTAAATGCCGATAGGCTCAAAAAAGAATTTGCCATCTATTTTAAAAATGCTAAAAATAAACCCTTAGGCAAGTATAAAAGTTATGTTATCAGAGGGAGCAATGGCATTGATAAAATAAACAGCTTAAAAAAGTTGTTAGAACGCCATCAAATCCAATACGGAATTGCAAGCACCACCAGCACTGTAAAAGGATTTAGTTATCAAGACAATGCTACAAGAACAGTTAAATTAACAACCAATGATTTGGTTATCAATACCAACCAACCCAAGTCAAATTTAATAAAAGCATTGTTTGAACCCCAAACAAAAATAAAAGATTCCTTGACCTATGATATTACTGCTTGGGCATTGCCTTATAGCAGGGGCTTAGATGCCTATGCATTGACATCGGTTGTTGCTGAAAAAAAATCTGTTATTGAAATTCCTGACGGAAAAATATCAGGAGAAAAAAAACCCTATGCCTACCTTTCAAAATGGAATAGCACAGACGATGTTGCTTTTTTGGCCTATTTGCTAAAACACCATATAAAAGTCAGGTTTTCTAAAAAGCCGTTTTCCAGCAGTGGCAAAAGTTATCAAGCAGGAACATTGGTAATTACTAGGACAGGAAACGAAAAATTAGGAAATACATTCGATAAAATAGTTTCAGAAGCAGTGCAGAAATTTAATCGGAATATTGATGCCGTAGCTTCAGGGATGGTTTCAAAAGGTAATGATTTTGGTTCAAGTAGCGTAGCCTATTTAAAAGCACCAAAAATAGCTGTACTTTCAGGTTACGGCGTATCGTCTCTAAGTTTTGGCGAAATTTGGCACTTTTTTGAACAACAAATCCACTATCCGGTGACCGTAATTGATACCGAATATTTTAATAGTATCAATTTAGATAAATACGATGTGTTGATTTTACCTAACGGATGGTACGGTGAAAAATTAAATAAAAAGAAATTGGCAGCTATAAAAACATGGGTTCAAAAAGGAGGAAGGCTTATAGCCATCGATAGAGCCTTAAGCGTTTTTGCCAAAAGTAAAGATTTTAGCTTATCTAATTATAAAGATGATGATGAGAAGAAAGAAAAAGAAAAATTTGAAAAAGAGCTAAAAGAAAAATTAGAATTAGAAGCCTATGATAATTTAGAGCGGAAATCACTTTCTAACCTAATCACCGGAAGTATCTTTAAAGCCACTATGGATAATACCCACCCCTTAGGTTTTGGCTATGGCAAAAGCTATTTTACCTTACGGTTAAACAACAGTCATTATGCCTATTTAGAAGATGGATACAATGTCAGTGTTGTCAAAAATAAAAATAGTTTAGTAAGTGGCTTTGCCGGAGTAAATGCCTTAAAAAATATTGATAATTCACTGGTCTTTGGCGTAGAACAAAAAGGAAGGGGCACCGTTGTGTATTTAGCCGATAACCCCTTATTTAGAAGCTTTTGGGAAAATGGAAAACTATTGTTTTGCAATGCCGTTTTCTTAGTGGGTCAATAAGAGTTTGTAGCGAAAAGTACGAAGCTAGAAGGTTGATGTTATGTAGGAAGCACAAAATTCGTTCATCATTTTTGCAAGCCTGCTTGCCGGTTAGGCTGGAGCTGGAATCTAGAATTAAAAGAAAGAATAGAATTGTATGGATACATCCCCAATCTTAACTGATGATACTATCGTTTTCGGACTCTTAATGATAGCCTTAGGCTTTATTTTTTATACATCCTCCAAAAAAAGAGGCTTTTGGCAAAAATTTTACAATATTGTCCCCGCCTTATTTTTGGCCTATATGCTGCCGGCCCTATTTACTACGCTAAAGTTAATTGCACCAAGTTGGCAAACGGTAACAAATTCAGGCGAGGTAGTAGAACATTCATCGCATTTGTATTTTATGTCGAGTCGCTATTTATTGCCCGCAGCATTGGTATTAATGACATTAAGCATCGATTTAAAAGCCGTTTTTAACTTGGGTTGGAAAGCCTTAGCCATGTTCTTTACCGGAACTTTAGGGATTGTCATTGGCGGCCCCATAGCCATTTTATTAATTTCAATAGTATCTCCGGAAACCGTGGGCGGTGCCGGCTCGGATGCCGTTTGGAGAGGATTGGCAACCTTGGCGGGAAGCTGGATTGGAGGCGGTGCCAACCAAACCGCCATGCTCGAAATTTACCACTATAATCCAAAATTATACGGCGGAATGGTTTTTGTTGATATTGTTGTTGCCAATATATGGATGGCCATTATTTTAATTGGCATAGGCAAAACAAAACGGATAGACAAATGGTTAAAAGCAGATACTTCGGCCATAGAGAGTTTAAAAGAAAAAGTATCTAAATTTGCTAAAGAAGTTGAGCGCAATCCCAGCTTAGCAGATGTAATAATTCTTGCTGCCATCGCTTTCGGCACTGTGAGTATTTCGCATTTCGGAGCAGGATATTTAAGTACGTTTTTTGGTGATTTTGTCAACAGCATCGAAAACCAAACCACCAAAAATATCTTTACATTTCTAAGCTCTCAGTTCTTTTGGATGATAAGTTTGGCAACGATAATTGCCATCTTGCTGTCTTTTACAAAAGCAAAAAATTATGAAGGTGCCGGTGCCAGTAAATTCGGAAGTGTTTTTATCTACATCCTCGTCGCTACTATTGGTATGAAAATGGATTTAACCATGATTTTTGACAATTTAGGATTGATAGTAATCGGAGTGGTTTGGATGTTTATTCACGCCCTGCTCTTGATTATTGTGGCAAAATTAATCAAAGCCCCTTATTTCTTTTTTGCGGTGGGTAGCCAAGCCAATGTCGGTGGTGCCGCATCAGCGCCCATAGTAGCATCGGCATTCCATCCTTCATTAGCTACCGTTGGCGTTTTATTAGCCGTTTTTGGCTATGCCGTAGGAACCATTGCTGCTATTGGCTGTACCATTTTAATGCAATTGGCCTCTCCGTAAATTGTTACAAATTTACTATCTTCGCATGCTTTAGATATTTCCAAAAATGAAAAAAATTACAATTACACTCGCTATCGGTATTTTAATGATTGCTTGTACAGAAAAGAATGAAAATACGATGATAGTAAAAGGCACTGTTAAAAATCTCAAAAAAGGAACTTTATACTTACAAAAAATGAATGATACCATGACGGTAACAGTTGACTCTATTGCTTTAGACGGAGTAGATACCTTTACATTGTCCGATGAAATAGAAAGCCCAGAATTGTATTTTTTATCATTGAATAAGTCCAACGATAAAAAGATTGCTTTTTTTGGTGACAAAGGAACCATTACTATAACTACAAAGTTGGAAAAATTTCGATATGAAGCTACGATTACAGGACTTGCAAATCAACAATTATTAGATGAGTACAAAGAGATGATGGGTAAATTTAGTGATAAACGCTTAGATTATATCAAAGCAGAATTTGATGCCAAACGAGCAAATGATTCTGTTAAAATTGATTCTATCAGAAACTTACAAAAGAGCCTTGTTAAAAGAAGGTATTATTACACTACTAATTTTGCCGTTAATCATGCAGATAATGATATCGCTCCGTATTTGGCTCTGACTGAATTGTTTGATGCCAATATAAAGTTGTTAGATACTATAAACAAGACACTAACCCCCGAAATTAAGGCCTCAAAATATGGCAAAGCCTTAGAAAAATTTATTGCCGATATAAAGCGAAAAGAATAAAAATAGAGGACCGAATATCAAAATGTGATCTCCTGAATAATTACAAAATATATTAGGCCTTTTCTTAAGAAGATTACTCTAAAACTTCACGTTCCTCCAAATGGCTTTCTACATCCATTCTTTTTAGCCAAACATTGCGTAATTGTTTTTTGGCAAACAGATTCAATTGGTCGCCTATATGTTTATTGCCGGGTTGGCTGGCATTGCCATAACCTAAAATGGCCTTTGCTTTGATTTCTTTCCCAAATTCGGTAGCACAGACATACCCATCGCCGTGAAAAGCATAATATTTGCCATCGCTGCCCTTTGAAAACGCTAAGGTTCTAAAAACCCCCAAACTGCCGAAACTGCCGTTGGCCGGAATTTCATGTTCGCCAATTTTAATTCTAAATACCGAGCCATAAGGCACTTCTAAAGAACCGAGACTGGCAATGAGTTGTTGCGAAACGCCTTTTAAAGTTGCCAATACCCTTTGCGGATTTTTAAAACCGTCAGGAGTTGTTAAAGGGTTTTTAGGAGACCATTTTTCTTTAAATAAATCTTGGTGGTTCAACGAAAAGAATAAATTAATAAATAATACAGCCCCCTTGCTATCGGCATTAAATTCGCCATTCCAGTTTTTCAAGGTATTCAAAGCGGCAGTAGTCAAACTGTCAGGATTCATACTCCGAAGGCCTTCAAAATCATCCCTTAGGCGTTCGAATAAAGAAGATTTTGTTGAGTGTTTCAATATGATGATTTCATCAAGCGTCAAATTTTTCTTGCCAATCAATAAGCTTGCCGATTGTTGTGGCCGAAACCCCATATTATTAATAGAAATATCTTTATCGTAGGCCTCATAATCAATCTCCTGTGGTATGGTTGATGTGAAAGGGCCCTCATTGGCATTTTGTATCCAGCCACTCTTGGGATTTAACAATTTTGGCAATTCGCCATAGGTGTGGTATTTCGTCCAAATCATAGCACTGGTATCTCCCGATACCGTTCCCCGCCAATCCTTCCAAACCCCTTTCTTATTGGGAATGTTTCCGCCGAAAGTATAAAAAATATTTCCCTTTTTATCAGCGTAAATAACATTAAACAACGCAACGGCATTTTCTTTTAAAGCCGTTTCAAATTCGTTAAAATTGGTAGCTTGTGACATATCATACCACTGTTGGATAATATGCGGCGGATGGCCCATATACGGAAAACGCAAGGCTAAAGCCTTTCCTTCTTTCTCAGAAATTACCACTCCGTGTTTTGAAATTTTTCTAATAAGTGTGTCAGTTTTTGTACTTCCGTCTTCTTGCTTTGATTTTAGAATTTTAGTATCAGTGGTAAAATCAACAAATTGGCCATCTAATAAGTATTTGCCATCTTTTATTTTTAATTCGTATAAATCAGTATTGTCTAGTGTATTGACCGTATGTGTCCATCCTAAATGAGTATTAAAACCAATACCCACAACCGGAAAGCCAATCAAGGTAACGCCATAAATACTATTGCCGTTAACGTTTAAGTGACTTTCAAAAAACTTATAAGAAGCATACGAGTCTACCCATGGTAAATGCGGATTTGCCAACAGGATGGCATGGCCATTTTTGGTATTTTTAGGCGCTATAGCCCAAGCATTAGAGCCTTTTTTCCATTGGCGGCTTTTGCTAAATTCAGTATCGGCCAAAAATTCATAATACGTACCTCTAAGCATGTGTGCATAGACATCTTCGGGTTGAATGGGCAATACTACTTTATAGGCATCGTCAATCTTCGCCGGATTTTTGTTGACATAATCATTGATACCTTCGGCAAAGGCTTCGATAATAAATTTTTCTTTATCGCTTAAATTATGATATGTTTTTTGTGCTGTAGCAGGCAAGTCCATCAAAAGCAATATGCGATCCCTGTTGTAATTAGTACCCCAATATTCAGCTGATTTACCCCTTGATTCGCCATAGATACGCAAGATAAGGTTGCCGTGATTTTGCATTTGTGCCCATCCGTAAGCCTTGTATAAGTCATATTCATTGGTAGCATAGATATGGGGTACGCCATACGTATCCCATAAAATTTCGGTGGTTTTGGTAGTGGGTTGTTGGCAATAACTTACTAAAAAAGAAAAGGCAAAGAGGTAAAGAATTTTTTTCATGTATGATTATTTTAAGGCGTTGTTCATTTACAATTTTTTATAAGCTATTACTTTAATTTCCACCACCAAATCAGGATGTGGTAATTGGTGTACCGCAACAGTAGTACGGGTGGGGCCGGTTTCTTTATCAAAAAATTCGGCATAGGCGTCGTTATAACCGGCAAAGTCGTTCATATTAACCAAAAAAGAAGTCACGTCAACCACGTCGGCCAAGGTAGCACCTTCAAAGGCTAAATTTTTTTCAATGTTTTTGAGCACTTCACGGGTTTGTTCTTTGATATTTAAGTGTTTGGTACCCATTTCGTCAATATGGCTAACTCCGGCAATGGTATTGTCGGCGCGGCGTGAACTTGTACCTGAAACAAATATAAAATCGCCTACGCGTTTGGTGTGAGGGTAGGCTCCTCGTGGAGATACGTTATTTTTCATATTTTTATATTAAAGGCTCTATAGATTTCCCTCCTTCACTAAAATTTTGGAAGACAGACAAGTAGAGACCTGTGAGGCTCGCTTTTGAGGCCTACTGTGTTAATGATGCATCGTTTTGGCTACTTTATCTTCATCTAATATTTCTTCGGTTTCGGTTTTTATTTTCTGCAAGATACTTTTTAATTCTTCTTTAGGTATATCAGTTGAAGTTGTGATATCATCATCGGCAATCATATTTAAGATGGCTTTATCTTGTGCCCTTCCTCTTGTCATAGCTTCATAATAACCAATGTTTTCATTAAAAGTTACCAACGAATATTTTGAAGAGTATTCGTTAGGAAAATATTTTTCCAAGGCCATTTCCAAACGGCGTTTTTTTCTAAAAACACTACTGTTTACATGGTTGCTCATTTCATAAAAATTGTCAATGGCCAAATCGGCAATGGCATCGGTATCTTTTTTTCTTATTTTTTCAAACTCGCTAAAAACGGTTTGCCAATCTGTCTTTCCGTTAGGCAGTTTTCCTTCATAATGATTTAAAACTGTGTCAAATTCTACCACATCTTCAAACGAAGCATTCATTCCCTGCCCGTAAAAGGGTACAATGGCATGGGCGGCATCTCCCATGAGTAACGTATTTCCTTGATAATGCCAAGGTGAACATTTTACGGTACCCAATGCCGAAGTAGGATTCTCAAAAAAGTCATCTGCCAAATTAGGTATTAGCGCCAAAGCATCCTTAAAGTAAGTTTCAAAAAATTCAATGACCCGTTCTTTAGTGGTAAGGTTGTTAAAATTATAATGGCCTTTGTCAAAACTTAAGAATAAGGTTACGGTAAAACTTCCGTCAAGGTTGGGAAGGGCAATGAGCATAAAATCGCCTCTAGCCCAAATATGTAAAGCATTTTTATAGGTTTTAAAACCGCCATCTTCAGTAGGGAGAATACTCAATTCTTTATAGCCGTGTGTAAGGTAGTTTTGCGAAAAACTAAATAAAAATTTCTTTTCTAAATAGTAACTTTTCCGCAAAGCAGAACCCGCACCATCCGTACCGAAAATAACATTGGCTTGTTTAGAAAGTTCGGTATTAGTATTATAATTATAAAAATAAGAAATGGTATTTTCAAAATCTACACGAGTGCATTTATGATTAAAACGAATGGTTACATTGTCTAATTTTTCGGCTTCATCGAGCAGTAGCGCCGTGAGTCCGCCACGAGAGATAGAATTGATATACTCATGTTGCCGCCCGCTATAAGGTGCCAATAGGGTATTGCCTTCTCTATCGTGTAACATTCTGCCATTCATAGCAATGCAAAGAGGTAGTACCTTCTCTTGAATGCCTGCCAATTTCATGGCTTTGATACCTCTGTTTGAAAAGGCAAGGTTGATAGACCTTCCGGCGCTGATATCTGTTTTCCGTAAATCGGGACGTTTTTCAAATACCTCTACCGTATACCCGCGTTGCCCCAAACGTAAAGCTAAGAGCGAACCGCAGAGTCCGGCACCAATAATTTGTATGTGTGTGTTCTTCATGTTTTTAACTTTTTATACCAATAGCTAATAACAGTATTTGGCTTTATACATTTAATAAACTTTTTAATTTTTCAACCATCAAATACACATCCTGAAAGGTATTGTACAGCGGTACCGGTGCCGCCCTGATGACATCGGGCTCTCTCCAATCGGTAATGATATGGGCTGCCGTTAATTTTTTGTGTAAACTTTTATCAGCATCTTTAACTTGAATAGACAGTTGGCAGCCTCTTTCTTCAGGGTGGGTAGGCGTAATAATTTGAATACTGTCATGCTGTAAGGTGTTGATTAAGAATTCAAAATAACCCGTTAATTTTTTCGATTTTTTGCGTAAGGCATCCATGCCCACTTGTTCAAACATATTTAGCGATGCTTTGATGGCCGCCATCGATAAAATTGGCGGATTACTCAGTTGCCAGCCTTCTGCCCCGGGCATCACATCAAAAGGCTGCCGCATATTAAAACGCGTTTCTTTATTGTGATTCCACCATCCCGAAAAGCGCGGTAGGCTTTTGTTATAGGCATGCTTTTCATGAACAAATAATCCTGCCAAACTGCCGGGTCCTGAATTCAAATATTTATAAGTACACCAAGCGGCGAAATCTACTCCCGAATTGTGTAAATCAGGCTGAATATTTCCGGCACCATGTGCCAAGTCAATACCCACCTTACATCCTTTGGCATGGCCTATATTGGCAATGCGTTTGATGTCAAGGTATTGGCCGGTATAGTAATTAAGCCCGCCAATTAAAAGCAAAGCGATTTCTTCACCGTCATTTTCTAATAAAGTTTCTAGGTCTTCTATTCTCAAAAGTTTTTCCCCTTCTCGTGGTCTCCATTCAATAAGCCCCTTTTTTGTGTCAAAGCCATGAAATTGCAATTGCGATTCTACGGCATATCGGTCAGAGGGAAAAGCATCACTCTCGATAACAATTTTATATTTTGTTTTTGTAGGTTGATAAAACGAAACCATTAACAAATGCAAGTTGGTGGTTAAGGTATTCATCACTACTACTTCTATAGGTTTAGCACCTACAATTGTTGCCATGGCATCTGTTAAGAATTCATGGTATGGCATCCACGGGTTTTTGGCTTCAAAATGACCCTCTACACCAAAACTTGCCCAATCATCTAACTCTTGTTGCAAATAGGCTTTGGTGGTTTTGGGTTGTAAGCCGAGGGAGTTTCCGGTAAAGTACAGCCAGTCGTTACCCTTGTTGTCTTTAGGGATATAAAATTGTTTTCTATAAGGAGCTAAAGTATCGTGTTGGTCTTGTTGAATTGCGTAATCGAGGCCGGTTTTATAATGAGACAAGGTAATTGGTTTTTTGTTTTATACAAAAATAGGGATTTTAATTAGAACTCAAGTTATGCATATAACAGTTGGCAATACACATTTTATAAGCTGCCGTGAAATTTTTTTCCATTTGTTTCGTCTGTTTTATAATGGATAATTTGAAGACCGTTGGGCGGGATGCCAAAATGATTTCATTCAGGAAATATTTCATTTAGAATGCTTAATTTAACAGCTTTTAATCTACAAATTGAACACATTTTATGCTCGTAAAAGTTTATGGCAGTGCCGTTTTTGGCGTGGAGGCAACCACCATTACCGTTGAGGTAAATATAGCCAAAGGCATTGGCTATCACCTGGTTGGCTTACCCGATAATGCCATCAAAGAAAGTAATTACCGCATAGCGGCAGCACTCCAAAATAACGGTTATAAAATTCCCGGAAAAAAGATTACTATCAATATGGCTCCTGCCGATTTGCGCAAAGAAGGCTCGGCCTATGATTTGACCTTGGCCATTGGTATTTTGCAAGCCTCTTCGCAATTAAAAGGAAATGCCCTAGCCGATTATTTAATTATGGGAGAGTTGTCGTTAGACGGAAGCCTACAACCCATAAAAGGTGCCTTGCCCATAGCTATTAAAGCACGCGAAGAAGGGTTTAAAGGTTTTATTCTACCCAAACAAAATGCTAAGGAAGCTGCCATTGTCGATACTTTAGATGTCTATGGCGTAGAGAATATTAAAGAGGTGATTGATTTTTTTGAAGGAAGGTCTACATTAGAACCACTCATTGTAGATACCCGAAAAGAATTTTACGAAAATTTAGAAAACCCCGAATTTGATTTTTCAGATGTAAAAGGGCAAGAGTCTATCAAACGCTGTATGGAAATTGCTGCCGCCGGTGGCCATAATATTATTTTAATCGGCCCTCCGGGTTCAGGTAAAACAATGTTAGCCAAACGGTTGCCCAGTATTTTACCGCCTATGACCTTACAGGAAGCCTTAGAAACCACTAAAATTCATTCGGTAGTAGGTAGGATAAAAGAGAATTCAGGACTCATGGGGCAGCGGCCATTTCGTTCGCCGCACCATACTATTAGTGATGTGGCTCTAGTAGGTGGTGGCGCGTATCCACAACCCGGAGAAATATCATTGTCACATAATGGCGTTTTGTTTTTGGACGAATTACCTGAATTTAAAAGAACGGTTTTAGAAGTCATGCGACAACCGTTAGAAGATAGGGAAGTTACCATTTCAAGAGCAAAATTTACGGTTACCTATCCGAGTAGTTTTATGTTGGTAGCCAGTATGAACCCGAGTCCGAGTGGCTATTTCAATGATACCGAAGGCCATGTTACTTCATCACCTGCCGAAATGCAGCGTTATTTGAGTAAAGTTTCAGGACCTTTACTCGATAGGATAGACATTCATATAGAAGTACAACCCGTGCCATTTGACAAGTTATCCGATGAGCGAAAAGGAGAGCCCAGTAAGGTCATTCGTGAGCGTGTTACCAAAGCAAGGGCTTTTCAAACCCAACGATTTGCCGCGAGTGATGCAGTACATTACAATGCACAGATGACAGTCAAACAAATCAGAAAATTTTGTGCCTTGGATGCAGCTTCCAAGCAATTGTTAAAAAACGCTATGGAAAGTTTGAATTTATCAGCCAGAGCCTATGATAGGATACTAAAAGTTGCCAGGACTATTGCCGATTTAGACAGTACTCAAAATGTAAATGCAGACCATATATCAGAAGCCATTCAATACAGAAGTTTGGATAGAGAAGGGTGGTTAGGATAATTTTTCTTAAATTTGGAAAAGAAGTAGTTAACTCCCTTACTATGAAAAATTTACTTATCATTATTGTATTGTGTTTTTCCTTAACGATAACAGCACAAATCAAAGATTCGCTATTATTGACAAAAAACGAATGGGTCAATAAAAATTTAGACTATTTACGCTTTTATAAAGATTCGGTTGTTTCTAATTTGAATGAGGCCAAACAAGAATTGTTATTCGATATAAAAAACAGAAAACTGTCTTTTAAAGTAGCTTATTATGTGGGCGGAGCCAGTAAAAAGACTGAAGAATTCAACTTTAAGATTAAACAACTGTATAAAAACAAGTTGGTTATTACACCAATTGATAAAGCCGAAGAGCTTAAAATTAAAAATTATCACAGGCTCAATACAACGCCGTTTTTAAAAGAAAAGCAATATATCTTTTATAACAGGGGTCAGTTAATCTCTAAAATTAACTTTAAAAAAGTAACTTTTCATGCTTCTACCTGTTTTGGTACCTGCCCGTCTATGTCGGTTGAAATTAATAGAGATGGTACGGTTTATTATCAAGGAAGGATTTTTACCAAAAAGTTCACCGGAAATTTTATAGGAAAACTCTCGCCGAAACAAATCTATGCCCTTAGAAAAATGTTAAATAGAAGCCAATTGAGAGTGTTAGACCAACAATGGAAACAAAAAACCAAGCCCAATGATACCCCGAGGTATAATTATATTGTAGAATTGTACGGTGGAAAAATTATTGAAATCAACACCAATGACCAACATCCGATATTGGATAAATTATCAGAATATTTTCTTCATATCCCTGAAAATATTGAGTTGGAAAAGACAAATGAAAAACATCAATTTGAAGAATCGCATATAGAAAATTATAGGGTTTCCTATATCAAGTAATATGTTCTTTTGCCGCTAATGCCGCTCCGATGATTCCCGCATTATTTTGAGATTCTGCAGCTACAATAGGAAAATTCACGTTGATTTGATCTTGAAATTTATGTAATTTCTTACTGGCACCACCTCCGATAATAATCAAGTCGGGCGACAATAATAGTTGCAGGTGGTTAAAATATTTATTGAGGCGTTTTCCCCAAGACTTGTAACTTAAATCTTCCTTTTTTCTAATTGAATCTGCTGCGTATTTCTCATAAATATCCCCATTTTTATATAAGAGGTGTCCAAACTCTGTGTTGGGCAATAGTTTTCCATCTAAAAATAATCCTGAGCCAATTCCGGTACCCAAGGTAATGGTAATAACCGTTCCCGGTACATTGTTGCCGGCGCCAAAAGTTACTTCTGCCAGTCCGGCAGCATCGGCATCATTGACAACCGTAAAATCATTACCGGTGGCAGCTTTAAAAAGGGCATCTATCTGTACGCCATCCCAAGTTTTATGTAAATTTCCGCCTGATAAACATTTTCCGTGATGTTGTGGTGTAGGGAAACCACATCCAACGGCACCTTTCCAATTAAAATATTCGTTTAATTCTTTAATACACATAGCTACTGCATCGGGTGTTGCCGGTAGAGGTGTTGGTATTCTATGCCTTTCGCTGGTAAGTACTCCGGTGTTGGTATTGATAATAGCACCTTTAATGCCGCTACCACCAACATCTATCCCTAAAATTTCCATCTGTTTTATTTTGTATTGAATTGGTTGGCAAATTACCAAAAATTTAGCTAATAAATTCTTTTTCTTACATTGTACTGAATTTTAAAAAGCATTTTTTGAAAAGATTTAAAGAAAATTATGGGTACAATTCTAAAAAGTATCTACTGTATCCGCAGTATCCAATATCAAGCATTCAGTATCCGCAGCATTCCGACATCCAAGTATCAATAGTATCC
>Ga0256841_1002672_pt1 | contig 13960 bp, 14 predicted proteins | sample 356308metaG_FD_185971 | JGI IMG/M metagenome (GOLD analysis project Ga0256841, IMG submission 185971) | Hydrothermal vent microbial communities from Mid Atlantic Ridge, Atlantic Ocean - 356-308 | ecosystem: Environmental > Aquatic > Marine > Hydrothermal vents | place: Atlantic Ocean: Mid...
CAATCGCCGCAGGCAGGTGAGATAGGCCACGTCGTCCGGGGGGTGCCCTTCTCGTTGGGCCTGCCACAGGGCCTCCCCGAGACATTCCATCATGGCATGGTCGGTAGCGTGCGGATCACCCTTGGTCGCCAACAGGCGGGCGTGGATGGCGCGGATTCCAGCCGGTCGGTCGGCCTGGATCTGTTCGCGCAAGCCGAGGTGCATCCCCAGGTGTATGAAGGGGTTGGAGACGCCGGCCTCCGGGGGGAACTCCCGCTCCAGGGCGGCCTCGCCCGAGGACATCAGCCCCTGGTATTCGGGGTGCAGGGCGATCAGTTCCACCACGAGTGCCTCCAGGGCCCCCAGGGGCTGACCTGCCTGACCTTTGGCCCAGGCCTCCACGAACACCCGCCGCATCCCGGCCCGATCGTTACCGTACATGCGTCAGTACCCCTTGGGGTGCCAGAACCTTGGCCTTGTACTCGCACAGGTCCTGGATGATGCATTCGCCGCACCTGGGCCGCCGCGCGGTGCAGGTATAACGCCCGAGCAGGATCAGCCAATGGTGGGCGTGGCGATGGAATTCCCTGGGCACCAGGCGCAACAGGCGGCGTTCCACCTCCAGGGGGGTTCGGCCGGGGGCGATGCCGGTCCGGTTGGCGACCCGGAATATATGGGTATCCACTGCCAGGGTCGGGTGCCCGAAGGCCACGTTGAGGACCACGTTGGCGGTCTTGCGCCCCACTCCGGGCAGCGCCTCAAGGGCCTTGCGGTCGTCCGGCACCCGTCCATCATGGCGTTCCAGCAGGATCTCGCAGGTGCGGATGATGTTGTGCGCCTTGGTGTTGAACAGGCCGATGGTGCGAATGTATTGCTTCAACCCCTCCTCGCCCAGCTTCAGCATGTCCGCCGGGGAGTTCGCCACCGCGAACAACCCCCGGGTGGCCTGGTTCACGCTGCGGTCGGTGGCCTGGGCCGAGAGGATCACCGCTACCAACAGCTCGAACGGGCTGCGGTATTCCAGTTCCGTCCGGGGGTGGGGGTCCGCCTCCCGCAGGCGCTCGAAAATGGCTTGGCGTTTGTCCTTGTTCATGGTGGAAAGGATAGGGCCTGCGTGTTCCTGGGCCAAGCGGAAGGCGCGAGAACTCCTTGTTCGAATATTAGAATTGACCGGAATTCTGCCTTGGCGTAATATCCGCGCAATTTTTCGGGCAGCCGGTTGGTCGCCTATCCCATAGGGGATAGGCGGGGTCTGATATCTCCCCCGAAGGTGCAGTAGGCAACGAAGGGAGGTCGGCCTATATTAGCGCACCTTGATACAAGTCCGAGTAGGGGCTTGCGGAAACGACCGAGCAACCTCATGTCCGGCCCTCGTCGACGGGCGGGGCCGAAGGCGATAACGAGTTCAACCCCAGGAGAACGAGCGCGATGGCAATTAAGAAACATGACACCCCGATGATCGATCAGCTGGAAGATGGTCCCTGGCCCAGCTTCATCACCGGCATCAAGCGGCTGCGTGACAAGCACCCCGAGGAGCGCATCAACAAGGCCACCAATGACCTCTTGGGGCAGCTCGAGCACTCTTATGAGACCCGCAAGGGCTACTGGAAGGGCGGCACCCTGTCTGTCTACGGCTATGGTGGCGGTATCATTCCCCGCTTCTCCGAGGTGGGCGACGCCTTTCCCGAATCCAAGGAGTTCCACACCCTGCGGGTACAGCCGCCGGCGGGCAATCACTACAGCACGGCCATGCTGCGCCAGCTCGCCGACAGTTGGGAGAAGTACGGTTCCGGTCTGATCACCTTTCATGGTCAGACTGGGAACATCATGTTCATCGGTACCGACAGCGAGAACGTCCAGCACTTCTTCGACGACATCAACGAGTACGGCTGGGACCTCGGGGGCGCCGGCCCCTGTGTGCGTACCGCCATGTCCTGTGTCGGCGCGGCGCGTTGTGAAATGTCCTGCTTCAACGAGCAGAAGGCCCATCGCCTGCTGGTGAACAACTTCACGGACGACGTCCATCGGCCGGCCCTGCCCTACAAGTTCAAGTTCAAGTTCTCCGGTTGCGGCAACGACTGCCAGAATGCCATCGAGCGTTCCGATTTCGCCGTTATCGGTACCTGGCGGGACGACATGAAGGTGGACCAGGAGGAGGTCAAGAACTACGTCAAGACCAAGGGCCGGCAGTACATCATCGACAACGTCATCACCCGTTGTCCCACCCAGGCCCTGTCGTTGAACGACGATGACACCCTGGCGGTGAACAACAAGGACTGCGTGCGCTGCATGCACTGTCTCAATGTCATGCCCAAGGCCCTGCATCCCGGTGACGACAAGGGTGTCACCATCTGCATCGGCGGCAAGCGTACCCTCAAGATCGGCGATCTCATGGGCTCCGTGCTGATCCCCTTCAAGAAGCTGGAGACCGAGGAGGACTGGGAGTCTCTGGTGGAGCTGGCCGAGGAGATCATCGACTTCTGGGCCGAGAATGGCCTGGAGCACGAGCGTTGCGGCGAGATGATCGAGCGTATCGGGATGGCCAATTTCCTCGAAGGCATCGGCGTCGAGCCCGAGCCCAACATGGTCAACCATCCGCGTCAGAGTTCCTACGTCCGCATGGATGGCTGGGACGAGGCTGCGGAGGCCTGGTTCGAGCGTCAGGCCGAGGCCTGATTCCCTCTTCGAATACCCGACCGGCCGGGATCTTCCCGGCCGGACAGGGGCGCATATGCCATAGCCCCTGTCAATCTTAAGGTTTTGATTTTTCTCTGGAGGTAACGATGGCCGTTGAAATGAGAGAGCCCATCGAGTCCGGCTGCCCGGATCCGTTTCAGTATATGCATCCTGTGATGCGCAAGAACTTCGGGATGTGGAAGTACCACGAACATCCCCGTCCCGGCGTGCTCAAGCACGTGGCCTACAGCGGCGACACCATCTGGACCGTGCGGGTGGGTACCCAGCGTATTCTCGACCTGTTCAGCCTGCGCCAGTTGTGCGACATCGGCGACAAGTATGGTGAGGGGTTCGTGCATTTCACCCTACGTTCCAACATCGAGTATATGGTGACCGACGAGGCCAAGGTCGAGCCCTTGATCAAGGCCGTGGAGGACGCTGGATACATCGTGGGCGGAACCCAGAACTCCGTGACCATGATCTCCCACACCCAGGGCTGGCTGCACTGCGACATCCCCGGCACCGACGCCTCCGGCGTGGTAAAGGCGATGATGGACGAACTCATCGACGAATTCCGCAACGCCGACATGCCCAATCGGGTGCACATCACCACCTCCTGTTGCCAGATCAACTGCGGCGGTCAGGGCGATATCGCCATCAACGTTCAGCACACCAAACCGCCGAAGATCAATCATGATCTGGTGGCCAATGTCTGCGAACGCCCCTCGGTGGTGGCGCGTTGCCCGGTGGCCGCCATCCGCCCCGCCATGGTCAACGGCAAGCCCTCCCTCGAGGTGGACGAAAAGAAGTGTATCTGCTGTGGCGCCTGCTTCCCGCCCTGTCCGCCGATGCAGATCAACGACGCCGAACACAGCAAGCTCGCCATCTGGGTGGGCGGCAACCATTCCAACGCGCGTGGCAAGCCCACCTTTCAAAAGCTGGTGGCCGCCGGTGTGCCCAATAACCCGCCACGTTGGCCCGAGGCCACCGCGATCGTGAAGAGTATCCTCAAGGCCTACAAGGCGGGCGCCCGGGACTGGGAGCGTATCGGTGAGTGGATCGAGCGGATCGGCTGGCCGCGTTTCTTCGAGGAGGTCGAACTGCCTTTCACCAAGTATCACATCGAGACCTGGCGCGGATCCCGTGCGGCCCTCAACTCCTCCAACTACGTACGCTTCTGAGTGTTGGGGGCGAGACCATGAAATTGACGATTCAGGTCAACGAGGGGCCGTATCAGCACGAGGCGGCGGATTCCGCCTACAACTTCGCCGTGGCGGCCCTGGAGAAGGGCCACGAGATCTTCCGGATCTTCTTCTACCACGATGGCGTGAACAACGGCACCCGTCTGACCACGCCCCCCCAGGATGATCGGAACATCGTGAATCGGTGGAGCGAGCTGGCGGAAAAACACAACCTCGATCTGGTGTTGTGCGTTGCGGCCGCGCAGCGTCGTGGCATTGTCGACGCGGACGAAATGAAACGCCATGGCAAGGATGCCAACAACATCGCTCCGGGGTTCCGGATCTCCGGCCTGGGACAGCTGATCGAAGGCGCAATCCAGAGCGACCGCTTGGTCGTGTTCGGCGACTGAGGGGGGTCATTCACATGTCTGAAACCAAGAAGTTCCTGTATGTGAACCGCAAGGCGCCCTACGGGACCATATACGCCCTGGAATCGCTGGAGGTGGTCCTCATCGGTGCGGCCTTCGAGCAGGAGGTCAGTCTGGCCTTCATCGACGACGGGGTGTTCGAACTGGCCAAGGGCCAGGACACCAAGGGCCTCGGAGTGAAGAATTTTTCCCCCACCTACAGTGCCCTGGGTGATTATGACGTCACTCGGATCTACGTGGAGAAGGAGTCGCTGGAGGAACGTGGGTTGACGCTCGACGATCTCATGCACCTGACCTACGAAGACGAGGACGACGACTGGGCGGAGAAGGACTCCATCCATCTCGTCACCCGCGCCGAGTTGTCCAAGATCATGCACGAGCAAGACGTGCTGTTCGATTTCTGAGGGAGACTCACGAATGTCCATTCTACATGTGGTGAACAAGTCGCCTTACGAGAAGAACAGCCTTGAAGTCTGTATCGGTTATTACCAGGACGGGGATGCCATTCTGCTGATCGAGGACGGGGTCTATGCCGCCATGGCGACAGGCAAATTCGCTTCCGCCTTGGCCGGTAAGGATCTGAACGTGCTCAGGGCCGATCTCTCTGCCCGTGGTATCGCCGATGACAAGGTCGTCGACGGTGCCAAGCTGGTGGATTATGGCGGTTTCGTGGATCTCGTGGGGAGCCATGGCAAGGTCCAGTCCTGGCTGTAACATTTTTTAGCCTGAATTATCCAAGAGGAGAAGCATCATGCCTATTGAAGTCAATGGTAAGAGCCTTGAAACCGACGAAGAGGGTTATCTCGCCAATCTGAACGATTGGGAACCCGGAGTGGCCGAGGTCATGGCCAAGCAGGACGACCTGGAACTCACCGACGATCATTGGGAGATCATCAATTTTCTGCGGGAGTACTATGAGGAATATCAGATTGCACCGGCCGTGCGGGTACTGACCAAGGCCGTCGGCAAGAAGCTGGGCAAGGAAAAGGGCAACAGCAAGTACTTGTACAGCTTGTTCCCCTATGGCCCCGCAAAGCAGGCCTGCCGTTATGCGGGTCTTCCCAAGCCGACCGGTTGTGTGTGAACGATTCCGCTCGTGGCGATAGAGGCGTCGGGCCGGTCCCGGCGCCTCCCTGGGCCAGGAAGGCCCCGTTGGTCCGTGCCGTGGCTCCTTGATGTTGTCTCCACTGAGGGGTGACGGAGGGTATCGCGCCAGCCACCGATCAGGAGCAGACCCCGCCGTGTCAAACAGAGGTTAGCAGGAACATGACGCTCATCTACGCTCTGCTGTTCTATTTCGCCACCGCGATCCTGGTGGGTGGTTTGGCCTATCGTATATGGGGGTATTGGAAGACCCCGGCACCCTTGAAGATTCCCACTACGCCGGCGCCCACGACCCGGGCCGGTGTGGTCATGCGTATGACGCGTGAGGTCGTGTTCTTCGAAAGCCTGTTCAAAGGCAATAAGTGGACGTGGCTGTTTGGTTGGATGTTTCACTTCGGCCTGCTCCTGGTCACCATTCGGCATCTGCGTTATTTCATCCCCCATCCACCGGAGATTCTCGCGCTGGCTCAGCCCTTCGGTATCTACGCCGGGTTCGCCATGGTGGCGGGTCTGCTCGGGCTTTGGGGCCGCCGCTTCCTGGTGGACCGGGTGCGATACATCACCGCGCCGTCCGATCACTTGATGCTGGCCCTGCTGGTCCTGATCGGTCTGTCTGGCCTCACTATGAAGTTTGTGGCGCATACGGATATTGTCGCCCTCAAGGATTTCATCCAGGGGCTCTACACGTTCGAGTTGAGCCCGCTGCCTCTGGACGCGCCCCTGCTCATTCACTTGTTCTTGATAGCGCTGCTGATGATCGTGTTCCCGTTCAGCAAGCTGCTCCACGCCCCCGGGCTGTTCTTCAGCCCGACCAGAAACCAGGTGGACGATGCCCGGGAGCGGCGCCATCTCGCGCCTTGGGCGCGGCGTTTGGAGCAGGACTGATTTATTCGGGACCGGGCATACAGATCACAGAGGTTTAGAGGTCGTTCCATGGCTAAGGCAGAGTTCAAAGTACCCGAGCTGGGGGAATACATCGAGGTCCCGGCGGTCGTCCCAGGCAGCATGGCCCACAGCCGTCCGTTCCTGGCCAAGCCGGATCATCAGAAGGATCTGAACTTTCCACCGGAACTGGTGGATGACTGGCACGACAAGGCCTTGGAGAAGATGCAGGACCTGCGTGATCGGTACCGCAGTTTCCGGGTCTTCCTCGATGCCTGTGTGAAGTGCGGCGCCTGTACGGACAAGTGCCATTACTTCCTGGGGACTTCCGACCCGAAGAATATGCCGGTGGCACGGCAGGATCTGCTCCGTAAGGTCTATCGACGCTATTTCACGCTTGCTGGCCGGTTCTTCCCCAAGCTCGTGGGAGCGACGGATTTGACTCGGGAGGTGCTCGACGAGTGGTATTCCTATTTCCACCAATGCTCCCAGTGCCGGCGGTGTTCCGTTTTCTGTCCCTATGGGATCGACACTGCCGAGATATCCATGGCGGCGCGCGAAATCCTCGACAGCGTAGGCATGGGGCAGAAATATTGTAACGAGATCATCGGCAAGGTCTACAAGATAGGCAACAATCTGGGCCTGCCCGGCCCCGCCCTCGTGGATACCCTGGAGGGTCTGGAAGAAGATGTCTTCGATGAGACCGGGGTGGAGGTGAAGTATCCGGTGGATGTGGAGGGGGCGGAGATCCTCCTGGTGACCCCCTCTGCGGACTTCTTCGCTGAGCCCCACATCGATGGTCTCATCGGCTATGGTAAGGTTTTCCACGAGGCGGGGGTGAGTTGGACACTCAGTTCCTATGCCTCGGAAGCGGCGAACTTCGGCATGTTCATCGGTAGTTATGAAAACATGCGCAAGGTATCCCAACGCATTCGCAAGGCCGCCAAGGACCTGGGGGTCAAGCGGATTGTATTCGGCGAATGCGGCCATGCGTGGCGTGTGGCCTACAGTTTCCTGAATACGCTGGCCGGGCCATGGGACTTCCTCGATCCGCGCTATCCGGTGCCGCAGCACATCTGTGAATACACTTGGGATCTGATTCAACAAGGCAAGCTGAATCTGGACAAATCACGTAACGACCACATGGTGCTTACCTTCCACGATTCCTGCAATGTGGCCCGAGGCAGTCGGATGGGTAATTATGCCGGTGGCCAGTTCGATATCCCCCGAAACGTCATCAAGGCGGCCTGCAATCACTATTACGACATGGATGCCGACACCATCAAGGAAAAGACCTTTTGCTGTGGTGGTGGCGGCGGCCTGCTCACCGACGATCTGATGGAACTGCGGGTCAAGGGCGCCGCACCGCGTATGACGGCCCTGAACAATGCCATCCAGGAGAAGGGCGTGACCCACATGGCGGCCATCTGCGCCATCTGCAAGAGCCAATTCACCAAGGTCCTGCCCTATTATGGTATGGACATGGATCAGATCGTGAGCGTACACCAATTGGTGAGTAATGCCCTGATCCTCACGGGTGAAAAGACCGAGGACGACGACGAAGAGGACGAAGCGGCCTGAACGTCGATCCAGCATACCCCATTCCCAGAAAAACTCAGCCCCGGGGATAGCTCCCGGCGACCGGTAAGGAGAAGAAATCATGGCGACTCCGAGCGAAGAGATGAATACGAAATTGACCTTCCGCCGCTTCAAGGATGGCGAGAACAAGTGGCGGAGCTGGGCGGAAAAGATCTTCGTCCAGGACACCTCCTACAAATGCCCTACCTATGTCCACAAGACCCCCCCCTGTCAGGGCAGTTGTCCCTCGGGCGAGGATATCCGCGGTTGGCTGGCGATTGTCCGCGAGGAGGAAAAACCCGCAGAGGGCATGGAGTGGCACGAGTATGCCTTCCGCCGCGCCACCGATGCCAATCCCTTCCCGGCGATGATGGGGCGTGTCTGCCCCGCACCCTGTCAGGACGGCTGCAACCGCAACGATGTCGAGGACTACGTGGGCATCAACTCGGTGGAGCAGTTCATCGGTGACACCGCCTTGGCCAACGGCTATGGATTCACCCCGGGCGCCGACACAGGTAAGAAGGTGGCGATCATCGGTGGTGGTCCCGGTGGATTGGCCGCGGCCTATCAGTTGCGGCGTAAGGGGCACTCCGTCAGCCTGTTCGAGGCCCAAGCGGAGCTGGGCGGGATGTTCCGCTATGGTATCCCCAACTATCGCGTACCGCGTGACAAGCTGGGTGCCGAGATCCAGCGCATCGTCGACATGGGTGTGGACGTTCACACGGGGACAAGGGTTGGCCAGGATATTGGCGTCGATCAGCTGGAACAGGACTATGACGCCATACTGTGGGCCATCGGCTGCTGGACGGGGCGTGGCCTGCCGGTGGCGGGCTGGGACGAGACTCCCAATTGCGTCACCGGCGTGGCCTTCCTCAAGGCCTTCAACGAGGGCCGGATGAAGGTCACTGGCAAGCGCGTGGTGTGCGTTGGCGGCGGTGACACCTCCATCGACGTGGTCTCGGTCACCCGGCGACTCGGCCATATCGAGGGCGACGCATCGGCCACCCGGCCCGAGCAGGTGATCCTCGACGATTCCGTGTCCCATAGCGACGACATGGCCGCCAAGGCGGCCCCTTCCACGGCCGTCCTGACCTCGCTCTTCCCACGCGATGAAATGACCGCGGCCGAGCACGAGGTGAACGATGCGCTCAAGGAAGGCGTGATCATCAAGGACGGGGTGATGCCCATCGAGATCGTGCGTGATGCCGATGGGCGTGCGATCGGTCTCAAGATCGTCGCCTGCACCATGAAAGATGGCCGTCCCGAGCCGGTGGAAGGGGCCGAGCCCGAGGTCATCGACTGTGATCTGATCGTCGCGGCGATCGGTCAGGGGGGTGATCTCAAAGGCCTCGAGGACCTGGATAACGGTCGTGGCTTGATGGATGCCGATGCCTATTATCGGGTGCCGGGCAAAGAGAAGCACTTCGTGGCGGGAGACATCGTCCGTCCACACCTGTTGACCACCGCCATCGGCCAGGCCTGGGTCGCCTCCGAGGAGATCCATAACTACGTGATGGGCGAAGGCCTAAAAAAGCGTCCCAAGGTGGACGTACATCACTTCGATCTGCTTCGCAAGCTGGAAGAGCAGCACCTTGCGCCGGAACGCTTCGACCCGGCCAAGACCGATGATATGCGGGGCACCTCTTTTGCCAACTGGGCCGTGCACAACTACGAGGACCGTTCCTTCCAGGAGATCATCCATTCCGATCAGTTGTTCCTCGGGCACTTCGAATACACCCCGCGCAATCTGCGTGAGGAAGACGTGCCCGATTCGAGCACCGTTCTGCATCACTTTCACGAACGCATGCGGGGGCTGCCCGAGGACAAGGCGCAGAGCGAGGCCAAGCGCTGCATGAGCTGCGGTATGTGTTTCGAGTGTGACAACTGCGTGATCTTCTGTCCTCAGGATGCCGTCTACCGGGTGAAGAAGAGCGAGTCCACCACGGGGCGATATGTCGCAACGGACTATGCCCGCTGTATCGGCTGTCACATCTGTGCCGACGTCTGCCCTACCGGCTATATCCAGATGGGCCTCGGCGAATAGACCAAACCCGGAGCAGTAGATGAACCGCGCCAAGCCACTCAAAGACCTGGGGCTGGCTCTCGCCCTGGCCGGGGCCGTCTCGGCCCTGGCCGGATGCGACGAAGATGCCACACCCAAGGCGATCGAGGGATCCGCCAAGGCCGCCAAGCTCAGCAGTTGCGTGCGACCGACGGAGTTCATGCGTCACAATCACATGGAGCTCATCAAGCACCAACGGAACCTGACGGTCCATCAGGGCATCCGCAAGACCGACCTCAGCCTGGCTGGCTGCATCGACTGTCACGTACAGTACGATGCGCGTGGTCGGGCGGTGCCGGTGAATGCGGAAGGCCAGTTCTGCGACAAGTGCCACGACTATGCCGCGGTGGAGTTGACCTGTTTCCAATGCCACGCGGCGGTCCCCAACGGGCCCTATGGGCAGGCGAGCGCCGAGCGGGCCGCAAGGAGCGGCCATCGTATCGCGGCATTGGATACCGAGAGTGGCGATGTGGGAGGGCAATGAGATGTCGGAACATAGCCAAGTACCCGACGTGGGCCGCCGCAGGTTTCTGGGGATGGCGGCGGGAGCGGCCACAGCCAGCATCGCCCCCGGGGTGGTGCTGCACACCCTGGCCGAGGCCGAACCCCGCTCCGAGGCGGTTACGGACAAGGTTCGCTGGGGCATGTTGATCGATGCCAGCAAATGCGCCGAGGGCTGTGATGCCTGTGTACGGGCCTGCAACGACGAGAACGGGATATCCCTGATGGAGAAGCCCGAGGGGCAGAGTCCGGTCAAGTGGCATCAGCAGCGTCCCTCCTGGATCCGCAAGGTCAGGCTCAAGGACAATCTCACTGGACAGATCACCACACTGCCCATGCTCTGTCAGCATTGCGAGACCCCGCCCTGTGTGGATGTCTGTCCCACCGGCGCGTCCTTCAAGCGCGCAGACGGTATCGTCATGGTGGACCGGCATATCTGTATCGGCTGCCGCTACTGCATGATGGGCTGCCCCTACAATGCGCGCTCCTTCATCCATGAGAATATCGAGCCCAGGGAACACCTCACCCATACGCCAAGGGGCAAGGGCTGCGTGGAGTCCTGTAATTTCTGCGTGCATCGGCTCGATTATGGCGGCACCACGACGGCATGCCAGGAGGCGTGCGCGAGAGAGGGCCATGAGGCGATCGTCTTCGGTGACCTCAACGACGCAGAGAGCCCGGTCTCCAAGGCCTTGGCCGAGGTCAGGAGCCGTCAGATCAGAGAAGACTTGCAACTCAACACAGGAGTCCGCTACAGCGGGGTCTGACAGGCCAGGAGCAGTCGATGAAGAAAATCAGTTATCTCGAATGGTCGGTCCCGAGTCCCCGTTACTGGGCGCTCTTGGGGGTGCTCGCGTTGGTCGCTGGAGTGGGCGTGTTGTCCGCCTATTTCATGGAACACGACGGGCACTGGATCACGGGGATGACCAACCTGGTAGTCTGGGGGACGCCGCACGTGTTCGCGGTGTTTCTCATCGTTGCGGCCTCGGGGGCACTCAACGTCGCCTCGATCGGCACGGTCTTCGGCAGGACACCGTACAAACCGCTGGCGAGGCTTTCGAGTGTGCTCGCCGTGGCCCTGCTGGCGGGCGGCCTGGCCGTGCTGGTGCTGGATCTGGGGCGGCCGGACCGCCTGATCGTCGCCATGACCCATTACAACTTCAAGTCCATCTTCGCCTGGAACATCTTCCTGTATACGGGTTTCATGGCCATCGTCCTGGCCTACCTGTTCACCCAGATGGAGCGCAAGGCGGGTGGTTACTACAAACCGGCCGGTTTCGGCGCCTTCGTCTGGCGTCTGATACTCACCACGGGTACCGGTTCCATCTTCGGGTTTCTGGTATCGAGGCAGGCCTACGATTCTGCCCTCATGGCGCCTTGGTTCATCCTCATGTCCTTCGCCTTTGGCATGGCCATCTTCATCCTCGTATTGCTCTATACATACAAAGAGGACGACCGGGAACTGGGGGACGTGGTGTTGTTCCGGCTCAAGAACGTACTGGGCCTGTTTCTCGCTGCGGTGCTGTTCTTTACCGCGATCTACCACCTCACCAAGCTGTACGGCACCAAGTACCACGGGGTCGAAGACTTCATCCTCCTGAGTGGCGGGATCTACACCCTCTTCTTCTGGCTCGGGCATGTCTTGTTGGGTGGACTCGTGCCCATGGGCATCGTGTGGCATCCGGTCCTGGGGAAAAACCGGGCCTGGATCGCCTCGGCAGCGGGTTTGGTGATCCTGGGTGGGCTCATGACCATGTACGTGGTCATCATCGGTGCCCAGGCCTATCCGTTGCAGGTCTTTCCGGGTAAGACGGTCCTCGATCTCGGCTACGATATCGGCAATCCGGGCCAGATCGCCCCGTATGTCCCGAGCCTCCCGGAATTCCTGTTGGGGCTGGGGGGTGTGGCCATCGCCCTGTTGATCACGGTGGCGGGGGTGAGGATGCTGAAGCTCCTGCCGGAATCCCTGGCGGATGCGGTGGTGGATCCCCACGTCGCAGCCCGATCCGCGGGCAAGTGAATGGAAGGCCTTGACCAGCTCGAATAGGGGCGGCCATCGGCCGCCTTTTTTCGTTTGATCCGGACATGTCCCATTTCCTCATCTCTGCGACCCAGAAGTCATCCGGTAAGACCACGGTGAGCATCGGCCTTTCGGCGGAACTCCGGCGGCGCGGCGTGGCAGTGCAGCCTTTCAAGAAAGGGCCCGACTACATCGATCCGCTCTGGTTGACGCGGGCCAGCGGGCGCTCTTGTGTCAACCTTGATTTTCATACACAGGGACGCGACGAAATTGTGCGGTCCTTCGTTGGCGCAATGTCTGGGGCGGCCATGGGCCTGATCGAGGGAAATCTCGGCCTCTTCGATGGACAGGACCTGCATCGAGGGGCCGACAGCAATGCCGCTCTAGCGATACTCCTGAGGGCACCCGTGGTCCTCGTGATCGATGTCCAGGGACTGACCCGTGGGGTCGCGCCCCTGCTGTTGGGTTACCAGGCCTTCGCCCCCGAATTACAGTTTGCCGGCATCGTTCTCAACAAGGTGGGTGGGGGTCGGCATGGCCAACGTCTCCGGGAGGTCGTGGAGCACCATACCGACTTCAGGGTTTTGGGCACGATCGCAAGGGATTCTCATCTGGGAATCGCGGAACGCCACCTCGGGCTCATCCCGAGCAACGAAGCCCGCCAGGCCGCAGCCAAGATAGAAGAGATCAGGGCATGCATTGCGGATCAAGTGGACGTGGATGCCCTGCTCGATCGGGCGCAGTGCTCTCTGCCGAGGAGGCGGGAGCCTCCGGCCGGTGGTGATGAACAGATGGGAACGGGGCTCAGGATCGGTATCGCCCGGGACGAGGCCTTCGGATTCTACTATCCTGGAGACCTGAGTGCGTTCGAGCGGGCCGGCGCCCGCCTCGTGTTCTTCAGTCCCCTGCGTGATCGAGTCCTCCCGGAGGTGGATGGCCTGTTTCTAGGTGGGGGTTTTCCCGAGGTCATGATGGACCGGCTGGAGGCCAACGCCCCGATGCGCGCCGCGGTGCGAGGGTTTATCGAGCGAGACGGCCCTGCCTATGCGGAATGCGGCGGACTCATGTACCTCTCTCGAAGCATCCGCTGGCGTGGTCGGAAGGCGCAGATGGTGGGTGTGATCGGCGCGGATGCGGTGATGGGGGAGCGCCCGGTCGGCCGCGGTTATGTGCGCCTGCGCCCGACCGTCGACTACCCCTGGCCCGGCCTCGGGCGAGAGCAGATTCCCTGTCACGAATTTCACCACTCCAGCCTCGAGGGGCTCGATGCTGGGTACAGATTTGCCTATCGCGTTGAACGGGGACAAGGCATCGACGGGCGCCACGATGGAATCCTGTATAGAAATCTCATGGCGAGCTACAGCCACCTGAGGGACGTGGAGAGGGACCACTGGACCGAGCGATTCCTCCGTTTCGTCGCTTTGAAGAGGTGCCTCTTGACTTTATGAGTTATGGGGTTAGGATGTGTGATCTGCCTGACAGGAAGGGTTTTGGAGGTTGGGTGGTGAGGGATTGGCGAGGAGGTAGGTGTTGACAGTGGAAGTTTTTG
>Ga0256841_1002673_pt1 | contig 13959 bp, 6 predicted proteins | sample 356308metaG_FD_185971 | JGI IMG/M metagenome (GOLD analysis project Ga0256841, IMG submission 185971) | Hydrothermal vent microbial communities from Mid Atlantic Ridge, Atlantic Ocean - 356-308 | ecosystem: Environmental > Aquatic > Marine > Hydrothermal vents | place: Atlantic Ocean: Mid...
GGGTCAGCCTCGTCGTCGGTCGTCAGCCCGCCGGTCGCGAAGGTGAGGTCGGCGGAGAACGGCCCGCCGTCATAGCGTTCCATGACCCGGTACGTGCTGTCGAGAAGCGCGATGCTCGACCCGACCGGCGGGTTCGTCGGCGCCCGGTCGATGCGGGTGACGCCGACGCCGGAGGCGCTGTGCGAGAAGTATTCGGCGGTGAGCCCCGTTGCGCCGAAGACCAGCGTTCCGCCGGTCTCGACTTCGAAGGCGAAGACGCCGGCGCCGAGCGGGATCGTCGAAGCGATGCGCGTGGCGGCGCCGTTCACAAACGTCCCGTCGTGCCCGCCCACCACATCGACGGCCGTCGGATCGCCGTCGGCTTCGTCGAACTGCCAGTAGGCGATGAGGCCGGTCTCGTCGCCGTCGAGGGGGCGATGCGCCGAGGCGCGCACCTCCTCCGCCGTGCGGCTCACGTCGAAGAGCCGCAGTTCGTCGAGCGAGACGGCGACGGCGTCGGCAGCGGTTCCGCCCTCGTTGGCCGCGCCTGCGAAGAGCGAGGCGCCCCAGTCGACGAACGTGGCGGGGCTCTGCGAACAACTGCCTTCGAGGGTCGCCGGGACGCCGTCCACGTACACCGTCATCGCGTTGGCCGCCGCGTCTTCGATCACCCAGACCACGTGGTGCCACGCGCCGTCGTACAGGTCCTCGGTGACGTACCGGGCGAGCGCCTTCCCGGCGTTGTCGCGGAGATAGAACGTGGTCGCCCCCGGTTCGTCTCCGACCGTGCAACCCGTCGAGAGGATCCGGTTCGCCTCGACGGCGAAAATCGGAGAGGTGGGCACGTCGGGGTCGACTTCGACCTTCAGGATCGCGCCCGAGGCGGTGGTCGTGCTTTTCATCCAGAACGACGTCGTGGCGTGTTCGAGCCGCCGCCCGAAGTCGCCGAGGTCGCCGAGGTCGACGTAGTCGAAGCCGCCGAAGGAGGCGGCGTTGCCGGCGAGCGTTCCGGGCGTGCCCCCACGAGCCACGGCGAACTGGCTGAAGCCGGTGAGGCCGTCGAAGGTGACCGTGCCCGCGCCGTCGTCGACGGAGACGCCGTGCGCGACGACGGACCACGTCCCTCCCCTGGCGCGACTGTCGCGGCGGAGCAGCTTGAGACGTCCGGGATCGGCGGCGTCCTCCGCCGTCAGGTCGTCGAGCGTGAACGTGAGCGAAGCCTCGAAGGCGCCGTCGCCGAAGCGCTCGACGACCCAGTACCGCCCGCCGAGAAACGCCAGCTCCGCCCCCGAGGGCGCGTCGAACGGATCGAGGTCGAGGCGCGTGACGGTGATCGGGTCGCCGGTTTCGTTCGTCACGAAGTCCATCGTGACGCCGGCGGCGGAGAAGTCCACCGTGCCGGGGGCGGCCGTGGCCGTGGCGCTCACGCCGCCGCCGACGGGCACGTCGGACGCGACCCAGGCGGCGGCGTCCATGTTCGTGAGCGTTCCGTCGTTGCCGCCCACGATGTCGAAGGCGGTGACGCCGCTGCCCTCGTTGAGCTGCCAGTAGGCGACGAGCCCCGGCTCGGCGCCCGTCATCGTGCGGTGCATCCCCTCCCGGATCTCCGTCTCCGTCCGGGCCACGCTCCAGATGCGCGCCTCCTCGAGCGCCCCGTCGAAGGGCGAATACACACTGCCGCCCCAGCCGAACATCACCGGCCCCGTGCCCTGACACGGCGTGATCGACATCGGGTGCGCGCTGTCGAGCACGCCGTCGATGTAGAGGTTGAAGCTCGCCCCGTCGTACGTCATGGCCACGTGATGCCACGCGCCCGGCGTGAGCTCGCCCGCACTCTCGAAACCGATCCCGGAGGCTACGGCGCAATCCGCCCCGGTCATGGAATAATGGACCCGTTGCGCGTTCGGAACGATCCACATCCCGTAGTTGCGCTCGGCGATGGAGGCGAACTGGTTCTCCTTGACGATGAGGGGCTGCCAGTCGGGAATGACGGCGTCCATGCGGACCCACGTTTCTACGGTGAAGGTGGTCAGGTCGAGGGCGTCGTCGTCGGGCACGATCACGTAGTCGTCGACGCCGTCGAAGTCGAGGAGCGTGCCGGGGACGGGCTGCGCCGCCGGAGCGCGCACGATGATGAACTGGCTGAAGGCCGTCAAGCCGCGGAAGGTGACCGTGCCGGCGGCCGCGTCGAGGCTGTCGGCCGCGCCGACCTGTTCCCAGGGCGCGTCGCTTCCGGCCCGGCTGTCGCGGCGGAAGAGGAGCAGACGCCCGGCCACGTCGTTCGTCAGGTCCTCGCTCACGGTGAAGGTGACGTCCACGTCGAAGCTGCCCGCGCCCTCCCGCTCGAAGATCCAGTACCGGCTGTCGAAGGGGGTCTCGACGGAGCCGCCCTCGGGCAGCGAGGAGGGCCCACCGTCGAGGCGGGTGACGGTGACCGAGGCGCCGCTCTGCGAGATATAGTCCATCGTCACGCCGGCCGCCGAGAAGTCCACCGTCCCGTCGGCCTCGGTCCGGGTCACGCTCACGCCGCCGGCCACGGGAACGTCGGACTCGGCCCAGGCCGTGCCGTTGATCAGGTCCACGTCGTGCCCGCCGACGACGTCCGCCGCCGTCGCGCCGGTGGCTTCATTGAACTGCCAGTACGCCACCAGCCCCGGCTCGTCGCCCGTCATCGTGCGGTGCATCCCCTCCCGGATCTCCGTCTCCGTCCGGGCCACGCTCCAGATGCGAAGTTCCTCTATCTCACCCCCGAAGTCCGACCCGTTCTGCAGGAAAAACCGCCCGAGGTACAGTTCCGGATTTGCCACCTCCTCGAAAGGAACGACTCCTGCGTCCGAAGCCACCTCGACCCCGTCCCGGTAAATCACGCGCGTCGCGTTTGCGCGGTCATAGACCCCCGCCCAGTGGTGCCATTCGGTGTCGGTGTACGTGTCGGGCGTGTCGAGGTCATTGCCCCCCGCGAAGCCGAAAGCAAACACGTTGGTGGGGCGAAAGCCCATCGAAAGCCCCTGGTTGACACCTTCGTTGACGTCGCCGTAAGAGAAGAAGAAGTCGTTCGTGCCGGAGGAGGTTCGCCGGACCCAGGCCTCGAGCGTGACGTCCGATGCGCCGAGGTCCAGGTCGGTCCGGGCAAAAGCGCGGTCGTCGACGCCGTCGAAGCCGAGCAGCGTGCCTGCCTCCGTGTCGGGCGTGCCGCTGCGGCCGAGAAGAAACTGCCCGAAGCCGGTCAACCCCGAGAACGTCGCCGTATTTGCCGCCGCGTCCACGCTCGAGGCCGAAGCCGCCACGCCCCACGTCTCGTCGTCGGCCGTGGCCGACCGGCGGAACAGCTTGACGCGCCCGGGATCGGCCTCGTCCGCCGCCGTCAGGTCCTCGCTCACGGTGAACGTCACGTCCACGTCGAAGGCGCCCGGGCCGAAGCGTTCGACGACCCAGTATTGCGCGTCGAACGGCGTGAAGAGCATGCCCGGAGCGACCGGGGGCGCGCCGTCGAGGCGGGTGACGGTGATCGGATCGGCGGCGTCGTTGGCGGTGAAGTTCATCGTCAGGTCCGTGCCGGGGAAGTCGACCGCGCCGAGGGAAGCCGTGGCCGTGGCGCTCACGCCGCCGCCGACGGGCACGAGCGAGGACTCCCACGGCGCGCCGCCTACGAGCGCGCCGTCATGCCCGCCGACGACGTCCGCCGCCGTCGTGCCGGTTCCCTCGTTGAACTGCCAGTAGGCGACGAGCCCCGGCTCGGCGCCCGTCATCGTGCGGTGCATCCCCTCCCGGATCTCCGTCTCCGTCCGGGCCACGCTCCAGATGCGCGCCTCCTCGAGCGCCCCGTCGAAGGGCGAGTAAACGAAACCGCCCCAGCCGAACATCACCGGGCCCGTGGCCTGACACGGCGTGATCGAGACCGGGTGCGCGCCGTCGAGCACGCCGTCGATGTAGAGGTTGAAGCTCGCCCCGTCGTACGTCATGGCCACGTGATGCCACGCGCCCAACGTGAGCTCGCCCACGCTGTCGAAGGTAGACGCGTCTCCGGTGATGCAATCCGCCTCGGTCATGGAAACGTGGATCCGTCGCTCGTTCGGAACGATCCACATCCCGTAGTTGCGCTCGACGATGGTGACGAACTGGTTCTCCTTGATGATGAGGGGCTGCCAGTCGGGGATGACGGCGTCCATGCGGACCCACGTCTCGACGGTGAAGGTGGTCAGGTCGAGGGCGTCGTCGTCGGGCACGATCATGTAGTCGTCGACGCCGTCGAACGAGAGCAGCGTGCCGGGGACGGTGTCCTGTGCGCGGGCGTTCGTCGCGGCGAGCCAGAGAAGCGCGCCCATGAGCAGGCGAAACGTGGAGAAGCGAGGGAAACGTTTCATGGGATTTCCGCAGTCAGGGATCAATAGGGAAAGAAAATCACACGAAAAAAGTCAGGCGGGATTGAGCAGCCGGTCGAGGGAAGCCCGAAGCCGGCGCGCATTGAACGGTTTGGTGAGCGCGGCTCCGGCGTCGATGCTCTGGGCCAGGCGTTGCGCTTCGGCCGGCACCTCGCCGGTGACCACCAGCACGGGGGTGCCGGGATGCCGCCGCCCGATCTCCCGGCACAGCGCAAGCCCGTCCATGCGGGGCATTACCACGTCGGTGATCACCACCCGCACGGCATGGCGGGCCAGGTGCGAGAGCGCCTCGAGCCCGTCGGCGGCTTCGAGAAAGCAGTTTTCCTTGCCGCCGTAGGTGCGCAGGCATCGCCGGATGTAGGCCCGCATCTCATCATTGTCATCGACGATCAGGAAACAGTTATCCGCAGCATCCTCCGGCGAGGAACCGGTTTTCAAAGCGAGCGCAAGCAGCATAACGGGTCCGGTGAGCATGAAAGGGAGCGCGCCGGAAAAGATGGGCCTTGCCGCCGAAAAGGAGATATCACTCAGGTAACAAAGGATGTCACTGAGGTAAAAAACGGCCTGGAGAGGGGCGTTCGAGAGGAAAGAGGTGCGTAGGATGGGAGGATGGGCCGCGCGCCGTCAGGCCGTGGCGCGGTACCGTGCGGGCGTGACGTCGTAGCGTTCGCGGAAGCATTTGCAGAAGTACGACACGCTCTTGAAGCCCACGCCGTACGCCACTTCGGAGACGGAGCCCGCGCCGCCCGAGAGCAACGCGGCGGCCCGTTCCAGGCGCAAGCCCATGATCCATTCCGAAGGGGTTTTGCCCGAGAGTTGCTTGAGCCTTCGGTGGAGGTTCACCCGGCTCTGCCCGACGGCTTCGGCGAGGCGTGCCACGGAGAACGTCTCGTCCGCCATGCCTTCCTCGATGGCCTCGAGCACGGCGCGAAGGAAAGCCTCGTCCGACGGCGTCACCTCGGGCGCCGTGAGCCGGAGGGCCGCGCCGTCGCCCGCCCATCGCGCGCGGAGGCGGCGGCGCTGCTCGATCAGGTTGCGCACCCGCATGACGAGTTCGCGCATCTCGAAAGGCTTGGTCAGATAATCGTCCGCGCCCTCTTCGAGTCCCTGCAGTTTCCCTTCCATCGAGGCGCGGGCCGTCAGAAGGATGACCGGGACGAAGTCGATCTCGGGGTCGGCCTTGACGGCGCGGCAGAGGGCGTCGCCGTCCATGCCGGGCATCATCACGTCGGAGACGATGAGGTCGGGCACGCACTGCCGGGCCAGGGCCAGGGCCGTCGCGCCGTCCTCCGCCTCGGCGACGCGATAGGCCGGCTCGAGGTGCCGCCGCACGAAAGCCCGCAGCTCAGCGTTGTCGTCGACGACGAGCACGAGCGGCACGTCGGCGCCTGCATCCGGCGCTTCGCCGCCCGCAGGCTCCGGCAGATCGGCATACCGCGCGAGCCGGTCCTCATCCGCTTCGTTTGTCTCCGCATGCGGCTCCTGCTCCGCCACCTGATCCGGCGCGAGGTGGTCCTTCCCTTTCGGCAGGCGCACGACGAACGTCGCGCCGCGCCCGAGGGCGCTCTCCAGCGCGATGGTCCCGCCGTGGAGCTCGACCAGCTCCTTGACCAGCGCCAGCCCGATGCCGGTGCCCGGCTGAAGCTTCGAGTCGGACTCGCCGGTCTGGTAAAAACGGTCGAAGACGTGCGCGCGGTCGTCCGGCGCGATGCCCGGCCCGGTGTCGGCCACACGGACGACGGCGTGGCCGGCATCCTCGCTCACGGTCACGCGCACCGCTCCCCCCTCCGGCGTAAACTTGAGCGCGTTCGAGAGCAGGTTGCCGAAGACCTTTTCCATCTGATCCGCATCGAAATAGAGCAAGAGCGACTCCGCTCCGGTCTCGAAGGTGAGCGCGAGGCGTTTCCGCTCCGCCAGCGGGGTGAACGCCCGCACGAGTTCGCGGAGAAAAGCCGGCAGGTCATACGGGCGGGCGTGGAGGTGGAGCCGACCGGCCTCCAGCCGGGAGACGTCGAGGATCTGGTTGATCAGGCGCAGCAGCCGGCGTGCGTTCCGGAGGCTGAGACGGACCTGCTCGGCGTCGTCCACGGCGAGTTCGGAAGCGTCGAGGAGGTCTTCGAGGGGGCCGATGGTGAGCGTCAACGGCGTGCGGAACTCGTGCGTGATGTTGGCGAAGAAGCGCGACTTGATCTGGTCGAGCTCGGCCAGCCGGGCGGCCTGCCTTTCGAGCTGGTCGCGCTGGCGTTCGACCTCGGCGGTGCGTTCGCGCACCTGACGTTCGAGCTTTCGCTCCCGCGCCCGGTGCATTTCCCGCTGCCCCCGCGCCGCCCCGTAGAGCAGCCCGAAGATCAGGAGCGCATAGCCGAGATAGGCCCAGCCCGTCCGATGCCACGGCGGGCGCACGACGAACGCATACGTGCCCGCCTCGCTGATGCGCCCGTACACGTCGCGCGCCCGGACGCGGAAGCGGTACTCGCCCTCGTGAAGGTTGGTGTACTCCTTGAACGTCTCCGCCGTCCACTCCGACCAGCCCGCGTCGAAACCGTCGAGGCGGACCTGATAGCGCGTGGCGTCGGGATCGTCGAAGACGGGCAACGCATAGTGGAAACGCAGGTTGTGGTCCGCATAATCGAGGAGCGGCGGGGAGGCAACGGCGCCCGGATAGCCGCCGTAGAGAAGCGAGTCGTTTCCCATGACGACCACGCGTCGAATCACGGCGGAAGCCGGAGGTTGGAGCGTAAACGCCCGGCGCGTGTCGAAGCGCACCAGGTCTCTGCCGCGCCCGATCCAGACCACGCCGTTCTCCTCCGGAAAGAGCGAGAGCGTGGATTGCGAGATGCGGCGCAGGGGCGTCCGGTCCCACACCCACCGGTACCGCCCGTCGGGTTCTTTGAGGAAGACGCCCGTCTTGCCGCCGACGCGGGCCCACACGTTGCCCCGCGCGTCTTCGACCATGCGGAAGAAGTCGCTCGCGGGGTCGGCGAGAGCGGCGGAGACGGTGGTGTCGGGGGTGAGGCGGAGCCGGCGTCCGCCCGCGCCGTCGGGCACGCTCCCGAAGTCGAAGAGGCCTTTGAGCGTGCCCACTTTCCACCGCCCGGCGAGGTGGAACAGGTACACGCGTCCTTCGGGGAGGCCGTCGTCCACGCCGTACCGGAAGACGCGGGGCGGTCGGTCCATGCCGTCGCGAAAATCGACCTCGATCAAGCCCTGAAAAGCGGCGCCGAGCCACAGCGTATGCGGGCCGGTCCGGGCGATGGAGCGTATCTCTTCGGTGACGCCTTCGACCCGTCCGGCGTCGCGCCACCGGCCGTTGCGGCGTTCCAGGACGGCCAGTCCGTCGTCGAGGCCGGCGAAGATGCGGTCGGGCGCGTCGGGATCGCGGTAGAGCGTAAAGACGTGCCGGGCCGTGCGGATGCGCTCGGCGCGTCCGTCCCGCACCACGTACGCGCCGCCGATGGCTCCGACGACCAGCGCATCCCCGACGTCGACGAGCTTCCAGACCTGCCCCTCGACCCCTCCCGTCGGGCGGAAGCGCGGCACGCCGCCCGGGGTCGCCTCCAGCCGCCGAAGGCCTTCGTTCGTGGCCGCGTAGAGCCGGCCCCGGTGACGGAGCACCTGATCCACGGTGCTCCCGAAGCCGAGCGTTCGATCGAAGAACGTCATGGGAGCCGTGAGGTTCAGCCGCACGACGCCGCCGTCCTGGGCCATCCAGAGCGCCCCTTCCCGGTCCACGAAGAGTCCCAGGATCGGATCCTCCGGCACGCCCATCTCGGGCGTGAGTCTCCGCACGAGCCGTCCTTCGGGCGAGAGGATCACGCCCCCCTTTCGGATCGTCCCGAAGACCGACATCCCGCCGGGAAGCATGACGCCGTTGTAGAGGAAGCCCGTCGTGAGCAGGCTGTCGGCGTCGGTGGGCGCGGGCGCAAAGGCGCGGCCCGCCCGGCGGTAGAGTCCGTGGTCGCTCGTCCCGATGAGGAGGCCGCCGCCCGGCGCCGGCAAGGCGGCGTAGACCGGCTTGCCGGCGAAGACCGCGCCGCCGGGCACGAGCCTCAGGCTGTCGCCCTCGAGCGCGAGCAGGCCGCGCCCGTCTTCCGAGACGAAGAGCGTATCGCGCACCACCGAGGCGGGGCGAAAGCGGGTCCCGGCGCGCCAGACGCGCATCGGCGTCCGCCCGTCCCATCGCATGAGCTGCCGGGTGCTCTGGAAATAGACCCCGTCCGAAAGCACGACCACGCGCCACACGTCGGCGAAGTCGCGGGCGTCTTCGGGAAGATGCTCCATCAGCGAGACGTATCGCTCGCCGCCGGCGGCATCGGGCTCGAGGTAGCCGATCTCTCCCTGCGCGCCGACGTACACCGTGCCGTCGGTGTCGACGGCCAGCCCGCGCGCGATGCTCTCGTTCGGGATCGGGATGTGCCGCCACTCGGCGCCGTCGTATTCGAGCACACGGTGGTTGTTGCCCACGTAAATGATCCCGCGGCCGTCCTGCACCACCGACCACGTCTGCACGTGCCCACGGTACACCTCCGGGGAGAAATATTGCCGAAACGGGCGTCCGCTCTCAGGCGAGAAGGCGGGAAGCCCGGAGCGTGCGGCGGGCGGTTCCGGCTGGGCATACACGGCGGAAGCCGCCATCCGAAAAAGCGCCCAAACGCACCAGGCGATCGCTATGACAGGGACATTTTTTCTTCGGTTCACGTGCGCACACCTCCGTGCCGAAAAAAGCCGTGTTTGTCGTGTCGAGCACAACGTCTATCTTCTCGCACTGGTACGGTTCCCCTCTCTCTTTTCGGAAGCCGCCATGCATGACTCGATCACGGGGCTGATTCTCGCCGGAGGCGCGAGCCGCCGCTTCGGCGCGGACAAGGCGCGCGCGGCGGTGGAAGGCCGGACGATGATCGCGCGCGTCTTCGAGGCGGTGTCGGCGGTGACGGAGGAGGTGCTCGTGAGCGTGCGCGAAGGCGGCGAGGATTACGGGCTGCCGGGGGTGCGCGTGGTGGAAGACGCCGTGCCGGGCGCCGGCCCGCTGGCGGGGCTCGAGGCGGGCCTCCGCGCCTGCCGAACGCCGTGGCTCCTCGTCGTCGCGTGCGATATGCCCTTCCTCACACCGGACGCGCTCGAAGCGATCATACGCCGCCGCACACCCGGCCTCGACGCCGTCGTGGCGCAGACGCCGGACGGGCGGCTTCAGCCGCTGTGCGCCTGCTATGCGACCCGGATCCTGCCCGTCGTCGAGGCGCGGCTCCGGAGCGGACGCCGCTCGATGCGCGGCCTGCTCGAGCGCCTCGGCGCCGTGCGCGTCGCGCCGCTGCCCGAGGCCCCGCTCCGCAACGTCAACCGTCCCGGCGACCTTGGCGGGAACGTCGTGTGAAGACGGCTATCCGCCCACGGTGACGGCCGAGGCCGCCCGCACGGTCGCGCCGAAGCCCGTCGCCGAGCCCCGGTCCTTCATCGCGCCGTCGACGAAGACCGTCGCCACGGATTTGCCGAGCCGGTCCGGGTCGGCGCACGTGGCGCGCACCGAAGCCCCGAACGGCGCGCCCTTCTCCCTGATCGTCACGCCGAACTTCGTCTCCCACGGCAAAGTCGCATCCTCCACGGTGACCAGCTCACGCGTCTCCCCGACGTACCGGATCGTGCACGCCGCGTACGTCCCTTCGACGCGATACGACACCGTATGCGCGGCCAGGTCGCCCCCGCGCGCATCCGGATCCACGAAATCGGCCGTGCAACCGGCCAACAGCAGCATTCCCCAGATGACGAGCCATCCACGACGCATAAGAACTCCTCGATAATAGATTGAAAACATTGATTTTGCCGCCCCCCCCTTCTTCAAAATCGAACGCCGGAAGCGCGAAACTTCCTCCGGATATAATGAGGTGAATTATCGAGACTATTTCAAGGAAAAACGCCGCTCCGTGTGGCAATCACCTCTCCAAAGCGCTCGTTCCCATGCGCCGAAGCCCAGTGCCCGGCGGCGCGCCAACCGTGACCCGTGGAGGCGCCCCCCTGCCCGATGCGCTCGTTCTCATGCGCTGCGGGGGGACGTCCCCAGCCTCGGCCCGCCATGCGGGAAGATAGTTTCATTGACGGCCCCGAAGCTCCCTGCTTTTCCTTCTTTTTCGAGGTTTTCTTTACTTTCTCCGACATTTGACATAACTTGATATAACAAGTTTGATTTCCACCGCCGGAAGCGCTCCCGTGTCCGGCTCTGCAGAACGGCATATGAACTACGGCTTCCTCATCAACAACGACGCGTGCATCGGCTGTCACGCCTGCTCGACGGCGTGCAAGAGCGAGAACCAGGTGCCTTTGAGCGTCAACCGGACGTGGGTGAAATACGTCGAGACGGGGTTGTACCCGAACGTGCGGCGGCACTTCCAGGTGACGCGGTGCAACCACTGCGCCAACCCGCCGTGCGTGCGCATCTGCCCGGTGACGGCGATGTACCAGCGCGAGGACGGGATCGTCGAGTTCGATCCGGACGTGTGCATCGGGTGCAAGGCCTGTATGCAGGCGTGCCCGTACGACGCCATCTACGTGGACCCGGACTCGGGCACGGCGGCCAAGTGCCACTACTGCGCGCACCGCGTCGACGTGGGGCTCGAGCCGGCGTGTGTGGTCGTCTGTCCCGAGCACGCCATCATCGCGGGCGACCTCGACGATCCGAACACGGAGATCAGCCGGATGCTGGCCGAGAACAAGGTCACGGTGCGCAAGCCGGAGCAGGGCACGGCGCCGAAGCTTTTCTACATCGGCGGCAACGACGCGGCGATGCACCCGACGGCGACTCCGCGCACGCCCGAGACGTTCCTGTGGGCCGACGTGCTCCCCCTCCACGGCGACGGTGACGACGCCCGCGAAGCGCATCCGCCGAAGCGCTCGCTGCCGGACGTGCCGAAGAAAACGTCGGCTTCGGGCACGCCCATCCGCACGCCGCAGACGCAGGGGGTGCCGAGCCCCGGTCCGATCATGATCGGCGACGGGCGCATGGCCGACCACATGGTGCAGGTGGCCTACAATGCCCAGCACAAGATCCCGTGGCACTGGCCCGTGCCGGCGTACCTCGTCACGAAAGGCATCGCCACGGGGCTGTTCCTGCTGCTGAGCCTCGGCCTCGGGCTCGGCTTCTTCGCCTTCGACGCGCCGGCCTTCGTGGCGGGCGGCTTCGTGATGCTCCTCTTCCTCGGCCTCACCACGGGGCTGCTCGTCTACGATCTCGAGCGGCCCGAGCGTTTCCTCCGCATCCTGACGCGCCCGCAGTGGAAGAGCTGGCTCGTGCGCGGAGCGTTCCTCCTCGTCGGCTTCAGCACGCTGGCCGGGCTGTGGTGGGTCGTCGAGGCCGGAGCCTACTTCGGCCTCCTCTCGCCGGACCTGGCGGCGGCGGTGCGCCCGTATTTCCTGTGGATCGGGCTGCCCCTGGCCGTGGGCGCGGCGATCTACACGGCGTTCCTCTTCGGCCAGGCGGAGGGGCGCGACCTCTGGCAAAGCAGCGTCCTTCCGGTCCATCTGCTGGTGCAAGCCGTCATGGCGGGCGCCGCGGCGGCGCTGGTCATGGACGTCTTCATGACGCTTCCCGAGGCCCTCGCCCACACGGCGCGCGTCACCTTCGCCGCCGCCGTCGGGCTCGACCTGCTCGTGACGCTCTTCGGCGAGTTCGGGATGCCGCATGCCTCGGAAGCCGCCGCGCAGGCCGCACACGCCATCAGCCACGGCTATTACCGGCATCACTTCTGGCTGTGGAGCATCACCGTGGGCCACCTGATTCCGCTCGCGCTCCTCTTTGCCGGAGACGCCGTCACGGCGGGGCTGGCCGGGCTGCTGAGTCTCGTCGGGCTGTACTACTACGAATACGCCTTCGTCATGGCCCCGCAGGAGGCGCCGAACAGTTGATCGACGTCCCTTTTCATCCTCAACCGCTCCAGACTCATGTCGCTGCTTTCGCAATCTCGCGCTCCAGGCTTTGTGGCCGCCCTCGGGTTTGTCCTCCTGCTGCTCGCGCCCGGCGCACGGGCGCAGTCCGGGCACGTGCTCAACGGCATCGGCGCCGCCGGTCAGGGCTGGGCCGGAGCCGGCATGGCCAACCCGCAGGACGGCCTGACGGCGCTCCACTGGAACCCCGGCGCATTGACCCATACGACCGGCTCGACGCTCTACCTGAGCATGCAGGTGCTCGACCCCTCGGGCTCGGTCGCTTCGACCGTGAACCAGGGCGCCTTCGGTCCCTTCGGCCCGCCGGTGACGCTCTCGGGCAGCACCGACAGCCACGCCGGCCCCTTCCCGATTCCCGCCCTCGGCTACATCCACGCCTCCGAGGACTCGCCGTGGGCCTTCGGCTTCAGCGCCTTCGGCGTCGGCGGCTTCGGCGTGGACTACGACCTCGACCCGAACAACCCCATCCTCACGCCCCAGCCTCCGAACGGCTTCGGCTTCGGGCAGCTCGTCTCGGAGTTCGCCCTCCTGCAGGTGTCCCCGACGGTCGCCTACCGCCTGAGCGACCGCGTCTCCATCGGCTTCGCGCCGACGTTCAACTATGCCACGCTCAAGGTGGGGCCGTTTCCGGCCGCCGGCCCCGACGACGCCAACGGCGACGGCTTTCCCACGTATCCCCGCGCGCCGAAAGCGGGAGCCGTCGGCTTCGGCGCTCAGGCGGGCATCCAGTATGACGCGCCCTCGGGCCTACGCCTCGCCGCCTCCATCAAAACGCCCCAGTGGTTCAACGACTTCTCCTTCGACGCCGCCGACGAGGTGGGCAACCCCCGCACGCTCACCTTCCGCCTCGACTACCCGATGATCCTCTCCGCAGGTCTCGGCTACACCGGCCCCTCCGGCTTCGACGCCGCCCTCGACGTCCGGTACATCGACTTCGCAAACACGAAAGGGTTCGACGAGGTGGGCTTCGACCAGACCGGCGCCGTGCGAGGTTTTGGGTGGAAAAGCATCGTCGTGGTGGCCGTCGGGCTGCAATACAAACTCACCGAGCGCCTGCCCGTTCGCATCGGATACTCGTACAACGAGAACCCGGTCAAAGACGAGGTGGCCTTCTTCAACACGGCCGCGCCGGCCATCATTCAGCAGCGGCTCGGCGGTGGGTTTTCGTATGTGGCCGGCGACCGCGTGACGCTCGAAGCCGCGCTTCAGTACGGCTTCAACAATTCCATCGAAGGACCGTGGGAGATGCCGGGGTTCGGTCCGGTCCCGGGCACCTCGGTCAAGCACGAACTCGCCACGTTCATCGCCGTGCTCGGGGTGAACGTGCGCCTATAATCCGCCCTTTTTCATTCTTTACGACACTATATTTCCGGGAACGAACATGGCAACGACCGCCAGGGACCGCATCGCCAACTTTCTCACGGCCATGCTCAAGATGAGCGCTCCGCCCATGCGCGTCGGGGTAGCCGAGCCGGCCGGCGACGGCGCGGCGCAGGCCTTCGGCCCGCCCGCCTTCCATCCCACCGACCGGAAGCCGGAGCCGGTGGACCTCACGACGGTGATCCATCCCGACGGGCGCATGAGCCAGTACCCGCCGCCCGAGAAGTGGGACGACTGGGTGGAGTGGGACGGCAAAGAGTGGCCGCGCCGGGTGGCCCGCCGATAC
>Ga0256841_1002674_pt1 | contig 13959 bp, 12 predicted proteins | sample 356308metaG_FD_185971 | JGI IMG/M metagenome (GOLD analysis project Ga0256841, IMG submission 185971) | Hydrothermal vent microbial communities from Mid Atlantic Ridge, Atlantic Ocean - 356-308 | ecosystem: Environmental > Aquatic > Marine > Hydrothermal vents | place: Atlantic Ocean: Mid...
CGCTCTGGCGCCGGGTTGCGGTATCGGGCTTCACCGGCCCACCTGCGTTACAACCGGTTCGTCGGCATCGTCCCATTCGCCATGGCGGGCGAGGTGATCGTAGTCGCCGGCATGGCGGACCGAGGCCACCGCGCGGCGCGACGTATAGCCCCGTGCCCGGGTATCATAGGCCGAAATCAGCCGGAAGAACTCGTCGCGAAGCACCGCCATGTCGCCCGGAGCGACCGCGACCGGGGTCCAGGCCGTATTCGCGCCCAGCCCGATATGGGCATAGGCCGAGACCCGCCCGCGGCCCAGCCGGGCGAAAGCCCCGCATTCGATCAGCAATGCCTGAAGCGGCAGCTGCTTTTCGAAATAGGCCATTTCCCTGGGCGTGGGCACATGGCCGGTCTTGTAGTCATAGACCAGAAAGGATCCATCCGGCGCCTGGTCGATACGATCGGGCTGCGCCGTCAGGGTAAAGTCGATCTCTTCGAAGCGGAACGTTGCACGCTCTTCCGTCAGCACCGGCCGGCCGAGTTCCCGCCGGCGCATCTCGCCCTCCAGGAAGTCGTCGGCGATCCGCTCGAGCCCGGCCCTCCAGAGGATGCGCGCCGTCGGCCAGGGGGCCATTTCTTCCAGGATTCGCTGCGCGGTGGCCAGAAGGCAGGCGCGCGCCTCTTGCGGGCCGCGCGACAGATCGACGCTTTCAAGGAATGCTTCCATGATCGCGTGCACGATGGTGCCGCGCATGGGCGCATCGGGGCGAGGCGTCAGCGGATCAAGCCGGCGCAGCCCCAAAACATGTTGCGCGTAAATGGCGTAGGGGTCGCGAACAAGCCGGGTAATCGCCGTTACCGGAAGGCGGCGCGGCCGCGTCCCGAGCGGCGGGCTGGGCGAGGGCCGGGGCTGCGGGTCGCTCCGTTCGGGTGTTTCGAGACGTTGCGCCAGACCCAGCCAGCGGTCGCCGCGCGCGCGCATGTCGGCAAGAAGCTGCGGACCCTGCCCGGGAAGTCCGCCCAGCAGGTTGGTCAGCCGGTTCAACCAGCGCGAGGGAACGGTCTGCGCCTCGTCGTCGCGGATGGCGCGGCTGAGGCAGACCTCGCGCGCGGCGACCGACTGCTGGAAATCATGGGCGGCCAGGCCGATGCGCCGCTCCGGGAGCAACAGTCCCACCTGATGGCGCATGTCGCGGTTCAGCCAGGGGTCGGCGGCCGGCAATTCGGGCCAGACCCCGTCGTTCAGCCCGCCCAGTATCACCAGTTCGGCCCCCTGCACGCGGGCTTCCAGCGTTCCCCAGATCATGATGCCGGGATGCGGGCGCACCGGGTCGCGCACGTCCTGCGCGCGCAGGATCGAATGCAGCAGCGGCGCAAATTCCGCGGGCGACAGCTCGCCGCCGTGATGTGCCTCGGCCCGAAGGTCGTCTATGAGGGCGCGCGCGGCTTCCCCGGCAGCGGCCTGCCACAGCATTTCGCCGCTGTCGCCCGTGGGGCCGCGCACAAGCGCCTCGGCGGTATCCAGCGTGCGTTTCAGATGCGCTGCCAGGCTGAGCATCGGCGCGTGCTCGTGACCGAAAAGCGTGTCGCCCACCCATTGCGCCCAGGACAGGCGTCGGTCGCATTTTTCGCTGTCCCGGTCGCTGCGGGCGAAGCTCAGCAGATCGTTGGCACAGGGATAGAGCGGGCCGTGGCGGCGCAGCGACAGCTCAAGCTCGCGCACCAGAGACAGATGCGCGGCGCGCCCGCCTTCGCCTGCGGCCGCCAGCGGGTGTTTCAGCAAGACCAGAAGCCGCTCGCCCGACATGCGATGGGTGAACATTTCGGCGACATGGCGCAACAGCCGGCCCGGAGGCGACAGGTCCAGCGCATCGCCGGCGCTCGAGTCCGGTTCGATCCGCCAGCGGTCCAGCGCCGCCGTCACGCGGCGGATCAGCAGCCGGTCGGGGGTGACCAGGGCGGCGGTTTTCCCGGTTTGCGCCGCTTCGCGCAGGATCAGCGCGATTGCCGCCGCTTCCTGCCGGCCGGATTGCGCCTCGATCAGGGTCATCGACCGGGTGGCATCGGCAAGATCGGTCAGCCCCGGTCCCTCGATCATCCACTGGCTGGTGACCGGCGCGGGTCTGAGCGCCAGCGACACCAGCCGGTTTCGCGCCGGATTCGGCACCTCGGCCGCCGGTTCCCAGGGGCGCACCTGTTCCGGGTCTGCCCCGCAGCGGGTCAGCAGGCGATGGAAACGGAACTGCGGGTGGTCCTCGGAAATGCGCGCATCGTCCATTGTGGCCCACACCCGCGCCGGCAGGTCGAATTCGAAACCGGGAAGGACCACGGCCCCGCGCGGCAGCGCCGCAACCGCCTGCATGAAACGCGCGGTCGATCCGCGCGAGCCGGTCGATCCGGCCACGATCACCGTCTTTTGCGGCGGTTCGCAGGCCCATTGCGATGCAAGCCGATCCACCACCCGCCTCAGCCGGGCGGTCGGATCCGGCGCCTCGCCGGACTGCGTGTCGAAATAGCGCTGCGCAATGGCGATGAATTTCCGGCTTCGCTGCCAATGGCCGGACTGGTCGGCCACGTCCAGCCTGTCCAGGGCCTGGGGCGGCACATCTTCGTCATGCATTTCCTCGAAAAGTTTCGCCAGGCTGTCCGCCAGGTCGTAGAGCGCGCTGCGCGGGGCAAGGTCGGGTTCCTTGTCGAGAAGCCTTGCCACCAGCCGGGAAAGTTCGAGCCGACGGCGCAAGGGCGAAACGGGCTTAGGAATTTCGGGGACAACCGGCAGATGCGCAAGATCGGTGATGACCCGGATGCGGGGCAGGAAGCGGGCCTGCCCGTCGTCGAACAGGGCGGCGATGCGCCGCTGCATGCGCCGGGTATTGACGAACAGCTCCACCCTGGCGAGCGCCTCGGGCGGGCGGTCCGCCATCCTGCGCAGGATCCCGGCGACCAGGGCGCGCGGAAAGTCCACCCCGGGCGCGCAGGCGAATATGCGCGGCTCGGACGATGGCTCAAACATGCCGGAGCCCTGCCATGACGCGCTCCAGTGTGGCGGCCCAGCGCCGTTTGTCGCCAGACAGCCGCGCCCGGCGTTCGCCGGCCCCTTGCCCCATGGAAAGATCCACCCGCAGGGCCTGCGGCGGTGAAAGCGTTCCCAGACGGTCGGGCCATTCCACCAGGCAGATGGCGTTTTCGAATGCCTCGCTCAGGCCGAGTTCGACCACCTCGCCCGGATCGCCCAGCCGATACAGGTCGGCATGCCAGATCTCGCACACGGTGTCGTCGTAGGTCTGCACCAGCGTGTAGGTGGGCGAGGGAATGTCCTCTGTCAGGCCGGCGGCCGCCAGTCGCGCGGCGATCAGCGCGCGCGCGAACAGCGTCTTCCCGGCCCCGACATTCCCGGACACAAGGATGACGTCACCGGGACAAAGCACCCCGGCCAGCGCCTGGCCCAGCGCTGCGGTAGCGTCGGGCGACGAAAGCGAAATCGTCCTGGAAAGACCCTGCGACATGGCCGGCAGTCTTACCCGGTTGGCCGGTTGCCGCAAGCGCCATCAAAGCGATGCCTTTTCCGCCGACAGGACCAGCGGCGCGGGCCGCGGCCCCGGGGCGGCCGGTTCGCCCGGCACGCGTTCGCCAATGGTGAACCGGATCAGCGTGAACCCGCCGGGGATCGGGGTGAACCGGCATCCCAGCCGCCGCCCGTCCAGCAACCGGGCATCTGCCGACCATTCCTTGCGCTCGCCCAGGGTCAGGGCAAATTCCCGTGCGTCGCCCCAGATCGGAGACGGCGCGCTGTGCCGTGTCCAGTGCGTCACGGCCTCGCCGATGCCCTGAGGCGTGACCGAGGACGCGGCATCGCATCCCCAAAGCTGGTCATAGGCCCTGTTGGTGGTGATCAGCGCGCCGGCCGGAGAAAACACCGCAACGGCCTGTTCGAAGGAATCCAGCACCGCCTGAGTGATTTCGGCCTGCGCATGAAAGGCACGGGTCCGCGCAACCTCGGCGCTCTTGTCCTCGAACAGGAAGGCAAGCGCGCCGTCCGGGTGCGGCCTGCCCACGACGTGATAGGTCGAACCGTTGGGAAGCGACCAGGTTTCCTCGTAAGAGCCGTCTTCGGCCGCGGCTTCGAGGTCCTGCATCTGGCGTCGCCAGGAATGATAGTCCTTCGGTTCCGGGATCATGCTGGTGTCGCGCAGGCGGTCGAGCAGAGCATGCAGCGTCGGGCGCGCGGCCAGAAACTCGGCCGGCAGTCCGGTCAGGTCTCCGAGGGCCGGGTTGAACAGGGTCAGCCGCCGCTGCCGGTCGAAGACGGCAAGCCCGATGGACAATTGCGCAAATGTCTTTGTCAGTGTCTGGATGAACTGGTGCAGCGCGGTTTCCGCCTTGACGACCTTGTCGGCAGTGGTGGCAAGGAACAGCCAGTCGCTGCCCACGCGGGTCTGCGATACCTCGAACCAGCGATCCTCGGCCTCTCCGGGAACACTCAGTTTCAGGCGTCGGGTGCGCTTCGGGTTCGCGTCCTGTCCGGCCTCGTCCCGGGCGTCGGTTTCCAGTTCGAACAGCCTTGCCGGCGGCCACACCGGCACCTTTCTTTCCGGCGCCAGCGCGCAGGCCAGTTCCACATAGGCCCGGTTCGCCCATGTGACCGTCCCGTCGCCAGACTGCCGCCAGCACAGGAACGGCGCCGCTTCGGTGGTGGCGCGCAGGACGTCGAGTTCCTGTTGCAGGGCCTCGTGGTCGAGAATGGCGTGCTGCGTGCGCAGCGACGCGACACTGTCCGCAATCACCGAGACCCGCAGAAGCCCGTTGCGGAATTCACCGATGACGCGGGTCGAATCGACCACGCTTCGAATGACGCGCCGGCCCGCCTGAGCGACCTTTTCCAGTTCGCTTTCCAGATCGGGAAAGGCCGGCGCCAGCACCGACAACAGGCGCCGAAAGTCCGAGTTCTGCCCGGTTGTGGACAGCAGGAGCCGTTCGCCCGCCTCGGTGGCGTTTACCAGGGTTTCCCCGTCGAAAAGGAAGGCGGCAATGTCATCCCCGGCGCCGGCAAACACCGTGTCCGGCGCCCGCGCCCGCTGCGCCCGCGAAAACAGCCAGAGGGCGAAAAGAGCACCAAGCCAGCAGAAGGCAATGAGGCCGCCAATCTGCAAAAGAAACAACGCATTCATGGCGATTCCCCACTGATTCAAGCAACCGCCGCAGCATGATTCACAAATGTTAATTGAGCGTTAACCGAGTCTCATGCCTGGAACGGCTGATTGGCGCCCAGCTTCGATCCGGCGCCATGGGTATCGACACAGAAAACCTCGGCCGGCCAGGAGATGTCGACGATGGCGCCGCAACGCGTTCCCGGCTCGGGCTGGAGCGCGTAGGAGTCGTGGGCATTGGCGAAAAGCAGTTCGGCGCCCGAACGCTCCAGCAGGGTCTTGGCGATGAACAGGCCAAGGCCCATCCCCTTGTACTCGGGTCTTTTCGCCCGCTCGCCGGCCGGCGCGTTGACGGTAATATAGGGATCGCCAATGCGCCCGATCACCTGCTGCGAAAACCCGCGCCCGTCGTCGATGATCCTGATGGAAACCTGTTCGTCCGTGCAGGAGGCATCGACCCACACCGTGGATTCGGCGAAATCCACCGCGTTCTGGATGAGGTTTCTCAGCCCGTGGATGATTTCCGGGCGACGCCAGACAACGGGTTTCGGGTTCAGACCGCAGGCGACCGGGTCGGGGTTGAAGATCACCTTGATGCCGCGGTCAAGATGCGGTTCGGCCGCCTCCTGCAGCAGGGCGCACAGCGGCGTCTGGTGCAGGTGCAGGTCGTCCTTTCCGGCCCGTCCCATGGAATGAAGGATATCGCGGCAGCGGTCGGCCTGATCGCGGATGAGAATGGCGTCTTCGCGAAGATCCGGCGCCTCCTGCAGATCGGAAATCAGTTCGCTGCTGGTCAGCTTGATCGTTGCCAGGGGCGTGCCAAGCTCGTGCGCGGTCGCGGCGACGACCCCGGCCAGATCGGTGATCTTCTGTTCCCGGGCCAGCGCCATCTGCGCGGCCAGCAGGGCCCGCGACATGGTGTTGATCTCGGCGGTGACGCGCCGCGCGTATGCGCCAAGGAAGAATATGCCGACCACGATCGCCGTCCAGAACCCGAAAACGTAGATGTCGGGCATCGGCACCACGGCGCCCGAAGCCAGGCGAAGCGGCAGGTGATAGCGCACCAGCAACGATATCAGGGCAATGGATGCGGCGCCGATCATTGCCGTAAGCGGGGTGCTCAGCGTTGTCGCCGCGATGGTCACCGGAACCAGGATAAGCAGCGCAAAGGGGTTGCTGAGGCCGCCGGTAAGAAACAGCATTGCCGACAGCTGCACGGTGTCGAACAGAAGCATGAACGTCACTTCGCGTTCTGACAGGCGCTTGCTTTCGGGGTAGACGAATATGGCGATCACGTTCGCGATCGCAGCCGCACCGATCGCCATGAAACACAGGCCGAGGTTCAGGTCCAGTCCGAACACGCGCTGCGCCACCAGCAGGGTGACGATCTGCCCGAAAACGGCGATCCAGCGCAGCACGACGAGCGTGCGCAATCGCACGCCGTTATTGCGGCTGTGTTCGATCAGCGGACCGGATTGCGCGATCAGCGGCGCGGCGTTTGTCGGCTTTCGTTGCGTCAAGATACCCCCTTGTCCGGGGAAGCAGATTAGACCATCCTTGCGCCGTTTGGAACAAGAGGTGCGCAATGGCCCGCGTTCGAAAGGCCCTTTGGGGCGCGTCCATCGTTGCCGCCCTGGCTGTGGCCGGATGGACCTGGCTTGCGCGAACCGGCGGCGAAACGGACAGGTTTGCGGCCTGCAGAACCACCGGGATAGCCGAAGGCAGCGCCGCGATCGGGGGGCCCTTTACCCTTGTGGACGAAAACGGGAAGACCGTGACCGACAAGGATGTCTTCACGAAACCGTCGCTTGTCTATTTCGGCTATACCTTCTGCCCCGATGTCTGCCCGGTTGACAATGCGCGCAACGCCGAAGCGCTCGATATCCTTCTTGGCCGGGGCTACGACGCGCAGGCGGTGTTCATATCCATAGACCCCGAGCGCGACACCCCGCAGGTGGTGAAGGAGTTCACCGATTACCTGCACCCGAAGATGATCGGCCTGACCGGCACGCCACAACAGGTAAAGGCCGCGTCGCAGGCCTTTCGGACCTACTATCGAAAACGCGATTCCGGCGACGGCGACTATCTTGTGGACCATTCAACCTTCACCTATCTGGTGCTGCCCGACACGGGCTTTGTCGAGTTCTTCAAACGCGATACGAGCGCCCGGGAAATGGCGGACCGCACGGCCTGTTTCATCGACAAATCGAACTAGCGCCGCTATCACGGGGAAGGCCCGGGCGCAGTTCGGGGTTTGACAGCTTGTTTCACGGCAATATGGTTGCAGGCAAACGCGAAGAGGACAACCGATGACCGAGTCGAGTGGGCTGGAGCTTGGCGAAGACACGTCGCTTTTGATCGTTGACGACGACGAACCGTTTCTGCGGCGCCTGTCGCGCGCCATGGAAAAACGCGGTTTCAGGCCGGAAACGGCGGGATCGGTTGCCGCCGGGAAGGCGATCGCAACGGCGCGACCCCCGGCCTATGCGGTGGTGGACCTGCGGCTTGAGGATGGAAACGGCCTGGACGTGGTCGAGACGATCCGGGCCAGGCGACCGGACAGCCGGGTCGTGGTGCTGACAGGATATGGCGCCATCGCCACGGCGGTTGCGGCGGTGAAGATCGGCGCCACAGACTATCTTTCCAAGCCGGCAGACGCCAACGACATCACCAACGCACTTCTTGCGCGCGAGGACGAATTGCCCCCGCCGCCCGAAAACCCCATGTCGGCCGATCGCGTTCGCTGGGAACATATCCAGCGGGTCTACGAACTGTGCGACCGCAACGTGAGCGAAACCGCACGCCGGCTGAACATGCACCGCCGCACCCTGCAGCGCATCCTGGCCAAGCGCAGCCCGCGTTGAGGCGCGGCATCGGCGGCATTTCCGTCTGGCTGGCCGCAGTGCCTGGCGCGGACATGTTGACACCGCGCCCGTTCGGTGTGCTCGATGGGCCGAAAGCCGCGGGACGGTCGCATGTATCTGATTGAATATCACACGCTTATCGTGGTCGGGTTCTCGCTGCGCATCTTCCTGCGCGACGCGATGCTGCCCTCTGCCAGAATGGCATGGTTCTTCGTGATCGTGATGGTGCCGCTGGCCGGGGCCGTGCTCTACTTCCTTTTCGGCGAGGTGGATATCGGACGCAGGGCGATCCGGCAGCAGCAGCAGATATCCGCCATCATCCGAACGCATGCCGGGCCGGCCTACGGAAGGATGGAGGACATAGACCGGCTTGTGCCGCCGCCGCTGCGCGCGCCATCGCGCTGCATGGCTTCGGTCAACGGGTTTTGGGCCGTGCCCGGCAACCGGGTCGAACTGATGCCCGATGGGCAGAGCGCGCGCGCGCGCCTGATCGAGGACATCGACAGGGCGACATCGCAGGTGCATGTCCTGTGCTACATCTGGCTGGAGGACCAGACCGGGACGAACGTGGCCCGGGCCCTGATCCGCGCAGCGGGGCGTGGGGTGAAATGCCGTGTCATGGTCGATGCCATGGGCTCGCTGGCCTTCACCCGGTCCGCCCTGTGGAAGGAGATGTCCCGGGCAGGGGTGGAAACCGCCGTTGCCCTGCCGTTTCACAAACTGATCCGCACCATGATGACCAGCCGGCTGGACCTGCGCAATCACCGAAAGATCGTGGTGATCGACGGCCAGGTCACCTATTGCGGAAGTCAGAACTGCGCCGATCCGCAATTCCGCATCAAGGAAAGATACGGGCCCTGGGTCGATATCGTCCTGCGGATCGACGGGCCGATTGCGGCCCAGAACCAGATCCTTTTCGCAAGCGACTGGATGAAAGAGGTCAGCACGCCGCCCGAAGTATTTCAGATCGATGCGCGGCGCCATCCCGAGGGCGTCAGCGCGCAGGCCGTCGGCGACGGGCCGACCGAGCGAAGCGGAGGATCGCCTCAGGTTTTCGTCAGTCTGATGGAGGCGGCTTCCGAAGAGCTGATCATCACGACACCGTATTTCGTGCCCGATCCGACGGTCATAGAGGCCCTGTGCGCGGCGGCTTTCCGTCAGGTCCGGGTGACGCTGATCTTTCCGCGGCGCAACGATTCCTGGGTGGTGGCGGCGGTCAGCCGAAGCTACTATCGAAAACTGCTGGAGGCCGGCGCCCGGATCTATGAATTCGACAGAGGCCTGCTGCACGCCAAGACACTGACCGTTGACGGGAAGGCCGTGTTCCTTGGCTCTTCGAACATGGACATGCGCAGCTTTGACCTGAACTACGAAAACGATGTCCTTGTGCACGACAGGGATGTGGCCCTGGCCGTGCGCGCGCGTCAGCTTGACTATCTGGCGCAGTCGGTTCCGGTGCAACTGGACGAGGTGACCGGCTGGTCCTATCCGCGCCGGATCTGGCAGAACGTCATGGCCACGCTGGGCCCGGTGCTGTAATGCCCGGTGCGGCCGCGGCTGCCGCCACCGCTGCCACCGCTGCACCGCGACGCTCACCGCCCCGGTCACATCCGCGACAACAGTTCCCGGTGCCGGGCGGTGAAGGCGTTTCGCGCCTCGATCGGGGGACGCAGACGGATCGAGCACCCCCTGATCAGCGTCTTGTCGGGCTTTCCGAAAAGCCGGTTCGCCTCGGCTTCGTCAAAGCCGGCAATCCGGGTGGCCTCCAGCCGGGCGCTGAGCCTGTCGGCGGCCTTGATCCCCCGCTTTATCGCCGCCGGGATCGTCGCCGGCAGGCCGAAGCGCAGATGGATGGCCGCGCTCAACCGCTGGTCCAGCGCCTCATAGCCGGGGCCGACCGCCGCCTTGACCGGAGAAATCATGTCGCCGATCACGTATTCCGGCGCGTCATGCAGCAGCGCCGCCAGACGCCAGCGCACGGCAATGCCCCGGTTCATGGCGGCGAACAGCTGTTCCACCAGCAACGAATGCTCGGCCACCGAATAGGGATAATCGCCCCGGGTCTGCCCGTTCCAGCGCGCCACGAAGGCAAGACCGTGTGCGATATCCTCGATCTCGATGTCCATCGGCGTCGGATCCAGCAGATCCAGCCGCCGCCCCGACAGCATCCTTTGCCATGCGCGCCTTGTCATGGTCGGCATCCGCCCCGCAGGTTTCGGTATGTTCCCGGGCGTCCCGTCCGACCGCCCCTGTCGCGCGCAGTCTTGCGTTTTGCGCCGCATTGTCAATCGGTGCGCATTGCGAACGCGCCGATTGGGTGATAGCACCGCCCCGAACATGACATGGCGGAGAAACGCGTTGACCAAGGACTACATCGTAAAGGACATTTCGCTTGCCGATTTCGGTCGCAAGGAACTGAACATAGCGGAAACCGAAATGCCGGGGCTGATGGCATTGCGCGAGGAATACGGCGACAGCAAGCCGCTGAAGGGCGCGCGCATCGCCGGCAGCCTGCACATGACGATCCAGACGGCGGTGCTGATCGAAACGCTGGTGCGCCTGGGGGCCGAGGTGCGCTGGGCCTCGTGCAACATCTTTTCGACCCAGGACCACGCAGCGGCGGCGATTGCCGCGGGCGGCACGCCGGTTTTCGCGATCAAGGGCGAAACCCTGCCCGAATACTGGGACTATGCCGACCGCATCTTCCAGTTTCCCGAGGGCACCGCAAACCTGATTCTCGACGATGGCGGCGACGCGACGCTGTATGTCCTGTTGGGCGCGCGGGTCGAAAACGGCGAAGAAGACCTGATCGCCGTGCCGACATCGGAAGAGGAAGAGGCCCTGTTTGCCCAGATCCGCAAGCGGATGAAGGAAAGCCCCGGCTGGTTCACCAGGCAGCGCGAGGCAATCAAGGGCGTCAGCGAGGAAACCACCACCGGCGTGCACCGGCTCTATGAGCTGATGAAGGAAGGCCAGCTGCCTTTCCCGGCGATCAACGTGAACGACAGCGTTACCAAGTCGAAGTTCGACAACAAGTATGGCTGCCGCGAAAGCCTGGTGGACGGGATCCGGCGCGCCACCGACACGATGATGGCCGGCAAGGTCGCCGTGGTCTGCGGCTATGGCGACGTGGGCAAGGGCTCGGCCGCCAGCTTGCGCGGGGCCGGGGCACGGGTGAAAGTCACCGAAATAGACCCTATTTGCGCGCTTCAGGCGGCAATGGACGGGTTCGAGGTTGTGCGTCTTGAGGACGTGGTTTCGGATGCCGACATCTTCGTGACCACCACCGGTAACAGGGACGTGATCCGCATCGAGCACATGCGCGAGATGAAGGACATGGCAATCGTCGGCAACATCGGCCATTTCGACAATGAAATCCAGGTGGCGGCGCTGAAGAACCACAAGTGGACCAACATCAAGGACCAGGTGGACATGATCGAGATGCCCTCGGGCAACCGCATCATCCTGCTCAGCGAAGGCCGGCTTTTGAACCTGGGCAACGCCACCGGGCACCCGAGTTTCGTGATGAGCGCCTCTTTCACCAACCAGGTGCTGGCGCAGATCGAACTGTGGACCCGCGGCGACACCTACAGGAACGAGGTCTACATCCTGCCCAAGCACCTGGACGAAAAGGTCGCCCGCCTGCATCTGGACCGCATCGGCGTGAAACTGTCGAAGCTGGACAAGGCGCAGGCCGATTACATCGGGGTGCCCGTGGACGGGCCGTTCAAGCCGGAACATTACCGCTACTGAGAACGGTTGCCGAAGACGCGCCGGCGGCGAGGCGTTGGCGGGAATCGGCTGCCGGGGGAAATTCGTGCCAAGTTTCCCTTTGTGCGGCCCGATTTCCCGACTACACTTCGCCGCGAGCCGTGATACAAGGCTTCACGCGAGAAACAGTACATCACATCCGGTGGGAGTAAACTTATGGGAAAACGAGACGACCTGATCGCGCAATATGCCGACGATTTGAAAAACAAATGCGGCATGACACCCGACATGGACCTTCTGACCAAGGTCACGATCGGATGTGGTCCGGCGATTTACAATGCTGACGCTTCCACCGTGGCGGCGACGCAGCCGGACGAACTGGAAACGGTCAAGAACAACTTCCTGATGAAAAAGCTGGGGCTGCCCGACGGCCCCGAGCTGATGGACGCGATCAACAAGGCGATCGATACCTACGGCCGGTCCGAGCGCAACAAGTACCGCGCCGTGATCTACTACATGCTGACCAAGCATTTCGGCAAGGAATCGGTCTACGGCTGACCCGTTCCGAAGCCGACAGGCAAGCGCCCGCTGCAAGGCGGGCGTTTTTGCATCTGGATTTTAGCCGAATTCTAGATACTTAGCATTTGCTTCGCGGCCCGGATTTTCGTAGCGTCCTTTCATGGCCAGGACGGCCGGGACCTTTTACAGAACACATGTGGTGCTAAGGGAACATGTGGGGTGGCGGAGGGTCCCGTGGGGTCGGGGCCCTCCAATTTCTTTCAGGACAGTCCAGATGGTCAACGGCGCCGGGCGCCGGGCGGTGCGTCAGCTCATGCCGGCAAGCGCGCAGACCACCTGCCACTCGGCCGGGCGGACGGGCTGCACCGAAAGCCGCGAGTTGTTGACCAGAACCATTTCCGCAAGGCGCGGGTCCTGTTTGCACATCTCCAGGGTCACGGGTTCAGGCAGGGATCGCACCGCCCGGACATCGACGCATTCCCAACGCGCATCGTCCGTCGTGCTGTCGGGGTGCGCTTCGGCGCAGACCTCGACAATGCCCACGATCGCCTTCTGTTTCAGCGAGTGATAGAAAAACCCCAGATCGCCCAGCTTCATCTGGCGCATGTTGTTGCGCGCCTGGTAGTTGCGCACGCCGTCCCATTCCTCGCCGGCCGCGCCCCTGGCAAGCTGCTGTTCCCAGCTCCAGGTGTTCGGCTCGGACTTGAATAGCCAGTATTGCATCTTCTCATTCCTCCCGCAGCGGCCGCGACATCAGGGATGACACGGCCCGTTGAATGGTGATTTTCCCGCCGACCAGATCCGCCACCGCCTGGGTGATCGGCATGTCCATGCCGCGGCCTGCCGCGATGTCGGCCACGGCTCGTGCCGTAGGCACGCCTTCGACCGTGGCCGATCCGCTGCCGACCCGGCCCTGTCCCAGGGCCAGACCGTAGCGGTAGTTGCGCGACTTTTCGGAGGTGCAGGTCAGCACAAGGTCACCGAAGCCGGACAAGCCGGAAAGCGTCTCTGTTCTGGCACCAAACGCCTGAGCCAGGCGCTTCATCTCCTGGTAGCCGCGGGTCATGAGCGCCGCGCGCGCGCTTTCCCCAAGCCCGCTGCCAATGGCGATCCCGGCCGCAATGGCGATCACGTTCTTCAACGCGCCGCCAAGCTCGACGCCGGTCACATCGCTGCTGGCGTAAAGCCTGAGCGTGGGTGTCGAAAGCATGTCGCGCAGTGCATTCGCAACCTTCAGTTCGCCGGCCGCAAGGGTCAGCGCGGTCGGCAGTCCGGTGGCAATGTCGGCGGCGAAGCCGGGGCCCGACAAGATTGCCGGAACCGCCGAGGGACAGGCCCCGGCAACGACCCCGACAGGCCCCAGGCCGGTGGCCAGATCGACGCCCTTGCAACAGGCAACCAGCCGCCGATCCGACAGGTCTGTGGCGTGCCTTCGCACCATCGTGCCCAGCTGCTGGGTCGGAACGGCAAGAAGGCAAGTCCCGGGCAGGTCGCCGGTCCGGTGGGTCACCTCCAGGGTTTCGGGAAATGCGACCCCGGGCAGGCGCGCGCGGTTTTCCCGGGCTTCGATCATGCGCGCGGCGGCCTCGGGCGTGCGCGCAACAAGGCGCACCTGGCGTCCGGCAGCGGCGAACGCCACGGCAAGCGCCGTGCCAAAGGCGCCGGCACCCAGAACGCAGATGCCGCTCATGCCTTGGCTCCGCGCCGCCCCGAGCCGAGCAACGCCGGGCTGTCCTCATC
>Ga0256841_1002675_pt1 | contig 13958 bp, 11 predicted proteins | sample 356308metaG_FD_185971 | JGI IMG/M metagenome (GOLD analysis project Ga0256841, IMG submission 185971) | Hydrothermal vent microbial communities from Mid Atlantic Ridge, Atlantic Ocean - 356-308 | ecosystem: Environmental > Aquatic > Marine > Hydrothermal vents | place: Atlantic Ocean: Mid...
CCGATTTTACCGCCTCTACTGTGTTGCAGGGCATTTGCGTCTGTATACCACAGCTGCATGCCCTGCGCCTTGTATAGGCGGCAAACGCGACGCTTGCAAAATTCAGGTAAAAAATCAGCGGTGCAACACTTTTCCCGTCTTGCCCGTCAAATGGATGCCAAGACGGATTTGCATTTTTTCGAAGCCGCGCATTTTTATGTTGACATTTATTGAAGCTATTTGCTTTAATTTGACCGTTTATGATTGAAACGAGCGCAGAAAAACCAGAAAACCTGATTCCGGAGCAGCGGCGTACATTGATTTTCAACCTGATCCAGCGGTCAGGTTCCGTCAGCGTCCAGGAATTGGCAGACTTGATCGGTGCATCGGTTTCCACCATCCGGCGTGATCTGGACGTGTTGGCCAGCCGCGGTTCGGTTGCCCGCACCCATGGGGGAGCCATCCTGACCCTTTCCCAGCGGACGACATTCGAACCGGATTACAAGTATGCATCGCCGATGTTTAAAGAGGAAAAGTCCGCCATCGGCAAAGCCGCCGCAGACTGCATCCGCCAGGGACAGAGCGTCATTTTCGACTCGAGCTCCACGGTCTTTCATGCGGCCTGCCATGCGAGGGATCAACACTGCTCGATTACTGCGCTGACCAATGACATCAATATCGCCGCGGCCATGGTCAATGCGCCGCCCATTGAGCTGAAAGTGATCGGCGGGACTGTCAGACCCGGATCGTTTACGCTTTTGGGCGAACCCGGTATGAGTTTTCTCGGCGGTCTGCACGTTGACGTCTGTTTCCTCGGCATCCAGGCGATTCAGCTTTACAGCGCTCCGGCAGCCGCCGCACCCCTGTCATGCGGCGCGTTGAGCGACACATCTTTGGAAGTTGCGGCCATGAAGCGCCGCATGGTGCAGGCTGCCCGACGCACCTTTGTGCTGGCCGATTCCAGCAAATTCGGCCCCCCGGCATTTTGCGATGTGTGCGACTTTTCTCAAATCGATGCCATTATTACCGATCGGGGAATTGATTCCGGGAAGCAGGCCATTTTGAAAAAATCGGGGCTCGAAGTCATCGTTGCCGGATAAGCTTGTGCAAGGGCGCTGCTAGCAACCTAAAGGGAGGATGGTCATGAAAAAGAAACGCACCCGTTTCGATCTGCAGCGGATGAAGGCAGAAGGGAAAAGGGCGGTCTGGATGACCGCCTATGATTTTACCACCGCCCAGCTGGCGGAACAGGCGGGCATGGACATGCTGCTGGTGGGTGACAGCCTGGGGATGGCCGTATACGGCTATAGCGGCACGGTTCCGGTCACGATGGATCAATGCATCTACCACAGCGAAGCCGTGCGCCGGGGTGCTCCCGATACCTTCGTCATCGGAGACATGCCGTTCGGCGCCTATCAGGCCGATGTGGCTGACGCTGTCAGGAACGCCGTTCGTTTCCACAAGGAAGCGGGTGTGGATTGCATCAAACTGGAGGGCGGGCAGCGGGTGGCAAAGGTCATCCGGGCGATCGCCGACGGCGGCATGCTGGTGATGGGGCACGTCGGACTGACACCCCAAAGTTCTGGTGCCATGGGCGGATTCAGGGCCCAGGGCCGCACGGCCGAGTCCGCACAGGCCATCATCGAAGACGCCAGGGCCGTTTATCAGGCCGGTGCCTTTGCCGTTCTCGTGGAAGCGATCCCGCCGGAAGTTACCCGCATGATCGCCGCTGACCTGCCGGTGCCGGTTTATGGCATCGGGGCCGGGGATTGCGACGGACAGGTGATGATCTGTTCGGATATTCTCGGAATTTTCCAGGCCTTCACGCCAAAATTCGTCAAAAAATATGCCGAACTGGGCAAAGAAATGCTCGATGTATTCAAATCCTACGCCGCCGATGTGCGTCAGGGCCGTTTTCCGGACGATGTGCATACCTACAAAATGCCGCCGGAGGAACTCGATAAGCTCAAGGCCCTGCGCGGATCCTGAAAATTTTTCACTGGGCGTTGCAGCGGCCTGACAGGCCGGTCGATCCCCGAACGACCCGCAGGCCGTGCGGAGAATTCACAACCCATAGAAAGAAGGAGGTTAGCATGCACAGGTTTTTCAGACTTTCGACGGTACTCATTGGATTGCTGGCAGCGGTTTGGATCGTCAACCCCGCATTTGCGAAAATGGTTTTCAAGTGCGGCACGTCGACACAACCGGAGCACATTTACAATCAGGCCGTCAAAAAATTCGCCAAAATCGTAAGCGCCAAAACGGGCGGCGAGATCGAAGTTCAACTTTTCCCTGCCGCCCAGCTGGGCTCCGAACGCGACATGGTAGAGGGCCTTCAGCTGGGCTCGCTGGAGATGACTTTGACATCCACCGGGCCGCTGGGAAATTTCGTCCCCCAGGTCAAACTCTTCAATCTCCCGTTTTTGTTTAAAGACCGCAAATCATGCTATGCGGTTCTGGACGGCAAAATCGGGACCGGTATTGCAACGCGCTTTCAGAAAGTCGGCATCCGTTCGCTGGGATGGTTCGAAAACGGGTTTCGCAACATCACCAATTCAAAACGCCCCATCAACAAACCGGCCGACCTGAAAGGGCTCAAGATCAGAGTGATGGAGGATGATGTCTTTATTCTGACCATGAAAGCACTGGGCGCCAGTCCGCTGCCCATGGCCTTCGGCGAACTGTACACCGCCCTGGAACAAAAAACCGTGGATGCCCAGGAAAATCCACTGGCGGTAATCTACTCCTCGCGGTTTTTTGAAGTTCAGAAATACCTGGCCATGACAGGCCATTTCTACTCGCCGGCCATGCTTTTGATCGGCGAACAGGCCTGGAAAAAATTGAATCCGGCCCAGCAGAAGATTTTTATGCAAGCGGCGGCCGTCGCCCGGGACTATGAACGCAAGCTCTCCCTGGAGGCGGATCAGAGCCTGGAAGCGAAATTGAAAACAGCCGGCATGACCATCACCCATCCGGACAAGGCGCCTTTTGTCAAAGCCGTTCAGAGTGTCTATCAAAATCCCAAGGTGATTAAAGCCATTGGCGGCGGAAGTGCCGCCGAGGGCCGGAAGCTGATCGATGCGGCTAAAGCCGCCGCCATGTAAGATCAATTCCCGGCAAAACCGATATGCGGCTCCGAATCGCCCGGTGTGTGGTCCGGAGCCGCTTTTGGGCGGAGGATCCAAATGTGGGCGTTCGTGTTCAAGACCATGGACAGAATTGTAAATTGGGCGCTGGCATTGCTTATGGCGGCGATGGTGGTGGTGATCGCCGCACAGGTTTGGTACCGCTTTGTCATGAACGACCCCCTCGACTGGTCCGAGGAAATGGGCCGCTACCTGTTTGTATGGATATCCTTTATGGGGGCCGCCGCCGGTGTCCGCTACCAGGTGCATCTCGGCATTGACCTCATCCACAAACTGTTCGCACCGGAAACCTATCGATACGTGATCATATTCGTCAACCTGTTCATCCAGGTCTTCCTGGCGGCCTTGATATTCTGGGGTTTTAAAATTCTCGCGGTCATCCGGTACCAGTCTTCTCCGTCCATGGGAATTTCGATGATCTATCCCTATATGGCGGTTCCCGTGGGCAGTGTTTTCATGCTGATCAATTCATTGCGCATCTCGTGGGCCGCCAAAACCGGTAAACCGTTGGACAAAGAGCTGGTGCTATGACGGTTCTCCTGTTTGCCAGTCTGCTGGTGTGTTTCATCCTGGGAATGCCGATTGCGTTTTCGCTGGGCGTGTCTTCCATGGCCACCCTGCAGTTTGGCTCTCACCTGCCCATGACGCTGGCCGCCCAGCGCCTTTTCACCGGCACCGACTCTTTTCCCCTGATGGCCATTCCCTTTTTCATGCTGGCCGGTGAGTTAATGGAGTCCGGCGGAATCTCCCGGCGCCTGTTCGATTTTGCCCACGCCCTGGTCGGCTTTGTATACGGAGGCCTGGCCATGGTGGCCGTCGTGGCGGCCATGTTTTTCGCGGGCATTTCCGGCGCCGCGGCCGCGGATACCGCCGCCGTGGGGGCCGTATCCATTCCGGCCATGATCCGCAAGGGGTATGCCAAGGGGTTTGCCGCCGCCGTGCAGGCTGCCGGAGGCTCCATCGGGGTCATTATTCCGCCTTCGATCCCGATGATTATTTTCGGCGTCGTGGGCGGCGTCTCCATCGGAAAACTGTTCATGGGCGGTATTATCCCCGGCGTCCTGATCGGCGGCGGTCTCATGGCGGCCAACTTTTTTCTTTCCAAACGCGCCGGTTACGGCAAAGAGCCCTTTCAGGGATTCAAGAAGGTTTTTGTTACTTTTTTCGCGGCCTTCTGGGCCCTTTTGATGCCCGCAATCATCCTGGGAGGCATTCTGGGGGGCATCTTCACGCCCACGGAAGCCGCCGTGATTGCCGTTTTGTACGGTTTGATTGTGGGGTTCGGGGTTTACCGGGAACTCAGCATAAGCGATCTTCCCAAAATCTTTGCCAAGGCCGCCGTCTCCACCTCCACCGTCATGCTGCTGATCGCCACGGCCAATATTTTCGGCTGGATCCTGACGGCCCAGCGGGTTCCCCAGAACGTCGCGGCCTACCTGGTGTCGCTGACCACCTCGCCGGTCATCTTGTATGCACTGATCCTCGTCTGTCTGTTGATTATCGGGACTTTTATGGAAACTTCCGCTTCCCTGATTATCCTGACACCGGTTTTTCTGCCCGCGATTCACAAGTTCGGCATCGATCCGGTGCATTTCGGCGTCGTCATGGTGACCAGCCTCTCCATCGGCATGCTGACGCCGCCTTTGGGGATATGCCTCTTTATTTCCTGTAACATCGCCGATATACAGCTGCACGAAATCGTAAAGTACATCTATCCTTTTCTTTTGATCATGATCGGGTTGCTGCTGCTCATCACCTATGTACCGGATCTGGTGATGCTCATACCCAACCTGATGACAAATTGAAGCCGGTGAAACAAAAGCGGTGCTGCAAGAGCCATGAAAAGGGCGCGTTGACGGCCCGCTGCAGGTGAAAAAAAGTGACGGAAATTCAAATCCCTTTTGGCGGTCGACCGTACCTCTTCTCCATACCTCCCGAAAATCTGGCACAGGTGTTGCGCCCTGCCGCGCCAGCGCCCCTGGCGGACCTTGGCGCCGCCGTTGAAAGCGCCCTGGATCATCCCATCGGGCAGCCGCCCTTGAAAAGCTGGGTGCGGACCTCGGACAGGGTTGTGCTGGTCTGCGATGACAACACCCGCCTGACCCCCGCGGAGCGTATCATCCCACCTTTGCTCAACCGCCTGAACGCGGCCGGGGTGCCCGATCAGCATATCGCCTGCATCATGGCCCTGGGAACGCATCGCTATATGACGCAGGCGGAAATGGCCGCCAAAGTCGGGCCGGAGGTTTTCAGCCGCATCCGCGTATGCAATCACCAGTGGCGGGATCCCGATATGCTCGTCGATTTGGGGGTTTCCGATTACGGAACGCCTCTGGAGGTGAACCGGACGGTGGTGGAAGCCGACGTCGTCATCGGTATCGGCGCCATCGTGCCGCACCACATTGCCGGCTTTTCCGGTGGCTCCAAGATCATCCAGCCGGGCATCTGCGGCCCGAAAACAACCGCCGAGACGCATATGCTCTCCTGCCGGGGGGGCGGGGACTCTTTTCTGGGAATCGAGGACAACCCCGTGCGGCGGGACATGGACGATATGGCACATAAAGTCGGCATGCATACCGTCTTCAATGTTGTGATGGACCCCGCAGGGAAAGTGATCGGTATTTTTTTTGGGCGCATGCGGGCGGCCTTTCACAAGGGTGTTAAACTGGCGCGACGGATTTACGGTGTAAAATACATGGAGACACCGGATATTGTGCTGGCCAATTCGCATCCCTGTGACCTGGATTTCTGGCAGGCGCATAAATCCCAGTATCCGGCCCAGCGCATGGTGAAAACCGGCGGCTCGATCATCATCTGTACGCCGGCTCCCGAAGGAGTCAGCCCCGTTCACCGCGAGCTTCTGGGTTATGCCGCCTGGTCTTCTTCAAGAATCAAGGCCGCCTACCAGCGTGGCGAACTGAAAAATGGTGTCGCCACCGCACTGGCCGTGGCATGGGCCATGGTCCGTGAAAAAGCGAAGGTCATCATGTATTCTCCAGGTATTTCATCCCGGGATAAAGCCAAACTGGGCCACATTCATGCACCCGATATCGCGGCGGCGCTCGAGGAAGCCTTCCGCCAACAGGGGCCTGCAGCACGTGTCAGCGTACTGACGCATGCGCCTGATACGCTTCCGATCAGGGCTTTTCCATGAGCGTGCCATATCGGGCGAGGGCCGCACAGCTTGTGGGGGCATCGAATTGACGGCCGGGAGACGAAATCTCCGGCAGACCGGTACACTATTTTAATTCCAGACGGGGACGGGTATCCATCATGCAGCCGGTATTGATCATTGCCGATGACCTCACCGGCGCCGCCGACACCGGCATTCAGTTTTTGCGGACAGGTTCACCGGCTTATCTGATCTCCAGTGTGGAGTGGCCTGTTGTTGATTTTCCGGAGCCGCCTGGCGTTCTGGCCGTATATACCCATACGCGTCATCTGCCGGCGGGCGCAGCCGCGCAGCGCCTCAAAGCCGTGGCGAAATACCTGCAAACGTTTCATCCGGGAAAGATCTACAAAAAGATAGATTCCTGTCTGCGGGGAAACCTCGGTGCCGAGCTCGACGCCCTGCTCGATGCCTGCATGCTGGAGGCGGGTTTCATCGCGCCGGCTTATCCCGGGCAACAGCGCGTGACCATACACGATATCCACCGTGTAAACGGCATCCCGGTGGCCGAAACTGAAATGGCCCGCGATCCCATCTCGCCGGTCGCAGAATCCCGGCTTTCCGTTTTGCTGTCCGCCCAGAGCCGTCATAAGATCGGCCGCATCGATATTGACCTTTTGTCCGGTGACGTGCGTAACGTCATCAGCGAAGTCCGGCGCTGCCTTGAAAAGGGCTGCCGCCACATTGTTTTCGATGCCGCTACCCAGCAGCATCTGGACATCATCGCGGGCCTTGGGGCCACTGTTTTCGATACGTGCCTTCTGGCGGGATCGGCCGGACTGGCGATCAGTCTGGCCGGTCGGCGGCCGCAATACACACATGGGCGGTGCCGGATGCGTTCGGCCGCCAAAGGCACGGTGCTCTGGATATGCGGTTCCTTTTCGCACACCCTGGCGCAACAGTCGGATCGCCTGGTCCAGAAAAGCGGTTGCCCGCGCTTCATGCTGGATCCCCGGGTTCTGGCGGCCGGACCGGAAACGCGGGAGCATGCACCGATTGTCCGTCAAGCGGCAAGGTTGCTTGAAAACGATGATCTCGTGCTGCAGATCGCAGCCGGCGGAGAAAAGCCGATAGCGCCTCCGGCAGGGGCCATACTTGCCGGATTGGCGAAACTTGCGGCAGGAGTGATCCGGACACGGCCCCCGGACGGACTGTTTTTGTCCGGCGGCGACACCGCCCATGCGGTATTGCAGGCAATCGGGGCCGCCGGTATCCGCTTGTGCAGCGAACCCGCGCCGGGGGTGATCTCCGGCACGCTGCTCGGAGGCCGGATGGCCGGCCGGCCGGTGGTGACCAAAGCCGGTGCTTTCGGGGAAACCGACGCGCTGGTCCAGGCGTCTGAAAGAGTGTTCCGGGCATCGCGTTCCAAGCCGCCAGCAGATGGTTTGCCCCATTCACCGCCCGGCGCAAACGGGTGATCTTCAACGACAGAAAGGAATCCTGAGACCATGGCCAAGCATACACCGCCCCTGCTGGGGATCACCATGGGCGATCCCGGCGGCATCGGGCCGGAAATTTGTGTCAAATGCCTCAATGATCCGGAGATTTACCGGATTTGCCGGCCCCTGATTGTCGGCGACGCCGAAGTAATCCGCAACGCCGTTTCTTTCTGCCGTCTGCAGGCGGCCCTGAACGTCTGCCGGGCGCCTGCAGAAGGGCGATACCGTCACGGCACCATCGATGTCCTGGACCTTGGCAATATGCCGCTGGCCCGGCTGAAGCATAAAACGGTCACCAGGGAACAGGGCCAGGCGTCCTTCGAATATATCAATCGGGCCATTGATCTGGCGTTGGCCGGAAAGCTCGACGGCACGGTTACCGGGCCGATCAACAAAGAGGCCCTCAATGCCGCCGGCCACCATTTTGCCGGCCACACCGAAATTTATGCATCCAGGACCGCTACCAGGGATTATGCCATGATGCTGGCGGATAAATCCTTTCGGGTGGTCCACGTCTCCACCCACGTCTCACTGCGAAAAGCCTGTGACATGGTCAAAAAAAAACGCGTTCAGACGGTTATCGAACTGACCCACGACGCTCTTCGGAGAATGCACGTCGAGTCGCCGGCAATCGGTGTCGCCGGCTTAAACCCCCACTGCGGTGAAGGCGGCCTGTTCGGCAGCGAAGACGAGAACGAAATCGCCCCGGCGGTGGCGGCATCCAGAGCCCGGGAAATCCGGGTCGAGGGGCCTGTCCCGGCGGATACGGTCTTTTCAAAAATGATCGGCGGGATGTACGATGCCGTGGTGGTGATGTACCATGACCAGGGCCATATCCCCGCCAAACTGGTCGGCTTTCAATACAATGCCCGTACCGGCGCCTGGCAGAACATGGCCGGCGTCAACGTTACCCTGGGGCTGCCCATTATCCGCACCTCGGTGGATCATGGCACCGCTTTCGGGAAAGCGGGTGAAGGGCGGGCGAATCCCCAGTCCATGATTGAAGCGGTAAAACTCGCCGCCTTGATGGCGTCGCCTGTCACCGGGGCGCGATGATAAAAACAGGCCAAATCCCTTCCCGGTATTTTCAAAAAGAATTCTTACCCTTATATTGAAAAATCAGCCCGGGTGTGTCAGAAAGGATCCATGGAGAGTCCGAAACGCATCGACACGCAGGTGCTGGTCATCGGCGGCGGGGTGACCGGTACCGGCATCGCCCGGGATCTGGCCCTGCGCGGTGTGGACTGCGTTCTGGTTGAAAAGCGGGACATCAACGCCGGCGCCTCAGGGGCCAACCACGGCCTGTTGCACAGCGGGGCGCGCTACGTTTTCAACGATCCGGTTTCCGCCGCGGAATGTGCCCGCGAGGGCCGCCTGCTGAAGAAGCTGACCCCCCAGTGCATCGAGGATTGCGGCGGCCTCTTTGTGGCCGTGGCCGGCGACGACGAAAATTACGTGGCCGAGTTCCCGCGGCTGTGCGCGAACTGCGGCATCGCCTGCCGGCCGCTGGACGTCGCCCAGGCGCGTGAAATGGAGCCGGCACTGTCACCGGCGCTCATCGCCGCTTACCAGGTGGAGGATGCGGCCGTCGACCCTTTCATGCTGTCGCTGGAAAATATGGCCCATGCCCTTGCGCTGGGCGGCCGGCTGCGGCGCCATGCCCGGGTGGCGGGGTTCGAGGTCCGGGCCGGGCGCGTTGCCGCTGTCAAGGTCCGCGACAAGCGCAGTGGCACCACCTTCACCATCGACGCCGATCTGGTGATCAACGCTGCAGGAGCCTGGGCCGGCGAGGTCGCGCACCTGGCCGGCATCGACCTGCCGATCGTCTTTTCCAAGGGAAGCTTGCTCATCAGCGACCACCGCATTGCCGGCTGCGTCATCAACCGCCTGCACCCTTCCTCGGATGCGGACATCCTGGTTCCCGGGGGCAGTGTCTCCATCGTGGGCACCACTTCCATCCGTATCGACAGCCTGGACGACATCCGGCCTACCATCGCAGAGATGGACACCATCGTGGAAACGGCCGCCCAGATGGTCCCCGAATTGTTCCGGACGCGCTATATCCGGGCCTATGCCGGTGTACGCCCGCTGGTCAGTATCGCCAAAAAGAAAAGCGATCGCAGCGTCAGTCGCAATTTCGTGCTCTTTGACCACGCGGATGCGGGGATTTCCAATTTCATCACCATCGCCGGTGGCAAGTTGACCACCTTTCGCAAAATGGCGCAGCATACCGCCGACCTGGCCTGCCGCAAACTGGGCATTGCGGCAAGCTGCCGCACGACCAGCCAGCCGCTGCCGCCCTGCAGTGATTTTGAATGGACGGCGCCGGGGCAGGCCGCCAAACATTGGATGAGAGCGCACGGGCGGGGGGATCTCATGCTGTGCGAATGCGAGCTGGTCCCCAAAAGCGTGGTGGCCGGCATCATCCAGGCCCTCCAGCAGCAGAACGATCTGCCGGACTTGCGTTCCATCGGGATGCGCAGCCGCATCGGCAAGGGAACCTGCCAGGGGGCTTTCTGCGGGGTGCGCATCGCCGCTTACATGTCCGATCGGCCTGATCTGCCTGCCTACGACGGGCAAGACGACCTCAAGCGCTTTTTACAGGGACGCTGGAAAGGAATCCGCCCGGTGCTCTGGCAGGCGGCCCTGGCCCAGGAGGAGCTCCAGGAAGCGGTGCACTGCGGCCTGTTTGGGCTGGAGCTGTGATAACCCCTGCAGCGGATTGAACAGGATGCAACAAACCCACCGGAAAACGGATCCGCCCCAGCGCTGCGAGCTGCTGGTGATCGGTGCGGGCATGGCCGGCATGGCGGCGGCGCTGTTTGCCGCCCGCCGGGGAATCGACACCATTCTGGTCGGCGAAAGCAGCGAGATCATCTTTGCCAGCGGCCTGATGGATTTGATGGGCGTCCATCCTCTGGCGCAAAAGCGGGTATGGCACGATCCCTGGGCCGCCATTCGCAGGCTCTGCCGGGATCTGCCCGCACACCCCTATGCGCATATTCCCGAAGCCGGAATCCGCAGGGCGCTGGAAACCGTATTTTCCTTCCTGGAGTCCGCCGGCCTGCGTTATTTCCGCCGGCCGCAGCGCAACTGCCGGGTGCTGACCGCCCTGGGCAGTGAAAAAATCACCTACGGCGTGCCGCGCACCATGGCCGCCGGCGTGCAGGTCCTGGAGCGCAAGAAACCCTGCCGTATCGTCGACATTCAAGGGCTCAAGGGATTCAGCAGCCGCCTGATCGTGCGCGCCCGGCACAGGTCCTGGCCGGGGCTGGACGCGGCGCGGATTGTCTTTCCGGGCATGCAGGACCGTACCGAAGTGTATGCCGAGCAGATGGCCCGCGCACTGGAGGTTCCGCGTCAGCGGGAAGAGCTGGCCCGTGTGTTGGCCCCCCACGTAAAAGGTGTCGCCGCGGTGGGGATGCCGGCGATTTTCGGCATGTACCACAGTGACGCGGTGTGCCGCGATCTGGAGCAGCGCCTGGGCGTGCCCCTGTTTGAAATCCCGACTTTTCCCCCCTGTGTGCCGGGTCTGCGGCTGAAAGAGGCCTTCGAACGCCGGCTTCCCGAGCTGGGGGTGCGGCTGATCACCGGCAAACGGGTGGTATCTGCCGATGTTTCGCAAAGCAACGGATTCGCCTTCGGTGTGGGTGACGACCTGGCAGTGGCGGCCGATGCCGCCGTACTGGCCAGCGGCCGGTTCCTGGGCAAGGGGCTGTGGGCCGACCGCCGGCGCGTCAGAGAGAGCCTGTTCGACCTGCCGGTTTGCCAGCCGGATTCGCGTCGCCGCTGGCACCGCCGAACCTTTCTGGATTCCCGGGGTCACCCGCTGAACCGGGCGGGACTCGAGATCGATGCGCGTTTCCGTCCCCTGGGGACAGGCGGCCGTCCAGTCCACCGGCGCCTCTATGCGGCCGGCTCGATCCTGGCGCACCAGGACTGGATGCGTGCCAAATGCGGCTCCGGCCTGTCCATCGCCAGCGCCTGGGCCGCCGTGGAAGCGTTTATCCGCGAGCGGGGCTGAGAACAGCTTCTTTAAGCCGGGCGCTTATGCGCCCAGCGTGGCCCGGATGACCTTGTAGCCTTCGCTTTCGAAAGCTGTGGCCACCTTTTCCTGCAGCGCCGCTCCCGGCGTCAGCGATACCATGTAGCCGCCGCGGCCGCCACCGGTTACCTTGGCGCCCAGTGCACCCATTGCAACGGCCTTGTCGCAGAGGTGAACCAGCGTTTCGTGGGACAGTCCCATCTCGATGAGGATGCGGTGGTTGGCCGTCATGATTTCGCCCACTTTTTCCCACTGGCCGGTCTCCAGGGCATCCAGCATGGCGTCGCTCTGGACCCGGATATCGTCCAGCTTGCGCGCAAACCCCTGCGGGTCCTGCTTTTCCAGCGATTCCACATAGGCATCCAGCTTGGAAGTGTCGGCCGTCACCCCGCTGTTGGCCAGCACGATTTGTATGGGTGCCGGAATTTTCAGCTGGCGGAAGTGCTTTTCGCCGCTTTCGATCCAGTAGCGCAGGATACCGCCGTAGGTCGAGGCCGTGTTGTCCACGCCGCTGGGCACGCCGTGGTAGGCAAACTCGCCTTCCCAGCCCACACGGTTGATCTCCTCGATGGAGTAGCCCAGCTGGAATTCGTCGTTCAGTGCGCGCGCCAGCGAGACGCAGCTGGCCGCACTGGCACCGACGCCGCTGCCGGCCAACAGCGACCCGCCGTAAGTGATTTTAAGGCCTGTTTCCGTCAGGTCGACGCCCATGACCTCGAGGATATGGTCAATGGAATCGGCCTGCTGGGATTTTTTCTTTTCTTTGTAGCCCGGGACCTCTTTGCGTTGGTCGTCCAGGGTCCAGCCCCGGCCCGCCACGCGCTCGACGCGGCATTCGGTTTGAAAGGGCAGTGCAGCGACAATCGCCGGGACCTCGCGCAATACGAACTGGTCCCCGATGAGAATCGTCTTGCCAAAAGCGGTGCCTGTGGCCATAATACGACCTCCTTATTGCGTTAGAATTGCTTCCATCTCGTCGATAAGTGCCTGTTCTTTGCCCACGGCCACGGTAGTGGCGGCGGTCAGGCTGTGGCAGGCGTCGGAAAATCCGCCCAGGCGGGCCGTGGCCGCGGGCAGGAAGGTGTCCAGCCCCGGGATCTGCCCGGAACGGATTTGATGCTGCAGGCGGTCAGAAACCCGCATGGATATCTTGGCTTCGTCGAAACGGATGGGCCCGAAGCCGGGGATTTCGTTGGGTACGATCTGGAAACCGGCGATGAACTTTTGCGGGTCGAAAAAATCGGCGTTGCGGTAAGTTTCGCAGAAAACACCGATCATCTTGACCCCCATGGGTGCAAAGTGTTCGCCCACGTGAAACCACTGGATGCGCGAGGTGTGCTGGAGAGCGCCGCTTTTCAGCCGCCGGATCTGATCGGCAAAGGCGGTTTGCTCGATTTTCTGCAGCTTGGCGATCATGCGGTCCGATGCGGCTGAACGCCCCTCGAGACACACTGCAACGCCTGTGTCCGGACCGTGGTGGTAGTAGCCGGCGCCGCCCAGGGTATCCAGATAAGCCCCTTGCTCGTGGCATGGCAGAGGTCCGTCCGGAGTGTTGAGAATGTAGTCTTCACCATCTTGGCGCGAGCGGATCTCAAGTAAGCCCTGCTGCCGGGCCTCCATCGCGACCTTGCGGTTTTCGGATGCCAGGCGGCCGTCAACGAAAAATCCGTCGCCCACAGCTCCGATGGCCGCCACAACGGCCAGGTCACGGTTGTCGGGGTTCAGGACACAGGCAAAGCGGTAACAGGTGGTCGAGGCCGTGATGTCCCGGTCGCCGCGCAGCCCGAACAGTTCCGGGTCGAGGTTGTACACCATGGGATCGGCGGCCGCCGCGGCCTTGTGATGATCCAGGATGATCACCAGGTTGCGGCCGGCGTTGAGTTCCGAAATCAGGGGTGCGATGCGGCCCGCAAAATCGGCGAAAACGATCAGCTGGTCCTCGGCCGCAAAGATCTTGTGCAGCACCTTGGGATAGGGTTTTTCGAGGCAGAAGCGCTGTACGGAAAATCCCTCGCGCTCAAAGGCGCGCATCAGGATGGCGCCGGAGGTCAGGCCGTCTGAATCGTTGTGGTGAAAGATGCGCACGGCTTTGTGCGCCCGTTTGTTGATTTCGTGCACCGCTGCCCGCATGGCATCCGTAAGCGTGTCGATCATGGTCGCTCCCCCCTTGGCTTTGTGTA
>Ga0256841_1002676_pt1 | contig 13955 bp, 13 predicted proteins | sample 356308metaG_FD_185971 | JGI IMG/M metagenome (GOLD analysis project Ga0256841, IMG submission 185971) | Hydrothermal vent microbial communities from Mid Atlantic Ridge, Atlantic Ocean - 356-308 | ecosystem: Environmental > Aquatic > Marine > Hydrothermal vents | place: Atlantic Ocean: Mid...
GTTGGCTGGTAGTGAAATTTTGTAAAGGCCTTCTTCTTTGACCTCTGCTTTTGCTATTACCTGGCCGCGGCTATCGATGGCTTCGATACGAGCACTCTCGGCAGGACCTTCTTCTCCTATGACGAGTCCTCTAATGACGGTGGCTTTTTTTGCAGAGTTGCTTTGGCCGCCGCTTTCACAACCAGCGACAAGGAATGCAAATAAGATAGAAAGAATTATCAGGCGCATGATAGATCTCCTCTTGGGCTAGGTATGACAATTTGAAAACTAGGTTTTTGACTGCTGTTTTCGTCGTTGGCGTTCTTCATAGGCTTTCAGCTGTTGTGGTGTTGCTTCTGTCTGATATTTTTGCTTCCACTCGGAATAGGGCATGCCATAGACGATTTCCTGGGCTTCCGGGTAGTCGATTTTAATGCCCCTGGCTTCGGCTTCCGCCTTAAACCATTTGGCTAAACAATTGCGGCAGAAATCGGCGGTCAGCATTAAATCAATGTTTTGGATTTCGGTATGGGTTTGCAAATGAGAAAGAAGCTTTCTGAAAACAGCAGCTTCAATTTCAGTTTGGCTTTTTTTGTCCATGGGTAATTATTACCTTAAAGGGTTATAATCGGTTGCTATACTTGCACAGCAAGCCGTGACAGGATAGCATAGCGAAGCATTTCTTGGAGCCCGCTATGAAGATGCAAAACCAAATTCTTAAGCCTCCCTTGAGTTTGCCCCCAAGAGCGCTGGCTCAAACGACAGGCAAGGAGAAACTAAATCCGGTAAGTGCGGTCGAAGAAACGCGCAGGCCGGAAAGGGAAGATAATGGAAAAGCTTTTCCTGTACAAAGGTACGACGATCCGGTCGAACAACGGGTACATATAGATAAAAGCTTGAATCTGCGGGCACAAAAGGCATTATTGCTTTATGCCAGCTATCAGGCAATTCCAGCCGAGAATACTGCTTATGTTTTGCACGGCCTAGATATCTATGTATGAGACGTGCGTTGAATTTGGAACGGTATGAAACTGCTATTTGATTTTTTCCCCATTATCCTTTTTTTTGTTGCCTATAAATTTCAAGGCATTTATGCGGCCACTGTAGTAGCGATAGCGGCTACTTTTGTGCAAGTTGGCTTTGTTTGGCTTAAGCACCGGAAAGTGGAATCCATGCATTTGATAACGCTGGTGTTAATAGTCATCTTTGGTGGTGCAACCTTGTACCTTCACGATGAGCAATTTATCAAGTGGAAGCCAACTGTCATCAACTGGTTGTTTGGAATAGCCTTTCTTGCCAGCCAGTTTTTTGGCAAGATGCCCTTCATTCAACGAATGATGGGGGGTAATGTAGAATTGCCGCAACCGGTTTGGTACAAGCTTAACCTAAGTTGGGCGTTGTTTTTTATCTTTTTGGGGGCGGTTAATTTATTTGTCATCTATAACTTTAATACGGATATCTGGGTAAATTTCAAACTGTTTGGCATGCTGGGGCTTACCTTTGCCTTTGTCCTGATACAGGCGGTTTTTTTGTCCCGCTACATGCCGGAGCCCGAATCCAGCACCAAGGAATGAATTTGCTGTATGCCATCATTTGTGAAGACGCTGAAGATAGCTTGAACCTGCGTCGTCAAAATAGGCCGGCCCACCTCCAACGTTTGCAGAGATTACAAGACGAAGGGCGTCTGATTTTGGCTGGCCCCCATCCCGCTGTTGATTCGCCGGATCCGGGAGAAAATGGCTTCTCCGGAAGCCTGATAGTAGCTGAATTTCCTAGCTATGAAGCAGCACAAGCGTGGGCCAATGAAGATCCCTATCTCAAGGCGGGTGTTTACCAACGCGTCGTAATTAAACCTTTTCTCAAGGTATTTCCAAAATGACTAATCGAGTTGCAATGATTCAGCAGCGGCTGGAAAAGTTGTCTCCAGCCAAAATTGAACTGGTGGACGCAAGCGCTGACCATGCTGGCCATGCCCAAGCGGGCGGGGCTGGACATTTTTTTCTGACAATTGTGTCAGAGCATTTTGCAGGCAAAAATCCCGTTCAGCGTCACCAATTGGTTTACCGAACTTTGGGTGATTTGATGAAGAACGAAATTCACGCCCTGAGTATCCAGGCATTTACCCCCGATGAATATCAATCTACTGAGGAATGATTAAATGAAAAAAACTTTTGTTTTAACCAGCTTATCCTTTGCCATTTTGGCAGGTTGCAATGCTGGCAGTAACAAAGGCGATGGCCTTACATTGGCGCCCATTGATGAAAAAGACGCGGTAGCCATTGTTAATGGGCAGCCCATTAGCCGTCAGGCATTAGACTATGTCAAGGCTGAAATCGCCCGTGGCAATCCCAATGCAAAAATTGATGTGCCTGAAGAAAAACTGGTTGATGAATTAATCAGCCGCGAATTGCTTAAACAGGAGGCCATTCAACAGCAGCTTCCCAAACAGCCGGAAGTGGCCGCGAGGGTTCGTTATACCCAACGTGCGGTCCTGTCCCAGGCGGATGTGCAGGAGTATCTGAAAAAGCATCCCATTACCGAGGAACAATTGCGGGCAGAATACGATAAATTAGTGGGGGCAATGAAGCAGCAAGAATTCAAGGCCCGTCATATTTTGGTCAAAACCAAGGAAGAAGCTCAATCCATTATTAAAAAGCTCGACCAGGGTAAGGATTTCGCGGAGTTGGCGAAAAAATATTCCACCGGTCCCTCAGCCGCCAGTGGTGGAGATTTAGGTTGGTTCGTACCGCAACGAATGGTTCCTCCTTTTTCAGAAGCCGTGGTTGCACTGAAAAATGGAGAATACACCAAAGAACCCGTGCAAACCCGTTTCGGTTGGCATGTCATCTTACGGGAAGACTCCAGAGAAAAGAGTCCGCCGCCATTTGAACAAGTTAAGCCGCAAGTGGAAAACATGCTCAAGCGCAAGTTGGTTCAGGAGCATATCAAAGAGCTGCGGGAAAAGGCAGACGTTAAACTTTTGACAGCAACGGCTACAGCGCCTGAAGCGGCTTCCGCCGAGACAAAACCAGACGGTTCCACCTCATCAGCACCTGAAACTTCACAGGAAAAACAGCAAGCAAACACAGAAGCACAACCGGCCCCGGCTGAAACCAAGACTACGCCAGCAGAGCCTCAAGAAAAGGCTACTCAAGCTGAACCGACGCCGAAGTCTTAATTTTTAAGCCAAGTGCGATCCGTGCTCGTTATTGTCCATTAACTGGAAAGTGTCATTTTTGTTCAATGGGCTTTGGGGATTCATGGAAGAATTTTCAAAACTTTACCAATAATGAGGGCGCCGAAAGGCGCCTTTATTATTTAGGAAGCTTTTGCTGGTGATCCAAGAAGCCAACACGCACGAACAGGCTTTAAACGCTTACTAAAACGACGTTGGATTCTTTTCTTTGATAAATTCCGCCGCTTTCGACCCGGTTACGTCCTTTGTCCTTGGCCGTATATAGAGCTTGGTCGGCCAGCTCGATAAAACGCTGTATATCCGCTTCCGAAACAGGCGAGACTTTTTCGGGATTGTATTCGGCAACCCCAACGGAAAGGGTGCAGGTAATTGTATTCTGGTTATGGTCGGTAATGCTGTGGTTGGCAATTCGCCGGCGGATGCGTTCCGCGACTTCCATGGCTCGGGCTTCATTGGCGCCTGAGAGCAAGGCAACGAACTCTTCACCACCGTAACGGGCCAAGACGTCATTATTGCGCAGTTGCGAGCGGATTTGTGCGGCTATTTCGGCCAGCACCAAGTCTCCCGTTTGGTGGCCATAAGTGTCGTTGACTCGTTTAAAGTGATCGATGTCCAGGAATAAACAGGCCAAGGAGTCTCCGCAACGTTGTGCCCGGTCGATTTCCTCTCCCAGCCGTTGTTCAAAAAAACGGCGGTTGTTAACGCCGGTCAACGTATCATAAAGGCTGGTGCGGCGCAGTTGTTCGAAGTTTTTGGTGTTCTCCAGGCAAACCGCCAAAATTGCCCGCAACCTGTCAAGAAAATCAGTGGCCATGTTGGGTGAGTATCTTGAGGGGACATGACTGCCGAGATTGAGGCAGCCAAGCAATTCTCCCCTCCTGACTAGGGGCAGCAAGGCGACACTGGAAGGAAAATCGCGGCCCGGGAATAAAAAGCGGTATTTCGGCTTGAACTCTCCCAAGTGAAGGCGGAATGCCCGGCCAAAAATGTCTTTGAGCGAAATAGCGTTCTCCAACAGGATCAAACCAGGGGTATTTTCCAGCTGTAATCCATCTTCCTTCATGAATTGCGCTAAATCGCCATTCTCATCGACAAGTACCAGGGAAACATAATCAAGATCAAAGGTGGCCCTGGTATCGTCAATGACGTGTTCGACCAGCTCTCGCAAGGCGTTAAGAGAGAGTATGGTGGTTTCCAGTGACTGGAACTGACTCAGTTTAGCTTCATTATGGCGCAGCCGTTCCAGCAGCTTTTCCTGATGGCTTTCCAGGATGCAAAGCTGGGTTTGCAGTTCGTCGATTTCTATGGTCAAAGGCGGACTTTCCAAGGTTAATACTCCAAGCGTAGCCTAAATAGCGCCGAACTGTTGTAAAAAATCCAAAAATTGTTGTTCGTCGAGGATTGTTATGTCCAGTTGCTGCGCTTTGTGGAATTTTGAGCCTGGGTTTTCTCCAACCACGACGTAATCGGTATTTTTGGAAACCGTATTGGTGGCCCGTGCCCCTAAAGCTTCGATATGCTTTTTCGCTTCGTCCCGGGTCATGGAAGACAGGGTCCCGGTAAACACAAATGTTTTCCCGTCCAGAGGCTTGGGGCTTGTAGCTTCTTCAGGTTCTTTCCAGTGGACTCCGGCTTTTTTCAAGCGCTGGATGATTTCGATATTATGGGGTTGCCGGAAAAAAGTCACAATATGTTTGGCAACAATGGGGCCGATGCCAGGTATGGATTCCAAATCTTCCTCTGTAGCAGACATCAATTTTTCTAAAGAGCGGAAATGATCGGCCAGAATTTGCGCCGTGACTTCTCCCACTTCTCTGATTCCCAATGCGTAGAGGAACCGGGCAAGGGTGGTATTTTTACTTTTTTCCAGGGCATTAATCAGGTTCTGGGCTGATTTTTTCCCCATCCGTTCGAGATTGGCCACTTGATCCACGGTGAGATCATAAAGATCGGCTACGGTTTTTATCAGCCCCTTATCCAGCAATTGATCAATCAGCTTGTCTCCCAAGCCTTCAATATCCATGGCCCGGCGGGAAGCGAAATGCTTGATGGAACCTTTCCGTTGGGCCGGGCAGAATAAGCCGCCGCTACAGCGGATCAAGGTTTCGCCGGGTTCTGACACCACATCGGCTCCGCACACGGGACAGTGATCCGGAGGCTCGACCGGCTTGGCATCAAGTGGCCGTTTCTCCTTGATGACTTTGACTACTTCCGGGATCACATCGCCGGCCCGGCGCACAATGACGGTATCGCCCACTCGTACATCCTTGCGCTTGACTTCCTCGAAGTTATGTAAGGTGGCGCTGGAAACCGTGACACCTCCCACTTGCACGGGCCTTAGTTTCGCTACGGGGGTCAAAATGCCGGTTCGTCCGACTTGTACTTCGATATCCTCCACTACCGTGGTCGCTTCGTGGGCCGGAAATTTGTGGGCGATGGCCCAGCGGGGAGCGCGGGCGATATATCCCAATTGTTCTTGCCAGTCGAAGCGGTTGACCTTGTATACCACGCCATCGGCTTCATAGGGCAGGGATTCACGTTTTTCCAATAGGCGGCGGTAATATCTCAAACAGCCCGCCACGGTTTGCACTACTTCAAGTTCTGGCGAAATCGGAATGCCCCACTCTTGGAATTGTGCCAGCAGCAGATGATGTTTTTTGGGGAGTTGTTCAGGGGGATAGATGCCATGACCATAACAGAAAAAGTCCAGGGGTCTGCGGGCGGTGATTTTTGGGTCCAATTGACGCAGACTGCCGGCGGCGGCGTTTCTGGGATTGGCGAAGATTTTCTCGCCGTGTTTGAGCGCCCATTCATTGAGCTGCTTGAAGCCTTCGATGGGCATAAATACCTCGCCCCGGATTTCGAAGCGCTCCGGCCAACCAGAACCATGGAGCTTCAACGGAATGGTGCGAATGGTTTTTACATTGGCGGTGACGTTTTCCCCGGTATAGCCATCGCCACGGGTGGCTGCCAGGGACAAATAACCGTGTTCGTAAAGTATGCTTACCGCCAAGCCGTCCAGCTTGGGTTCGGCGGTGTATTCGACGTGTTCTACGCCCAACCGCTCCCGAACCCGGCGATCGAAGTCGAGAACATCCTCATCGGTAAAGGCGTTTTCGAGGGAAAGCATCGGCACTTCGTGGCGGACGGGGGCGAAGGCCTGCGAAGGGGGGGCGCCAATGCGCTGAGTCGGTGAATCCGGTGTAACCAATTCCGGGTATTGATTCTCGAGCCGTCTCAATTCCGCCATCAAGGCGTCATATTCGGCATCGGAGATGACAGGCTCGTCGAGGACATAGTAGCGGTAATTGTGATATTCGATCTCCTTACGGAGTTCTTCAGCCCGTTTGCGTATGGATTCTGGAACCGCCATAGGGAGTTACCGCGCGCCGCGCAATTGCCGCCGCCACTGGGATATCTTGGCCGCCGAAAGGGGCTGGCGCTGGTCGTCCCATTCGCTGCCCCCCAGCCGTTTGGCCAGGGCGTGACAAGTATGCATCATGCGGTCAAAAGTGGCTTCAGGGTCGTTGACCAAAGGAGGCTGCATAAACAGAGTGATGCCAGGGGTGTTGAAATTTTCCATGTCATCGGCGGGAAACGTTCCCGGTTTTACCAGGCTGGCCAGGCTGAATTGAATGTTCCCCCCTTGATAGAAATGGAAGATATCCATATCTCCGTGTTTCAACCCCAAGTCTTGAAACGCCTTGAGGAGGGCAAACCCCTGGAAGGTCTGGCCCTCTGGCGCGGCAATGCTGACTTGTATCACTTCAGGCAATGGGGCTTTTTCTTCTTTTATCCCGGTTTCCAGCTCGGGCGCGGGTTCAGGAGGAGGTTCCGGGGTTTCTTCAAGGGGAGCATCCTGGGCTTGGGCCGGTTGCTCGTCTTGCAAAACTTCGGTATCGGGAGGGGCGGATTCTTCCATGGGATTGAGGGAGATCGAATCGACTTCTTCCGGCTCGAAGTCGTCTTCCCAGGTAATGTTGGCGTCGAGATCGGCGAATTCCTCGTCCAACGCTTTTTTGTGGCGCTTCCAGCGGTCCCAAAGATAAATCCCCAGAATCAATAAAATCCCGGCAACGGCCAGGATGATGCGAAGTGTCGTCTTTTCCATTGCAATCCTCTTCCTCTATGCGGCCGCCATTTGCGCGGCTTTTTCCAGGTCCACGGCGACAATGCGGGAAACGCCGGGTTCGCGCATGGTGACGCCAATCAATTGTTCGGCGATTTCCATGGTGGCTTTATTGTGACTGATGAAAATGAATTGTACCCGCTCTGACATGGATTGCAGAAGCTGGCAGTAACGTCCTACATTGGCCTCATCCAGCGGCGCGTCCACTTCATCCAGCAGGCAGAACGGCGCGGGGTTCAATTCAAAGAAAGAGAATACAAGAGCCACGGCGGTGAGGGCTTTTTCCCCACCGGAGAGAAGATGAATTGAGCTGTTGCGTTTGCCGGGAGGGCGGGCAACGATTTTGACCCCGGCATCGAGCAGATCTTCGCCTGTCAATTCCAGTTTGCCTTCGCCGCCGCCGAATAGGGCAGGAAACCGCTGCTTGAAATGGCCATTGATGGTGTCGAAGGTTTCCTTGAAACGGGCCCGGCTTTCCCGGTCGATTTTGCGGATGGCTTTTTCCAGCATTGCCAGGGAGTCCGTTAGATCCTCGAATTGCTTGTCGAGAAAGCGCAAACGTTCGCCGTGGAGACGGTGCTCCTCAATGGCGGTCAGGTTGACATCCCCCAGCCGGACCTGTTCGGCCTTGGTTTGTTCCAGTTTAGTATGCCACTGACTGGCGCTGGCATCTTCGGGCAATTGACTCAAAACCCCTTCCAGTGGTATTTGCGATTCCTGGGCCTGTTCCTTAACCGTGACGAGTTTGACCCGCGCCGCTTCGGCATCGAGGCGGGCCCGTTCCAGGCGCTGGCGGGCCTGTTCCAGTTCCGATTGCGCTTTATGGTGGCGGGCGGTGAGCTCTTGAAGCCGGCTTTCTGCTTGCTGCAAGGCCTCCCGGGATTGAGTCAGAGCTTGTTCCAACGGCTGGCGTTGGGCGAGGAGAGATTGGAGTTCCTTTTCCGCCATTGCCAGGGGGGCTTTGCCCTCGGCTTGTTGGGACTCCGCCTTTTGCAGCCGTTCTTGCAATGCCCGCTGATGGTGCAATGCCCGTTCCAGTTGCTGGTGCAACAGTTGGGCGGAATGTTGACAGTGCTCCAAAGAAGCTTCCAGTTTTTGCCGTTGTTCCCGCTGGCGGCGGGCATCGCTGTCGGCCTGGTCAAAGGCGGTGCGGGCGAGATTGGACCGATTTTGCAAGGTTTGCAGGTCTTGGCTGTGTTGCTGTTCTTCTTGTTCCAGATCCTGTAATTGGACTTGTTGCCGGGAAAGTGCTTGCTCCAATTCTTCCAGTTGCTTTTCAAGACCGGCCTGTTCCTTGGCCATTCTTGCCGCACGCCTCTGAATTTCCTCGGCCCTGGTCCGGGAAGCGCTCAATTCGGCCTGAAGCTTGCTGGCTTGTTGGCTGTGTTCTTTTTCTTGCAGGCGTAAAGAGTCCTGCTGTTTTTCCAGGGCATCCAGTTCTGTTTGATATTGGTGAAGTGCGTTTTGAGTCCGGCCTTGGCGCTTTTCCAGCTCGGCCAATTGAGCCTTGAGTTCCCGCAAGGTTTTTTGCCGTTCGAGAACGCCGTGACTATTATCCTGGCTCCGCTGTAGCCTTATCCAATCAGGACCGATCCGGTCGCCTTCCGGCGTGACCCAATATTCGGGGGAATTCAATTGATGACGCAGCTTGAGTCCTTCTTCCAGAGAGTTGCAGCAGCGGGCGCCGGTCAGCAGGGTGTCCAGATTCCAAGGGCTTTGGATTTTGGCGGCTAAAGCGCCGGGGGCTACAGATGCCTCAGCAGGACGGCCGTGAAAAAACGTGGCATTTTCCTGTTCCAATCGGCCGGCCAACTGGCGGCAACCGTCCAGGTCTTCGATGCAAACCGCTTCGAGGAACTCCGCCAACACAGTTTCCACGGCGCTGTTCCAGCCCTCGGAGGTTTCCAGCTGTTCCGCCAGGCGGGGGGCGCTGTCCCAGCCGTGTTGCGCCAACAAAGCCTGAAGCTTGGGCTTGTCCTTGCCCAAGGCATGGCGCTGTAGTGTTTCCAGGGCGCTGATTTCCCCTTGAATCTGGCTGTGTTGGGCGTGCAAGGATTGCAGTTCTTTCTGAGCTTCTGTGAGAGATTGGCGCAGCGATTGAATTTGCTGCGTCACCGCTTGGAGCCGCTCTGCATGTTGGGCGATGGCGGCTTCGGTGTCGGCCAGTGACTGTTCGAGATGGGACAAGTTGGCCAGCTCTGATGCTTGATCCAACTGACTTTGTTCTTCCCGCAAGCGATTCAGACGGTTGTGGGTTTCTTCCCGGCGCTGTCTGAGGTGGCGGATTTCCAGGCGCAACAGTTCCAATTGCTCTTTTTTCCGGCTCAATTCATCCCGTTTTTGGGCAAACTCCCGGCGCAGCCGATGCCAGTGTTTTTCTTCCTGCTCCCGTTGCTTCCAGACGGTTTTTTCATCAATACGGGCTTTTGCCAGCTCCTTTTCCAATTGCCGGCTCTGGGTTTGATAGGATGCCTGTTGTTGCCGGTCCTGCTGGCTGGCGGCTTCGAGACGTTGCAATTCTTCCCGCCAGGCTTTGAGGCTCTTTTCCCGTTCTTCCAGGGTTTTTTGGTTGTGTTGGATGGTCTGGTCGCAGCGGCCGATGGCGCTGTTTAATTCATACAGTTGGGCTTGCAAGTCGTGGAGCTGGTGTTGGGTTTCTTCTACGGATTGGTGCTGGCGGGTTAAGTTCTGTTCCAACTCGTGAAGAGCGGCGGTTTTGCCGTCAACCTCCTGTTGCAGCTGCTGGATTTTGCCTTGATGGTCTTGATGAGTGGCATTGGCCTCGCGCCACCTGATGGCCAGTAATTCTTGCTGCTGTTGCTGAATGGCCTGCTGTAACTTACGGTACTTTTCTGCCTTTTTGGCTTGGCGTTCCAGGCGCTTGACCTGGGTTTGCAGTTCGCTGCGGATGTCTTCCAGCCGTTCCAGATTGGCCCGGGTGTGCTGGATTTTCAGCTCGGTCTCGTGGCGGCGTTCCTTATACTTGGAAAGGCCGGCGGCTTCCTCGATGAATAGCCTTAATTCTTCCGGTTTGGCCTCCACAAAACGGGACACCATGCCCTGTTCGATTATGGCATAGCTTCTGGGACCCAGGCCGGTACCCAAAAACACATCCATGATATCGCGCCGGCGGCAACGGGTGCCGTTGAGAAAATACTGCGATTGCCCGTCCCGGCTGACCTGGCGCTTGAGGGCGATTTGGTTGTAGCGGGCGTATTCACCGCCCAGGCGGCCTTCGCTATTGTCGAATATCAGTTCCACACTGGCCAATCCCACTGGTTTGCGGCTGGTCGAACCGTTGAAAATCACATCCGCCATCGCGCTGCCCCGCAGGTGTTTGGCCGAACTTTCTCCCATTACCCAACGTACCGCGTCGATGATATTGGATTTGCCACAGCCGTTGGGGCCGACAATGCCGATCAGCCGCTTGGGGAAAACAATGGTCGTGGGCTCGACAAAGGATTTAAAGCCGGCGAGTTTGATTTTTTCCAGGCGCATGAATAGTCAAAGAGTTTGTGATTGACGCCGACGCTGACGAAAGTTTAGAAAAACCGTATTATACGCAAGGGACTGGTGAAAAATCCCAATTCAATGATCTATGGTCTCAGGGCATGGGTGTGAAACTGATTTGGTACATGGATATGCTGTCAAAGTCAATGGTTTATAGTGATTGACTTTGATTTTCGTTCTTTGGCAAGTCCGGGATGACTTGTTCAGAGAATCCAGAGGGTGCCGTTTTGATCCTGGAAAAACCTCAAAACCTTCCCTTGAAACCGGTCTCCGAGTGTTTCATGATACGGATAAGCGTCCGTAGACACTGGAAATGGAAATTATGGGGGAAGACTGGCTTCCAAATTTACGCCAGGTGGTCCGTGCCGGAAGAATCGAATGGAAGCAGCACGCACTGGAACGGCTGGTGATAAGAGGGATTCGCATGGATTCTGTGGAGAAGGCTATTTTGGAAGGGGAGATGGTGGAATTTTATCCCGAAGCCCATCCGGTGCCTGCTTGCCTCCTGCTCCATGTCGCCGGTCACGAGCCTTTGCATGTGGTTGTGGCATTTGATGACAATAGTGCTGTTTGTCATGTCATCACAGCTTACCGTCCCAGCCTGGACAAGTTTGAATCAGATTGGAAAACGAGGAAATAATGAATTCAATGGATCTTTGCCCTTTGTGTGGCGGACAGAAGATGTTGGGCGAAACCACCTTCACGGCTGATCTTGAATCCTGCCTGATAGTGGTTCGCAAAGTACCGGCCAAGGTATGTGAGCAATGTGGAGAAAGCTGGCTTGAACAGAAGACGGCAAAGAAACTGGAGGAGCTTGTGCAAGAGGCCAGGAAAAAGGAAGCCGAAGTCGAGATTGTTCATTGGCCTCATGCCGCTTGATTGACTATGACAACCCAACCGAGCACCAAACTTGAAACCTTTCCCAACCCTAACCCGGATCGTGATTACACGATTCGTATCGAGACCCCGGAATTCACTTGCTTGTGTCCCAAGACAGGACAGCCGGATTTCGCGGTGATAACCATCGAATACATCCCTGACCAGCTTTGTGTCGAACTCAAGTCCTACAAGCTTTACATTTGGTCCTACCGGGACCAAGGGGCTTTTCACGAAGCAGTCACCAACCGGATTTTGGATGATCTGGTCAATGCTTGCCAACCCCGGTGGATGAAAGTAGAAGCCAAATTCAACGTCCGTGGCGGGATTTATACCACGGTGGTGGCGGAATACGAAAGAAATTGAAGGGCGGCTCCGGGGTATTATTCTATTCTCAGAAGAGGGTGTCGCTTTTTGTGACATCCTCCAGAACGCAGGAGAATAATATTGCGGCATACTGACATCCCAAGGAGCTTCTGATTGAGTCAGAGATTCTCTAACTTGAAGGGTGCTTTATAAGTTGCCTTCTCCTGGCTGTTCCGGGATTGAGCGGATATCATTTAATGCGATGACCCGTTCATGGGATAGATAAAGCAATGGGATAAATACAGCACCGGAAATCTCCCGCTTGGTCTGGCAAACCAAATACCGGGCCGACGGCGAGGCGAATATCGAGGATACCTGGCACCGGGTGGCCTCAGCCGTCGCCAGTGTTGAAAAGGACGCAACTTATTGGGTCCGGCGGTTTTATTCCCTTCTGGAAAATTTCCGGTTCCTGCCCGGCGGGCGGATACTCGCCGGGGCGGGCACTCATAAACAAGTCACGTTGTTCAACTGCTTTGCCATGGGGTTGATCGAGGATTCCCTCGACGGGATTTTCGAATCCCTCAAGGAAGGGGCCTTGACCATGCAGCACGGCGGCGGCGTCGGGTATGATTTTTCCACCCTGCGTCCTAGGGGGACGCCAGCCCGAAGCGTGGGCGGCGTTGCATCTGGCCCGGTGTCCTTCATGCACATTTGGGATGTCACTTGCGCCATCCTCTTATCCACCGGCAGCCGCCGGGGCGCCATGATGGCGACTTTGCGCTGCGATCATCCCGATGTCGAGGAATTCATCGAAGCCAAGCGCAATCCCAACGTTCTGCGCAATTTCAACCTGTCGGTGAAGGTGACGGACGATTTTTTGGCGGCAGTGGAAAGGGATGAAGAATGGTTGTTGGTATTTCCTCAAGCCGCATTGGCCGATGAGGTGGGAAACGGCAGCGTGCTTCGCGAATGGCCCGGCTACCACGGGCCGGTCCCTTGCAAGATACTGAAGCGCCTGCGGGCGCGGGATTTGTGGCGCCAGCTGATGCGGGCGACTTATGATGTGGCAGAGCCCGGGGTGTTGTTCATTGACCGCATCAACCACCTCAACAATTTGTATTACTGCGAGAAGATCCATACCACCAATCCCTGCTCGGAAATCCCTTTGCCCCCTTACGGAGCTTGTAATCTGGGCTCCATCAATTTAGTCCAATTCATCTGCGATCCCTTCACCCCGCAGGCCCGTCTGGATCTGCAGGCCATTGAAACATTGGTGCCAGTGGCGGTGCGTTTTCTCGATAACGTGATTGATCTGTCGCGCTTTCCTCTTTCCCGGCAAAAGCTACAGGCGCGGCGCACCCGGCGCATTGGCTTGGGTCTGACAGGGTTGGCGGATGTGTTGATTATGTTGGGGCTCCACTACGATAGTGATGCCGCCAGAGAATTGGCCGGAAAAATCATGGCGGTTATCTGCCATACCGCTTACCGGGCGTCTGTGGCATTGGCGCGGGAGAAGGGTGCTTTTCCCGCATTCGAAGCCGGGCGTTATCTGGATGGGGCCTTTATTGCCAGGCTTCCTGATGAGATCCGCAATGCCATTGCCAAACACGGCCTGCGAAACAGCCACCTGACCGCCATCGCGCCCACCGGTTCGATCAGTTTGCTGGCGGGCAACGTCTCCAGCGGTTTGGAACCGGTGTTTTCCTTCCGCTACTTGCGCCGGATTCAATTGGCGGGCAACGAGTGCCGGATGGTGGAAGTGGAAGACGCCGCCTACCGGTTGTGGCGGCAAAACAATCCCGGCAAGCCGCCTCCCCCGACTTTTGTCACCACCACTGAGCTTTCTCCAGACGCGCATTTGACCATGCAAGCGGTGCTGCAAAGACATGTGGACAACGCCATATCCAAAACCATCCACATTCCGGAAAATTACCCTTTCGAGGATTTTCAAAATGTCTA
>Ga0256841_1002677_pt1 | contig 13955 bp, 10 predicted proteins | sample 356308metaG_FD_185971 | JGI IMG/M metagenome (GOLD analysis project Ga0256841, IMG submission 185971) | Hydrothermal vent microbial communities from Mid Atlantic Ridge, Atlantic Ocean - 356-308 | ecosystem: Environmental > Aquatic > Marine > Hydrothermal vents | place: Atlantic Ocean: Mid...
TGGGATTTGAGAACATCATCATCATCATCCCCTGCAGGACCGGGGAATCGCTCACGATCGTGATTTCTATCGTACTCTCCCCCTTTGTATACTCCCTTTTCGCCGTGATAGCGCCTCCAAACATGGCCGCGCCCACCGCCTCAGATGACGCTGTATCGGCGCTCCATCCATCAAGCGCTTTTGGCAAAAACTGCGTTAGGGCACCGCTCTTTTTTTGGTTTATCAACTGCACCGCGTAATTCAGGTCCTCAACGGCCTCGCTATATGACTTTTCAGCATATGCCTTCAGTGCCTCATTGATACTATCGGTTACATCATCGGCAAATGCCGCCTGCGCCGATGATGCCATGACAAACGCCACTACGCTGGTTACCACACCTTTCCGCCTCATTTTTTTCATTACCACCACCTCCACACAAATATATGGCTTTACGAGAATCGATGGACAAATTTTAGCTGCCAAGTTCGGCATTCAAGTGATGTAGAGACACCGTGCAAATCACCCCTGGCCATGCACTCCATGCACTACAGTAGCTGCGGACTCGACGTGTTCCAGCAGGATATCCGATATGCATATCACAATTCCTGTCGTGTCCGGTGGATCTCACAACCATGACTCGGCAGGCCCAAGATATCTATCAGGATTTTGCGGCGGCTGCTTTTTTGGTCTCGGAAGGCCCTTTTTCAATAGAAGACTCCAAGCGTTTTTTCAGTTGTCGCGCCCTTTCACTGCCTTCGAATGTCTTGTTACCCTCCAATGCCTTCTTCAATTGCTCAAAGGCTCGCTCCCTATCCCCCTTAGCATAGTATGCCAGTGCAAGATGATATCGCGATTCCGAGAACTGCTCTGCCTTCGCAACCACCGCCGACAAGATCTTCACGGCATCGTCCAGTTCGCCATTACGAAAATACACCCACCCCAAGGTATCCTGGAATGCGGGGCTTGATGATTTCTCGAATCTTTTCGCGACCTCGATCGCCTTTTTCAAGTCCTCTGGCGTGGCTTTCTCGCCAGAAAGCAACATGGCATAGTTGTTTGCGATAACATCAGAGCCAGGGTACTCCTTCAACAGGCGCCGATATTCCTGGAGGGCTTGTTTACGCTTGCCTTCGCTTGAATACAATTGCGCAAGACTAAAACGCAACAGTGCGTTGTCCCGTACCGATTTTATCCCTTGTTTCAATATGTTTTCCGCGGCCTCGTAATCCTTCTTCTTTCCATACAAATAACTCACCTTCAAATACGCCTGTGGATTGTTGGGATGAAACTTTATAGCCTCTCTAAAGGCTGCCACGGCATCGCTGTCTTTCTTTTGATAAAGATAGATCTCCCCCAGCAAAATCCTTGCAAACAGGTTGTTTGGATTTTCGTTGATGACCGCTTTTATCCTGGCGAGCGCTTTATCGACCTTGCCCGACTTTACGTAGCTCCGCGCGAGGGCGAGTAACAGCTCCGGCTCCTTTGGGGCTTTGCGCAATGCTTCCTCAAACTGTTCGATACTCTCCTTCAGGCGATTTTGCCCTTGAAACGCCAGCCCCATCAGATAAGCCCCAAGCGGCTGATCTTTGGCGCTTTTCTTGATCTTCTGAGCTGTCTTCTCGATCGCAGTCCAATCTTTTTTTCCAATCTGGATCTTTGCAATCGCCGCTTCCGCAGTGACGTTGTCCGGTATCTTCTCCAGAAAATCTTCCAGGACCTTTTGAGCCCCGTCCATATCCCCCTGTCGGGCTTTTATTTCTGACAGTTTCAGGTAGATATCCACATTAGTGGGGTCGAGGCGGATCAGTTTCTCCAGGGTCTCCTGCGCAAGTGCAAAATCACCTTTCGCGACATGGGCCGATGCCAACAAACGCAACGCCTTTATTGAATCAGGCTCATCCCTTAGAACAGTGCGCAAATCCGCAACCGCCTGTTCATTCTTCCCATTCAACAATTCAATTGCCGCGCGAATTTCCAGCGCCTTCGTATAGTGTGGAGATTCCTTAAGCGCTGCCTCCACATATTTGAGCGCTCTTTCCCTATTTCCGCTGGCAAGCGACCAAACGGCCATTTTCACATTCGCATCCGCGACAATTTTTTCGTTTGTGGCGTCTTTTATCACCTTGGACAACAATGCTTCCGCCTTCTGAGCCGCATTGTTGGCCTTATAGTAATCAGCCAGAAAGAGTTTCAGTTCGTCGATATTCGGGTACTTGTTTACAAACGTCTCCAGACGCTTCGTTGCTTCTTTCTTATCCTTCAGGCTTTGCAAATATTTCGCCATCAATATTTTTGGCGCGACATCGTCGGGCCTCAGGGAAATGGCGCGCTCCAACACTTTTTCCGCAGTCTTACGTTCACCAGTCCCGATGTAGTAATTGACCAGTTGCGCCCAATAGCGCATGTTATCCGGCGAAAGATCCACCAATTCCTGAAGTACCTTCTCCAGCCCCTTGGGATTATTCGTCTTCTTGTAGAGACTTGCCAAAAGCAACCGTAATTCTTCATTTTTTGGGTGTTTATCAAGCCCTTTCCTTAGAATTTTGATGGCCTCGTTGTAATGACCGGCGTCAGATGACAGTATCACCTTCAGGGAGATTGCATCCACGTTTGCGGGATCCCTCGCCAGCGCCTTATCAACATACTTGTTACTTGCGTCCTTGTGTTTCTTACGCCATTCAATGTAGCCCTTCACCGCCAATGCTTCCGGATTGTCAGGGGATTTTGACAGGACCTCGTCGATCTGGGTACTGGCCTCGTCAGTCTTTCCTGCCGCGAGGAGGATTCGCGCCCTTCTGCTCTTGGCCTCAATAAAAGCAGGATCCAGTTCAAGAATCCTGCTGTAGGCAGAAAACGCGCGGGACCAGTTTCCTTGTTTCTCGTTTATGATTCCAAAATAGTACAGTGCCTTGGTATTTTTCGGGTCGATCTGGAGGACGTTCTTGAACTCGAGCAGTGCTTTTGTCGGGTTCCCCGCCTTGTACAACTCCATGCCCCGCTGGAGATATTTTGCCTCCCGCTCGGCAGCGCCGTCACACCCATATAATATTCCGCTCAAGACAAGCACCAACCAGTACAACTTCCTCATTCTCATAAAAACGTTCCTTTTCCTCTCTTTAATGACAACGACATTTACTGCCCGCTGAGACTACCACATAGAATACCCGTTTGTAAGGCACTGACGAGGGAATGGAGGCCGTTCCGACCAATGCACAAATCGAAAAAAACAGGGGAAATGAATACATTCAACCACGTGTTTGAACCCAATAGATCAGCAAGGCGCGGGAAACGTCAACACTGTTTTTTTGTCTTTAATGGTACCGGAATTAAATGCACCGGTTCCATTACTTTTCGGCCGTCCACCACCCTCTATTCTCCAGAGAGAAAGATAGACCGCAAACGCTCGATATTATTGTTATTATTATTAACCCGGCAACAATATATATCGTATTCAGCCGTGGCGTGCCGGTTCGCAGCAAGGCGGCCCATCGCCGCTGTAGCCACCCTACAGCAAGATGGGGCAACGCAGCCTGCGGGCCGGCACGCCGCGGCCTGTCTTTGAATATCAAAGGGTTAGGGGCTTCAGGCAGGCGCCGGACCTGCGTTCCAGTGTTTGGCAAGGGAACGACCCTTGCCTGCGCACTGCGCCTTGTTCCGGCGCCTGCCTGAAGCCCTGAATGCGATATATATTGTTGCCGGGTTAATATTAACCCGGCAACAATATATATCGTATTCAGCCGCCGAAGAACGCAGCCAGGCCCGCCGCAACCAGCCCGGCAAGCGCGGCGCCGCCGGCGAAGAGGTAGATGCGCCGTTGCAGGCTGCTCTTGACGTCCCGAATATCGCCATAGAACAGGGTCAGTTGATCCTCGGTGGCGGCGTCCACCACTTCTTGAGCGGTATTGATCGCCACCTTGTGGGCCACCTCGGCGGCCGCCTCGCTGGCCACCATCTGGGCCGAACCTTCCGCCACTGCGCGAAGTTGGCTGAACACCTGCGGGTCCGAGGTGAAATCCACCAGCAGCCGGCCGCGCAGTTCCTGCATCTGATCCTCCGTCTGCTCGAGAATACGCCGTTCGAGCGCCGCCAAGCTGTCGTTCAAGGCTGCATCCTGCTCACCCTGTGTTGTGGCGCTGTCCATGACCTCGCGCACCTGTTGCCGCATTTGCGCTTGAAAACCCTCGAGCACCGCATCCCATTGTTCCGCTACCGCCGTCAGGCGTTCTTCCACGCGCCGATCGACCAGAGGCACCAATACCTCGACGATGAGCCGATCCATTTGATCCGGCCCCGCCTCTTGCCCGGTTCCGCCTGCCTCGGCAGAAGAAAGGGGCGTCACCGGCATCTTCGCTCTGGCCTCTTCCGCCACCCTGGCGGCGTGCACATCAAGGGAATGGGTGACGCTGGACAGGATCTCGTCGAGTTTCTCCTTGGTCGGCGGCTTGGGCAGAACACCCAGGGCACCAATCGCCTCCACCTCATCGAGAAACTCGTTTTCTTCGTTGGCACTGCACATCACCACCGGGATGTCGGCGGTGGAAGGGTCCTCTTTGATCTTTGCCGTCGCCTCCAGGCCACTCATGCCGGGCATCTGATAGTCCATGAAAATGGCGTCAGGGCGCTGCCTTTTCAAAAAGTCCAGGGCCTCTTCCGCCGAGCCCACCATCTCGACGTTGAAATCATGTTGTTTCAACAACTTGCCCAAAACGAAACGGGCAGAACGTGAGTCATCGACTAACAGGGCCTTTTTTGCAAACATCAGGTTCTCCAATCACTGGACAGGCCGACGCGCCTGTCGTGCCGTCTGTTTTATTATCGATACGGACATACCGTGCTTTCCGCCTGTATCGTCCGCCAGTGGGAACAACTGTTGTGCGATAATTTGAACCAGCGCACAAAGAACGGCACGATAGACCCGTATTGGCCGGAAAAGGGAACCCCATTCCTGATCACACCCAACCGCCGGGAGACCGTCATGACACCACGATTCCTCTTGCTATCCATCGCGTTGCTCCTGGCCGGCGCCGCACCCATCCCGTCTCCGGCCGAAGAAAGCCCTCCCGTTTACGACCGCATCGATCTTTCCATCGATCTCACGCGGGAAGTCCCCAATGACGTGCTGGTGGCAGTGCTCTACATCCAGCGCGAAGGAACGGATACCCCAAAACTGGCCGATGAGGTGAACCAGGCCATGGGCAGGGCAGTGACGAAGGCCAAGCAGGTGAAGGGCATCCAGGTGCAGACCCTCGACTATTCCACCTCCCCCATATATTGGAAAGGGAAACTTACCCGCTGGCGGGTACGGCAGTCATTGCGTCTGGTCGCCAGGGACGCCACGCTGCTGAGCCAACTGATCGGCGAGCTTCAAGACCGACTGTCTGTGCAATCGATTGGCTACCAGACCTCGCAAGCGGCCCGGAGGAAGGCGGAAGAGGAGCTGATCATCAAGGCCGTCAAGGCCTTCACCCGGCGCGCCGAGGCCGTCACCCACGCCCTCGGCCGCAGCCGCTATCGGCTGGTGCGCATGGACATCAACAAGGCCGGCGGCCCGGTCACCCGCATGGCGGTGCAAGCCGCAGGTCTCAAAATGCAAGCCGCGCCTCCGGCGCTCGAGTCCGGCACCCAGACCCTCCGAACCCATATAAGCGGCACCATCGAGCTGCAGACGCAATAATGGTCGTGCTTCAATCGGCAGTGGCCGAGAAATAGATATCGCCATAGTAGGCGGTGGCCGCTTGTCCGGCATTGTCGGCATCGGTCATCAGTGCGACGGCCTCGATGCGGTTCACGTCGGCGCCGAACAGACGCTTGAAGTCCTCCCGTACGTTGCGCCGGTAATGGCGCCATTGCCCCGTGTGCCCTGATCCACTCTCGACGGCAAGAAGCATGGCGTTGGAGGTAAAGGCGCTTGGCCAAGCGCGCCCTGCCGGCATGGTGCTCGACCAGACATAGTTGAGCGCCCGGGTGTTCCAGAAGAGCAATCCGCCCGAATCCACCACATAGATCCGCGCCGGATAGTCGTCCCCCGACTTTTGCTGCTCGTCGACTCCCTGGTAGATGTTGTCCACGCGCCAGGACCAATGCAACCACGGTGTCCTTTCGAGGTCGATCTCGATCTTCCGAAACAGACCCGAGGCTGTGCCCCGGACGTCCGCTCGCAATACCCGCCGCCCCTCCAGCGACACCAGGCGATAGCGGGTCCGCCCCTTGAATTCTCGCGTCTCCCATCCCGCAAGACCCGTATCGGAGAATGCCGCCACCGGCAACCGGAGAGGCGCGGCCGCAGACCCGGCAGCCATCGACACTGAAAACAGAAACAGGCCCATCCCAATAAAATTCTTCACCCGTCCGACCCCTCGACATGGTTGGCCACGCAACCCACCAGACCCGCTCCGGTCCCATTCTGTTTCGCCGGTGTCCGCGGTTTCAATTCCCGAAGGGCCGCCGCCACCGCGCCATCCCCCTCCCGGGCCAGCAGTTCGCGCACGGCACACCGGAGATCCCCGATCACCCCGCGCCGGCCGCGGCACCCGGACATGGTCACCAGTTGGCTCCAGGGGCGATGCTGCAACACGGCGGACACCAACAGGGCCTCGCCAGGGCCCGCCGCCGGACGCGGCGCATTCGCGATCTGCCGGTGCAGCAACCGCCACAAGGCCCCATAGGCCGATTCAAAGGAGCGCTGCGCATAGGCAAAGGCCGCCAGCATCTCGGCGTCTCCCCCCACTCTCTCCGCAACGACTGGCGCACGCTGCCTCAGCAACGCAAGGGCCAGATCGGTATTCAGATCCGCCAAGGGTCCCGCCAGCAGATGGGCGAAATCGGCATGAAAACGCTCTCTCGCCCGGGACACCATCAGCCGCCCCCGCACCGACAACCCTTGCAACACCATCAGCGACGGGGCCCCGGAACGCGTCCCTCGGCTTACCCCCACGCGCACCGCGGAATAGCCGCCCCGGCGCCAAAAGCCCAGGAGCCCCCCCGAGGCGGCGAAACTGGCACCGATACAGTCCATTCCCTGCCTTTGTGCGTGGTTTTGCAAGGCGTGGAGCAACCGCAGGCCCAACCCACGCCGGCGCACCGCTGGATGCACCGCAATCCGCACCACCCTGAGATAGCGGAGATCCCCGGCATCCGCCAGCCCCTGATGCGCCAGCAACGACTGAGGAAGGAGATGGCCCCGGAGCCGCCGCCGACCGGCGCGAATCGCCGTGGCGAGGGTGGGCTCCAACGCCCCCTCTTCCGCAACCAGCGCCACCGCCACCACGTCGCCATCCCTGGAGAGCACCCAGGTCTCCAGCCCGTGGCCGTCGAGCAACTGGACCAGATCGTGTGGCGTGGTCCGGTAGTGGGCCAGCCGCAGCAGGCCGAACACCTGACGAAGTGACGGCTCATCCGCGGCGAGTTCCGCCTGCGTCAGAGGGGAAACGGCGACACCCCCCAGCGAGACCCGCTGCAGGGTGTCGTCGGACACCGGCGAGGCATCCAGCAGCAGGAGATCGAATACCCACCGTTCGAGGGGGTCACGAGGCGACCAGCGGATCGGGGTATGGAGTCGCAGGAGCCTCCAGCCAGGCGTCTCGGCGTCCAACTGCTGGCGAAACCGGACCTCGAAACCGCGCCCCGATCCCTCATACCCATGCACCGTGGTGGCAAATACGATGCGGGCATAGCGCCGCAGCAACCCTCCAAGCAACGCCGGTGGAATTGCCGCCGCCTCATCCACCAGCAACAGATCGGCGTTGGGCGCATCCTGCAACAATGCATCGGGCGCCACGAACAGCAATGCCCCTTCCCCTGCCCGCAACCCTTTGCCGTCGGCATGGCCATCCGGCAAATGGCGGGCCGCATGCGCAAACAGCGGTGCCGCCGTCGCGCGGGACGGCGCGGTCACGAGGATGCAGCGTTTACCCCCCGCCAGCAGCCGCGCCGCCGCGATCCCCAGGGCAGCGCTCTTGCCCCGCCCCCGGTCCGACATCAGTACCAGCGGCCGCCGCCGGTGACCCTGCGCCACCCGCAGCACGGCCTCCACCGCCGCCCGCTGATCCCGGGTCCGGCAACCATCCTCCAAGGCACGGGGTGTCGGTGACTGAACTTCCACCTGCTCCTCCGGCAGCAGGCAAGTCCCCTCCTGAGGGATGACCGCCACTCCCTCCGCCCCTCTCAGCAAATGCAGCATACGCGCAACGAACCGGCGCCCCGCGGCCCCCGGCGAGGCCGCCGCGGACGCCCGCCCGGGCCAGCTGGCCAGCGGCGGGGCCAACAGAATCAAAACCCCTCCCCCCCGGACGGTCCCGCTCACCGCCCCGAAGGCGTCGGCATCGAACCCGGAACAGGCGTCGAACACCACCACACCCCACTCCTGGCCGAGTTCCCGGGTGACGCGATTGGCGGACACCCCCACGCCCCCCTCCGGCGCCTCATCCGTCACCCACAGGGTTGCTTCGCGGCCCCACTCCTCCAGCGCGGACAACGCCGCTCTTCTGCACCATGAGGGCTCACCCGTCAACAGCAGAAGGCGCCGATGACCCGTGTCTACGGCCTGCTGCCGAAGTCTCCTGAAGGTGGACGCAACCAACTTCGCAGCGGATTCGGAATTCGGGCTATCCACCCGTGCCCCCACTTCTGTCAAGAAAACGGGGATCAAAAAACCCGGCGCAAGGCCGGGTTTCCGATAGAGTAAACGAGACGAATCTCAGCCACTCAACACCACCGCCGCCACAACACCCAACAGGATCAGGATAGCGGCGCCCAAAAGGGCAAATTTTCCGTCCAACATGGCTTTTGTCCTCCACTGTTACACTCAAACCGCGTTCTCCCTATAAAATAGCCACTATGCACCTGTTTTTCCACCCCTTGCGGCGCCGATAAGGAATCCAATGACTGGTCCTTCTCCCTCTGAACACCATGTCGTCGTGCTGGGCGCCAGCCCAAAAGCCGCGCGATACTCCAATCAAGCGGTCCGTCTGCTGAAAGAACATGGCTATCGGGTGACCCCCATCCATCCCCGTGCCGTGGAGATCGAGGGGCTGCCCACAAAGGCGGCGCTCAATGACGTCATGGAAAAGGTGGACACGCTGACCCTGTATGTCGGGCCGCAGAGACTCGCCCCACTCTTCGATGCCGTGGTGGCCCTGCGCCCGGGACGGGTGATCTTCAATCCCGGCACCGAATCGGAGGCCTTTGAACAGCAGTTGGATGACGCCGGTATCCCTTGGCAGCGGGCGTGTACGCTGGTGATGCTGCGCACGGGGGTGTTCCTCGCCGACATCTGATCAGTTGCCAGTGGCGCCAAAGCTGAACAAGGGCAGTTCCACGGGTTGCTCCGCCACCTCGCCCGCGGCACGGCGCAGCCCGGCCTCCACCAGCACTGCATTGAGCCGGTCACGGTCCAACACCTTCGGGTAGAGCCGATGCTGTTCCTCCACCCATAGCGCCTGGTGCGCCGCGGCCTGCTCCAGCCGTGCCCGGGTGGCATCGCCAAGCCCCTGCAAGCCCAACAACCAGGGGGCCTGCCAGGCATGATAGGCGTCGACCCGCGCCTGCATCCCCCCCTCTTCCCAGACCTCCCGCAAGGGAAGTTCGGGGAAGCATTCCGCCGGCAGCGACCGTCCCTCCGCTCCGGGGGGCAACCGAAAACCGTCCCGGCCTTCTCCCGTTCCGTCCGCCTCGCGCAGAAACCATTGCATCGCCATGCAGCGTCCGGCGACATGGACCTCCTGCGTCAACTGCTCCACCAACATCGGGGTCCGGCCCTGCTGGAAGAACGAGCGCGCCCGCTGGCCCGCATTCCAGCGATCCGGTGGCGACTGACGGGTCTCCTCCTCCCGGCACGCACTGCCCAGCAAGGCCAGGGGCAGATTCTCCCTCCCATCCAGCAACCAGAGTTCATAACGGTCCCGGGAGGGAAACGGCACCTGCGCCGTGTGGGTTTCCAAGGCATGGACCAGGCGTTCCCCCTCGTATTGCAACCGCGCATAGTCGGTGGTGGAGCGCACCGGCGCCCGCTTGAGGCCCTCCCGGGCGCTCCAACTGCCAAAACGGATATCGGGGGAATCAACCGCAACACCCTCCTGCACATCCGCCGACTCCCAATGAACGAACAACGTCCAGTGGACGCCATCGCGCGAGACGGCGTCCGCGTGCGGCGTCTCCAGCACACTCATCATCCCGTGGAACGGATTGAGCATACGCTGGCTGTAACAGATAACGGTTTCACCCTGAACAGACATGGAAGGCGCGGTTTTGGATAGAATAACGCTATACCGTAGAAACTACGATTATCGAAGTATGTCATATCATCCGGAGAATCCGCCATCGCCGCCGCCCCGGTTTTGATCCAAATCAGAGACATTGGGATGCGGCGGGATTATCTAGGAGTCTGTGGGGTTTAGGTGATCGTCGCGAGCATGGTGGGAAAGCGAGGCCAGTTTTTCTCGATTTTGAGGCGCATAGTGGGCCTGCGCAACGAAAAATCGAGGAAAAACGGGCCGATTTCCCACCCGCGCACGACTGCATGGATGCAGGAGGTAGAGCAATGCATGGAGCAGTTGCCGAGTAGATTTACCCTAAATCGGACAGGCTCCTAGCCCGGATATTGCGGACTTACCAATATGAAAAACAGATCCCGACTCGCTTTTGCCCTCGCGGGTACGCTGGCTGCGCTGGCATCCCAAGCGGTGGACGACGCCCAGTATCAGAGCATCGTGCGGCTGGGCGAACTCAACGGCATCGCCATGCAGTGCAAGTTCTTCGGCGAGACCCGACGCATGAAGAAGGCCATGATCGCCTCGCTGCCCAAACGCCGGGCGCTGGGAGAGGCATTCGATGAGGTCACCAACCAGACCTACCTTGCCTTCATCAAGAACAATGCGCGCTGTCCGGATGCAAACCGTTTCAGCCAGCAGGTGGACGAGGCGATTGCCGTGCTGCGTAAGCGCTTTGCCTTGGAAACAGCCCAATAACATGACGCAGCCGCCTCCCCGTCCTCATCGTGTGCACGTCGGCGCAGTCATTCCCAACAGGAGTCCGACATCATGAAACCCCCTTTCCGCAGACTGTTCACCCTTCTCGCCCCGTTGCTTTGGCTGGCGACAACGGGTCCGGCCAGCGCCGGAGACGCCTTTCGCGTGGTGGTGAGCATCAAGCCCGTCCACGCCATCGTCGCCAGCCTGATGCAGGGACTCGACGGCCCTGAACTCCTGGTCGACGGCAACAAGACTCCCTATGATTTCAAGCCCACACAGGCACAGCGGGAGGCGGTCAAACAGGCAGACTTGGTAATCTGGGTCGGACCGGAACTCGAAGGTTGGATGCCGCCATTGTTGAAACAGCGGCCCTCCCGGGAAGGCGATGTCGAATTGCTGTCCATGCCGTCACTCAAGATCCTGCCGGCCCGTTACCGCCCTGACCCGAACGCGAGAGATCCCTATTTCTGGCTCGACAGCCGCAACGCCATCATCATGGCCGACGAGCTGGCGCGTATCCTGGCCGATGCCGATCCTGGCCGGGCGCATGTCTACCGGCGAAACTGGGAAAAGCTGCACGACGACCTGCGCGCCATCGACCGGAAACTGGAATACGGCTATCGCGGTCTCAAAGGCGGCGAGGCGCTCCTCTACTTCGACACCCTGCAATATTTCGAGCAGGCCTATGCCCTGCGCATCGGAACAGTACTGACCAGCGGGCCGGACACGCCGGTGCCTGCCGCCCGTCTGCTAAAGGCGCGCGCGGACATCGACAGCGGCAAATACACCTGCCTGCTGGTGGAGGACGCATGGTTCCGAAAGGCACATCAGCTCGACCTGCTCAATCACAACGGCAAACTCCACATCGGCCACCTCGACAGCTTCGGCGCCACCCTGCCCGCCGGCCCCGGCCTCTATCAGAAGCTCATTGCCAGGGACACCCGGGTGATCGAGCAATGTATCGGCGCGGGTGATGCGCCCTTGCTGAAGAATCTCGACACCACCGCGGCGACGCGGGAAACCGACCACTTCATCCTCATGGACCACATGGGACAACCGGTCTCGGATACCGACATGCTGGGCAAATACCAACTGCTGTACTTCGGCTACACCTACTGCCCCGATATCTGCCCCACTTCATTGCAGGTGATCTCCCAGGCCCTCGATCTGCTCGGACCGAAAGCGGACAAGATCCAGCCCTACTTCATCACCATCGACCCTGAACGGGATACGGTGGCGAAGATGCGCGAATACGTCCATTTCTTCAACAAGCGCCTTATCGGCCTTACCGGATCGAAGGAGATGATCGACCGGGCGGCAAAGAAGTACAAGGTCCTCTACGAAAAGGTGACGGAAGGCATCAAGGACCCCTCCCTCTATCTCATGGACCACTCCGCAAGCGTCTATCTGGTGGACCCGAACGGCCGTTTCGTCACCAAATTCGCTCACGGCATCACCCCACAGGCGATGGCGAAACGGCTGGACGAGATCGTCCGCTGACCCATGCAGCAACCACTCCTCATCGCTGCCGCGCTGGCTCTGTCCGTTGCGCTTCCAACGGCGGCGCGCGCTGAAAAGGCAGGCCAGACACGGCTGGTGATCGTCTCCTCGTTTCCGAAGGCGGTCACCGGCGTCTTCCAGCGCGCCTTCGAGGCGGCACACCCCCATGTCACGGTGCAGGTGGAGAAAAAGAAAACCACCGCCGGCCTCCGCTACCTGGAAAAGCGGGAAAACCGGGGCAAGGTGGACCTCTTCTGGGTCTCGGCCCCCGACGCCTTCGAGGTGCTCAAAGAGAAGAAGCGGCTGCGGCGCTTCGTCCCTTCCGCCCGCGACATACCGCGCCGTATCAGCGGCTACCCGGTCAACGACCCCGACGGCTATTACAGCGGCTTCGCCGCATCCGGCTACGGCATCATGCTGAACACCGACTACCTGACGCGGCACCGCCTCACCCGTCCCCGACGCTGGATCGACCTCACCCGCAGCGAATACCGCGGCGCCATCAGCCTCTGCGCCCCATCGCGCTCCGGCACCACCCATGTCGCCGTAGAAGCGATCCTTCAACTCGTGGGCTGGCGCGAGGGTTGGGCGCTGATCAAGGGCATCGCCGCCAATGCCGGGACCATCACCCAAAAGAGTTCGCATGTCCCCAAGGGCGTCGCCGCCGGCGACTTTGGCATCGGCATCGTCATCGACTTCTACGCCCTGCGGGAACAGGCCCAGGGCGCCACCGTGGACTTCGTCTACCCCCCCGCCACCGTGCTCGTCCCCGCCAGCATCGGCATCCTCATGGACGCCCCCCAACCGGAACTGGCGGCCCGGTTCATCGAGTTTCTGGTCTCACCCCAAGGACAACAATTGCTGCTCACCCCCGAGATCAGCCGTCTGCCGATCCGACCCGAGATCTACGGTCCCGCCATCCCCGACTACTACCCCCACCCCTTCGCAGCCAGCCAGATCGGCGCCCACAAGGCCTTCGACGTCCACCGCAGCCGACTTCGCTACAACGTGGTAAACGCCCTCTTCGACACCATGATCACCTTCCACCTCGACGAACTACGAGCGGCCATGGGCGCCGTGCAGGAGGCCGAATCCCGTCTGCTCGCCAGCAGCCATCCCCTGCCCCGGCTCTCCGCCGCCGTGGCCCGGGCCCGCGATCTCATCGACCAGACGCCCGTCGACGAACTCACCAGCAGCGACCCCAAGTTCGCCGCCCTCTTCACCCAAAAACGCAAAACCGCTGATCAACCCCTCAGCGGCCGCCAGGGCAAAATCGAAACCGAATGGGAAAAAACCACGCGGGAACACTACCGCCAGGCCCATGACCTGGTGCGGGCCGCGTTGGGCGAATGACAGGGAGATACAACTATTAACCCGGCAACAATATATATCGTATTCAGCCGTGGCGTGCCGGTTCGCAGCAAGGCGGCCCATCGCCGCTGTCGCCACCCTACAGCAAGATGGGGCAACGCAGTCTGCGGGCCGGCACGCCACGGCCTGTCTTTGAA
>Ga0256841_1002678_pt1 | contig 13954 bp, 10 predicted proteins | sample 356308metaG_FD_185971 | JGI IMG/M metagenome (GOLD analysis project Ga0256841, IMG submission 185971) | Hydrothermal vent microbial communities from Mid Atlantic Ridge, Atlantic Ocean - 356-308 | ecosystem: Environmental > Aquatic > Marine > Hydrothermal vents | place: Atlantic Ocean: Mid...
TTCCCATGTCCAGGGCTTGGCCACGACCCAAGCACCCAAGCTCCGCAGGCTGGAGGCGGCCAAAAAGCCCATGACGAGGGCCATGACTCCAGCCCCCCACATTGCAAGCCCACAGGAAACTCCAACCTGCAAAAGGGCTGCTCCCAGCTCGACCCGAGCCAAGGCCTTGAAACGCCCATCTAACTCCGTCACTGCCACAGGTGCCGAGCGTAAGCCCTCCAGCAGTGGAAAAGCCGCCAAGCCCAGCAGGCCCCAGCCAAGCCCAAACCGCGGAAGAAGGGGGACAGCCATAAAGAGCAAGGCAACAGTAAGCGCCAACCCAATAACGGTTTGAGTCTTCAGGTAGGCCTTGGCCAAGGCTTGTCGACCTTCATAACATGCGACAAGCCCCCGACCCGGCTGGAACTGCACCGCTTGTCCCGCCAAGGCAACGACTCCAAGAGCGGAGGCGAAAACTCCAAAATCCTCTTTGGCCAAAAGTCGCGCCAGCACTAAAGAGGAAGCAAAGCCTAAGCCTCGCGCCCCCACCGCCGACAAAGCCAGCGCACGCGCCCCCTCCAATGCGCGAAAGCGCCTACTCCCAAGGGGGGGAGCCGGCGCCCTCTTACCAGAAGCCTCTTTGCCCTGGTGCTCCGCGACCGCTTTCGCGGTCATCGATCCTAGACCGGAGCTCCGGCAGGGACCGCAGTCGGCGTCCTGGCCTTCAACCGCTCAATCCATTCTTGCGCAAGCTGGTTTTCAGGTTCAGCGGCGAGAACGGTCGCAAAATGTTGTTGCGCCACATCGATCCGCCCGGCAACCACGTTTGCAATCCCTAGTCCGATCCAAGCATCAACGCTGGTGGGATCATGCTTCAGGACAGCCTCAAAAAACTGGCAAGCACCTTCACCCTCGGCAGTTTCCAAAAGAAGGGTTCCAATCCCGAATGCCACCTCCTGTTTCCATCCATCAGGCTTTGAAACCCGACCCACCTCGCGCCCGACCTCGGAAATCCCGCGACGCCAAGATTGGAAAAAGCTGCGATGCCCCACCAATACTTGAAAGCCCCCGGGAAGATCCGTTTTGCTCTCAAGCCGAATCCCCGCGGTTTGCACAAAATAACGAACAACAAGATCATGGAATGCCGACCCACTCGGGAGCAGAACAGAAAGTGTCCCACCTTCTTTAAGCGTTCGCCTCCACTCCAAAAGCCTCGTGGTGGCGTTTCCGTCCCCCAAGAAATCCCCGCCTGCTACGACGTAGTCAAGACTCGAATCCTCCACTTCGGGAAGAGAAGGGCTATCTTGATTTTGGACACCCGGAAATGGTGCCGGAATGCCGGGAAAGCATTGGATGCCTGTCCCCGTCATATGGGGCTGAAGTGCTTCAAGAATGCACTGATCGTATTGGTTCATGCCGATTCTCCTGCTGCAATGACTCCGTTCCTATCGGCATTTTGATGGTAAAGGCTTGAGAGAAACCCCAGGTCTATGCAAAGACTGCGAGACCCCTTATCCTTCTTACATGAAAAGTCATCTCCTCAAGCGGGCCATGCTGTTTGGATCCATCCTCCTTGTTTCCCCCTCCCTTTGGGCACAAGCACCCACAGTTTTTATTCCTTCTGGTGCCACTTGGAAGTTCAACGACCTCGGAAAGGATCTCGGAGTTTCTTGGAGGAACCCCTCCTACAATGACAGTTCTTGGAAAAGTGGCCAAGCTCAGCTCGGTTATGGAGACGGCGACGAAAAGACCAAACTCTCTTACGGGTCAAGCGCCAGTAACAAATACCCCACCTATTACTTCCGCAAGTCCTTTCAAGTAGGAAGTAAAACAAGAAAGCTCTGGATAGAACTCCTGCGCGACGACGGTGCTGTCGTCTATCTCAATGGTACGGAGGTTCTCCGCTCAAACATGCCCCGAGGGACCATTCGATACAAAACTTTGGCCGCTTCGACCGTTTCGGGGAGCGCTGAGTCACGCTTCTATCGTTTTCCGATCAACCCTCTCTTGTTGAAAACAGGAAAGAACACGCTCGCAGTTGAAATCCACCAACGAAGCCCAAGAAGCTCAGATATCAGCTTCGACCTGAAACTTTGGGGCAACAACAGTCCCCCTACTGTGATCCGCGGACCCTATCTCCAGCGGGTGGCAAAGCGCGACCTGGTCATCCGTTGGCGCACCGATGTCCCAACAACAAGCGGCGTCTGGATTGGACGCAGCGCAACAAAACTCAAGTTGGCGGCAAGCGACTCGCAATTGACCTTCGAACACGAGATTGCCGTCGGCAACTTAGGGCCAGGGACATTTTATCTCTATGCCATCGGCACGAACAACAAACGCCTCCTGGGAGGCACTCCAGCCTTCAGCTTCCGCACATCAACAAGCTTCCCTGTCAGCACTCGGGTCTGGGTGGTAGGAGACTCCGGCTCCGGGGGAAGCGGGCAACGTGCGGTCCGTGACGGCTTTTTGAAATTCGAAGGAAACCGGAAAGCCGACCTCTGGCTCATGCTCGGAGACAATGCCTATTGGGACGGCAAAGACTCGGAGTACCAAACCAAGCTCTTCGAACCCTACCGCGACCTCCTGCGTCGCCTTCCTCTCTGGCCGACCTATGGGAACCATGACGGGCACAGTGCCAACTCCAAGACCGAAAGTGGTCCTTACTACGACAACTTCACCCTCCCACGCAAAGGGGAAGCCGGTGGCGTCCCCTCAGGAACCGAGGCCTACTACTCCTTCGACTACAGCAACATCCACTTCATCTGCCTCAACTCCTATGACCTCCCACGCCGCACAACAGATCCGATGGCCGTATGGCTCAAAAAAGATCTCGCTGCAAGTAAAGCACTTTGGAAAATCGCATATTGGCACCATCCTCCATATTCCAAGGGAAGTCACGACTCCGATACGGAAACAGCTCTTGTTGAGATGCGAAAATTCATTGTACCCATTCTTGAGAATGGGAATGTGGACATGGTGCTCTGTGGGCACAGCCATGGATACGAACGCAGCTTCTTAATAAACGGACATTACGGTTTATCCACGACATTCCGGCCCTTTCATCTCCTCGACAAAGGAGACGGGAATCCTGAGGGCGATGGAGGCTATTGGAAACTCTCAGGGCAGCCAAGGCGGGGGACAGTTTATGTCGTCGCAGGCAATGGAGCGAGGACGGCCACTTGGCCACGCTATAACCACCCAGCCCTTCCCATCCGTTCTACCAAACTAGGGTCTTTGGTCCTCGATATTGTAAGAGACCACCTTCTTTGCCAGGCGATCGACACACAGGGAAGGGTCTTTGATCGTTTTGAATTGAGCAAGGGAGCACCCCCACTTCTTTCCCGAGACAATCCAAGACTTTCCCTGAGCAAAGGAGGGGCTCAAAACCTCTTCCTTCAGATGGGATCTCAAAATGCCGGGGCTCCCTATATCATTCTCGGATCGCTCAACCCTAAGCCTGGATTCACCCTCTCCGGGATTCATCTCCCGCTCAATCCCGACCCATGGTTCATGTTTACCCTGGCAACCCCAAACAATCCTCCCCTAATCCATACCCTGGGTTTCCTTGATTCCACGGGAAGGCAATTTGCAAGTATCCTTCTCCCGAAGGGTTCACCGGCCTATCTCCGAGGAGTTTCCTTCTACCATGCGGCGATCTTATTTCGCAGCGGTAAGCCCATTCTCGCATCGAACCCCGTTCGTCTCAAAATCCAGTAGCCCCTTGGAGGCTTCTAAAAAAACTGTCAAGTTGCGAGAACCCGCTTTTTCATTCATGCAGCGCACTGAAAAAAGCGAAAAATGTCTCAGGCTTTCACAAGTTGTTGGTATTTGGCACCCAGGAAAGCGGACCTCCGTTTTGCAAACTCCTTGTGCCCGGAAAGCGGTTCCGTATTAGATGGAAGCTGTGCGAGGAGGAGAATTCCTTCTCGAATTTTCTGCGTTCGTTGAACGTCCCGGGCCCGAGACAGCAGGCGCACAAATCGGCCAAGAAAATCCTGTCGTCCAACACCCTGGAAAGCTCGGGCGAGAGTATCCGGAGAGTCAACAGCCATACCACGATGCTTAGAAACCAATCGGGCCCATGTGCTGAGGTAGAGATCGCGCACAGAAGCCCATGGGAGGGGGCAAGATGCCGACTCTTCACCCAGCCTATGGGCAAAAGCCCAGGAGAAGACCTTTTCCTCATCGTGGGTCAGAGGGAGGTTGCGGAGCGATTTTCTCTTTTCTGCCAGCCCTGTGCAGTAAGCGTGGTCGACAATTAGGCGGGCGTCGGCCAGGGCGAGGATGGATTTTGCCATTTGGGACTCGGCTCGGGAAGGATCCGGGCTGGCGGGAGGCCAGGAATAAAGGAGGGCCCAGAGACGCGAGCTGAGGATTTTTTCGGCTTCGACGAAAGGGAGAAGCGGGGAGGGGAGGAGCAAGGGTCCATGGCCTGTCGCGGACCAGAGAAGGCGAGCGCCATGGGCAAGATCAAAGCCGTATTGGGTATGGGCACTGAGATAGCGAAGTTGGCGGATAGTGTGGGCTTCTAGGTCGACCCAATCGACACGACATTCTTGGGCAAGGTCTTGGGAAAGATCCTGTAGAAGAGATGAGGAAACAGGACGGCCCACCACGAGCTCAAGATCATAGTCGTTCTGAGGGCGACCCTGGTGGAGTATGCCTTCGCCTCTTCCAAAGCCACCGGCGAGCAAAAGAGCTTGAAGAGTAGGGATCTCAGCGCGAAGACGGGCGGCGATGCGTTCAAGGTCAGCCCGGACACGGGCCTCTCCAGAAGGAGTTGGATCAAGGCAGAAAGGCTGTTCTCCCGGCAAGGCATAACTACGCAAGGGGACTTGGCTTAGAGGGATCAAAGAGGGGGGGGGCTCCTCCAAACATGGGTGTCCCCTTTGGGCGGTGCGGGCGCCTTGGTGGCGGGCGCGGAGGCGGAGGGCGTCGAGGCGGAGTTTGTTGAAGAAACCCTTGGATCCTTGGAGCTGGAGAATACGGGGGGTGCTTCGGAGTGTCCGGGTTAGGAGCCGAAAGGCCAAATGGAGAGGGCTATAGGAACGGCTGCCCCGGTAGTGCTCCTTCTCCAGGACCCAACCTTCACGAAAACTCCTACGCCAAAGGCCGGGAGGGTCCGCAGGATGACCGTGTTCTACCGTGGCAGCAGCACGGTAATAGATGTCGAGGCCTTGGGCGAGAACGTGTCGGACAAGGGGGGCCTCTTCACCGATAGGGAGATCTTCGGTGAAGGGACATGCCTCGAAAAGAGCCTTCGGGAGAGCTCCATTCGCATCTGAGAAGGAGGTCCCCCCCCGTTTATCTTCCGGAGGATAGAGAGCTTCCAGCTCGAAGGCTTCCGAAGGATCCAATCGAAGATCCCCCACCTGACGACCGTAGACGAGCCCAATCCCGGGTTGAGCAAAAGGAGCTATCAATTCACGAAGCCAGGACCGGAAAAGCGGGAAGCAATGTGCGGACAAAAGAACGATGAATTCTCCCAAAGCTTCTCGGCAGCCAAGGTTCAATGAAGCTCCATAGCTAAAGTCCTCCGGCCGCATATCAAGCCACCGCCCCTCCTTCGGCAAGGCCAGCTCCCGAGTTCCATCCGTCGAGCCCGAATCGACAACTAAGATCTCCACGCTCCCCGGATAATCTTGATCTCCTAAAAGGCGCAGCACCCGCTCCAACCAAGGCCTCTCATTCTTACAACGAATCACAACCGAAACCTTGGGCCACTCTCCCCCCGCATCAAAGCCCCTCATCCCCCTTCCTCCCCTAAAACTGCCGCTTCAGAATACAAAGGGGACACCCATGTTTCGGCAACCCCGTCTCCAACTTGCCCGGCTCCAAGGGCCTGGGCGGCGATCTTGGGGACATCCACCAGCCGGATTTCCGGAACCCGCCTCTTGGCAAAGGCTGGCCCCAACCCCAAACAAAAACCCTTTTGCCCCGGGATCTCCGGAGAGTAACCGTGCATTCCAAGGACCTTTTTCCGGTTGAAGTAATCGGGATAAAAGACCACTCCGGGATTCGCTGCAAAGGCTAAATCCCCCCGATCTTTCCCATCAGGGACACCCATTTCCCGGGCCAAGCCTTCTTCCAAGAAGAAGCCCGGTGCAGGCCAAAGCACTTCCCGAATCCGAGGCTCAACCCCTTCCTGAGTTGCCTTGTCCTCAAACCAAAACCTGCACAAAGTCGAATCGACAAATATCCGGGTTTTTCTCCCCAGATCTCCCAGCAGCTCCAGAAGATCAAGATGCTCATCCACCTTCAACATCCCATGGTCTCCTACCAACAAGACCGAACCGCCTCTTCTCAAAAAGGCTTCCCCCACCTCTTCAACAAGCCGGGCCGTTTTTTTGAGCTGCGCCCTGAGCCCCGGTGAGCCTGGTCCATAAATATGCCCCACCCGGTCCAAATCCCCGAAGTATCCCAGCGTCAAGGCCGGAGCCCCCTCGGCCCGCTGAGCGATCTCACACAAGCGATCAGCACGATCCCGATCACTCCCCGCCACACGATTGAAGGCTACAAACGCCGAAGCATCCCACTCCAAACCCTTTGCCCGCGCCAAATCGAACAGACTCTCTCGCCCGAAAGCAAAAGGAGCCTGATAATCCAAAGCCCCCTCCGTCGCCCGAAAACGTCCGAGCAAGCCCGCTGGAATTTCATAGATCTCCCGGTGGTCCATGCGCCGAGCCACCCTGCGCAACACAGAACGGCATAGTTCCCGACCCCATTCCCCCATCCGCCCTTCGATGGGTGCCGTCACCCCAGCCAACACCTTCAGTAAGAAGCTCGTTTCCCCCGGTTCTGCCGGCCCCATCTGGCAAAAAAAACCATTCTCCCGCGTCTCCACCCCTGTCAGCAGTTCCGCGATTTCGCAAAACCCAAAGGAAGGCTTCACCTTCTCAGCATAAAACCCCTCATCCAGGCGTTCCTCAACCCATGGAAGATCCCCCTGGCCCAAGTAATCAAACCGACAGGCGTCCAAAACCAAGAGGAGAAGCGGCGTATTGTTTGGGGAAGTCCCCATTCGATCTCTCTTTTCACGGAATTCCAATACAACCGAGGCTTCAGGCTCAAAGCCCCGCCTGCCTTCATCGGCCAAAACCCCAAAAAAAATGAAACCTGGTCTCGCCCCCTGCCCCCCATTCGGCAAGATCAGAAGCTGGCGTCCCAACCATGGGTGTCCCCTTTCGACAGAGTCCCAACCATGGGTGTCCCCTTTCGACAGAGTCCCTTATTTGCCGAGTAGAGCCATGGGCGATCTGAGCGAATTTTCTCTGAAGTACAAACTCTTCCTCCGAACCTATCCCTGGCGGAAAATCGACCCCGTGCCCTTCGCGGAGGTTACCAAGCCTCTGTCTGAATCCCGCCTGGGGCTTGTCTCAAGTGCAGGCTTTGTTCCTCCGGGCCAACCCCCGTTCGACGATACCATTCGAGGAGGGGATCCCAGCTTTCGCTGCATCCCCCATGACTGCGACCCCTCCAGCCTGGTGGAATCCCACAAAAGCGATGCCTTCGACCACTCGGGAATCCTTGCTGACCCCAACCTCGCTTTACCCCTGGAGCGCATCCAAGAACTCGAAGCCATAGGGCATATCGGATCTATCGCCCCCCGCCACCTTTCCTGCATGGGATCCATCACTGCCCCGGGCCGACTCATCAAAAACACCGCCCCAGAAGCCGCTGAGGTTTTTATCCAAGACAAGGTGGACCTCGCACTGCTGATACCTGTCTGACCTACCTGCAACCAGACCGTGAGTCTGGTGGCTGCAGCACTCGAACGCCGAGGAATCCCAACGGTAGTAATTCAGCTTCTGCGCATGGTCGCCAAAAAAGTTCGGCCACCCCGGGCCCTCTTCGTTCCGTTCAGACATGGCTACCCATTGGGTCAGCCCAATAACCCCAAACTACAACGCCAGGTTCTTGAAGCCGCCCTGGCTCTTTTCGAGGTCCCAACCCCTGACATCCCCCTATTCGCCGAGTTCCCTCACAACCCTTGATTACAAAGTCGTTGCAGTTATCTGGGCCTTTTCCTCCGTATGTGGTTCAGGATAACCCTAAACCTAGGAAACAAAAATGACAGTCACAGCAAGCAAACTCCTCGCATTCGTCCTCATCTCAGTCTCTCTCCCTGCACAAGCCCAAATCGACAAAGCTCCACAAAACCAAAGCACCTCACAGGGGAGTAAGCAGAACAAAGCCCAAAAAGAGAAGAAAGCCGCCAAAGAAATCAAGCTTGCCCCCGCCCCCACCCCAAAAGAGGCCCTCGAGCTGCTCGCGAAGATCAAAAAAGAAAAGCTCGAAGACCTCCAAGTTGAACTCCTCGAGAAGGCAGGCCGATGCGATGATCCCAAGGTGGCCGCAAAAATCGCCCCCTACCTCAAAGACAAACGCGACGAAATCCGTATTGCTGCCATCAGAGCCCTTCGGTACATGAAAAATAAAAAAGCATTCCCCGCCCTGATGGCAGCTGCGAGTAAGTTCGAGAAGGACAAAGCCACCGGTCCCGAGTTCTTCCTCGCACTGGGTCAACATGCTAACCCAAAAGCAATTCCTGTCCTCATCCACCACGCTTGGGAACCCATCCCTAAGGAACTCTACAAAGCCAAGATCCAAGCCCTCGCCCATATCCGCAGTTCGCGGGCCGTCGCCGAGCTGGAAAAACTCAATCGCAAATTCCGTTCAGGCCGTCACAACAACAAGCGCAAGGAACTCATCAAAGCCATCGAAATTCTCATCGATGAAAAGATGCCTAAGGGCGACAAATCCAAAAGGATGGCCTGGATCCGGGAGGCGACCAAAAAAAGCATTCCCATGGAGCCAACCCACCTTCCAAAAATTTTGCTTTCTGCCTACAAGAAGCTCTGGCAACGCCCGGAAGAAAAAACAGCTAAAACAAACAAAAAGAGGAAAAGAAAGCGGTCGCAGCAATAGCATGTTTTTGTCGTTTTTATGACTTCCCCTTTACCTGTTTTTTGTTGAGTGGTCTCAAAGATGTAAAGAAATCCCGACCTGGGAATAAAAGCATCTGGCAGATAACCCATAGGCATGAATAATGCGGGCTGGATGTTCCTAGACTTTCTCGAAAACCTCTACCATCTCTGGTTGGAAGCAGCCCCTTGGTTGCTCTTCGGCTTAGTGATTGCTGGCCTGCTGGACGCCCTCCTCCCCCAGAAGCTTCTTTCGCGATGGCTCGGTAAACCGGGTTTCGGATCGATCCTTAAGGCCTCCCTGATCGGGACCCCCCTCCCCCTTTGCTCCTGTTCCGTTGTGCCCGCAGCCTTGACCATCCACCGCAACGGAGCGTCCAAAGGGGCGACCGTCTCGTTCTTGATCGCAACACCCGAAAACGGGGCCGATTCCATCGCACTCTCATGGCCTCTCCTTGGACCCTTCCTCACGATTGTTCGCCCTCTTGCAGCCATTATCAGCGCGATTGCTGCTGGGATTCTCGCTGGCTGGGGGGATGGAAAGCGATCAACGGTTCTGGAAAAACCCAAAGAAACTCCAGAAGACCCTGAGTCCAGAGCAACTGAGTCTGGAGCCACATGTTGCACTTCCTCCGCCTGTGAGGGAGACACCGCTAAGCCGAATTCCTCCAAGCTTGCCCGAGGTTTTCACTTCGCCTTTATCAAGCTCTTGGACGACGTTTTGTTTTGGTTACTTTTCGGTGTCATCTTCGCCGCCGTTCTTGAGACCGTCTTTCCGATCGGATCCCTGGGAGAATATGGGCGAGGACCCCTCGCAATGCTTCTTGCACTGGTCATCGGAATTCCCATGTATGTTTGCGCAACGGCTTCGACCCCCATCGCGGCGGCCATGCTCGTTGTCGGGGTATCACCCGGAACCGTCCTCGTTTTTTTGCTGGCCGGACCCGCCACCAATTTGGGGACGCTGGCCATTGTGCGGAAGGAGTTTGGGAAAAAGGCTTTTCGCGGCTACTTGCTTGGAGTCTTAGGTTGCTCATTCCTCATGGGAATGTTGACGGATTGGGTAGCGGGAATGTTGACCATCGAGGTGGCCACACAAGTCGTTGAAGGGGAACATGCGACCCTCCCCCCAGCGATCTCCTATCCTGCCACCGGACTTCTGACACTCTGGATCTTTTGGCTTATCGGACGCAAAGTCTGGGAAAAGCGTATTAGCCCCCAGGCGACGGCAAACTGAACCAATCCACAGGGCTACGGGCTCCACGGGCAGCAAAGTAGTAATAAAAAGTCCGCCCCCGAACCACTCGAAGAATCCGCTTCAAAAGCGCACGTTTCTTCCCCAAGTCAATGCGTTCACCCGGCTTGCATGTGAAACGCAAACCCGCATTCGGCCCCAGGATGACCAACTCCAAATCCTCCAAAGGAAGCTTAGGGGACACCCATTGTTCGAGATCGGCCAAGCTGAGGAGGCGACCCCGGAAGCGGTGGCTCAGAGGAATAAGCTGGGGACGAGGAAGGGCCGTAGCATTGACGAGCTTCTCGCCAGCCTGGACCCTGAAGCCTCCCACCCCGGCAGCCCGGCCAAGGGCTAAAAAAGGGACCGACTTGGTCAGGTCCACCTGCACATGACTCCCAAAAGGCAATGGCATCCCAACCCAAAAGGGGTCGCCGCTAGGTTCGCGGTACTCCGGCCCAAGCCAGGAAAGGCGGCGAGGGATGCTTGCCTGGCCCCAAGCCTTGGCAAAGCTTAAATCCAAACCAGCGATTTGGAATGGCGACAGGGCCCCCCCGGCAATACGGATCATCCCCTTCTCATCCAGGCGCAGGGGGATGCGGGGAGGGGGGGAAGGGACGGACACCACAGCAAGCCCCCTGCCATTCCATTCCACCAATCGAGCTCCAAATTCCCCCATCGCACGGATCGGACGCGCATCCAAAAACAAATCTTCGGAGCCATCAAACTTTGTAAACACAAAATTGAGTCCCACAATCGGGATATCCCATTTTTGGAAAGGCTGCTCCGCCAAGGGGAAGACAGCATTTGGGTTCAGAACGGGAACCCCCTCCAGCGCTGCGGGCGTACTCAGGATCGCCAACGGATGCTCAGGGTCGGCACTTGCCCCAAGCCTTCCAAGATCCTCCCGGATCTTTGCAACCACTTTAAAGGCATGATCAAAGGCAATGAACCTTTTCTGCTGCACCCATAAGAGCAGGCCCAACAAGGGGATCAAGGCGCCCAGCCCAAGCCTAAACATGGGTGTCCCCTTTTGTCGGAGAAGGAACAGGGGGGAGAGGAGGGGGAGGGCGCCGAAGACGAGGCGGCTGCCACTGAGATTGGGAGCGACGGAGAGGGTATAGGAGGGGAATGCTTCCAGGAGGATCAAAAACCCGAGAGCGGCGAAGGCGAATAGGGAGCGGCGATCCCTAAGCTGGGCGCGCAACAGGGCAAGCAGCGCAAGAGTCGCAACCAACAACAAAAAAGGGTGTCCCCTTAGGCCGGGGAGGAGCAGGCTTTCGAGTTTGGAGGGAAGGGTGTTGAAGTAATGGCTGAGGGGAAGGGCTTGGGCTTGGGCACCTTGGCCATGAGGCATGATGAAGCCGAGGGCAAGGTAGCGCCAAAGGGCATAGCCAAGCCAAAGGGGGAGAAACCGGAAGTGGAAAACCATCCGAGGGAGGGGTCTAAGCCTGGGGCGCAGGAAAAAATCCATGGCAAAGAGCCAAAAGGGCAGGACGACGGCACTCTCCTTGGTCAGAAGATCGGCTAAGGCAAGGAGACTGAAGGGGAGGAGCCTCCTGAGGTTGGGGCGCAAGAGATAACGAGCTCCCGCCCAAAGGGCGAGTAGGCGGAGGAGGAGTTCCATGGAGCTGACTCTTCCCGAGATCCAAACAATGGATTCAACGCCAGAGGGGTGGATGGCCATAAAGAGAAGTGGGAAAAGAACCCTGGCATCCACGACTCCGAGAAGACGGAGAAGGCGCGACAGAAGATAGACACTTCCGAGCAGGGAAAGCAGGTTGGTTAGGTGAAAGGCCCACGCTGCTCCCCCGCCCAAAGCCATGTCCCAGCCGTAACTTAGGGAGAGCATGGGGCGAAAAAGGGGTGTCCCTTTCATGCCGACCCAGGGGCCGGCGAAGTCGGCGAGGATGTGGGCCCAGTCGGGGCGGATTTGGGTGCCCTGAGGGTGGCCGAGGAGGTTGAGGAAAAGGTCGTCGGAAAGATAGCCCCCCCAGAGGCTTCGCAGATAGAGGAGAAGGGCGATGACGAGGGCGGCCGTAGTGGCCCAGGCAAATCCAGAGGTTGTCCGGCGATCGTCCATGGGAGAATGGTATCCAGCTGGGCCGGGCTGTCGGTATGCTTTTGCGCCATGTTTTCGGCAAAAGAAGGTTTGGACAAGGACAAGCAAAAGCGAGGGCGCAGGGTGGCCTTCTATTCCTTGGGCTGCCGAGTCAACTTTGACGAGGTGGATTGCCTGCGAGGACGCTTTATCCGAGAGGGCTGGACGGCGGTTCCGTTTGGCCAGGAGGCAGATCTTTTTGTGATCAACACTTGCACCGTCACGCAGGTTGCAGATGCAGATTCCCGAAAGGTCATTCGCCGGGCAGTAAGATCCAAATCTGCCGGAGGTCTTGTCGTCGTCACCGGATGCTATGCCCAGCGCGACCCTGAAGCTCTTCGTCAACTGGAGGGGGTCGACCTCATCCTGGGCAACAGCGAAAAGAGCCAACTCGTAGAACTCGTAAATCGGCACATCCAAGACCGCCGCCTGGCTGGAGATCTCTGGGTCGCTGACGAACCCCAGACGCGTGAGTTCCTTCGGCATGAAGGCAAGCAAAGCCAGAGTCCCCGCACACGGGCCACCCTTAAGATCCAAGACGGCTGTGATGAGGCCTGCACTTACTGCATCATTCCCTCCGTGCGCGGTGTAAGCGTGAGCCGCGCCCCAGCTGAGGTCCTGCGCGAAGCCGAGCAACTCGCCTCACTCGGCTTCAAGGAGATCGCTTTAACAGGAGTCAATACCGGGAGCTATGGCAAGGACTTCAGCAAACAAAACAGAGAAGGCATCTCTGACCTCGCAGGCCTCATCCGCGCCCTCGATGCCTTGGGCCTCCCCCTCCGCTATCGCCTCAATTCCCTAGAGCCGCCTTCGATCACAGAGTCTCTCTTAGACGCCATTGAGGACAGCTCTTCCTTCTGCAGACACTTTCACGTCCCCTTGCAACACGGCGACAGTCGCATCCTTCGCAGAATGGGGCGTGGCTATGACGCAGAATTTTATGCCCTCAAGATCCGAAGCATCCAAGCCCGCTTTCCAAATGCGGGAATCGGCGCGGACGTGATGATCGGCTTTCCGGGGGAAGAGAAGAGCCATTTCGAAAACACGAAGGCCCTGCTTTTCGATCTGTCACCAAGTTACCTGCATGTATTCAGTTACTCGATCCGCGGCGGAACTCCCGCTGAGCGCATGGGCGGCCAGGTTCCACCCGAAATCAAAAAACTCCGCGCCCGGGAAATGCACGAGGTCGAGAACAAACTGCGTACAAACTTTATAAAACGCCTCGCGGGACAAACTCTCCAAGTCCTCATCGAAGGCAAGAAGGGACCTCACCAGGGCTGGACCGGATTGACGGACAGTTTTCTACGGGTCGAACTCCGGCCTCAAAGCACTTCAACAAGCCAGGATCTTCGGGAAAATGAGTTTGTCCGCGCAATTCTCTGCGGCAGCCACAATCCCAAACTCGCGATCGCCGAACTCATCCCCACCTAGAATTTTGCAACAGAGGGAATCGGTAACGCAAACTTCCAAGAGAACCCCTTTCATGAGCACACACGAACAACACAACAAAGTCCGAAAAATCTTCGACGAATGGGCGCGGAAGGGCCGTGCCGAGGGGATGGAAAGGGGGCATGGCCCCGCCGCGCGCGAGGGCTTTACCTTCTTAAACCCAGGACCCGGCCAGCGCTACCTCGATATTGGCTGCGGAAATGGCTACACCGTCCGGTGGGCTGCGGAGGCTGGAGCAAAAGCTTACGGTATTGATCTCTCCCCTGA
>Ga0256841_1002680_pt1 | contig 13948 bp, 12 predicted proteins | sample 356308metaG_FD_185971 | JGI IMG/M metagenome (GOLD analysis project Ga0256841, IMG submission 185971) | Hydrothermal vent microbial communities from Mid Atlantic Ridge, Atlantic Ocean - 356-308 | ecosystem: Environmental > Aquatic > Marine > Hydrothermal vents | place: Atlantic Ocean: Mid...
GTGACGATTATGCTGGATACAGTTCGTACCTGTCATGCTATCCGGTTTTTCCCGGGATCTTTTCACCCAGCTTGCCCGAACGCCCTGCAAGTCGATGAATAACATCGGCTTTTGTCCGTTCGAACAAGCTGGGCAAAAATCTCTCCGGGAAAATTCCGGATTCCGGTGCAACATGCGGGCTAGCGTATGACCACAAACAGCGCACCATTGCCACGCTGTATATTCAGCAACAGACCGTTGTCTCCGGCGGCCCGGGTAATGGCCGACAGTTCCATCAGTGACGCCACTGGCTGGCGATTCACGGACACAATCACATCACCCTTGCGCAATCCGGCATCCCAGGCCTTGCTGTGTCTTTCAACATCCAGTACTTCCACACCTCCGGACTCGGCCAGGGGATGTTTTTCATCCAGATTGCCGAGCAACGCGCCTTCCAGGCGGGTATTGAATCTCGCCCCTTCCGCCTTGGCATCCATAGGTAGAGCAATGACTGCTTTGACGTTCTTTTTTCTGCCATCGCGTATGAGCGTCAGGGAAACCTTGCTTCCCGCTCTGAGCATGCCGACCGCATTGCGCAACGCGCCACCATCGGCCACGGTCTTGCCATCGATGCCCACGATAACATCTCCGGAGCGGATTCCTGCCTTGTCCGCAGCAGATCCCGGCAACACCTGGGTGACTACCGCCCCGCGATGCTCCTTGAGGCCGAAGGCAGATGCCAGTTCCGGAGTCAGATCCTGCATTACCACTCCCAACTGGCCACGTTGCACCTCACCATATTCGGCGAGCTGGGTGACAATCGCATTGACCATGCTGGCGGGAATTGCAAAACCGATTCCGATGTTGCCACTGCCCCCCATGATGGCGGTATTGATGCCTACCAGTTCGCCGCGAGTGGTGACCAGAGCGCCCCCGGAATTCCCGGGATTGATGGATGCATCTGTTTGAATGAAATCCTCATATCCTTCAATCCCCAGGCCCGTGCGGCCAAGGGCGCTGACGATGCCATAGGTCACTGTTTGTCCCAGACCGAAAGGATTGCCTATGGCCACGACAAAATCTCCCACGCGCAAGGCGCTGGAATCAGCCAGCGGCAGGGATGACAAATCCTTTGCATCGATCTGCAACAGAGCGATATCCACGGCGGGGTCTTCACCCAGCAGACGAGCGTTGAAACTGCGCTGATCCCGGAGGGTCACGGTTATCTCATCCGCTCCGTCAATAACGTGATAGTTGGTGATCACCCAGCCTTTTTTCGCATCCACGATGACTCCGGAGCCAAGACTCTTGGACTCCTTCTTCATGGGCCGGTCACGATAGCCGTAAAAATGGCGGAAAAACGGATCCACCAGGTACTCCCGCTGCTTCACGCCTACAATCTTGCGCGTCGAAATATTCACCACAGCCGGCAGAACGTTCTCCAGCACCGGGGCTATGCTGTGCCCCGGAGGTGGAGGCGCTGCCCATCCTGTTGCAGACAATATGAGGACAAGAGAAACGAATGCTGCACAAAAAACAGGATGGGGGCGATTGGGTATCATGAAATGACTCCTCTTTATCATCGATGGCGCTGAATCCATCAGATCCAACGTTTGTTACGGGACATTACTACCGGACACAGAACACAATCAATGCACTTCAACATCTATCCGGCGACGCCGGGCACTGGATGATTTGGGCAGTTCTATGCGCAGCACACCACGTTTGTAACTTGCACTGGCCTGGTCGGCAAGTACATCCTCCGGCAGCGGCAATGCGCGTTCGAAGCTTCCGTAGGCACATTCAAGTACATGATAACGACCTGTACCATGTTCTTTCCGGATGCTCTTTTGACCACGAATCACCAAATAGTTCTCTACAACTTCAATGTCAAAGTCTTCGGCATTCATGCCCGGCGCTTCCACGCGCACCACGACCTTGTCATCATCGTCATATACCTCAGCCGCCAGCACACCCCATCCGCTGCTGCGTCGGGCCAGCTCGCGCTCGTCTTCCGTATCGCCATGACGAAAACGGGTAAGCGCATTTGCTGCACGGCGGTAATACTGTTGCCAGCCGTCCACCAGTGTATCCCATGCCTGACTCATTCCGCTCTTTATCTGTTGCAGGGTTGACATAAGCTGAACCTCCTCTCTCGAATCATCATTTCGCCCCCGCACACCGTCAGGGACATGTTTGCTGATGAACAACGTGGGTGCAAAGTCCGTGAAATTCAAGCCGCTCTGAATCCGGGCTGACAGCAACGGAAACCAAACCACTTGAAATCTGTCACATGAACATCGATGTAAGGGATACTTTGAGGAAGCTCAAGTTTTGTTGAGGATCATTTTTGATTTCGCGAATTCCCCAGGAGGAAGAACATGAAAAAGAAGCTTGCCCCCCTGCTCACTGCCCTGGCGCTCCTGCCCGCAGCCGGTTATTTGCTGGCGGAAACGCCCGCAACCTCAGAAAAATCCATCGAGCAACCGTCGGCCCCCAGCTATCTGGGAGTGGCAATCGGCCCCATACCCCAGGCGGTACAGGCTCAGTTGCCTCAGAACATCACCCATAACCAGGGGCTGCTGGTGATGCGCGTCATGCCAGGCTCCCCCGCAGAAAAAGCCGGTTTGCGTCAGCATGACGTATTGCTTGCCATCGACGGCCAGGCGCTTATCACTCCGGAAGATCTGGTAAAGGCGGTAGACGCAGGCAAGCCCGGCACTACCGTCAACCTGGAAATCCTGCGTCACGGCGCGGTGCAGAAAAAGGATGTGACCCTGGCAGCCAGGGAAATTCGCCATCCGGCCATGATGCTCCGTCATCCCCGAATGAATACTGCCCGTCCCTTGATGCCCTCCATGCCCGCAACTCCCGACGGAGTTCAGTCCGGGGTCTGGCAGAGCTTTCAGGCCATGACGGTGACCAAACAACCGGATGGCAGTTACCATGCCGGCGTGGAGTTTCTCGATGAGAAGGGTGACAAACAGCAGTTTGAATTCAAAGGTAGCAGGGATGAAGTCATCGAACAGGTAAAGCAGGAATCCCGGCTTCCACAAGCCCAGAAGCAACAATTGCTCAATGCCCTGCAAGACCACGATCCCGGCTTCCCGGGCGATATGTTTCCGGCATTTCCGGACTTCGAGCAACTGGAACGCGAATTCTTCCAGCCGCCGCCTTGGGCCCGCTACAACCGGCGCGGGTTCTGGGACTGATTCCTGGTTCCGGAGTTGAAAAAATCCATGGAGGGTTTTTTTCAACTCCCTGTCAAGGAATCTCGACCTCCAGATTATCGATGAGCCGGGCCAACCCCAGATAAGCCGCACCCAGAATCACCAGGGAGGCATCATCCTTGCCTGGCGGAGAGAGATCCTCTGCTCTGCGTATGCCGATATAGTCAGGTTTCAAGCCTCCTTCGGCGATCATCCGCAGCGCTTCTTTTTCAAGTGTGGAGAAATCCTTTCTGCCGCGACGCAGGGCCGCTGCGGTATTTTTCAAAGCGGCGTACAGAGTCGGCGCACGGGAACGCTGTTCAGCATCCAGATAATTGTTGCGGGAACTCATGGCCAGGCCATCTTTCTCGCGCACAGTATCCACCCCGATGATCTCTACCGGCAGTGCCAGATCCTGCACCATGCGGCGAATAATGAGAAGTTGTTGAAAGTCCTTCTTGCCGAACAGGGCACAATCCGGCTGAACCATGTTGAACAGTTTGCAGACGATGGTAGAAACGCCCACGAAATGTCCCGGGCGCGAGGCACCACAGAAAATATCCGACAGGCCAGGCACTTCCACCCGGGTATGCCCGGCCATGGATTCGGGATAGATGGTTTCGACTGGTGGCGCGAACAGCAGCTCTACACCTTCGGCCTCAAGGAGAGCTTGATCCGCCTCCAGGGTGCGTGGGTAGGCTTGCAGGTCTTCCTCGCGGTCGAACTGCAATGGGTTGACGAAGATGCTCACCACTACGGAATCCGCCACATCCCGCGCATGGCGTACCAGGCTCAAATGCCCCTGGTGCAGATTTCCCATGGTCGGCACCAGCGCCACCCGACCAGGCAGCGCCTTTACCGCCTTGCGCAAGGCTGATACGTCTGCAACAGCAATCACTTGAAACAGTGCTCCTCAGCGGGGAAGCTGCCTTCATGCACTGCATCCACATAGGCACGGATGGCATCTTCAATGGAAGCTGCGCCAGCCATGAAATCACGGCTGAAACGCGGCGGCTTGCCCGGCGTGATTCCGAGCATGTCGTGCAACACCAGCACCTGGCCATCACAGCCGCGACCGGCGCCAATGCCAATAACCGGAATATCCAACGCCAGGCTGACTTCCCGGGCCAGCAGTTCCGGCACGCATTCGAGAACCAGAAGCTGGGCGCCGGCGCTCTGCAATTCATGGGCATCCGCCAGAATACGCTCCGCGCTGCGACTGTCCCGACCCTGCACCTTGTATCCTCCCAACTGATGAATGGACTGCGGCAGCAGCCCCAGGTGCGCACATACAGGCACGGCCCTGTCCGTAAGATGCCGGATGGTCTCTGCCTGGGCGTGACCACCTTCCAGCTTGACCATATGCGCTCCCCCTTCCTTCATCAGGCGCCCGGCATTGTCCAGGGCCTGGCGGGGCGTGCCATGACTCATGAAAGGCATGTCGGCAATAATGAGGGGGCGACTGCAACCGCGCTTGACCATGGCTGTGTGATAAACCATGTCTTCCACAGTCACCGGCAGGGTGCTCTCCTGGCCCTGCACCACCATTCCAAGGGAATCGCCCACCAGAATCACGTCCACTCCGGCCGCTTCCGCCAAACGCGAGAAACCGGCGTCATATGCGGTAAGCACCGCGATTTTGCGGCCTTCCGCTTTCATGGTATCCAGCGTACTGATGGTAATCTTGTGCTTCATTGAATTTTTCTCACGGCCTGTTGCGAACAGGCATTCACCAGGGATTGCAGACTGCCCAGCCCTGGCAATTGCAGATCCGGAGCAATCTCGGCCAGGGGCGACAAAACGAAAAGGCGCCGGGAGATGCCGGGATGAGGCACCACAAGACGCTCTTCATGGATAATCTCATCCCCATACAATAACAAATCCAGATCCAGGGTTCTTGCTCCCCAACGCTCGCCACGCACCCGCTGGTGCGCCTGTTCTATGGATTGCAGGGCATCGAGCAATTCCAGGGGTTCCAGCCTGGTGTACAACTGCGCCACCGCATTGACATAATCCGGCTGATTCCGGGGGCCCATGGGCGGACTGGCATACAGGGATGAAATATTGCCCAACCAGGACTCGGGAATGCAATCCAGTTCATCCAGGGCGCGCAACACCTGTTCCTGCGGCTGATCCAGGTTGCTGCCCAGACCAATATAGGTGCTGATCATGCCGATGAGCGCTTCTTGCGCGGCTTGCGGCGTCGGCGCCTCCTGGCCGCCGGTTTGTGACTGCCGCCACTGGGATCCAGCCCCTGCTCTTCCTGAAAGCGGGTCCACCAGCTGGCCAATTCAGGATCCACCTCCCCTGACTCCGCGCGCAACAACAGAAAATCATAGGCCGCCCGAAAACGCGGATGCGCAAGCAACCGCAGAGGACGCTTGCCTTTGGTATTGTGGAAACGAGCCTGCAAAGTCCAGATTTCACGCATGGGAGTGGAAAAACGCCGGGGAATGGCCACCCGCTGTATCTGTCTGCCGATAACCAGGCCACCAGCTTCCTGGAGTGCCTGATAAAAAGGCATTCCCCCTGCCTGTAACTCCTCGGCAACAAGGCGCAGAGGTTCCCAAAGCAGCACCGCAAACAGAAAAGCCGGGGTTACCGGCTTGCCCTGGGCCAGTCGCCGGTCGGTATTTTCCAGACCTTTCAACACCAGCGTCAAAGGAAATTCATGATCTTCATGGGACAATGCCTCTTCCGTTTGCGGGAAAAGCCGGGAAAAGAGGTCATAATGACGCAGCTTTTCGAAAGCACTGACAGCATAGCCGCTGATGAACAACTTGAGTACTTCTTCATAAAGGCGCGCCGAGGGCACTTCCGCGAGCAGATGACCCAGACGGGAAATGGGCTCCTCCGTTGCCGCTTCGATATTGAATCCCAGCTTAGCGGCAAACCGGGCCGCTCTGAGCATGCGCACCGGGTCTTCCCGATAACGGGTTTCCGGATCGCCCAGCAGTCGCAGCAGGCCCGCTTCCAGATCGGCCATACCGCCACTGTAATCGATGACGGAAAAATCCGAAATATTGTAGTAGAGAGCGTTGACGGTAAAATCCCGCCGCAGGGCATCTTCCTCTATGCTGCCGAACTCATTGTCCCGCAGCACCATTCCTTCATTCGACTGTTCACTTTGCTGGAATTGCATACTGCGGAACGTCGCGACTTCGATAATCTCGCGCCCGAAACGCACATGCACCAGGCGAAAACGGCGCCCGATGATTCGTGCATTGCCAAAACATGCCTTGACCTGCTCGGGCGTGGCATCCGTAGCCACGTCAAAGTCCTTGGGTTCACGCCCCAGAAGCAGATCACGCACCCCACCACCAACCAGGTGTGACTGATAACCACTTTTCTTCAGGCGATACAGTACCTTCAGTGCCGACTCGGAGATGTTGGCCCTGGAAATACCGTGCTCTGCCCGGGAAATGATTACTGGCGTAGTAATAGGTGGCTTTTCCTGCAAGATGAATTCAGGAGGAGAATGATAACGCCTTTATCGAAAAAACGGTATGCGCATTGGAAAGATTGAAACCCACAAACAAAGGTAAAGTGCCTGCTTTCGGGTATCGCGAAAAGAAAATGCGATTTCTTCCTTGCTCACATTTTCAATCAATGGTCGTAATCGACAATGGTGCGATATCCCTGTCCCGCTCGGGCATCTCGATTTTTCGAGATACCCATTGGCATGACAACAGACAGAAGACGGTTGCCTCATTCTGCGGAATGAGACAACCGAATTGCTCAGCGAGTCAGGTAGTCAGAATGAACCCAACCCTGTTGCCCGGCCGCGTCCACTTCCCACCAGGGACCGCTTTTGGCGCCGGTAGGCATCACAGATGCTCCTTTGGGCAAGGTCTTGATGATTGGCGCGCGGGTATTTGGCCCACCGCGCAGATTCAATCTTCTGGATGTATACCAACCGGCATTGTCTGCCGTGGCCGCACTGTTTGCGGGTATGGCGCCGAGCTGTTTGGCAAGTTTGTTGTGCGCATCGAGAAAAGCCGCCACGGTAATCTTGCCAATATCCGTACTCTCGTAGTTGCCACCCAATCCGACTACAGGCCCGGCCCAGCCACCACCGCCCCAGCTGATGTCACTCTTGCTCGCGCTACCCTGGGCTACCGCTTCCTGCACGCCAGTACGCACATTGGTGGCGGTCAACAACACCTCCGACTGCAACTCCTTGGTTCTCAGTCCACCGGCAACTACACCTGCCACCCCTGGCAGCAATCCGCCCAGTCCTCCCATAACACCACCGGCGTCCCTATTGGCACGCAGCACAGTCGGGGTAATGATGTAATCTGCGGCTACCATCTGCCCGGATCCCATATGGCTGTCTTTTTGCAATTCTCCACCTCTGGCCATCTGGCGTTCTCGCAGAAGCGCGCTGGAGGCACGCCCGCGATCCACCACGCGAAAACAGTTGCTCTGCGCCATGAGCAAACGCAACACAGGAACCGGACTGCTAAGCCCATAAGACAGATAATACCTGTCTTCAGGCTCCAGCAGAGCCGCCGTGCCAATGGGACGGGCACAGCGGAACAGCTGCCCGGAATCTCCCTGACTTCCAGCGGCGCCAGCCGAACCGGTCACCATGCTGGAGCCTCCGCCCAGCTTGGTTTCATTGGACACGCACCCCGCCAGCAGCAAGGCGGACAGGGCTATACCCGTTGCGATGCGGAATGAGCGAATATGCATTGGACTTCTACCCCCGTATTGGTACATAACTGTATCTCCTGAATTGTATGAGGCCATTGAAATACGCGGCTTTTCTTCACTTCCTGTACGGTACGGGGATATATTGCCATTTTTGTTGCCGGCAAGCCATTGAAAATGGAGGAGCCTGGGAATCAGGTTTCACTTTTCGGGAGCCGCTTCAGCGTCCTGTACGCCACATGCCTTCAGCGTGCGGGGATTCAGGGCATCTCGAAAAATCGAGATGCCCGAGCGGGACAGGGATGTCCCGCCATTTTCGATCACCACAAGTGATTGAAAATGTGAGCAAAGAGGAAATCGCATTTTCTCTTTGCGACCAGAAAAATCCCATGGAAGGAATTTTTCGAGATCCCCTTCAGGTATAATCGGGCGCTTTCCTGTAGCCCCGACGATAGCATTTCAAGATGGACAAGACATTCGACCCCAAACAGATCGAAACCCGCTGGTACCAGACCTGGGAAGAGAGAGGTTATTTTGCGCCTCAAGGCGGTGAAAACAGCTATTGCATCATGATCCCCCCGCCCAATGTCACCGGGAGTCTGCATATGGGGCATGCCTTTCAGGATACGATCATGGATGGCCTGATCCGCTACCACCGAATGAAGGGTGACAATACCCTGTGGCAACCGGGCACCGATCACGCCGGCATCGCCACTCAAATGGTTGTCGAAAGACTGCTGGAAAAGGAAGGCAAGACCCGCCATGACCTGGGGCGGGACAAGTTCATCGAGCGCGTCTGGCAATGGAAAAAGGAGTCCGGCGGCACCATTACCCGCCAGCTGCGGCGCATGGGCGCTTCCCTGGACTGGGAATATGAGCGCTTCACCATGGATGAGGGACTTTCCGAAGCGGTAAAAGAGGTTTTCGTGCGCCTGCATGAAGAAGGACTGATCTATCGCGGCAAGCGCCTGGTGAACTGGGATCCGGTGCTGCACACCGCCGTCTCCGATCTGGAAGTACTGTCCCAGGAAGAAAACGGTCATCTATGGCATATGCGTTACCCCCTGTCCAACGGCAGCGGCCAGCTGGTGGTGGCCACTACCCGGCCGGAAACCATGATCGGCGACTGCGCCGTGGCAGTCAGTCCCGGCGATGAGCGTTATGCTAATCTGATCGGTGAATTCGTGGAGTTGCCGCTGACCGGGCGCAAAATTCCCATCGTCGCTGATGAGCATGTGGATGCCGAGTTCGGCACTGGTTGCGTGAAGATCACCCCCGCCCATGATTTCAACGACTATGAAGTATGGCAACGCCATCGGGACGAAACCGCCATCGCCGATCAGCCTCATGGCGGCCTGATCAATATCTTCACCGTGGATGCCGCCATACGCGACAACCAGCCGGAAGATCAGGGGCTGATCCCTGAGAAATACATTGGCATGGATCGCTATGAAGCGCGCAAGGCCATCATCGCCGACCTTGAAGCCGCCGGGCTGCTGGAAAAAATCGAAGATCACAAGCTCATGGTGCCTCGCGGGGATCGCTCCGGTGCGGTCATCGAGCCCTTCCTCACGGATCAGTGGTACGTCAAGATCGAGCCCCTGGCCAAACCGGCCATCGAAGCGGTAGAAAGCGGGAAAATCCGTTTCGTGCCCGACAACTGGAAAAACACCTATTTTGAGTGGATGCGCAACATTCAGGATTGGTGCATCAGCCGCCAGATCTGGTGGGGGCACCGCATTCCCGCCTGGTATGACGAAGCCGGCAATGTGTATGTGGGCCGCTCTGAAGACGAGGTACGGGAGAGGCACGATCTGGCCGCGGATTACCCCCTGCGCCAGGACGAAGACGTACTGGATACCTGGTTCAGCTCCGCCCTTTGGCCCTTCTCCACCCTGGGCTGGCCGGAAAACACCGGGCGGCTGCAAAGCTTCTATCCGACCTCTGTGCTGGTCACCGGCTTCGACATCATTTTCTTCTGGGTAGCGCGCATGATCATGATGGGGCTGAAGTTCATGGAGGATGTGCCCTTTCACGAAGTCTATGTACACGGCCTGGTGCGTGATGCCGAAGGGCAGAAGATGTCCAAGTCCAAGGGCAATGTTCTCGACCCCATCGATGTCATCGATGGCATCGACCTGGAATCCCTGGTAACCAAGCGCACCTCCGGCATGATGCAGCCGTATCTGGCGAAGAAGACCGAAAAACAGACGCGCAAGAACTTTCCCGATGGCATCCCTGCCTATGGAACCGACGCCCTGCGGTTTACCTTCGCTTCCCAGGCATCCACCGGCCGCGATATTGTTCTGTCCCTGCAACGCATAGAGGGCTACCGCAATTTCTGCAACAAACTGTGGAATGCCTCGCGCTATGTACTGATGAACACCGAAGGAAAGGATTGCAGCGCCGCGCCAGACGCGCTTTCCGTGGCGGATCGCTGGATTCTGTCTCGTCTGCAACACACGGCGCAAGAAGTAGCCTCCGCCATCCAGGCTTACCGCTTCGACCACGCCGCCCAGGCCATCTACGAGTTTACCTGGAACGAATATTGTGACTGGTATCTGGAACTGACCAAGCCGGTATTGAATTCCAATGACAGCAGCGAGGAACAGAAACGGGCCGCGCGCCATACCCTGGTGAACGCACTTGAAACCCTGCTGCGCATAACTCATCCCATCATGCCTTTCATTACCGAGGAAATCTGGCAGCAGGTAAAGACCCTCGCGGGAGTGAGTGGGGAAACCATCATGCTCCAACCCTATCCCCAAGTCGATGAGAACCTGCGCGACGCAGCAGCGGAAGAGGAAATGCGCTGGGTCATGGATTTCATCCAGGGCATACGCAAGATCAAGGGAGAAATGAACATCGCGCCAGGCAAGCCTGTTCCGGTACTGCTGGAAAACGCCAGCGAACAGGATCAAAATCGTTTGCACTCCAATCGCCCTTATCTCGATTTTCTTGCCCGGACCGCGTCTGTCGATATTCTTCCGCCCGACCAACAGGCGCCTGAAGCGGCCATGGCGCTGGTGGGTGAAATGAAACTGCTGATTCCTCTCGCCGATCTCATCGACAAGGAAGCAGAGCTCAAGCGGCTCGAGAAAGAGCTGGCCAAACTGCAATCCGAAATGGAAAGGGCGGAAAAAAAGCTGTCCAACCCCGGATTCACTGACAAGGCCCCCGAGGCCGTGGTACAAAAAGAGAGAGAGAAACTGGATGCCGTGCGGTCTGCCGCAGCCAATCTGGCAGAGCAGGCGCAACGCATCCGCAACCTGTGATTCAACGAAACAAGGAGAACACCATGAAGATATGGAACACGATAATCATTTCCGCCGTGCTGACCACTGGTACTGCCTGGGCCGGATTCGGTGACATGCTCAAGGACACTGCGGGCAGCTATCTCAAGGGCAACAATGCCGGCACCAGTGCCGCCACCGGTCTCAGTCAGGGACAGATCGGTGCCGGTCTCAAAGAGGCTCTGAGCGTAGGCGCCGAACGGGCCATCGATTATCTGGGCAAACCCGGTGGATTCCTCAACGACGCCAATGTACACATCCCCCTGCCATCCGGTATTGACAAGATCGCCTCCGGTCTGCGCATGGCCGGTCAGGGCGCGCTGGTAGATGAATTTGAAACCACCATGAACAAGGCAGCGGAAGCGGCCATCCCCAAGACCCTGGACATCGTCAAGGACACCGTATCCAACATGACCCTGGACGATGCCAGGAAAATCCTCAACGGCGGCGATGATGCCGCAACCCGCTATCTGCGCGAAAAAGCCGGGCCATCACTGGAAAAAGCCATTAAACCCATCGTCTCCCAGGCTACCGACCAGGTGGGCGCAACCGCCAGCTACAAGCAGCTCACGGCAAATGCCGGTGGCGGCATGCTAGGCGGACTGCTGGGAGGCGGCAGCAGCCTGGATCTGGACAACTATGTTACCGGGAAAACCCTGGACGGCCTGTTCTACAAGCTTGCCGAAGAAGAGAAGGCCATTCGCGAAAACCCTGTTGCCCGCAGTACCGATTTGCTGAAGCAGGTATTCGGCAAATAACCGCCTGAAGCACCCAGATTATCTGCCAATATTTCAATGAATTAAAAACAATACTTCATGGAGATTGGTTATCTGGGTGCTTTTCTCATGGGCCTGTTCGGCGCCCTGCATTGCGTAGGCATGTGCGGCAGCATCATGGGGGTGCTGACCTTCAGCCTGCCCCGGGAAACCCGCCAGCATGCGGGACGGCTGCTCGGCTATCTTGGCTACTACAACTTCGGCCGCATAATCAGCTACTGCCTGGCCGGGAGTCTGGCTGGCGCCTTCGGTTCCGGACTGTTGCTGCGCGTCAGCCCCCAATACGGTCACTCCATCCTTTTGCTGTTTGCCACCATTCTCATGGTGGCGGTGGGATTTTACCTTGCCGGATGGTTCCCGGGGCTTGCCCATATCGAACGCGCCGGCGCCCCCATCTGGCGCAAGCTGGAACCCCTGGGCCGAAAACTGCTGCCGGTAAAATCACCACTACAAGCTCTGTTGTACGGCCTGATCTGGGGGTGGCTGCCCTGCGGTCTGGTGTATTCCGCGCTGTTTATTGCTTTAGGTCAAGGCAGTGCTTTCCAGGGCGCGTTATTCATGTTGCTGTTTGGTCTGGGAACCTTGCCGGCAGTGGTTACTACCGGCGTCTTTGCCGACCAGATCATGCGCATTGCGCGCAATCCACGCATGCGTATAATTGCAGGAATCGCATTGATTGTTTTCGCCCTGACAGGGCTGATCGTCAACTGGTAACCGGTGTCATCATGAACACAGCAGTCAACTACAGGATGTTGGGCAATTCCCCGGAGTTTACGACACTGCTGCGCTCCCTGGATATTGCAGCCGCAACCGATGTGGCTGTCATCCTTCTTGGTGAAAGCGGCACCGGCAAGGAGCTATTGGCAAGGCAGATTCACTGTAAAAGCTCCCGAGCCGACGCGCCCTTCGTTGCCATCAATTGCGCGGCGCTGCCCGAAGGACTGGCGGAATCCGAATTTTTCGGTCACGCCAAAGGCGCTTTTACCGGCGCGGTTTCCGACAATCCCGGCCGCATCAGTCAGGCAGAGGGCGGCACCCTGTTCCTGGATGAAGTCGGAGAGATGTCCCTGGATATCCAGGCCAAGCTGCTGCGCTTTCTCGAATCCGGGGAATTCCAGCCGGTGGGCAGCCTCAAACAACGCCACGCCAATGTACGTCTGATTGCCGCAACCAACGCGGATTTGCGGGAAAAGGTAAAACAGGGCAGCTTCCGCGAAGACCTTTACTACCGTCTGAATATCGTTCCCTTCCATGTCCCTCCCCTGCGCGAACGCAGTGGCGACGTGGAACTGCTCATGGCGAGCATTACCCGCGACCTGGCGGAACAGTACAAGCTTCCCGCCCCAAGCTACACCAAGGCCGCCATGGCCTGTCTGCGCAGCCATGACTGGCCCGGCAATGTGCGCGAGCTGCGCAACCTGTGCGAACGCATGCTCATTCTGTTCAGCGGCAGGGAAATCGATGAAGGCAACCTGCCACGGGAAATCCGTCACCAGCACCGCAAGCAATGGACATTTTCCCTGCCGGATACCGGCATCTGCCTCGAAGACCTGGAAAAGGAACTGCTGCAACAGGCTCTGGAAAAGGCGGACGGAAACCAGAGCAAGGCCGCGCGGATTCTGGGACTGACCCGTTACGCCTTCATGTACCGGTTGAAGAAGTATCAGCTGCAGTAACCCGATATATCGCCCCCCGCAAAGACAGAATGCCCCAGGGCACTCTCGCTTGCACAAGCGCAATTCACCTTGCAAAGCTACTGCTCCTGCTTATTCACAAGGACGTGCCTGCCACGCCCCTGACCTACATCCCTGTAGGCCACGCAGTAGCGGGTTTTTTGGACGCAAGATGCGAGTTCATGATTTAATTAACCCCCATGTTGCACCGGAATCCGGAATTTTCCCGGAGAGATTTTTGCCCAGATTGTTCGAACGGACAAAAGCCGATGTTATTCATCGACTTGCAGGACGTTCGGGCAAGCTGGGTGAAAAGATCCCGGGAAAAACCGGATAGCATGACAGGTACGAACTGTATCCAGCAT